>Ga0209237_1002676_pt1 | contig 10740 bp, 9 predicted proteins | sample GraSoi013_1_40cm_2_FD_185820 | JGI IMG/M metagenome (GOLD analysis project Ga0209237, IMG submission 185820) | Grasslands soil microbial communities from the Angelo Coastal Reserve, California, USA - Sample 10_02_2013_1_40cm (SPAdes) (version 2) | ecosystem: Environmental > Terrestrial > Soil >...
TCCGAACGCGTCCGTCGCTTCGATGTTGATGCCCGCCTTGGCGAGCTTCTCCAGCACGCTGTGGTAGTTGCCGATTTTATCCGCGTCCTCTACCCAGAACGCGGCTTCTGTCTTGGGCGTCTTGCTTAGCTTGGTGAGCGCCTGTTTTGCGCGGTCGATATCGGCGGTGAAGAAGTGGGCCTGCGCTTCCCCGGGGCCCATCTGGTACCCCCAACTCGCGGTGACGTTGACCTTCGCCTCGCGGAAAGCGCCCAGGATCTGCGCGAGCGCTCCGGGCTTGGGATCCAGCTTTACGGTGAGCACATCGATCTTCTTGGCGGTGGCCATCTCATCCTCCCATGCAAGATCGGACGTCGCATCTAGCACACCCCGTGTGTTTCCGCCGCTCGAGCACGTGAACGGCCCAGGAGCGTCACGCCGCCGCCATAAGCTCCTGCAACGCCTTCACGCGTCCGTGCCCCCTCGCTGAGCGTGAATTTGCATCCATCTATCCTCCCCGAAGGCGACCGACGCGGATCCCCAGAGGATCCAGCGTAGGTCCTCGCGGCAAGGACGCCGACGCGCCAGCGAACGCGCCGGCGGCCGCCGCGCTGCGCGGAAACCGGCGGCGCTGGCGACGTACTCATTCTCCTGCACGGCGTCCTGACGGATAACTCGCTATCGCGCCAGTTGCTCGAACGCCCGCGCCAAGACGCGCGGCCAACCGGCCAAAACGCGCGGCTCAGTGCAGGAACGCGTCCAGCGTCAGGTTGAGCTGTACCCGGCGCGGTTGGCCGTCGACGATCACCGGCTCGAAGCTGCAGCTTTCGACGAACTGCCGCAGCATCCCGGACTCCTTGTTGTCTCGCGCTCCCTGGATGGCGACCGCCGCGACCGTGCCGTCCTCGCGAATCGTGAACTCGACCGAGATCGACTTTGCAGAGGAGGGCGATACGTACAGAGGTTGGCGGCAGGTCCTGAGCACCGGTTCTGCTTCCATCGTCTGAACAGAGGTGCCGATGAGGTCGCCCTTTCCGCACCTGGCGGTGATCTCGCCGAGACGCGCGCGAAGAAGGGCCGGGAGGCGAGGGTCGACACGGTCCGGCAGAGCTTCGGCGGCGCGCTCCTCATGCACGATGGCGTCGGCGCAGCGGCCGTTCTTCTCGTAGACGGTAGCGAGCGAATGCAGCTCGAAAGGTCCCGGTGAGATCGATACCGCGCGTTTCGCCAGCTCGAGCGCTTTCGCGGATTGTCCTTCTTCCTGTTCGGCGACCGCGAGCCGGGCCAGCACTCCGGCGTTGTTCGGGGCGAGCTCCGCGGCCTTGCGGATGGCGGCGACGTCCTTGTTCTCGTCGTACCAGATCACCCATGAGCGCCAGTCTTCGGGATGTCGCTCGGTGGCGAGCGCGAGGTCGCGGCTTCTCGAAAGCGCGAGCATCAGCGGATGGGCAGGGTCCGCAAGCCTGGCGAGCGCGAGCGCCTCGTGCAGCTTCTCTTCCCTGTCCGGCCGTCCTCCGAAGACGTCGAAAAGCTGCGCGCGGAGAGCGTGCACCTCGGCGGGTGGCATCTTGCGCAACACCTCCGGGCCGGACCATGCTTTCACCGGGAACGCGGTCTTGCCCATGGGGTTTGCGTGCAGGAGATACCGTTCCATCGCCTTGGCAATCTGCGTCTCGCCCATTCCCGGGAATGCACCGCTGAACGCCGTCCACATCCCGTCTCCGCGCGCGAGCCGAGCGAGGAACGCCTGGAATTTCTTCGGTTCGGTGTCAACCAGCCAGTGGACGAGCGCCCACGACAGCGTCTCGAACTCATAACCGTTGTCGACGGTTACCGCCGAACCCATCCCCATGATCTCGAGGGACCAGTTGACGTCCATCGGCTTGCCGCGCATCAGACGCAACCTCTTCCGGTCAGCCAACCAGGAGCGCCGCTGCCTGGTGCTGCTGCCGCGCACGGCCCGACCTTTGCGCCGGTCGATATCCAGGGTTTCCATCAGACAGGCGATTCCTTCGCCAACCCACCGCGGACTCGTGACCAGGTACTCGCTCAGCAGCGCGTGCGTCACCTCGTGCTTGACCTCTTCCGAGTCGAGAAGGTTTCCCCCACCCGAAACGAAAATCATGCGCTGGCCGAAGCGATCGGAACTGGCCATGCCGTCCACCTTGTCGACGAGGACTTCGTGCAGCTCGCGTTCACTCGCGACGGCCACCACGCCGATGTGCGCAGGCGACGCCGTCTCGCCGTGCCACCCCGCCGCGAGCAGCGCGTTGCGGATCAACTCGAGATCCGAGATGGCGCGCCGGGCGTCTTCCTCGGGTAGGTCGGTGCGCAGCGTGAAGTGCTCGGTTTCGAGCTCCAGCCAAAGCTCGGGATTGGTGGATCGAAGCTCGCGAGCGCAAGCTGCGGCCAGCAGCGCGAGCAGGATGGGCATGCGCATCTGCGCACGGTAAACCGGATTGCCGCGTTCCTGGAAATCTCCTGCGCGAAGGAGTGGTGCTCGATCCCAGGCTGGTTGGGCGGCCAGCGCAGTTGGGACTATCGGTCTGCGCAACTCCCTCGCAGCGGTTCGATCCGGTCGGTCGGCGGTTCCTGGGGAACTTCCCGCAGGGTCCAAGGAAAAGCCGCCGACGGTAAGCCGCGAGGGAGTATGTAAATACGCATAGTTGACAAATATGTCAACTTCATGATGTATGATGCGCGATCGTGCTCTCCGACCGTCAGATCGTCGAGCTGTTCCACCTGCACTTCGTGCGCCTACTCTGCGCCGGGGCAGACAGGCACCGCTTCGGGATCAAGGGCGGATGCAATCTGCGTTTCTTCTTCGAGAGTGTGCGGTACTCGGAAGACATCGACTTCGACGTGACGGGGATCCCGGAGCACACGCTGAAAGAGAAGGTGAACAGGGTTCTCGGCGGGCCGGCGTTGGCGATGCCTCTGCGGAGTCGTGGGATCTCGATCGGCGCCGTCACCGCACCGAAGCAGACGGAGACGACGCAGCGATGGAAAGTAGGCCTCTCGATAGGAGCCACCCTGCCGTTGCACACGAAGCTCGAATTTTCCCGCCGCCAGACCACCGAGGGCGCCGTCGTCGAACCCGTCTCTGCCGGCGTGCTCGCGGAGTACCAGATGATGCCGGTGCTCGCTCCCCACTATCCCCTGCCGGCGGCGCTTCGGCAGAAAGTCGGCGCGCTCGTCGGCCGCAGCACCGTCCAGGCACGCGATGTCTTCGATCTCTCGGTCCTGCTGTCCAGGGCTGGCGGCCGCATCGATGCGCTCCGGCCGATGCGCGCGCAGATCGCGAAGGCGATCGAACGGGCGATGGACGTCTCGTACGACGAGTTCAAGGCGCAGGTCGTCTCCTATCTGAAGCCCGAGCACTTCGACGAATACGGTACGCGTCAAGCCTGGGAAGCCCTGCAGGCACAGGTCGTCGATGCGCTGGAGAAGGCGGCGCCATGAACGCGCCAGAGGCTTTGAGCCGCTTGCGCAAACTCGGCGTCCCCGCGGCGACGACTGCCGACGCGGCGGCGGTGCTGGGGATTTCGCTTCAAGCTGCCAGCCACACGATGCGCCGGCTCGCACGGACGGGGCTCGTGAGGCCGGTCCGGAGGGGGATCTGGGCACTGGGAGATCGACCGGACCCGCTGGTCCTGGCTGACTATGTCACGGCGCCGTACCCCAGCTACGTGTCCTTGCAGACTGCGCTCTATCGGCACGGGATGATCAATCAGATACCGGAGATGACGTTCCTCGTCTCGCTCGCAAGGAGCGCGCGCGTCTCGACTCTGCTCGGGACGTACAGCATTCATCACGTGCAGCCTGCATTATTTGGGGGATTCGAGATGCTCCCGGATTCCGGCATCAAGATCGCGACCCCCGAAAAAGCACTCGTCGATTTCCTCTATCTTTCTCCCACCCGCGGTCGGCTGTTCGCGGCGCTCCCCGAGCTGGAGTTGCCGCGCGGCTTCCGGAGAGCAGAAGCGCGGCGGTGGGTCGCGCGCATCCCTTCGACGCGTAGAAAGACGATCGTCGCGCGGAAGCTGAACGACGTGCTGGCGCGTGTCGGGACGTCTTCGTGAAGCTGGAGGAGCGCGCCAAGGCGGAAGGCATTACTACGGGCAAGTTCCCCCAACACGTCCCGGCGGGTCGCAACCGAAACTAGCCGGCGTCGAGCGCGCGCGCCAACTCGCGCGCGTGTTCCGCGCAGGGGCTCACGTCCTTTCTGTCCGTCTCCGCCAGCGTGTTGGAGAACCACATCACGCAGCTCGGTCGGGAGCAGTGCCTGAGCCCGAAGGTGTGGCCGAGCTCGTGGATCGCCTCGGTGGCGGCGCGTCGACGGAGCCGGTCCGTGCTTTCCGCGCCGACGCGCGGTCGAGAATACCGCCACGCCCCTGCGCTCATCGGCTTCGCCGAACACGAAGTTCAGGTCGGGTGCGTAGAGGTCCACGTCCGCGATGCCCAGCAGGCGGAGCCAGTCGGCGCGCTTGATGTCTGCGAGCGCGTCCAGCCACTGGTCTCGCTGCCGCGAGAAGGCGTGCGACGGCAAGGGAACTCTGTCAGCAACCACGACGTCCCGGCGGAGAGCTGCCCGAGCATCTTCCGCAACCCAGGCGACGAGCCTCCGCTCGATCCGCCCCACGGGGGCGATCACGATGGGACGCGCGTGCGTCGCGAGTGTCATGGCGCAGGCCCCGTCAGCAGCGGATGTGAGCGGTCGCCATCGCTGCCTCAGTGCCGCTTGAAGAACTGCACGGCGCGCTCGTGGCGCTTCGCGGCCGCAAGCGTCTTGAAGGTGCCGAGATTCCTCCGCTTGCCCGTGCGAGGGTCCTCCTTGCGCGAGTAGAGGCGGAACTGGCCCCGCTTGAGCTTCCGGATCATGCCGCCAAGCTGCTCATCGGTACCGTCGCGCGCCATCCTGCATACCCGCCCGAAAGCTACTCCTCGGCCAGGAGTGTCGGCGGATCCCGCTACGATGATCCAATGAGCGACGCTTGCAAGGCAATGTTCGGCGTGATCATGCTGGCGTCCTGCAGCCATCCGCACGTGAGCTCTCGCGGAGGAGGACCTTCGTTGCGAACCTGCTCGAAGTCCGGCACATCAGCGTCGGCTCATTGTGTGCAAAGATGCGCAGTCATCTTTCTGCTCCCGGTTGGCTCCGAGACTGGGCACCAGTGGGCCCGGAAGGCCCGAGGGGAGATCTCCATGAATTCGATTCGTGGATGGAATGCCACCGCGTGGTGCATCGCCTGGTTCCTCGGAGCGTGCGGTGGTGGGGGAAAGCCCGCCGACACCGCTGGCGCCGCGAGCGGCGCGTCGCGGGCGGCGCGCACCGCGGCGCAGATCGCCAACCCTGGGCTGGACGGCCCAGCGATGACGGTGAAGCTGAGCGTCCTGTCGAGCCCGCCCCAGTTAGTCTCCGGCGGTGATGCGCGCATCCACGTCACCGCCGCGCCGGGGCTGCGCGACAAGCTCGAGCTCTGGCTCGACGGGCGGCATCTGGACGCCACGCTGCAGGAGGTGAGCGATGGCCTCGAAGGCGTGATCCGCGGCCTGAAGGTCGGCGACAACCTGCTCGAGGTGAAGCACCGCAACGCGAACGTGCGCGACGCGATCACGCTGACCAACTACCCGATCACCGGCCCCATGTTCACCGGGCCGCACCAGACGCCGTTCGTCTGCACCACCATCCAGTCCGCAGTGGGCCGGCAGCCACTGGTCGACAGCGCGACGCCGCCCGGCTATCGGGTCACCGACGCGCAGGGCCACACCATCGGTTACAGCCGCGACTGCTCCATCGACACCTTCTTCAGCTACTTCTACAGAAGCACTTCGGGCGCGCTGAAGGTGATGCCGGCCGACGGCAGCCGTCCTCCGGACCTGGGCACGGTGACCTTGCCCGACGGCCGCACGGTGGATTTCGTGGTGCGGCGCGAGATCGGCTCGATCAATCGCTTCCTCTACAGCATCGCGATGCTGGCGCCGCTCGCCGAGGACCCGGCGAATCCCGACCTCAGCCTGTGGAACCGCAAGCTCCTGTACTGGTTCCAGGGCGGCGTCGCCATCGGCCACAGCCAAGGCACCGTGCACAGCGGCTCGATGAACCTCGACATCCTCGCCCGCGGCTTCGCCATCGTGCACAGCAGCGGCAACAATACCGGCACGCACTACAACATGAACCTCGCCGGCGAGACGGCGATGATGACCAAGGAGCGCTTCATGGAGCGCTACGGCGTGCCGATCTACACGGTCGGCCTCGGTGGCTCGGGCGGGGCGATCCAGCAGTACATGATCGCGCAGAACAATCCGGGCGTCCTCGACGGCCTGCTCCCGGTGCAAAGCTATCCGGACATGGTCACGCAGACCATCCACGTCGGCGACTGCGAGCTGCTCGAGCACTACATGGACGCCACCGATCGCAACAATCCGAAGTGGCGCGTCACCAAGAACCGGAGCCTGCTGGTCGGAATGAATGCCGAGGAGGGATTCGCCAGGGTCAACGACCCGCTGGCGGCGCTGAAGACAGCGCTCGGCTACAGCACCGCGGTGGGTTCCACGGAGTGCGTGGCGTCCTGGCGCGGCCTCACGCCGCTGGCGTTGAACCCGCTCTTCGGCCAGGCGCCCAACCAGCAGTTCTGGGAGCCGTTCTCCGACATCCTCGCCATCCGGTGGACGCACTACGACGATCTGCGCAACGTCTACGGCGTCGATTCCACGGGCGCCGCGCGCCCCACCTGGGACAACGTCGGCGTGCAGTATGGCCTCGCGTCGCTGAAGAGCGGTCAGATCACACCCGCCGAGTTCCTGCACGTCAACTGGCACATCGGAGGCTGGAAGCACCCGAGCGAGATGGTGCAGGAGACCTTCCCGTTCTTCGGCACGAGCCAGAGCGAGATCAACAAGGCGCTGACCATCCCTGGCTACTTCGACCCGTGGAGCCGCAAGAACATGAACCTGGGCGCCGACCCGTCGAAGCCTGCGCCGCGCACCAAGGGGGATCCGATAGCGATGCGCGCCGCGTACACCAGCGGCCACGTCTTCAGCGGCCGGCTCGACGTGCCGGCAATCGACCACCGCCAGTACATGGAGCGGGAGCTCGACATGCACAACTCGCATCAGAGCTTCGCTACGCGCAAGCGCGTGCTGCAGCGGATGGGCCACAGCGACAACCTCGTGATCTGGTTCACCGACACCATCCCGAACACGCCCAAGGCGAGCCAGAGCTTCGAAGCGTTGGCGGTGATGGACCAGTGGCTCATGAACATCCGTGCCAACCGTCGCGCGGGCGTTGCGGCCAACAAGCCCTCGGAGGCGGTGGACGCCTGCTACGATCGCAACGGCCAGCTGATGTACTCCGGCGATGGCGTTTGGGAAGGCATCCTCGACACTCGCCCTGCGGGGCCTTGCACGCAGGCGTTCCCGCTGTACCGCACTTCCCGCATCGTCGCCGGCGCGCCCATCGAAGGCGGCATCTACCGCTGTGGCCGCAAGCCGGTCGACACGGCGGTGGTGGATGGTACTTACGCGCCATGGATACCCGACGCGGATGAGATCGCGCAGCTGAAGGCGATCTTTCCCGAGGGCGTGTGCGACTACAGCCAGCCAGACCAGGCGCGGCCCTGATCGCGATCGCGCTACTTCGCGTAGCCAGAGTCCCGAACGCTGGCTGATGGTTGCTCTTCGCAGGCCGGAGGTCGCACGGCCGGCAAGGCGCGCCGTGCCTTGACTTCGCGAATCCCGCGGGCCGCGGCGCGCGGGCGCCGGTGCGCCGGCGATCGTGCTCGATCCTCCGTCGGTCGGATCGGACAACTCCGCCACCGTCCGTCTGGCGTGGGACGCCACGAACCTGTACGCGGCCTTCTCGGTGACGCACGCGAGCATCGTGGTCAACCAAGGCGGTCGCGACGGCGAACTCTGGGATGGCGATTCCGTCGAGCTGATGGTCGACACCTCCGTGGGCGCGCGTCCTCGATCGGCCCCAGCGCCTTTCATCTCTTAATCAATGCCAACGGCGATCTCACCGACGAACGCGGCACCACCGCCGGTGCGTGGGATCGGTCCTGGACCTCGAATGCGACCTATCGGCGCGTGCGGACCTCGGCCGGGTACGACGTCGAGGTGGCCGTTCCCTGGTCGAGCCTGGGCATTGCCCCGTGCGCCGGGCTGCGGCTCGGCATCGACGTCGCCAACAACGACGTCGACGCCGCCGGAGGCACGCCGAAGCCTGCGGACTGGGCGCGGCTCGGCCGTTTCGCGCAGCCCGCGCGGTGGGGCATCGTGACGCTGGGCAAGCGCGTGTTCGGGTCGCTCTATCCCATCCAGCTCGCATCCGCACCGCTCTCGTTCGACGGCTCGCTGGCCGCGCTCGCAGCCGCGCCGTACGTCGATCTCTCCGACGCGCTGGCGGCCGCCGGGTCCGACAACCGCGCGACCGCGCGCATCACCTGGGACACGACGGGTCTCTACGCCGGCTTCGACGTCGCGGACGCGGCGCTGGCGGTGAACGAGGGTGGCGTCGACGGCGAAGTCTGGGACGGCGACGGCGTCGAGATCATGATCCACCTCGGCGCCCCGGCGACAGCGCTCTCGCCCTCCGACTACCACGTGCTCGCGAACGCGAGCGGCGACGTCACCGACGAGCGCGGCGCGTCGTGGGGATGGGATCGCTCCTGGAACCTGGCAGCGCGTCGGGTCGCGGTGGTTCGCAAGCCATCGGGAGGCTACACGGCGGAAATGGGCATCTCCTGGGCGGACCTCGGCATCGCCGCGCCGCCCGCGGGGACGCTCATCGGCCTCGACCTGGCCCACAACGACGTGGACGTGGCCGGGACGATGCCGAAGCAGGTGGACTGGGCGGGCCTGACGGCATTCGCGCAGCCGGCGAAGTGGCGCACCGGGCGCCTCGAAGCCGTCCCCGCCTGCTCGGCGCCGTAGCCGCTCCTGGAGCATTCCTCCCGAGCTTCTTCCCGCATGAAAGAGCTGCCGACGTGAGGACGGTGACCCTGCGCGAAGAAACGGACGGGCGCGAGTCGCGCCTATCTCTGGGCTCATCTGGACGAAACGGGTGCCCTGCGCATCGACGGACAGGATCTCGGTCTGGGCAGCGCCCCGATGAGCGATGACGGCGAATACGAATCGTTCCAGACCATCAAGGCCCAGCACCTGCCGCGCCTGCTTGGCCTGTTGGGTGGGTCGCCCGGATGACGACATCCTCTCGCTGCTGGAGGAGAAATGGTCCGGAGCGCGCTCCTACGACTGGGAGAAGATTCTGCGCGACGGCGCGATACCGATCCAACGGCACGGATGTTGAACGGCGTTCCTCCATGTCGGCACAACATTCTTGAGGTCGGTGCTCCGTGCCGGCCAAATCACTATAGTTCGCTTACTTACGAAGTGCGTGCCGCCGGCCTATAATTCCCGTATGGGCCGCGACGAGGCCATCTCAGCACTTCGCAGGGTCCTGGCGAGACTTCGACGCGACTTCGGCGTACGGCGGATCTCCCTGTTCGGCTCTACCGCTCGCGATGACGCGCGTCCGGACAGCGACCTGGATCTGTTGGTGGAATTCGCTGCGGGCCCCACCTTCGACTCCTTCATGGACCTCAAGTTCTTCCTAGAGGACCAACTCGGGCGCAAAGTGGATCTCGTCACTCCAGACTCACTGAAGCCTCGCATGCGCCCGGTAGTCGAGCGCCAGGCGGTCGATGTCGCCTGAACCCACTCGTGACTGGCAACTCTACTGTGACGACATCCTCGAGGCGTGCGGGAAGATTCGTCGTTACCTGGCAGGCATGACCTACGATGCCTTCGTCGCGGATGACCGCACTCGGGACGCCGTGATCCGGAACATCGAGGTCATCGGCGAGGCTGCGAAGCCCGCGTTGAACGCGCTGGTTGGACGTCGCTTCCGCATCGGCAGCCTGTGCGAGGGGAAGCGCCTGTGCGAGACGTGCAGGTATCTCGAAGGTGTCGTCGCCCAGTCGCTGCTCGATCCGCTCTCGCACCGCGGCGGGCTGCGCGCCGACGTGCTCGAGGACGGGGAGATTCGCATCGGCGACGAGCTGCGACCCGTGGAGCGGTAGGACGGCCTCGGAGAACGCGCCCGACAGACACTCCATCTTTCCGATCTCGTCGATGAGGCAGATGGCACGTTCCTCGAGCGCGAGCGCGGGTACGGCGACAGCGTTCAGCGCGTCCAGATCCACGCCGTAGCGGCCGATGCGGTTGGGCGAGCGCAGCCCCACGCCGGCGAGCGGGGCGATCCGCCCGTCGAGAGTCTCGATCTGAAAGCCCAGCCGCTCTCCGCGCTCGTTCCGGATCTCGTCTGTTAGGAAGCCGCGGGTGCGCTTGCCTGCAAGGAGGCCTTTGACCCTGCGCATAACGGTCGTCTTGCCCACGCCGGGAACGCCCGTGATGAGCAGCACGCGATCCTCCACAACTTTCAGCCGTCCACAGACCGGATGAAGCGAGCTCAACCTCCGACATTACAGGCTGGTCCGCGCATCGATGAACGGCGCGAGTTGTCGAAGACCAGGCCCCATTTCCGGGCAAGCTGGTATGAGGGGGCATGGCGAACGGCGCAGGGCTGGGCCGCGTCGAGTGGATCCACGTCGCGGTCAGCGAAGGGGAGCCGATGCGGGTGACGGATCGGATCCGGGTGCTCGCAGGAATCGGCCTGGAAGGTGATCGGTACGCAACCGGGCGGGGTCACTTCTCCAGCACGGCGGGCACTGGCCGCGCCCTCGCTCTCATCGAAGCCGA
>Ga0209237_1002677_pt1 | contig 10739 bp, 13 predicted proteins | sample GraSoi013_1_40cm_2_FD_185820 | JGI IMG/M metagenome (GOLD analysis project Ga0209237, IMG submission 185820) | Grasslands soil microbial communities from the Angelo Coastal Reserve, California, USA - Sample 10_02_2013_1_40cm (SPAdes) (version 2) | ecosystem: Environmental > Terrestrial > Soil >...
ATATTGCGCGGCCACGCCGCGGCTTTCCTGGAGGCTCGATCACTCGGTCACCTGCCACTTCTGGACGACGGTATCGAGCATCTCGAGGACCGGATGTCGTTTTCGAGGCGACCGGGCCAACGACACGATCGCCGCCAAGAGCAACCGGTCCTCCTCGGCGGGCGAATTCCTCAAGATGCCGGAGCGGTCAGTGATCCGAATAGTAAGTCGCCCGGGGTCGAAGTCGTCCGAATTCATCGTCGCGGCTCCTTCGCGGACTTCGAACTGACGCCGAGCGAATCGGCGAGAACTCGCCCGACGAAGCTGGACCTGGATTCGAACTCGCGGATCCGGTCCACTGCCTCGATGAGCTTCTCCGGGAGGGCGAGCCCTACAACCCTTTTCATCGTCCCTCTGACAGCCTTAATAAGGATTGACAGTTTCCAATTAGAAAGTGGAGTGTCATGACCCCTGGGAAAATTCCCGACTGCCGGACCCTCCGATGGAACGGGCGCAAGGAGGATTACGAGCGTCGTGTCGAGGACGCAGTGCGCAGCATTCCTCTCGCGACATTCTCGACCGTCCGCGGCGTAACGAATATCAGTGACAAGCAGCTCGCGGAGACGTTCCGCCGGCTCGAGGATTGCGGTCGCATCGTGAACGACCAGGAATTCAAGCTTCCCGGAGAGTATCGGGAAGGCGCGGGATCCGCGCTTCTTCGATGGGTCGAGCATGCAGTCCACGGACGAATCATAGGGCACTTCGTGAAGCCCGGGGCACGAGACGCGGGGGTTGAAAGCATGACCAGGCCGCAGCACGTTATCTCAAAAGTCGGAATCCCACCGGGCAGCGGGGGACGCCTCCGGGCCATCGATCTCCTTAGCGGAGGGGGATGGCCCCGGCCGCGGACCGGGATTCTGAAGGAATACCGACCCAACCAGAGGATTGGGGCTGGCAAGGACCTCGCCATCCTCCTTCGTGAAGGGGTCCTGGAAACGAAGCCTATTCGAACCAACAGCCGCGGAAGGCCGCGGATTGGCATCGCTCCCGTCGCACCGGGGCACACACGGAAGCGGGTCAGCGACCTCAAGCCTCGGAGGTGACAGGTCCACGGCAGGCACCCTCTTCTTTTTCGGCGCGGGCGCCTCCGCTCCGTTCGGCATCCCCACCATGCAGGGTATGGTCAAGGAGTTCGAGAAGACGATACAGGGCGACGGCAAGTCCGAGGAACGTCATCTGTACGACGAGGTCTGCGAGTTCCTCAACGCGACATTGGGACGTCCAACGGACCTGGAGGCCGTGTTCAGCGTCGTCGAATCGATCAAGAATTGGTCACCTGACCGAATGGGAGTTGCGGCTCTTTACCACGCCACAAAGCTCGTGCGGTCCCGCCAAGCGTTCGAGGGTATCGGCGCACCGACGCCGCCCTCAGCCGAAGAAGTTCGAATCGCGAGTTCCCTCGAGGCCGACTTCGAGCGCTTCGTGCAACACTCCTGCCAGCTCAAAGAGGGGATGTCCGAGAAGATTGATTCCGTCTATCAGAACTTCTTCACCCAGATGTCGGGTCCAGCCGGAGCTCAGACCTCGGGCCCCGACGGACGCCACCCTTTCGGCGATTGGCCGATATTCACAACGAACTATGACGCGATCCTCGAGCACTATTGGCTGGATATCTCCCAGGTGCAGCTCAATACGGGATTCGGATACAATTACGTGGCCCGGATGGAAGTCACGCTTCCCGAGAGCTTCCGTAATGCAGGCCTTCGGCTTTTCAAGTTGCATGGCTCGATTACTTGGCTCCTCGACGAGCGGTGGGGGCTAACCGAGCAGCGGGTGCCCCCGGAGGAAATGAAGACGTACACGGGCCGGAAGTTCCGGGGACCCGGGATGTTGTACCCGATCGAGGAGAAGGAGCTCTATGTCGAGCCCTACGAGACAATGTATCTGATGCTCAATCGCGAGTTGGCTCAGAGACCCCGATGGATAGTGATCGGCTACTCTTTCGGCGACCGAATCGTCCGAGACATCTTCGAACGCAACAGCCGCCAAGAGACCCGGCTGGTTCTCGTCCACCCGCGGGCAGAGGACATCGCCGCGAAGTTGCCCGGCTTTAGGGGCACGAAGAAACCGGTCCAGGCGCGCTTCGGCGAATCGGACTATTCTGCCGTGAACGAGAAGATCCGGAGTGCGCTGCTGAGTTGAAGCTCACGGACACGCCGCATGCCTTCAGGCCATCGGTCCGGGTGAGGCCTGCGTCTGTGCCATTTGTATGGCTTGCGGAAACGGGTACGCCCTCCGAAGTTTCATGTATCCGGTGGCCGGCTATGCGGTGCCGTGGCCGACAAGGGGAGCAATTTCACGTTGGAATCATGGATAGCCCAGCTTCGGTTCGAGGCACAAGCCGAGATCGGAGTCGTCCAGGCGATGCTCTATTGGTTCTTGCTAGTGCTTCTCTTCTACCAAGTCACGTTCACATTCCAATTCAGCGGGGTCATCGTGATGCCCGTGCAAGCGCTAGTCGTCGCGTTCGTTGTGTTCTTCTTCGTCCTCGTTCTCATGGCGGACGACGTCCGGGCGCGGTATGTAATTGTGCGCGAATACAGGCTCCTCTTGGCCGAGGTGTTCCTAAGCGGACTCCCACCCGACAAGATCAGCGAGCGATACCGGGCAATCAAATCTCGAGGAACAAAGAAACTCGGGTGGTGGCGTCGTGTGCTCCGCCAAAGCTACGGGAAATGAGCGACGGCATCTACCGTTTGAGTGCTCCTCAGCTGTGATCGGAATCAGGGACCTGACTGGGCTTCGAAGGTCGCTTCAGACGACGCGAGGTTTCTCCAGACCCGACTGGCTCAGTCGACGCCCGAGGTAACTCTCGCGAGGTCGGGCGGCCAGAGTCTGAGCCACCCTTGGTACGATGCAAGGAGTCGTTCCCGGCCCAGATCTTCGCTCGGGCTCACGGCCCCCCAGCGAACGATTTCTGCGAACCCGCAACACCAGATGTAGAAGGAGCGGGCATACTTGTTCTTCGGGCAAGCCGGATGGGCAAGGTTCACAAAAATGGCGGCACCCTTCCGGGTGCTCATCTCGTTCACGAGCGGCCGAAGTTCGTCGTCAAGCTGGAAGTTCTTCGGGATCAAGCGGAAACCGGGGTCCTCTCCCTCTTTGCGTTTCTTCGCCTGCTCACGCTCGCGCTTTTCTTCCGTGGCGGCTTTCCTTACCTGGAGCCCGTCACCTTCGGCGCCCCGCGATACGGCTTCGGTTCCTCGCACATTCCCAGGAGGCCCGAGGAGGGCAAGGTCGATGCCAAGGTTTTTCGCCGCTTCTCGCGCCGCCCGCGTATACTGCTCGGCCATCTCGTTCATCCGGTATCGGCGACCGCCCTCGTACGTTGCCAAGAACGCCCGAATCTTCCGAACGGCTTCGTCTCTCGCTCCCCGAAACGCGGGCGTATCTTCGAACGCGTCCCGATTCGCGGTGAGAGAGAGATGGTCCAAGTGGAGGATCCCCGCAACGTTTCTCCACTCTTCGGACTCGATACCGAAACGCGTCGTTTCGCCGACGCGGACACCGCGGCACTTGAGTACGATACCCTGGTCCCTTGACGGCTGGCCCGATCGGTTCCAGTAAAGATGTAACTGGCCCCCGGATTTCAGCGAAAATGTTCGGCGTTGTCCGTGGTACTCTTTCGGGTTGATTTGTACGCCATTGAACCAGACGGAAACGCCGCGCCGAAGCCACTCGTCGAACACCTCCGTTGCAACCTCCTCGATCTTCTCAGCCAGGTCGGCAACGACGACAGGATGGACTCCCCGTAAGGTCAAGGAAAGGCCATGATGTGCGAGAGTTCGTGGCGCATGCAGATGTCGCGAGAAGCGTCCCGTCGCGTACCATGTGAAGATGGCTCCGTGACGGCCGTCGTTCGTCTCGACCGTCACTGTCTTCGCGGCAGCGATGTTCGTGAGGCGCCCGATGCCCTTCGAACCGATGAGGTCTTTTCCTCGCTTCGTCGACCACATCAGCGCGAAATACTCCCGCTCGTTCATTCGTGGCAAGGAGATCCCGGAACCGTCGTCGATGAATGCCGCGGTCCGGGCGGCGGGGTCGAGTGTGATCTGAATGGTCTTTGCGCCGGCGTCAATCGAATTTTGGAGGTTCTCACGGACCAAAGCGAAGGCGCGATTCGGGTAAAGGGAACTGAGGAACTTGAGGACACCTTTGATATCGACGTACGGAGTTTTGGACCGAATCTGATTCCCTCGCGACGGAAACATACCCCTCTCGACTCTAAATCCTTGCCCACCAACTCCCGAAGTACGGATCTGCGGCGCGCAAGTATGGCTTCGCGGCAGCCGGGCTGAACTGGGCGAAACACCCGATTTCTCATGCGAGTGCCGACGCGACGCCGACTCATGCACCGATCACTAGGAGCGTGAGCCCGACGACCGCGAAAGCCCGGTCCGTCCAGACCATCCGGTCCACTCGCGAGACTCCTTCACCTTCGAGTTGACCGCCAATGCGCTCGAACAGAAGCCGGTCCTCTTCACCCGACGGTTCATAGCGACCGCCTCCGACACTTCCGCCCGGCGACCAGTCGCTGAAGGAGAATGCAAATCGGCCTCTTAGGCCGAGTTCCTTGCCTCTGTCGTTCACCCACTCAGCGACGAGACGTCCCCTTCGGCCGATCTCGGGGCGGAGTATCGGGTAACCGAGCACCAAACCGCTGACCAGGGTCACGACCGCACCCACAAAAACTAAGATCAGCCGGGCGGACAGGTCCGTGATCCGATGCCTTCTGGTTGACAACCGCCAGTAATGAATAGAACCTTGCCCGGCGTGCCGCGTTTCCCCGCTCGCGGCGGTCGGCAAGTTTGAAGGCTGCAGTCTGATAAGGTAATGATGTTGCGTGTTTCCGACGCCGCGGGGGCTGCGTACCGAAAATTCGAAGCTGACTTCATCTTCCTTAAGGATTGGCTGAGCGACGCCGAGTCAATCTTCAACGCGACCAGAGGAGTTGGCGCGAGAAGCACTGTTGTTGAGCGGATGTTTCTCATCCAGAACGCCGCGTGCGTGTTCGGCGTCAGCTCGATTGAATATTTCTTGAAGGGACTTGTTGCTGCTCAGACCGGAGTATGGCCCGACACGAACGTGAACGATCTTCGTGACGCAGAGCGTCTCCTGCGACCAGCGTGGCTGATTTCCCTCGGCGCGATCCTACAACGCCGGATTCCTCATCTTCGGTTCTTGTTCGCTTGGCGGCATCTGATCGTCCACAACGGGAATGTTCCTGATGCACGATTCCGACGACGCATCTCGGACATCTGGGGTCCGGTCGCTGCTGCTGGGTGGACGAGAGGGCGAGCAGTGGACCTCGACCCTTTCAAGACAAGGGACTTACTCGACAACGCCGAGACGTGCGGACGCCTTATCTACGAAGCTATCCGCAAGAGGATTGCGCCGCAGTCTCCATAACCTGTCCCGCGCTTCCTTCCGGCACAAGCATCCCTCCACAAGGCTGCCCGCGCTCGTCGACGAGCTTTCGTCGCGGGCGGCCGCAACTTCTTTTCTTCGGACTTCCTTGGCTGTCCGTGGTTGACATAGTTGAACTCGTTGCTGGGTGGATTGTTGCAGGCCTGGTCACGTTGGCGGGCGTCCTTCTCGCCCACCGGCAATCGGAGAAGGGCCGGCAGCGACAGGAGGACCGTGTCGTCATCTACGAGCCGATTCATCGGGAGATGGAAGCCGCACTCTCAAGGGGGAGTCGTCTGCTTCGTGATGGATACAGGGCGTGGTCCCCGAGCGGCGAGTTTTCGGACCTGCTGAACCGCGGCGCTCTCATCCCGAAGCGGCACGACAGTCTGCGCACGGACGTCGCGGAGCTGCTCCAACTCCAGGAAGCCCACGAGTTGACGTTCGTCGCGATGTACAACAAACGTGAGAAGGCGATCCAGGACAAATGGGAGGAGACGGATCTCGAGGACGAGAAGGGGGGCCGACGCAAGCTCGCGGACCTCCTCGGGCACAACTTCAGCAGCGACCAGTTCAACACGGCGCTGACTTCCATGGACAAAGAGTGGTGGACCCGAGAGCTGAACGTGCGAGTGATGGGTCAGGGAGGAAATCTCGGTTTCAAGTTCAAACTCCTGACCTCAGCCGAAGATCTGTTCGACGAGATCACTGGAATCCTCGCACCGGAACGGAAAGCCTTCTTCGACGACGGGGAGACCCTTCTCCGCCAGGTGGAACGAATCAAGGAGGGTTTGGAAAGAGCCCTTGCGAATGGGACCGTTTATCGCGGGAGCTCCACGAAATATAACGGGCCTTAACCTGCGGTGGTTCTTTCACCCATCTCCCTCACCGAAAGGACGACCGGCGAAGAATCCTCGCTCTGCGACATGCGAGACGAGCAGACGATTCGCACCCGCCTCGAGCAGTTGCGCGGCCAATTCCTGCAATGGGGCACGCCCGAGCTCCAGGTCGTTGCCCTTACCAAGGACGAGCTGCGCGGCTGGATCCGGGCGCTCGAATGGGCGATCGGCAAGAACGGACGATGACGCCGACCTCAATAGTCGGAAACGAGGAAAGCGATCCCATTATCTTGCATGAATGAGACAAGCAGTTGAGGATGGATTCCCCAGCCAGCATTGAGGAACTGGTTTTCCTCGACCTCTCGCCCGTTCTTCTTGACTTTGGGGCTGAAACCGAGGGGCCAATGCTTGGTGCGACTCTGGATGGCCCAAATCGTGCCCTTCACATCGAAGATCGGGCCACCACTTTGCCCTTTGAGTCCAGGCGAAGACGTCTCGAGGAACACGATGTCGTACTTTCCATCGTTTGATTTGCCAGCCAGAGCATTCCTGGTGTAGATCCCTTCAATTGGGAAGAGCGGGGGAGGAACCGATCCGGGCGTCAACACAAAGCGGCCGGTCTTCCTGTCGAATGTCGCGCCTATGTCATGAAACGGGTATCCGAGCTTGCACAAACTCGTGCCTGGCCTGAGGACGCTTGGATTCTTGAATACAGGGTACCGGCCTACCCACGAGCGATCGAATGGTTCTAGGCGACCGATGAATAGGTCGCCTTCAGAAAGAAGCTTGACATCCTTTATGTCGAGTCCATCACGCCCCCACCAATACGAAAAGTTGGTTACCCACTTTGGGTTCGACTTGATTCGTCGAATTCTGCCGCGTTTGTCCGCCGGTTTCAGTTTCGCATCGGATTCGATTGCGTGTACTTTGGCCTCGAACGCCGAGATTTCTCCTGCATCCTGTTGCCCCGCGGTGTTTGCGGCAGCTATGTGGGCCACGCTGACTATCCAACCCTGATCGTTCACGATCACGAAGGCCGCACACCCTGACTGAACGGTTCCATCGTACAAGCGAGTCGAGATCACAACGGGCCATGTGAAGTTCCTGGCGATTTCGTACGCCTGTGCGAACATAGTGGGAGCGCTCTCAACGGTTACCGGCCTTTCTGTCCCGTTCCATTCTTGCCCAATACTCTTCGAACAGTTTATCATCCGTGCCGACCTGTTTCCGAATGTCGAGGGCAAGCTGGCGGTCGGACCCTATCTTGGCCGCTTTCTTGAGCGTCCACGTGTAGTACGCGAGCGCAGCTTGAACAATCCATGTCGCCAGAAGTGCAAGGAACGTCTCAAGATCCATGAGACCTGCATCATCACTCGGGAGGATAAACGTCAGCCGGAGAGGAAGGTGCCGGGCCGCAACGGGCCGGAGGAGCGTCTACTCGAACCCCATCATGCTTCTGAGCGCACGGGCGGAGGCCGATGTCTTCCCACCCTTCCGACGAACGACCCCTTGGATCGCCCAGTCCGCTTCCTTTGTGCCAGTCTTGTTCACAAGATGTGGGTTCTTTGCCTTGGCATTTTGAATCAGGAAGTTCTCAAGGTCATCGATCACTTTGACGTTGACTCGACCTTTTCCGAGAGGTGAAGCGACGAGGAACAGGATCGGGGTCCCCTTCTCGTAGCGCGCCATTCCGATTGCGTACTTCAGCAGCTTGTCATTGGTAAAGCATTCCTGATCGTAGCTTCGAGTTGCCTCGCCGACGTAGATCGGAGTCATGCCGCCGCCCGACCGAAGTCCAAACACATAGGCTCCACGGCGGTTCCGAATGTGCGGATGAGCGCGGAAGAACGCCTGGCCTTCCTCTCGGGTGATCACCCGGGAGTCGTCAGGCATTGGGATCTCATACGGCCCGAGGACCTCGAAAGTGACCTTTTTCGGATTCTTATTCCGCTCCACAGCTGCCGAGTGGGTTTGTTTGGCTTAGTTTTTTTGGCCTTGCGTCTGGGTCCAGCGGAGCGGGAATTGGCCGGGCCTTCGCGGCCCGACATTGGTGCGGAACGAGGGCGAGCTGGAACGACATAGGCCGTGCCAGAACGACATCATCCGAACGGAAGGGGGGCATAAGGGATGACCGGGAGGGCCGCCTCCTCTCACAACTCCCGAGGAATGCATGCCGCGTGCCTCCTTGCGTCGCCCCCCAGGAACGCCTCGCCGGTGATGATCGGGCCGTGGCAGCGCTCGCACGTCCCGATGACCCGCGGTCCCTCCCGGGCGCGGAGGTCGGGGCGGGATCCCAACGCGGACGGCCCGGGGCGGACGAGGTCGGCGCCCCAGGGCATGAGCGCGGGGCCGGCGTGCCCTCGTCGCATGGGGCGGAACGGCCAGCCCGCGAGCATGAGGGCGTCCGCGTAATCGTCGGACCCGCCGCCCGGGTGATGGATCGTCATCACGCCGGATGGGGTGATGTGGAACTCGAGGACGCGGAGCTCCGCGAGGAGCTTCGGGTCCATCGGGACCTCGATCGTCCCCTTCTCGAACCGCGACTTCAGGGAGTCGTACCCAAGGGCCTTTGACTCGGCCGTCGGCTTGAAAGCCTCGACGACGCCGCCGAGCTCCTTCACGAGCTGGTCCGTCGGGCCGATCCCGAGGCCTGCGTACTCGCTCACGATTCGCCGGAACGCGAACGTCGCGTCCAGGTGCCGGACGAACCCGACCTGGTCCGGCATCGGCACGCCGAGGAATCCGCGGAGATACGCGACCCGCACGTGGTTCTCGTCGTCGCGTGAGACGACAATCATCGCGGAAGTGTCGCGAGTCCGGGCCCAGTCGATCCCGAGGGCGTACGTCAAGCCGTCCTCGCGCACCATGGCGACGTCGTAGTCGCGGGCGCACAGGGCGATCGACTCCGGGCCGCGGACATCTCGAGCCGCTGCCGTTCGAGGTGTTCGGGCGTCGCGTACCTCGAGGCGCGGGACGGGATCCGCGTCTTCGCGTACAGCGGCGAGCTGAACGCCTCCCATACGCGGCCGCTCTTGCCGAGCGGGGTCGTGAAGATCGCGAGGGTGCCGCCCGTCGTCAGGAGCATCGGCTCGACGGCGGAGTACGTCTCCTCCTCGTTGAGGACGTCGCGGGCCTCGTTCAGGAAGACGCGGGTCGCGGTCTCGCCGCGGATGAGGCCCGTCGCCGGGAGGGCCTTCAGGAACGATCCGTTCGTCAGCTCGAGGACCTCCCGCGAGGACCGGCGCACGGAGTCGAAGAGCTTCTCGTCGCGGGCGACGAATCCGAGCGCCTTTTCCATGAGGAGGTCGCTCTGCCGCTGCGCCCCGCTCACGACGACGATCCGGGCGTTCGGCGTCGTGACGGCTTCCCAGAGCGCGAGGGCGGCCTGCGTGACGTCCTTCCCGCTCTGCCGGCCCGCGAGGCACACGGCCCGCTTCGTCGCGAGGCACGAGTAGACCATCGCGAGCTGGTGGTCCATCAACTCGAGGGCGAGGACGCGCCGGCAGAACAGGTCGAGGCCGAGGACCCGCGCCCAGGCCTCACGGGCGGCATTCGCCGGCGAACGCCCCTCCGGGAGGGAGGCGTTCGGTGCGAGGATCCAAGGCATCGCACGGAGGCGGAGGGCTTCGAGGTCTGCCGGATCCGCGTCGCGTCCGGCGAAGGCGAGCAGCTCTTCGTCCGCGAAGACCGTGCGCGTCGACGGGGGCCGGACATCCTCGCCGAGGAGGATCCTGAGCCGCGTTGCAATGTCGTCTCTCTCCGGGGGACGCCTCGGCCGGTCCGGATCGACAGGGGGCCCGCGCCGTACGCCCATGCGAGACAGAAGCATCTTAACCGCGGCCGTCGTCGAGCCGAGCTCCTGAGCGATCCACTCCGGGCTGCGCCCCTCGAGGTAGTGGTCGCGGACGATGTTCTTGGCCTGCGAGGTCCAGGGCGTCACACAGGCGCCCCCTGCCAAACGCAATAGGGACGCGTATAGGCGCGTCCCGCCTCGTGACGAGGAGTCGGGCGGCCGGACCGAGTGCGTCGAAAGGCGACGGAGGGCGGGGCTAATCTTACTAATGTCAACGTCTCACCTTGCTCTCGTCGAAGGTTTCGGCTACTCTCGGACGCAGGTCGGAGCTATACCGCCAGACGCTCGCGTACGGCGGCCCTCCTGTTACCGACGTTACCAGCCGCGAGTTACCGGCGAGCGAGGGCCGTGCCTGGTCGAATCTGCTATAATAGCAAGGATTCAAGTATCCCAGCGGTATTGGGGAAGCACGTGACTCGCGTCTCGCAAGAGGTTCGGTGGGAAATCGCGAAGCTTCGAGGTCTCGGCTACCGCCAAGACGAGATTGCCGACCAACTCGGGATCGCGCAGACAACCGTGGCCTATCAGCTCCGGAAGCTTCGTGACGAGGCCGGTCAGAAGGGCGCCGACAAGGTCCTCGCGGCCTTGGCGATCGCGGCGGG
>Ga0209237_1002678_pt1 | contig 10736 bp, 10 predicted proteins | sample GraSoi013_1_40cm_2_FD_185820 | JGI IMG/M metagenome (GOLD analysis project Ga0209237, IMG submission 185820) | Grasslands soil microbial communities from the Angelo Coastal Reserve, California, USA - Sample 10_02_2013_1_40cm (SPAdes) (version 2) | ecosystem: Environmental > Terrestrial > Soil >...
CGCTAGCTTTCCGCGCTCGTCGTTCCCCCTCACGCACGTTCGGAGGCAATTGCGCGATGCGCATGCTGGTTTTGGGCGCTGGGCTCCAGGGGTCCGCCTGCGCCTACGATCTGTTGCAGCAGCCCGGCGTCGAGCGGGTGACCGTGGCCGACCTGAAGCCCGACCGCGTCTCCCGTTTGCTCAAGTCGCCCGGCGGCAAGCGCCTCGCGCTCAGCAGGCTCGACTTGCAGGATGGCGCGGCCCTGCGGGCGGCGCTGCGCGGGCATGACGCCGTCCTGAACGCGGCGCCGTACTACTTCAATCTGGACGTGTCGCGAGCGGCCGTGGAGCTGGGTGTCCATTGCGCCGATCTCGGCGGCAACACGGAGATCGTGTTCCAGCAGCGCGAGCTGGACGCCGAGGCGCAGCGCCGCAGTGTCTCCGTCATCCCGGACTGCGGGCTCGCGCCGGGGATGGTGAACATCCTCGCCGCCGAGGGCATGCGGCGGGTCGGCGAGGCGGACGCGGTGAAGATCTACGTCGGCGGCCTGCCGCAGCATCCTGAGCCTCCGCTCAATTACCAGATCGTGTACTCGCTCGAAGGGGCGCTCGACTACTACACGACCCCCTCGTGGGTGCTGCGTGACGGCAAGCCGACCCGGCTGGACGCGCTCTCCGAGCTCGAGGAGGTGACCTTCCCGCCGCCGGTCGGCGCGCTCGAAGCGTTCCACACCGGCGGCGGCATCTCCATTCTGCCGTGGGTGTACGCGGGCAAGGTCCGGACCATGGAGTACAAGACGCTTCGCTACCCGGGACACGCCGCGATCATGCGGCCGATCCGCGACCTCGGCCTGCTCGACCTCACGCCCGTCAAGGTCAAAGGCAAAGAGGTGGTGCCGCGCGAAGCCTTCATCGCCACCGTTTCCCCCAAGCTCACGAAGTCCGAGGGGCGGGACTTCGTGGCGTTGCGGGTGGACGTGCGCGGGCGAAACGGCGAGCGGGCCGGGTGGCAGCTGCTGGACTATTACGACGAGGCGCACGGCATCAGCGCGATGATGCGCACGACCGGCTACTCGCTCGCCATCACCGGCCTGATGCAGGTGGACGGTCGGATCAGCGCGAAGGGCGTGCGGACGCCGGACGAAGCGGTGCCGTTCGCGGAGTACGTGGTCGAGCTCGGGAAGCGGGGGATCGAGATCCGGGAGCTCTAGTAGCTCCAGGTCGTGCCGACCAGCAGCTGCCCGCCCTCGCTGCCGCGGCCGTAGCCGACCACCATCAGGGAATTGCGGAGAAAGCGGAGCGCGAGCTCGGCTCCGCCGCTCCGATGCAGGCCGGTCGTGGTCAGCCGCACCGTTTCCCCCGGCCCGAACACGCGTCCGGCGTCGTAGAACGCGACCAGCTTGAGCTCAACGATCTTCAGTTTCGCCTCGCTCGGCGCAGAGAAGACCACGTAACGAGCCTCGACTCCGCTCAGCAACTTGCCGCGCCCGGTGAACCGCCCGTCGTGGTAGCCGCGCAGCGAGCGGTATCCCCCTACGGCGACGAACGGCCGCTCGCTCGATTCCATTTCCTGTTGTGCGGCTAGCGGCGGATTGCCGCCGGTCCCTTCCGCGGCGAGCCGTCCCGCCAGGACGAGCCGCTCCAGCGGATGTAGCTGCACCCGCCCATCCGCGGTCGTGCGCGTATAGCCCGCGCCGCTCGCGAACAACGTCTCCAAGATCACGCCGCTGTGCGGATCGAGCTCGTTGTCCCGCGTGTCGAAGACGAGCCCGGCGCGGACGATCTTGTCGGTGAAGGGGACGGTGGCGGGGTCCACCGCTCCGGACGCGAGGTCGCGGCGGAACACACTGGGTCCCGGCAGCGCCCGGAAGTTCGAGTGCTCGAGGGCCGCGCCCGCCATCACCCGCAGCGGGCCGACGACCCGCCGCTGCACGGTAGCGCGCGCGGCGAGGGAGGTGCGGCTCACCCGGTAGTAGAACGGTCCCGCGGCGGCGATGCTGTCGCTCGAATACGAGGTCGCGTTCCCAAGGCCGTAGTAGCCGAGGCGGTTCGCGCGCGCCGCCACCAGCGTGAGGCTCGCCCGCCAGCCTTCCCACCACGCTGGCGCCTGCGCGTTCGCGGCGACGCGATAGCTGCCCTGCGTGCTCGCGGCCGCGTCCAAGGCCAGCGACGCCAGGTGCTGTTCCGGGCGCTCGACCGCGCCGACGGGACTGTAGCGGCCGTAGTGGAACGCGCCCCAGAACCCGTCGATCGTGCTGTAAAACACGAACGGGTACAGCTTGTCCTGCCAGTAGCGTTGCGCGACGAGCCCCGGAGCGACGCCCGCCAGCAGCGCGACGGCGGCGCTAACGGCTCGCAGCGGGCTGGTCGTAGAGGTACGCTGTGTCCCGCAGCTTCGCCTCCGCGCCGTCGTGCGCGGCGTAATGGCTCGGGTAGAGCGAGGCGGCGCCGAACTCGCCGCGCTTGTTCACGGCGTAGAAATTGAGGCCGAACTCGACCGTCAGGAACCCGCCGCACACCTTGATGTTGGACTCCCCCCGACCGGTCGAGCCCGCGGCCCCGACCTCGTTGTCGGTGTACTCACCGGCGCCGATGATCGGGCTGTCCCCCACGCGACCGGGGATCTTGAAGGCGAGCCCGCTCGTCGTCGTCACCGACGAGAGGTCGCCCTGCGGCGTCACGGCGTCGCAGTTGATGGTCCCGGTCGGGCGCGCGGCCATGTGCTCCGCCTCGGGCACGTCGAGGTAGTCGTCGTCCGGGTTCAGATTCGCGCGCCAATGCAACCACACCTCCCGCGAGTGCTCGGTCAGCAGGTCCTCCTCTTTGAACCCGTACTGGAGCGCGAACCGCTTCGCGCCTTCCCCCACGAGGAAGATGTGGTTCGTGTACTTGAGCACGAGCTTCGCGACCTCCGACGGCGTCTTGATACCTTCGAGCGCGCCCACCGCACCGGCCCGTTTGGTGGGCCCGTGCATGCAGGATGCGTCGAGCTGCACGACCCCTTCGGCATTCGGCAGGCCGCCGTACCCGACGGAGTCGTCCTTGGGATCGAGCTCCTGGATCTTCACACCCTCGATCACGGCATCCAGCGTGTCCGCACCCTGCATCAGCATGTCGAACGCCTTCTGAACCGCGCGGAGCCCGTTCGCGCTGGAGACTACCACCGGCTTCGCCGCCCAGCGGCTCGGGGGCGGGAGCGGCCGGGGCGGTCGCATGGGATAGGGGATGTCCGGCGCCGTGGCGGCGGCGACGCCGACAGCGGTGGAGGCGACGAACTCGCGACGGGACAGGGCGTCGGACACACGGCACTCCGGGGCAAAGCTGATTCACTGGTTCTACCCGCTCGGGCGACGGCTGTCAACTTGCTCCACTCGGCGTGCGGCGATACCCTTCCGACCGTGAACGAGCAAGACCCGCCAGGCCCCACCGCAGTGGTCCGCGGCATTCTTGGCACGGCGCTCGCCGTTGCCGCGGCGTCGCTGCTTATCGGGCTGGTCGCCGAGCGGAGCCTCAACTGGGAGCTCCTGGCCCTCGTGCTCGCGCTGTGGGGGGCGTGGAGCTTCTTTGGGTCGCTGTCCGGCGCGCTGCTCCCGCTCGGTCGGATGTTCGGAAGCGCGCTGACGGGTGGGGAGATGCCGCCGGGCACCCGCATCACGATCGAGCAGGAGACCGCCACGCTGGAGCGTCTGGTTGGCGCCGTGCCGCCACCCTCCCCCCACCGGCTCATCATCGCGGGGATCCGGCTCGCCGAGATCTACCGCACTCACCAGAAAGACGCCCCCAAAGCCGACGCCCTGATCGCTCGCCTCGCCGCGGAGCATCCCGATGCGCCCGAGCTGAAGTATGTCCGGTCGACCTCCGGTTGACGTGTCGCTCGTCGTCCCGGTGTATGACGAGCGTGAGAGCCTGCCGCTCCTGGTCGAAGAGATCCGGCGCGCGCTCGGCGCCCGGGGGAAGTGGACCTATGAGATCGTCGCCGTGGACGACGGCTCGACCGACGGGTCGCTCGACGTGCTGAAGGCGCTGAAGCGCGACCACCCCGAGCTGCACATCGTCGCCTTCGCGCACAATGCGGGGCAGACGGCGGCCTTCGCGGCCGGGTTCCAGGCCGCGCGGGGCCGGGTCATCGTGACGCTCGATGCCGATCTGCAGAACGACCCGGCCGATATCCCGACCCTCGTCGCCGAGCTCGAGCGAAGCGGCGCCACCGCTGTCGTGGGATACCGCACCAACCGCCACGACAGCGGATGGAAGCGGCTGCAGAGCCGCATCGCCAACGGCGTGCGCAACCGGCTCAACCGCGAAACCATCCGGGACACGGGCTGTTCCCTGAAGGCGTTCCGCGCCGACGCCGTACGCGGGCTGCCGCTGTTTCAGGGCATGCACCGTTTCTTGCCCACGCTCATCAAGTTGCACGGCGGGACCGTGGTGGAGACGCCCGTCCAGCACCGGCCCCGACGGTTCGGGCGGACGAAGTACGGGATGTGGAACCGCGCGCTCCGCTCCCTCGCCGACGCGCTCGCCGTGCGCTGGATGCAGCGGCGCGCGCTGCGCTACCGGGTGCGGGAGGAGCTCCCTTGATGCACGACGACTGGGTGCGGCAGATCGAGCAGGAGCTCGACGGCGAGCTGAGCCTGCCCGAGCGGGCGGCGCTGGCGCGCCACCTCGCCGGCTGCCGGCACTGCGCGGAGGTCCGCATCAGCCATCTCGAGATGCGCGTCGCGTTCGCCCGCTCGGCGGGGGAGCCGCACGCCCGCACGGTGCCCCGACCGGCCATCCGGGGGCGGATCCTGGGGCTCTGGATGGCCATCAGCCTGATCGCCGGCGTCGCCGCGGGGTGGTTCGCCCACGTGCGATGGGGCGGGCCGGGCCCCGCTTCGCTCGAGGCCACGCGTGCCACGTTCGTGGCGCCGTAGCGCGCTGGCGGCGCTCATCGTCGGCGCCTCCAGCCCCCCGCCCCCCACCTCCGCCCAGGCGCCGACCTACCGGGTGACCTATCGCCTCCGAGTGGTCGAGCGCACGGGAGTCGACACCCGGCTGCTCGCGACCGCCGTCGTGAGCGGGCCGCCCGAGACGAATCTGCGATTGTCGTTGCGGGCCGGGACGGCCGAGCTGCAGGGGCTGCTCGCCACCCTCCCCGAGCCCGACACCGTCAACCTGGCGGGGCTGTTCTTCGGCCGGCGGCCGTCGGGTCGCTCGCGGCGTGGGCTCCCGTTGTGGGAGGAGGACAGCTATCGGCGGTGGGCCCGGATCGCCTGGGGTGGGACCGCCCGGCTCCTCCCATTCGGCCCCGAGCGGCCAGGCCAGCGTCGGGCGCTGTGGGTGGAGATCGCGGTGGACCGCGAGTCGGCCGCCGGCCTCACGAGACCCAGCGAGGAGGTCAGCGTCGTGGACCCGGCCGTCGCCTTCAACGCCCAGGCGATCGTGCCGCCGCGGCGGGTGACGGTGCGGCTCAGCCTGGTGCGCGGGGACACCGCGAGCAGCCCGCGCGCCCTCGACCTGGTCCCCGAAGGGCCCGGCAGCCGCGTCAGCTTCACGCTGGGCCGCGAGCGATCGCAGTTCGACGTCACGCTCGAGCGGCCCGAGCCGCCCCGCACCGGGCGCGACAGCGCGCTCGCCGTGGACGCCGACGTCGTCTGCCTCCGGCTCCTCGTGCCGGGCGCGCCGGAGCCGGCCCGCGTCCGCTGCGGACGGCTCGACAACGTCGCTCGCCGTCTCGCCCTCACGGGTGGCGACACGCTCGTGGCCAGCTTCGGGTGGCCGGGCGCGCGTTGAGCGCGATATTTTCAGCCATGCCCAGGACGCGACTCGATCCCTCGATCTTCCACCTCCCCGTCGACCGGATGCGGGAGGGTTACTACTCCGATAAGTACTTCGTGCGCGCGCGCGACTTGTTGCTCAAGGACAAGCACCGGCCGTGCGTGACGATGCAGGTGTTCGGCAAGGCACACGCCTTCCTCGGGGGCATCGACGAGGCGATCGCCATCCTCAAGCTGTGCAGTATGGATTGGGACGAGGTGCAGGTCACCGCCCTATACGACGGGGACGAGATCGAGCCGTGGGAGACGGTGCTCCTGATCGAAGGACCGTACGACGCCTTCGCCCACCTCGAGACGCTGTATCTCGGCGTGCTGGCGCGGCGCACCAAGGTGGGAACCAACACGCGACGCGTGGTGGACGCCGCCAAGCCCAAGCAGGTGATGTTCTTCCCGGCGCGGCACGACCACTGGCTCGTGCAGACCGGCGACGGCTATGCCGCCCACATCGCCGGTGCGATCGGCGTCTCGACCGATGCCCAGGCGTCGTGGTGGGGCTCGGAGGGCATCGGCACGGTGCCGCATGCGCTCATCGCCGCGTACCACGGGGATACAGTGCTCGCCTCGCGCAAGTTCGCTGAGCTGTCGGACCCGAGCGTGCGGCTCATCACCCTCGTGGACTTCGACAATGACTGTGTCGGCACGTCACTCCAGGTGGCGCGGGCGCTGGGCCAACGACTGTACGGGGTGCGCATCGACACCTCGGAGACGTTGGTGGACAAGTCGGTGATCCCCGAGATGGGCACATTCAAGCCCACCGGAGTGAACCCCCAGCTCGTGTGGAACGTCCGACGCGCCCTCGATCGGGAGGGCTTTCGACACGTGAAGATCGTCGTCTCGGGAGGATTCACGGTCGAGAAGATCCGCGACTTCGAGGAGCAGGGCGTCCCCGTGGACATGTACGGCGTCGGCTCGAGTCTCTTTCAGGGTCGCTTCGACTTCACGGCGGATGTCGTGCGGGTGGAAGGGAAGCCGTGCGCCAAGGTCGGGCGAAGCTACCGGCCCAATCCGCGGCTGGAGCGCGTGGAGTGAGCGGTCACGGCTTCAGGTACTTATCATACCATGCGAGATAGCGCTCCAGCCGGTCCCGCCGGAAGCTGGGCCGCCGGATGTCGTGGTACTGATCGGGGTAGATGACGAGCTGGGTCGCCACGCCGAGGCTCCGCAGGGCCTGGTACATCTGCTCCGAGTTGAGGAGCGGCACGTTGAAGTCCTTGTCGCCGCACAGGAACAGCGTCGGTGTGGCGATGTGATCGGCGTGGAGGAAAGGCGACGAGAGCTTGACCCACGTGGCCGGGTTCCGCCAGGGGAGTCCTAGCTCCGCTTCGTATTCGCGGACGTACTGGTCGGTGCCGTAGCCCGCGAGGATGTTCGACGCACTCGCGCCGCTCACTGCGGCTTTGAAGCGGCGGTCTTGCCCGATCACGTAATTCGTGAGGATGCCTCCGTAGCTCCAGCCCCCGACGCCGAGCCGGCCCGGATCGGCCCACCCCTGCGCCACCGCGTAGTCCATCGCGGCCAACACGTCCTGCGCATCCTTGTTGCCCCAGTCCGCGAAGATCGCGGACGAGAACTGCTCGCCGCGCCCTGAGCTGCCGCGCGGGTTCGCGGCGACGACCACGTACCCGCGGGCCGCGAACAGCTGGAACGAGAAGTCGAACCGGTACGCGAACTGCGACACCGGGCCGCCGTGGATGCGGAGCAGCGCCGGGTGGCGGCCAGGAGGGGAAGGCCGGTCGTCGGGTGGCTTCACGATGAAGCCGTTGACCGGCGTTCCGTCGCGGCTGCGAAAACTGACCGGCTCCACGGCACCGAGCCGTAGCTCGCCGAGCCAGGCGTCGTTCTGCCGCGACAGCGATCGCAACCCGCTCCGCTCGACGGCGAAGACCTCGGGCGGCGCCTCGGTCGTGGCCGCCGTGGCGGCGATCTTCCCGTCGGGTCCGGTCGAGAACGCGAGGACCACCCGCGGTCCGTCCACCACGCGCTCGATTGCTCCCCCAGCCGCAGGCACGCGGGCCAGCTGCACCGCGCGATCGTCCTCGAGCAGGAACAGGATCGACGACCCGTCGGCCGACCACACGGGGTTGGAGACGTTGCGGTCGAGCGCGGCCGTCAGGATGCGGGGAGCCCCGCCCGCCGCCGGGATCACCGCGAGCTTCTGCACGGCGTAGTAGATGAGCTGCAGGGGGCCGCCCTGGAGGTAGGCGATGGAGCGGCCGTCGGGGCTCCACGCCGGCCGGCTCTCGGTGTCGGGATCGTTGTCCGGACCGGCGAAGCTGGTGAGCTGTCGCGGCGCGGCGCCCGGGGCTGCGTCGATCACGTACAGATCCCAGTTGTTGTCGCGATCGAAGTCGGGCCGACGCTTGCTCACGAAGACGAGCTGCTTGCCATCCGGCGACCACGCGGGAAGCAGCTCTTCGTATTGGTCGGGCGTGATGAGCGCGCTCTGGCCGCTCTCCACGTCCAGCACGTAGAGGTGCCGCCGCCGCTTCCCGAGGTAGCCGATCTCGTCCTGCTTGAACTGGAACCGATCGATCACGATCGGCGCCGGCGTCTTCGGCTTCGCCGTGTCGGCATCCGCCACCACAAGCGCGATCCGCTTCCCGTCCGGCGCCCAGACGTAGTCGTCCACGTCGCCCTTGAACGTGGTCGTCTTGCGCCCTTCGCCCCCCGACCGATTCAATAGCCAGAGCTGCGCGTGCTCGTCGTCGCGGCTCGACAGGAATGCGAGGTAGCGCCCGTCCGGGCTCCAGCGGGGCGTGTTCTCGCCTTGCTTGGAGGTCGTGAGCCGCACGGTGCGAGCGCCATCCCAGCTCGTCATCCAGACGGCGCTGTGGTTCTTGTCTTCGGCGGTATCCGGGGTCGCGACCGTGTAGGCGACCCAGGCACCGTCGGGTGAGACCTGGGGATCGCTCACGTCGCGGAGCCGGTAGAGGTCGTCCAGGGAGAGGATGCGGCGGGACTGCCCCTGCGCCGCGAGCCCCGGGCCCAGTGCGATGAGACACAGCGCTGTCCGCAGCGCGTCGCGTGTCGTGTGCATCGGGGACGCTACGCCGGCCCGGCCGGCGGCGCCAGCGCCGCGCGCGCCCTTGCGTTCCCGGCGGGTCTGTATATTTTTCCGTCAAAATGAATATTCATGCATCGGTCCCGGTGGGCGTGCTCGGGGCCTCCGGGTACGTGGGCCAGGAGCTGTTGCGGCTCCTCGCCCGCCATCCGGGGGCCTCGGTCGTCTTCGCCACGGCGGAGTCGGCGGCCGGGGAAGTCGTCGAAGGTCACCGGCTACTGCGGACCGACGATGCTCCCCTCGGCTCGGCGGAGATCGTGCTGTCGGCGCTGCCGCACGGCGTGTCGGCGCGCCACGTGCACGAGGCGCGGGCCGCCGGCAAGCGGGCCGTGGACCTCTCGGCCGACTTCCGGCTGTCGCCCGAGGCCGTGTATGGCCTGACCGAGGTGACCCGGCGCCGCGTGGCGGCGGCCGAACTGGTGGCGAATCCCGGCTGCTATCCGACCGCCGCGTTGCTCGCGTTGATCCCGCTCGCGCAGCAGGGGCTGATCGACGCGTCGCGCGAGGTGGTGATCGACGCCGCATCGGGGGTGACGGGTGCCGGCCGGACGCCGCAGCGCGAGCTGCTGTTCGGGGAGGTGGCCGAGGACTTCCGAGCGTATGCGGTGGGCAACGGCCACCGGCATCTGCCGGAGCTGCGAGCGACGCTGGCGCGCGAGGGCGGCTTCACCGGCGATCTCGTGTTCACGCCGCATCTCCTGCCGGTGAAGCGGGGGATTCTCGAAACGATCCATGTCCCGCTCACGCGGGCGCTCGATCAAGCGGCGGCCGAGGCGTTGTACCAGACGGCGTACTCGGGCGAGCGGTGCGTCGTGATCACGCCGGGAGCGCTGCCGTCCCTCAAGGACGTCGTGTACCGCAATCGCGTGGCCATCGGCGTCGCGCCGGTTGCGAACGTGCGCCGGCCGCGGCTCACCGTGATCGCCGCGATCGACAACCTCGTGAAGGGTGCCGCGGGACAGGCGATCCAGAACATGAACGTGATGCTGGGCCTGCCGGAGACGGCGGGGCTCGCGTGCTGAATCCCAGCCGCAGGAACTCGACTCGTCTCGTCATTCACAGGCTGAAGCCTGTGCGCGGCACTGCACTACGCTTAAGCGTAGTGATTCGCCGAGCACACCCTTCAGGGTGTGACCCATGCTGAGTGTCCGTGTGGTGAAATTGGGCGGCCGCGAGCTCGATCGCCCCGAGTGGCTCGCCGCGTGCGCGGACGCCCTCAAGGCGGCGGGGCCGGTGGTCCTCGTGCACGGGGGCGGGGAAGCGGTGAGCGCGGTGTCGCGGCGGCTAGCCATTCCGGTCGAGAAGCGCGCGGGCCGCCGCGTCACGAGCCCCGAGGTGGCAGAGGTGGTGGAGATGGTGCTCGCGGGGCCGGTGAGTCGCCTGCTGGTCGCGGCGTTGCGCGCGGCCGGCCTCGACGCCCTCGGCCTCTCGGGCGTGGACGGCGGCCTGCTGACGGCGCGGCCCGCGCCCGGCGGCCTCGGGCACGTGGGCGAGATCGTCGAGGTCCGGACCTCGCTGCTCCACAGCTTGCTGCTGGCCGGGCTGACGCCCGTCATCGCGCCCATGGCGCCTGGCCCGGAGGGCGGCCTTCCCTTCAACGTCAACGCGGACGACGCCGCGGCGGCTGTGGCCGGCGCGCTCCACGCCACGGAGCTGCTCTTCGTCTCCGATGTGCCGGGCGTGAGCGTGGACGGCGCCGTTCAGCCGTCGCTCGCGGCGGACGAAATCGAGACGCTCATCGAGCTCGGCGCGGCGACTGACGGCATGGCCGCCAAGCTCCGCGCCGCCGCGACCGCCATCCGCGTCGGCGCCCGCGCCGTCCGGATCGGCGACTTGCACCTGCTCGGGCACGCCTCCGCGGGCACCCGCATCCTCTC
>Ga0209237_1002680_pt1 | contig 10733 bp, 11 predicted proteins | sample GraSoi013_1_40cm_2_FD_185820 | JGI IMG/M metagenome (GOLD analysis project Ga0209237, IMG submission 185820) | Grasslands soil microbial communities from the Angelo Coastal Reserve, California, USA - Sample 10_02_2013_1_40cm (SPAdes) (version 2) | ecosystem: Environmental > Terrestrial > Soil >...
ACTATGAAAACGGATGGTTCTCCACAAGTCCTCGCACGTTATTCGATATTATGAAGGGTGACAATTCGACCATAATACTGGAACGAGCCGTGGCAACGCACTACGACATTAAGGAAGGGGGAAATGTTACGATACCTGTTTCCTCCGGAGCTCTTGTCAACCTGCGTGTTATCGGCTTCTTTGGCCCCGACTACTCATCATCCTCTTCGGCATTTACGAGTCCTTTCGGCAGTTCGTTCTTTCAACCTATAGGCTGGTCATATGTTCCCCTTGGAATCTTAGGTCTCCGTCCCACGTTCTTTGCAGCACCTCAATACTCTCTCCTTGTGAAAGCAAAGAATACTTCGACCGACAAACTAGCGAGCAGTATCCAAACGGCCTACCCGGCGACTTCTGTAGAATCCAGCTCTTCCAACTCTGCCTCCCAGAATGGAGCCAACTCAATCTTCAGTGGACTATTGAACGTCTTGCGGCTCGGAACGATCTTCGCCGCCGCTGCAGCAGGTATTGGTGTGGGAACGGTCGCCTATACTGGCTTCAAAGAACGCGAGAAAGAAACAACAATGGTCTCAATACGAGGATTATCTTATCGACAACTCCTGGGACTCTTGATTACTGAAGTCTTGCCTCTCGTCATATTCGCGCTGGCCTTGGCCGCCGTCGTTGGGATCATCACGGTCCGCGGTGATACTCTCGCGCTCGATTCGTTTTCAAACCAAGACTTTTACGCGCTTCTCTCACCGAGAAGAATAGCATTCCCCTTAGCGGAACAAATGATTCTCAGCTCGATAATCGGGCTACTTTTGCTCGGCGTCTTCCTACCAGCTATATTCTCGGCGAGGAAAAACTTGTCCAAAGTCAGCAGGACGGTTAGATTCGCATGACCGGAAAGGCGGTAGCTGTCACAGTTGATTCGCTTGTGAAAGCGTACAGGCTGGGTCACGTGGAGGTCCAGGCCTTACGGGGCTTGAATCTCAAAGTCGATGCTGGCCGAATGGTATCGATCATCGGCCCCAGTGGCAGTGGCAAGACTACTCTTCTCAACATTCTAGGCGGGCTCGATCGGGCAACGGCAGGAACAGTTAGCGTAGGTAATACTCAACTCACGAGTCTCCCACCTTCTGAACTTGTCTGGTACAGGCGAGACATTGTTGGGCATATCTTCCAGGCGTTGAACCTCATTCCGACACTGACGGCCGCGGAGAACGTAGAACTTCCCATGATGGCGGCCAAGGTCAAATCCTCAGCAAGGCGGTCGAGAATCAAGGAATTGTTGGATGTTGTTGGGTTGTCTGATCGCTGGGAACACAAGCCTGACGAGTTGAGCGGCGGCGAGCAGCAGCGCGTCGCCATCGCTGCCGCACTAGCCAACGATCCCCCATTGCTCTTAGCGGACGAGCCGACTGGAGAACTTGACAGTGTCAACGCCAGGATGGTGACGGAATTTCTTGTTAAGGTTAACCGTGAACTCGGAAAGACGGTCGTGATGGTTACACATGATCAGAATGTCGCACGCGCCGCCGACAGCATCATGAGAATCGAGGACGGCACGATCAAGGCCGCTCTAACACCCAGCCAAATCGGCGGCCAAGAAACATCCATATCATATCTAGAACAGTTGAGAAATCGCATGTCAGAATTAGACCTGCAATTGCGGAACCTCGACCAGGACTTTAGGGAAGGCAAGATTAGCGGAGACGATTACGCCGACCAACGCCTACGTCTCCGTCAGGTAAAGGCTGGCTTACAAGATGAGCTGCAAAGGCAGGGCGTCGTGGGATGAGGCTAGAACCTACACAATCAATCGTAGAGCTGCCGACCAGAAGATCGCCCTGAACGTTATCAGAGTTCTCAAGGGGGTCGGATAGGATGAGAATGGGCCCTGATTCGCGGTCAAAAGAGAGACCGCCGCCCCAGTGTTCACTGCAACTGAAAACCTCTTGAGCCTTGAGCGAGTCGCTCACAGGGGTCTTTTAGAAAATTAGACTCCTGCCAGGTGGTGAAGGGTGAACTCGCTCATTTTGAGCCCTGATCGTCAATTCGAGCTCGCTTTTTCTGGCCCCCGATGCTGTCCTCGTGATTTTCCGCTATGTTTAATGAATAATACCGTTTCCGCAAAATGCTATTCTCGCATTTTGAATGATTTAGAGCAGATCTCTCCCAAAATGAGGGGCAGTAGAAAATATAATTGGAAAAAAGGGGGGGTAGATTGTGAAGTTTCAAGACGTGAAAGAGACATTCCGAATGCTCTCGGGACAGTCACACGGTCAGAAGATCGAGGGATATAGAGGCTAAGAGAATTTGAATGGGACAGAGATGTCTGTTAAAGAAAGGCGCCTAGAAGCTCCACTCTCATAGAAACGCTTATTGTGCGATTAGGCAAGGATCAACTATTGGGATTGCCAAGAACACAGGGACTATCGGGACCGGTCTGGCGAAAGATCCAGAAGTTGGGAACCGAGCTTGGCCTGATGAATTGTCTCTTTTGCAAAGGTGAGCAGAACGCAAAGGGCACGATTGTTAGTCGTTCTTACAGAAAGGAGGACTGTACTTGTTATCGTATGTGCGGCTTTCGGGAGTGTCAAGGCCGAGTCGTCGCGTTCTGATGGTCATGCGACTGACCGGGTCGACAGACTTCTAGAAGAAGTTCTCCGGATCTTTAGGTATTACAAAGGGGCTTCAACGTCGTTAACGAACAGTTTGAAAGTCATCTTGGTAGCCTTCTTCAGGGTTGCATGAACCGGGCATCTATTATGAGTCATTCTTGCTACCTCGACCGCTTTCTTAATGGGACCATTGGTCCTGACTCTAGTCTCAACAAGGATGCTTCGGAAGGATGGATTAGCTGATCCGATCTCGAACAGTCCCTTCATGTCCCAATCGCCAGAGGCAGTCGTCTCTAGTGCTTGAATGTCGAGATCGTTCAGTACGGCGTTTCATGCAAAGACCACGTTCTCGCAGAACGCGACCGACGCGATAAGAAAATCGGTCGGTGTAGGTCCGGTCCCCGTGCCTGCTACAGATTCTGGCTCGTCCTAGATCAAAGTGAATCCGCGAACAATCCCCTCTGACCTTTGATTACCGATTAGTTTAGCGGTTGCCTTGTTGGTAGCAATCGCCTCGGTTTCCTGGGCCTTGAGATCCTGGAAACGTTTTGTAAAAATCGTCTTTACAATCGATGGGACAATTGACATTATGCTCTCGTCGATTGAAGAAAAAGGGATGTTAAGCTTTCCGAGAGGATCCTTACGGATTGCCTGCCAGTCTTCCACCGTCGATAGGGACGGTAGCGCCAGTGATGAAGGATGCCTGGTCACTGCAAAGCCATGCCGCGAGAAACGCAACCTCTTCAGGCGTGCCGATTCGACGCATCGGGACGGCTTGTTCGATCTGTGACCTGTCCTTCACCTGTCTTATCCGGTCGTTTAGAATAGGACCTGGCGCGATCGCGTTGACTCTAATGTTCATCTGTGCATAGTCGAGCGCTGCACTTTTCGTTAGGCCTATGATACCGTGCTTCGCAGCCGAATAATCGGCTAGTCCTTTGACACCGTTCAAACCAGCGGTTGAGGACATGTTCACGATTGCACCACTATGATTCTTCAACATAGCCGGAATCTCATACTTCATCGATAGAAAGACGCCTCTAAGATTTGTACTTACTACCCTATCAAAATCATCAATCTTCAGATCCGCCAACGCGGTAGGTATGTGACTGTCGCCGGCATTGTTGAAGGCAACATCTAGACGAGCGTAAGTTTTCAGGGTCTCGTGGACAAGATTCTCCACTGAACGAGGATTGGTTACGTCTGTGGGAATGACGATTGCTTTGCCGCCGTTTTCAATGATGGTGTCCGCGACTGACTCCATTTTCTGTTCGTCACGCGCTGCGAGAACTACCATGGCACCTGCGTCTGCAAAGATGTGACTTGCAGTGGCCCCGATTCCACGGCTCGCTCCAGTGATGATGGCGACCTTTCCTCGCAATAACGCCTTGAATCCAACAGGAGACGGCAACGGATACTCTTGTGTTTCTTGCAATACCGATCTGATCAACCCTATTACAAGGGTGGGATTTAGCTTGATTGCTTACTTTCTTGACATCCACAGATGGAAGAGGATAATGGATAGCCCTTCTTTGGCATCAGTGAGGCTTAGGATGATCCGGGTCGATAATCACAGCCACATAATCCATGCAACGATAAAGGAGATGGTGGCTGCGGCAAAGGCGAACAATCTTACAGAGTACTCCATTACCGAGCACGTTTCACAGTTCACAGAGCTTAGAAACTCGGCCGGGTTCGGTTCGGTGCATGACAAGGGCAGAATGTTCGAGAGCCTAAACGAGTACACGGCAGAGTTCGGAAAGATCGACAGAGAATCGCAGGAGATGAGGATCAATCGAGGTTTAGAGGTTGATTATTCCCCACGCTACGAAGTAAAGGTAGGTGATTTTGTGAATCAGGAGGATTGGGATATTCTTCTTTGCTCAATTCACGAGTTCGAAGATGGTAAGGATATCGAGAGAACTGGTAGAGAGATTGTTGACCGGTTGGTGGCGTATGCACGTTGGTATGATTATTTCCGGTTGGAGCAGATGGCTCTTGAGAGTGATTTTGTCCCGTTCAATGTGTTGTCTCATCCTGTGAGAATGTCGAGGGCGGTGAAGCTTGTGCCTCCTGAGATTGATGATCTATTGATAGATCTGGCGACCACTGCTAGGAGAAGGAAAAAGGCGTTGGAGTTGAATGGGAATGATATTGACTATGCGCCGGGACTTGTGCGTAGGCTTGCGATGGCCTGTTCAAAAGCGGGTTGTAAGGTAAGCCTTGGCTCTGACGCTCATTATCCTAAAGACGTCTTCCAGAACATGGATGTCGCAATGGATTTAGTGCACCAGTTCAAGCTGCAGTCCTTATGATGGGAAGGTGCCAGACACCCATTCAACAGCCCAAGTTGCGAAACTGAACATATGGGAGAGGTTTCTGATCCAAAAGAATTGGATAAGGCATGGAGGCAACAGTACGAAAACCTGGCAAGAGAATTTGCAAAGTTAATCGGAAAACGTAGAACCATTATTGAGATCGGGTGTGGAAGAGGACAGCTGACGATTCCGCTCGCCAAGCTTGTGAGGGGTCGATTGTTGACGGTTGATTCGTTCGATTGGCCTTACAGCGCGGCTTATCACTCAATTCTCAATATGGTGTCGAAAGAGAACCTCATAGGACGGATTTTAGTCTTCAAGGAAGATTATCGGAATTTCATGTCAAGGCAGGATGATGCTAGGTTTGAAGCCGTTATTTCGAGTGAGTTTCTTCCCGAAATAGATTCTGCTCGAACACGCGAATTCCTGTCTGAGTGTCATCGCATTCTAAAGAGAGGTGGTGTATCGGTTCACTCATTTCTTTCACCTGTCCCCAAGAACCTTAGACAGCGACTCCTGATCGAAGCCGATACAAATCCGAAATGGACCAAGACTCCACCTGACGAGTGGTTTTCTCCAAGTTGGAACCTGATGAATAAAGAACTCCGACGTGTAGGATTCAAGGGAACCAAAGTAATTAGGGTGAAGAGCGATCTTATTGTCAAAGGAGACGCCGCCAAGAAGCTGTTAAGGGAATGGGAAGTCAGGGAAACTTTCTGGAAAACCCACAAAACATTCCTAGTTTCCCAAGGGCTGGAAATTCCAGACTGGATTATTTGCGTTGGACGAAAGACGTAGCAGATTAGCTTGCGACCAACTTGTAATGATCTGCTATCAATCTCGCAGATTTCTCAGGCGAATTGCGGGTTGTGTCAATGCTCAGACTCGCAACAGAGGGAACCTCCGACAGAAGATCGAACTCCTTGAAGAGACCATCGAGATCCCGCTTACTCGCGAGTTTGCCCTGCTTCTTTCTAGACTTGATCGCAACTCTTCTGGCGAGTTCTTCTCGGCCGCAATATAGCCGGACAAAGAGAACTTTTCCATTATGAGACTCGACTCTTCTTACGATGTCCCTAACGAATTCATCATCATCGCCCTTGCCGTAGACGAACGTGAAGATTGTGTCGACATGTTCCCTGGCCGCCTCTTCAAGCATCTCTCTGCGGTACCTGTCGACCAATCTTCGGAAGGGCGGAGTTCCGAATTGGAAGATGGATTTGACGAAATCGATCGAGACATGGTTGTGATAGAGTTTGAACCCAGTTTGTTTTGAAAGCTCTATTGCGACTGTGAGCTTTCCCACGGCTGGTGGGCCGTAGATGAATACGAGTCTCACAGACAGTAATCCCATTGTAGTTGGATGCCAAGGACAGTCTTAGGATTTGATGGCTTGCTTGAGTCCGACAAAACAGAACAGGACAGGGTTTATCGAGTCTGCTTCGATCAGTGCGGTCTCCATCGCCATGATCGAGCGAGCCGTTGCCATCTCCACATCCACGGACTGGATACGCATGCCCATTATCAAGTCCCAGTAGATGTAAGGCTCCCAAGAAAAATGTACTTCCCGGAAGAGGCTGCTGAGGGGTTTACGCATCTCTTCGAACCGGTTGAAATGCTCCTTTCTCGTCGGCTCGTAATATTCCTCCATGATCCGTCTAACTGACTGGTCTATCTTGTCCGATAGCTTCTTTCGGGACTTGTACCAGCCCGACTGTTGCAGTGATCTTCGAACGTTATAGATCCAGGTCGCGGTTTTCTTGTCTAATCGATCGTAGGCGTATTCGATGCAGACTATCTGTCCATCTTTCTTGAGGAGATTATGAGCTTTCCTGACTGCTTTGCCGGGCTGTCGAATATGATGTAGTGATCGGCTGAAGATGACAAGGTCGAAACTCTCGACTGGATGCTCCCACTGAGAGAAATCTGATACTTGGAATTCTAGTTTCCCCCGTTCATTTTTGTAAGGGTCTGTGTCCATAGTTCTCTTTGCGTTTAGTATCATTTCCTTGCTGGAATCGACGCCTAAGACATCATGCCCTTCTCGTGAGAGTTCGAGACTCAGCCAGCCTCGTCCGCATCCAACATCCAGAATTCTAAGCCTTCGGCCGAAAATATACTCGTCAACGAGGTTGTGAATCTCACCGAAGGTCAGCCTTGCAAGATAGGGCTGGCGCCATGGAGAGTCCTTCATTGAAGGCCAACTCTTGAGTCTCCGAAGATCCGGTGTGAAGTCCTTTGGAGGGTTTGTCAGTAGGTCTCGTCCTCGAACCTGCAGGGTTTGAAGTCGAGTTCTCGTTCAGAGATTCCTAATGACCTGCCACATCGGACCACTGAACCCCAAGTTTTCTTGTCCGGCTTCAATTGGAATATCCTGTTCGGAAAGATTACGATCAGGTCTTCATGATTGTAGAAGTGAGCATAGTAGGGTACTTTGTTTTCGGTTAAGAGGTTAGCTTGAACTAGTTTCGCAAAGTTTTCCAATTGGTCATCCCGAACTAGTACACGCAGAATCGTCCAGTTTTTCGCAGTTTTCTTACCAAGAATACGGATATTGTCGAGTATTGATCGATCTCGAAGGCTCTGTTTGACAATTATTCCATGATAATCGCGGAGAGTCTCTTTCCGAATCCAATCTAAGTAGTCAGCATTCCCGTCCAGAACTGGCAAGGCGAGAATCTCGGGGACATCATATGAATGCAATTTCTTGATGCTTGTCTCTACCAACCGGTAATCGTTTGCCCTCGTTTTGATCAAGCAAAACCATTCTTTTGAGTGTTCAATTTTCCCCTTCCATCTGTAGCTGCTGTCGATCGGGCCGAAGATCTGCACACAACTTGTTAGCCTCTTGGCTAAGAGTTTGGTCGCAATTGCGTTTGCTCTTTTCTTACTATTGATAGAAGTGAATACTTGGACGAATTCGGTCTGAGACACCCGGGTCAATTTCTCAGAAATTTCCGGAACTGTCCTTCTGCACTTAATCTTGATTCGACCTTGTCGAGCCTGTTCCTAAGATTGGTTATTTCAGACTCGAACTCATCCAGTCTCTTCTCAATCTTCTCCAAGCGCTGGTCTATTCGCTCAAATGGTATCTCTTTTGATGGTTGCTCAGGACCCATGGTCTGCTGTGGAACCTCGAGTCTTTGAAAACTTTGCCGAAGTCCCCTATTGGCAACGGGCTAACAGGGGGAAAGACTATTCCCAGAGTTATGCAATACCATCCAACCGGACCATTTGAGATTCAGACGATCTTTACGTCGCATCCGGAACTCACAAACGCTTGAGGCGTTTAAGTGGGGCTCTGGAATAATCGCCATTGTCTGCGCAACTGGACTCTCAGGCTTCCTCTACTTCTTTCTCTTCACCCAGCTATGGACCGCTGTTCTAACCTTTGCAGTTGCATTTGTTCTACTGATGCTGATGGAGTACCGATACGACCAGATGAAACTGAATCAGTACAAGAGTTCGAAGAGTAAGGGAGCAGGTGCCCCTGGGACCGTTGACCGATACGTCGAGGCCTTGATTTCCTCTAAAGAGGACGAGGACTCGACAAAAACCAAGTCATAGAAACGGTTAGCGCATCAACTGATTGTGAGACGCATCCAATTATTAACTACGCGACTTCTTCTCTGTAATTGAAATTGGTATGCTGACCAATCGCCAAGATGCCAATGGTCATCAATTATACGATTTCTACAAGGGGCGACCAGTGATCGAATGTGTGGAACGGGACGATGGCTACATCGATCCCAGCCCTTCGCTTCCCAAATACTATCTCTCCGAATACAAGGACTGGACCCATCGTGAGAAGAAGGCGGTGCCATACGCGAGGGGCAGAGTTCTCGACATTGGCTGGAGGTGGGAGATGGTCCCTATATCTCCAGAAGAAAGGTCACGATGTCTTAGGAGTTGACATTTCACCATTGGCAGTCAAAGTCTGCAAACTTAGAGGGCTAAACAATGTGATGGTTAGGCCGATTTCAGAGATTGATTCTCGACTAGGAAAATTCGACACGATCCTAATGATAGGGAACAACTTTGGGCTCTTCGGAGGTTTCAAACGAGCACGCCAATTGTTGAAACGTTTCTATGAAATGACAAATCCGGATGCGCGTATCATCGCTGAAAGCTTAGATATTTACAAACCACCCGTGGATCCCTTGCATAGACGGTATCATTTGAGAAATCGTAAGCTTGGCAGAATGCCGGGTCAAGTCCGAATGAGGCTTAGGTACGGAACCTTCGCTACGCCATGGTTCGACTATCTGCTCGTTTCAAAAAACCAAATGAAGAGGATACTCCAAGGAACAGGCTGGAAGATCAAGCATTTCATAGACGGTCCCGGCCCAGCGTACGTCGCTATCATTGAGAAAGAGGTCTTCAGCCGTTCCAGTGGAAGATTCCACAAGAGGAACTAGCGGGGAATGAGTTAACTCCTATCCGTGTGCGGCAAGAGATATATCGTCAGTAAGAAGGCACCAGTCTCTTGTTGAACATTTTGTCTGTACAACCGAAGTCTTCAAGCGATGTAAGCAGGCCAATAACGGCTTCTCCAAGAGGAATCGTTCTTGGCAAAGATGAAGAATTGAAACTTCTCCTCCATCCTCATCCCCTTGCTTTCTGGAAGTACGACGCCCTTGCGGCCGTCTACCTGGTCTCGGCCGGTCTTCTCATGTTGATCTTTCCGTTCTTGCAGACAAATGTTCCTGTCACCTTCGCTGTTCCATACTTACAACTCGGTGTATGGTGGCTGTTTCTCATTATTCCGTCAATTATCGCAGGTCTACTGTGGGTCACAAAACAGCCATTGGTTTACTCAGGATCAGTCGGAGTAATCGGTACCGTGCTCGGACTGTGGACGTCCTCCGTCTCGACATTACCTGTTCTTCTGGCAGCTTCATCTTTGCTAGCGACTGTTCTTGTCGAGTTTTACCGGCGAGGCCATCGTTACTTCATCACAAACCATCGATTGATTCTTTCGAAGAGAGCCTTTGCTTCCTCCACAATTCGAGAGACTTACTACGACCGCATAAGCGACCTAGTAATGAGCCAAGGAATCTTGGGCAGAATCTTCGACTTCGGCACAATAATCCCAGTGAGTCAGGCCGGACTTGGCACAGGCCAAGACTTGGCAGGTGCTGGAGTTGGCCTCGCTGGCTCCAAGAGACCAGTAACAGTAGGCGCAGGAGTTTTTGGAGCCAAAGGAACAACCATGCCACGCGCAGCCACGTACTACTCTCTCTACGGAGTCCCCAAGGTCAAGGAGGTTCACACCCTCATCTCTGATCTGATCCAGTCCTATTCGGAAGCTCCTATTCTAAACAAGATCGAAAAACTAATGGAGCAAAACCAGGACTCGAAAACTCCGCCAGTCCAAACTAAACAGGTCCAAGAAGAGAAGATAGCAGAGGCATGACTCTCTGACCAGATCTGACCCTAGGCGAGACGCGCACCAGGATAGACCCAAATCCAGGCTTAGACTTGGGAGTCGACTCTGGGGAGTCGCAAAAGGACAGTTTGGCGGACTCTTTTGGAGAGCACTGTTATATGCGGTGCCCCTTCTCGGCCTCGGAGCGTACACTACAGCTCTCAACAATCTAGCCAGCAAGTATGTCACTCTGCAAAACGGCAGCTGGATAATTGCAAGAGGAACAGACATCGTATCCTTGGGGAATAACCCTCTACTCCCAGCTAGGGTCGCGACGGGTGTAGAGGACTTTATCCTGACTTACGCTTACCAGAGGCCTGTCGTCCAAGTTGGGTCGATAGTAGCATTCGTTGTTTTAGTAGAGCTACTTATGTTTCGCAG
>Ga0209237_1002681_pt1 | contig 10729 bp, 11 predicted proteins | sample GraSoi013_1_40cm_2_FD_185820 | JGI IMG/M metagenome (GOLD analysis project Ga0209237, IMG submission 185820) | Grasslands soil microbial communities from the Angelo Coastal Reserve, California, USA - Sample 10_02_2013_1_40cm (SPAdes) (version 2) | ecosystem: Environmental > Terrestrial > Soil >...
GCGCTGCTCGCGATGCTCCGCCGCCTGCGCTGCCGCCTCGAACGCGACCTCGGCGGCCGCATAGCGTCCGGCCTCGCGCAGGATCCGGCCCCGCAGCTTCAACGTCTCCGTGTGCGGCTCGAGCGCGAACGCACGGTCGAGGGCCAGCAGCGCGCGGTCGGGGTTGCCCAGTCGGTAGGCCGCGTAGCCGAGCTCGTGCCACACGAGCGCGAGGTCGGGGTCGGCTTCGACGGCACGCTCCAGCACCGCCAAGGCGTCGGGGAATCGCGCGAGCTCGATCAACGCCGCACCCTTGAGCGCCAGGGGGAAGGCTCCGTCGCCGAATTGCACCGCGGCGCCCTCGGCGAGACGCAGGGCGTCCTCGGGGCGGCCCGCAGTGCGCAGCAACTCGAAGTACTCCGCCCAGCAGGGCTTCAGGTCCGGATGCGTGGCGAGTACGCCACGGTAGGCCGATTCGGCGTCGGCCACGCGCCCTTCGCGCGCCAGCCACCGCGCGCGAGCCATCGCCCGCTCGCTGGGCGCGTCCGGGAACAGATCGTAGGACGCCGTCGTTCGCATCCCGGGGAATCTACCCGCCGCCGACACGCTGGCTAGGCGAGCCTCGACCGTCTACATTTGGGCGCACGATGGATTCCGACCGACTTCTGCGGGAGCTGACGGAGTTCCTCCGGATTCCGTCAGTCTCCACTCTTCCCGCGCACAACTCCGATTGCCGTCGCGCCGCCGAGTGGGTGGCTGCCGAGCTGCGCCACGTCGGATGCCGCGACGTGCAGTTTCTCGGTAGCGACACTCATCCGGTGGTCTGGGGCGTCGGCCCCCAGGTCCCGGGCGCGCCGACGCTGCTGCTCTATGGCCATTACGATGTGCAGCCGCCGGATCCCCTCGAGGAGTGGACCGCGCCGCCGTTCGCGCCGACGGTCCGCGACGGCCAGCTGTTCGCCCGCGGCGCCGCCGACGACAAGGGTCAGGTCTTCTGCCTCCTCAAGGCGATCGAGTCGTGCGGCCGGCCCCCTGTGAACTTCCGCTTCCTGATCGAAGGCGAAGAGGAGTACGGCAGCAAGGTCCTGTTCGACGTGCTGCGCCGGGAGCCCCGGCGCACCCAGGCCGATGCGGTGCTGGTGGCGGACATGGCCTACGTCGCGCCCGGCTGGCCGGCAGTCTACACCGCGTTGCGCGGAATCGCCTACGCGGAGATCACCGTCCGCACCGCCAAGTCCGATCTGCACTCCGGCGAATACGGCGGGGCGGCGCCGAACGCCCACGAGGAGCTGTGCCGCCTGCTCGGCCGGCTCAAGGGGCCGGACGGCAAGATCAACGTCCCCGGCCTCTACCGGTCGGTGCAGCCGCCCAGCAAAGCCGAGCGCGCCCTCTGGAAGCAGCTCCCGTTCAAGGAGCGGGAATTTCTTACGCGGCGCGTGCAGGCCAAGGCCCTGGTCGGCATGAAGAAGTATTCCGTGCTGGAGCGGCTGTGGGCGTTGCCGACGTTCGAGATCCACGGCATCACCGGAGGCTTCACGGGCAACGGCGCCAAGACGGTGATTCCGGCCGAGGCGACGGCGAAGGTGAGCCTGCGGCTCGTGCCGCACCAGACGCTGCTGACGGTGGAACGCCAGCTGGCCGCGGCGGTGCAGCGGCTCGTCCCCAAGTACGTCACCGCGCGCCGTTCGCGCTGCTCGATCGGGCCTTCACGGAGGTCGTGGGGCGGGGCACGGTCGCGGCGCGCGCGGGGGGCTCGATCCCCGTCATCCCGGCGCTGCGCAAGTCGGGCGCCCCGGTCATCCTCACCGGCATCGGCCTTCCCGACGACCGACTGCACGCGCCGGATGAGAAGCTCGACTTGCAGCAGCTGTGGGATGGGATCCGCGTTTTCCAGCGGTTCTACGAACTCCTTGGGAAAACGTCGTCCAGGAACGGCGTCTAGGAGAGACGTCGAGGAGAATCGTCGGGTACGGTGTTCCTCGACGCCTCTCCTCGACGTTTTTCCTCGACGTTTTTCCTAGACGTGTTTCTTACTGGCATTCCGAAACGCATTGATCTCGTGCTGCGTCAGCCCGCGCCCCCCGTACCGCTCCTCCGCCCACGGGTCGCCGCGCATATGGTAGCCGTTCTGCTCCCAGAAGCCGGGGAGGTCGTCCTCTAGCAGCTCGAACCCGCGCACCCACTTGGCGCTCTTCCAGAAATAGAGGTGCGGCACCAGCAGCCGCGCCGGCCCGCCGTGCTCCGGTGTGAGCCACTCGCCGCTCCACTTGAGCGCAATCAAGTTGTCCGGCCGGTCGAGGTCGCTGAGCGGGAGGTTGGTGGTGAAGCCCTGCTCGGCGAACACCAGGCAGTACTTCGCCTCCGGTTTGACCCGCGCTCGCTCCAGCAGCAGCTGCACCGGCACGCCCTCGAACGTGTTGTCGAGCCGGCTCCACGTCGTGACGCAATGGATGTCGCAGACGACGGTCTCCGCCGGCAGCTGGAGCAGCTCGTCATAAGAGAGGGAGATCGGCCGCTCCACGAGCCCGGACACGGTGAAGGTCCAGGTGGTGCGGGCCACGCTGGGCACGTTGCCGTAGTGGAGGACGGGCCACTTGGTGGTGACGACCTGGCCGGGGGGGACGCGATCACGCATATGAAAACCGTCGAGGGAAGACGTCAAGGAACATCGTCAAGGAACATCGTCAAGGAACATCGTACCGACTCGCAGCGCGCGGGTTTGTGACGGGTTCCCTCGACGTTTCTCCTCGACGCCTTTCCTCGACGTATTTGGCAGTTAGGGCGAACGCCCCCTCAAACCCCCGCACCACCGCCGCCACCGTATCGTCCCATAACGCGGTGGAGTGTGTCACCATTCCCTTTTCCCCATTCCCCATTCTCGCGGGCACCGGGACTTCGCGCTCGACGGAGGTCATGACCACCCCGGGGATTCCGCACGGCACGATCCGCTCGAAAGACCCCAGGTCGGTCGTGACGTTGAGGGCGAAGCCGTGCCAGGTGACCCACTGCTTCACGTGGATTCCGATGCTCGCGATTTTCCGCCTCCGCGTCCACACGCCGGTGTAGCCCGGATCGCGCTCGGCCGGGATACCGAGCTCGGCCAGAGCGTCGATCAGCGCCTGCTCCAGGGTGCGCAGGTACCAGTGCAGGTCTGGCCGGTGCTGCATGAGATCGAGGATGGGATAGCCCACGAGCTGGCCGAGGCCGTGGTAAGTGACGTCCCCTCCCCGCTCCACCTCGAACACCTCGATGCCGTCGGTGCGCAGCAGGTGCGCGTGGTGGGAGTTGCGGCCGAGCGTGACGACTGGCGGATGCTCGAGGAGCAGCAGCAGGTCGTGCGGTTGCCGGCCCGCGATGCGCGCCTGCGCGAGGCGACGCTGCCACTCGAGCGCCTCCCCGTACGGGACGAGACCGGCTTGGACGACCTCGAGTACGCGCTCGCTCATATCGCGGTTCCCGCGCCCCGTTCGCCGCTACCACGAATCGCCCATCGGCTGCCGGCCACACCGATGAGCGCCATGGCTACGGCGAGCAGGACGAGCCCGACCGTGCCGAAGAGCTGACGGGCGGGGATGGTCAGGAAGAACGCGACCATCAGCGCCCCGAATACCGAGAGGACGCCCACCACGCCGCGCTGCCACAGGTTCTCGATCCCGTCGCTGCGGCGCCAGCCGAAGAGCGCCGCGATCGCGATGCCGGCGATCAGGCCGGCGATCAGCAGGTCGCCGGTCACGTCGGTGGCGGGGTCGCCGGTGGCCTGGGCGGTGCGCTGCAGCAGCCGTACCAGGAGGAGCACGACCGTGATGCAGGCGGCGCCGAGGCCCACTCCCGCGGTGAGGGCGCCCAGCCCGATGGCGAGCGGATCCTTCTGCGCGGGCTCGGTCACAGGTGCAGCACCCGTCCGAGCGAGTCGAGGCTCGCCTCGTCGATGGCTTCGGACATCGTGGGATGCGCGTGGATGGCGAGGTCGACCTCTTCCACGGTGTACTCGTTCTCGCGTGCCACGGCGAGCTCGTGGATCATCTCCGACGCGTGCGCGCCTACGATGTGGGCGCCGAGAATCTCGCCGTACTGCTTGTCCCGGAGGATTTTCACGAAACCCTCGGTCTCACCGGTGCCGCGCGCGCGGCCGTTGGCCGAGAAGGGGAAGCGCCCCGCCACATAGTCGCGCTTCTGCTCCTTGCACTGCTCCTCGGTGAGTCCGATGCTCGCGACCTCGGGGTGGCAGTACGTCACGCTCGGCACGTTGTCGTACTTGATGGGATGCGGCTGCTGGCCCGCCAACAGCTCGGCCACCACGACGCCCTCGCGAAACCCCTTGTGCGCCAGCATCGGTGGCCCCGCGACATCGCCGATCGCGTAGTAGCCCGGAGCCGTGGTCTGGAGACGCTGGTCGATCTTGATGAACCCACGCTCGGTGAGCTGGATGCCGCACTCCTTGAGCCCGAGGTTCTCAGTGTTCACGGCGCGGCCCGCCGCCATCAGCACGGCGGCCGCCGCGACCTGCTTCCGTTCGCCGCCCGCCTCGACGTCCAGGACGACCTTGTCTTTGCCCGCGGTCGCCTTGGCGACCTTGGCGCCGGCGATCACCTCGATGCCGCGTTTCTTGTAGCTCTTGGCGAGCGTGTCCGAGGCCTCCGCATCCTCGAGCGGCAGAATGCGGGGCAGGGCCTCGATGAGCGTGATCGGCACGCCGAAGGCGTTGAAGATGTCGGCGAACTCCATCCCGACCGCCCCCGCGCCCACGACGATCAGGGAGGGGGGCGCCTGCTCGAGCAGCAGCGCCTCGTCCGAGGAGATCACCGTGGTCTTGTTGATCTCGAGACCGATCTGCGGGATCCCTTTCACCCGCGAGCCGGAGGCGACGACCACCGCTTTCTTGGCCTCGTAGACGTCGCCGCCGACTTTCACCTTCTTGCCTGGCTGGAGGACGCCGCTCCCTTTGACGACCGTGATCTTGTGCTTCTTCATCAGGAATTCGACGCCCTTGGAATTCTGGTCGCTCACGCGGCGGGAGCGCTTCATGGCGACCCCGTAGTCCGTCTTCACGCTGGCGGCGTCGACCCCGAAGTCCTTGGCCTCCCGCAGGAGGTTGGCGATATAGGCCGAGTGCAGCAGCGCTTTCGTGGGGATGCAGCCGATATTCACGCACACCCCGCCGAGCTTTTCCTTCTCGACGACGGCGGCGGTCAGGCCGAGCTGGGCGCAGCGGATGGCGCAGACGTAGCCGGCGGGTCCACCCCCCACGATGATGACGTCGAAGCTTGCCAAGTGGATCCCCTTTCACAAGAGCATGGCGAGAGGGTTCTCCAGCATCTGTCTGAGGGTCTGCAGGAACGTTGCCCCGGTCGCGCCGTCGATCACGCGGTGGTCGCAGCTCATCGTGAGCCGCAGCCGTTTGCGCGGCGCCACCTGACCTCCCACCACCACGGGTCGTTCCGTGATCGTCCCGATGGCCACGATGCCCGCCTCCGGCGGGTTGATCACGGCGGTGAACTGATCGATGTCGTACATGCCGAGGTTGGAGACGCTGAAGGTGGCGCCGGTATACTCCTCGGGCTTGAGTCGCCGGGCGCGCGCGCGCTGCGCCAGCTCCCGCGCCTCCGCGCCGATCTGGGTGAGCGATTTCAGATCGGCGTTCCGGATCACGGGGGTGATCAGCCCGTCCTCCACCGCCACCGCCATCCCCAGGTGTACGTCGTTCCAGTAGCGGATGTGGTCGTCCTGGAACCACGCATTGCAGGCGCGATGTTTGGCGAGCGCGAGGGCGACTGCCTGGAGGATGATGTCGTTGAAGCCGATCTTGCCTCGGTCGCCGAGCTGCGCATTGAGCGCCGCGCGGGCCTCTGCCGCCCGCTCCATGTCGACCTCGGTTGTGAGGAAGAAGTGCGGGATGGGCCCGAGAGACGCGGACAGCCGCTTCGCGATGGTCTTGCGGATCTGGGTGAGAGGGACGTCCTCGTAGGGAACGGTCGTGACGTGGGGAGTGGGGAGTGGTACGCTCCGCTGCACAGCAGGCATAGCCGCGGTCGCCGGCCGAGCTACTGCCTCCTCCAAGTCCTTCTTGACGACCCGTCCACCCGGTCCAGAGCCCGTCAAGAGTCTCAAGTCGACGCCGGAGTCCTTCGCGATCCGTCTGGCGAGTGGAGAGGCCCTCACGCGCCCGGACTCGATCGGAGCGGCGACGGGAACCGGCTGACGGCTGACGGCTGACGGCTGAGGGCCCGCCGACGGCGGAGGGTTCACTGAGGGCTGACGGCTGACGGCTGACGGCTGCGGCGCGGCGGCCGACGCGTCGATCTTCTCCCCCGGCGCCCCGATGTACGCTACCACGTTGCCCACGGGCACCGTGCTGCCCTCCGCCGCCGCGATCTGCAGCAGCTGCCCGTCCGCCCGGGCAACCAGCTCCATCACTGCTTTGTCGGTCTCCACTTCGGCGAGGGTCTCGCCCGTCTTCACCGCGTCCCCTGCCTGCTTGATCCACTTGACCAGGCGCCCTTCCTCCATCGTGGGCGAGAGCGCTTCCATCACGACCTTGGTGGCCATAGTGGGGGCTACTCGAGGTAGAGCACGCGCCGCGCAGCCGCGACGATCTTCTCGGGCGAGGGCTTGGCCGCCCGCTCGAGCTGCTTGTTGTAGGGCATCGGCGTGTCCGCCTGCGTGATGCGGAGCACCGGCGCGTCGAGCTGGTCGAAGGCGTCGCGCTGGATCACGTCCACCACCTGCGCACCCACGCCGCAGCGCGGCCAGCCTTCCTCGACCACGACGGCGCGGTTGGTCTTGGCCACCGACGCGAGAATCGCCGCCTCGTCGAGCGGCCGTAGGGAGCGCAGGTCGAGCACGTCGGCCGCGACGCCCTGCTCCTGGAGCGCGTCCGCGGCTTTGAGGGTGCTCGTCACGGTCTTGGAGTGGCAGATCAGCGTGACGTCCCGCCCTTCGCGCTTCAGGTCCGCCTTGCCGATCGACACCATACTCGCCCTCGGGCACCTCGCCCTTCGTGTTGTAGAGGATCTCGCCCTCCAGCACGATGACGGGGTTGTTGTCGCGGATGGCGGACTTGAGCAGCCCCTTGGCGTCGGCCGACGTCGCCGGAGCCACGACCTTGAGACCGGGGATGTGGGCGAGCCATGCCTCCCAGGCCTGGGAATGTTGGGACGACAGCTGTAGGGCGGCGCCGTTCGGCCCCCGGAACACGATCGGCATCGGGATCTGCCCGCCCGACATGTACAGCATCTTCGCGGCCGAATTCACGATCTGGTCGAGCGCCAGCAGCGCGAAGTTCCAGGTCATGAATTCGATCACCGGTCGCAGGCCTGCCATCGCGGCACCGATGCCGATCCCGGCGAAGCCGAGCTCGGCGATCGGCGTGTCCACCACGCGCCGGGGCCCGAATTCCTCCAGCAGGCCGCGGCTCACCTTGTACGCCCCCTGATAGACCCCCACTTCCTCGCCCATGAGGAAGACGTTGGGGTCGCGCTGCATCTCCTCACGCAACGCCTGGTTCAGTGCGTCGCGGTAGGTCAGGGTCGGCATCGCTCAGTCCGCCAGCACGTGCGTGTACAGCTCGTCCGGCGCGGGGTCGGGGCTCTCGTCGGCGAACCGGACCGCCGCATCCACTTCGGCATGCACCTCGGCGTCGATCGCGTCGAGACCCTCCTGCCCCAGGACCCCATCGTCCTTCAACTTGTGGGCAAGCTGGGTGATCGGATCCCGCTTCTTCTGCTCTTCGACCTCCTCCTTGGTCCGGTACACACCGTGCAGCGGGTCGGACATGGAATGGCCCATGAAGCGGTACGTGCGAACCTCGAGCAGCGTGGGGTGGCCACCCTTGCGGGCCCGCTGCACCGCGCGCTGGGTGGCCTCGTACACCGCCAGCACGTCCATCCCGTTCACCGTCTCGGCCTGCATGTCGTAGCTGCAGGCGTGCTCGGCCACGTCGGTGATGGCGGCAACCCGCTCAAACGCGGTGCCCATGCCGTAGCGGTTGTTCTCGCAGAGGAAGATGACGGGGAGTTTCCAGACGGAGGACATGTTCAACGCCTCGTGGAAGGCGCCAATGTTGACGGCCGCCTCTCCGAAATAGCAGAGGCAGATCTGGTCGCCCCCACGGTACCTGATGGCGAAACCGATCCCGGCGGCGAGCGGGAGGTGCCCACCCACGATCGCGTGTCCGCCCATGAACCGCTTGTCGACGTCGAACAGGTGCATCGAGCCGCCCTTGCCTCGGGAACAGCCCGTTGCCTTGCCGAACAGCTCTGCCATCACGGCGTTGGCCGGGATGCCGCGCACCAGCGCCTGCCCGTGCTCGCGGTAGGAGCAGATCACGTAGTCGTCGTCGCGCAGCACGGTGAGCGAGCCGACTGCGACGGCCTCCTGGCCGATGTACAGGTGGCAGAAGCCGCCGATCTTGCCCAGCGCATACGCTTCGGCCGCTTTCTCCTCGAAGCGGCGGATCAGCAGCATCTGCCGCAGCATCTGGCGATGCAACTCGGTCTGAGACTGGTCCTGGGATTGGGGGGGGGCGGTCGCCGTCGCCATGTTCTCGTCCTCGGGTTACCTGGTCGCCGCCGCGCTCGCGGCCTGCTCCCAGGCATGGTAGCTCGAGCGCACCAGCGGGCCAGCCTCCACATGCCGGAATCCCATTCCCAGCCCCAGCCGCTTCAGCTCGGCGAACTCGTCGGGCGTGTACCAGCGTGCGATCGGCAGGTAGTCCGCAGAGGGGCGCAGGTACTGACCCAGCGTGAGAATGTCGACGTCCTGGGCGCGCAGGTCGCGCATCGCGAGCAGCAGCTCGTCCCACTCCTCGCCGAGACCGCAGATGATCCCCGACTTGGTGAGCAGATCGGGCGCGACCGCCCGGGTGCGTCGGAACAGCTCGAGGGCGCGCGCGTAGCGGCCGCCCGGCCGGGCGATGCGGTAGAGCCGCTCGATGGTCTCGAGGTTGTGGTTCAGAATGTCGGGCCGAGCGTCAATCACCAAGCGCAGCGCCTGCGGGTTGCCCTTGAAATCGGGGATCAGCACCTCGATCGAGGCGCCGGGGAGCCGCCGACGGATCTCGGTGATGCACCCGGCGAAGACCTCGGCGCCGCCGTTGGGCAGGTCGTCGCGGTCCACGCTGGTGATTACGACGTGCCGGAGTCCCATTTCGGCGACCGCTGCGGCGAGGCGGACCGGCTCGTCCTGGTCGAGCGGCGCCGGCGTGCCGTGTGCCACCGCGCAGTAGGCGCAATTGCGGGTGCACACATCGCCCAGGATCATGAAGGTTGCCGCTTTGTGCTCCCAGCACTCACCGATGTTGGGGCAGTGCGCCTCCTCGCAGACCGTATGGAGTTTCAGGCCCCGCATCATCTGCTTGAGGGCGAGGTAATTGGGGCCACCGGGGGCCTTCACCTTGAGCCACGCCGGCTTGCGCTCCGAGGGGGTGGCTGCGGGGCTGCGGGAGGCGATCTGGACGAGGGGAGCGGCCATGGTCCTTTGTGCTCGGAAGTGTGTGAACATAGCCGCCGTCGGCGGGTGGGGATAGGGTTTGATTACAGAAATCAACCGCCCGGTTGATCCCCCTCCTTCCCCTTCAGGCGGCGGAGCTCTTCCTCCAACTGCGCAGAGCTGCTCAGAGTTCCGTCCGCGATCTCGGCGATCTCCTCAGCTTCGCGCCATTGCCGCTCGAGCTCGCGGATTTCGGCCTGCTCGTCCACCGCCATTTCGAGCGCCAGCTGTCGCTCGGCGCGGAGCGAGCGCAGTGTGAGCTCCCGCCGCGCGATGTCTTGAATCAGCCGGTCCGGGCCGCCGCTCTGGTCCACCACCCGGGCCGCGTCCTCCGCGCGCCGTCGGCTGCTGCGCCGCACGTTGAGGTAGGTCAGGCCTTGCCGCAGCGCCAGCGCGGCCTCGTGGCCCGTGAGCAGCGCGCCCTCGTGGTGGCAAGTCGGGCAGCTCACTAGTACTGCCAGGTCGGCCCGGGCGTCGGGAACAAGCCGGGCATGCTGCACATGCTTGGCCCGCAGCTGCATGAGGCTGCCGCACCGCTCGCAGATCGGCGGCTCGGCAAAGACGACTTTGCGGTTGCCCACGATTTGCAAATAGGTCCAGTCCGCGACCGCGTGCAGATTCCAGGCGAACACGCCGAGCGAGCCGCCGGCTGCCACGTTCGCCGCGATGCCGAGTCCGACGGCCGCAAGCGTGAGCGGAATCACGACCCTGGCGCGTTCCCGCTGGCGCGCCCGCAGCCGCTCGCCATAGCGCCACGGGGCGAGTTCGACTCGGGGCGGTTTGCCGACACGGACGAGGTCGTAGCGTTGCCAGCGGAGGAGGGCCACCTGGTCGGTCGAGGCGACGAGATGCCCGGCGCGCGCGGTGCGCGCCAGTGCGTCGATGCGCTCCAACCGGTCGTCGAGTGGGGTGAGGTTCCAGCGGGCGCATTTGGGGCAGATCACCCACAGCCGGCCGCGCCATTCGTCGAATGCAAGCCGCCGCCCGACGCCGAGGCCCGACGGGCCGCCGTCGCCGTCGAACTTGCCGTTGCAGAAGGCGCAGGTGGTGTACATCAGCGGTTCGGGCGGAATGGCGTCAGGTCCAGGTCCGTCGACCCCTTCGACAAGAGGTCGCCGATGGTGTCGCCGGTCAAGGCCGCGAGCAGCACTCCATTGCGACCGTGGCCCGTCGCGTAGAACAAGCCGCGGACATCGGGGTCGGGACCGACGATTGGCCGGCCGTCGGGAGTCACGGGCCGCAGTCCCGCCCACGTCCGTAGCAC
>Ga0209237_1002684_pt1 | contig 10723 bp, 7 predicted proteins | sample GraSoi013_1_40cm_2_FD_185820 | JGI IMG/M metagenome (GOLD analysis project Ga0209237, IMG submission 185820) | Grasslands soil microbial communities from the Angelo Coastal Reserve, California, USA - Sample 10_02_2013_1_40cm (SPAdes) (version 2) | ecosystem: Environmental > Terrestrial > Soil >...
CGGCGCGCTCGGCGCGCCGCTGGGCGTTCGCCACGACGTTCCCGGGGATGTCCGGGTGGCGTCGGTCGCCGGCGAACGCCACCGCACCGGTGACGACGGCCGTTCCCGCGATCACCGCCGAGCCGGGCTTCAGGCTCCCCCCGAGATGCCGGCTTGCCAGAACGTCGGATATCAGGAGGGCCGCGCCCGCCACGACGAGCCCTCTGAGTAGGTCACGCGTCGCCGCCGACCTCGAGAACTGCTCCGGAAGCAGGTCACGGGCCGTGAGCTCCGGCAATGTATCCTCGAGCGGAGCCACCTCGTGCCGGATCTCAAAGTAGATGACGGCCGAATCGGCTCGCCTGAGCAGTTGGCTGTTGCCGGTGACCCTGAGTTCGTAGCGCCCCGGAGGCGCCAGGTGGCGGTCCGCCAACAGGCCGTCCCAGGCGACTTCCCGCGGCCCGTCATTCACGCCGCGAAACAACGACAGAGCCGAGTCCGAGCCGACCGCACGCAACGCGATGTCGACGGACCCAGCGTGCGTCGTCACGACGGCGAAGGTCAGGCGTTCCGTCCGCGGGTCGACGCGCGCCGGGGCGACCGGCCGCACGGCCACGGCGAAGGTGAGTCGCCGGGCCTCCCCAAACAGGCGGAGCTGCGCCGGTGTGAAGACGGCCGGATCGAGGTCCGCGAACGGGTCCCGCTCGATGGCAGCGCGGAAGTACACCGTAGCGGAGTCGCGCTTTCCCACGAGGGCGAGACAGGCTCCCAGGTACTTGTAGGCATCCACCCGTTGGGCGGCCGTCACCTCGAACGGCCAGTTGGGCGACACGATTTGGCGGAGCAGCGGCAGGGCGCGCTCCACGTCCAGGCGCTCGTAGAACGCGGACGCTTGCTGGAGCAGATCTTGAGTGCTGCTCTGCGCCCCGAGGCGCGGGACAACGCTGCCGGTCAGCCCGAGGAGCAGGACGAGATGCTTCACGTGCCACCGTCACGGCTGCGCAGGGCAATGCGCCCGAGTCGCAGCGTCTCGCCCCGCGGCACCACGATGCTGGTGTCGAACGTTTGGTAGCCCGGCGCCCGGACGCGCAGGCGGCGGGGCCCCGCCGCGACTTCCTGATCGAACACGCTCCCGACCCCGAGCCGGCGGTCGTCGATCAGGATCTCGGCATCGGGAGGGCTGGTGAGCATTCTCAGCTTCCCCGTGGGGCTGGCGGCGCGTGGGCTCGGGGGCGTTGCGCTGGGCGGCGGTGCAGCGGGCGCGGCGGTCGAGCCCGGGATCGCGGATGGTGCCGGGGTGCCGCCGGCACGGCTGATCCACCAGGCGGCTCCGACCGCCAAAGTGGCGACGGCGCCGACCGCCGTCAGCCGAGCGCGCCGCCCCGACGGCCACCGGGCCGGGGGTGGAGCCGGGAGGCTCATGGCCAAGGTAGGGCCTTCCGGGAGGGCCGGGAGCCCGCGGGTGGCGATCTTTCCCACTGGCGAGCCGGCGGCCAGCGCGCGCAGCGTCCGCTCACACTCCCGGCGATCCGCTTCGGAGAACGGGATCGCCTCGACCGCGGCAAGCATGTCGCGGGTCGACGCGTAGCGGGCGCCCGGCTCCTTGGCCAACGCGACGTGCAGCACGTCGATCAGCGCGCTCGGCACATCGTCGCGCACCAGCCGGACGTCCGGCACGGGCGTGAAGAAGTGATGGTGCATGATGCCGGCCAGCGTGTCGGCCTGGAACGGCACCGCGCCCGTCAACATTTGAAAGGCGACGATGCCGAGCGAGTACTGGTCGCTCTGCGGGCCGGCCCGGCGGCCGGAGCACTGCTCCGGGCTCATGAAGGGGGGTGTGCCGATCACGGTGCCGTCGGCGGTGAGGGTCACGTCCGACGCCCGCAGCGCGACTCCGAAATCGGACACCATGACCCGCCCGTCTCGATCGACGAGGATATTCGCGCCCTTCAAGTCTCGGTGCACGATCCCGCGGTCGTGGGCGTACGCGGCCGCACGGGAGGTCCCGCGCAGCACGTACACCACCACCGGCACGGGCAGCGCGCCTTGCGCTTCGATGATGGCGTCGAGGGACCGCCCTTCGATGAACTTCATCGCGATATGCAGGACCCCGCCGATCTGCCCGACTCGATACACGGGAATGATGTTGGGGTGGTCGAGCTCGGCCACCATACGCGCTTCGCGCTTGAACCGCTCGACCGCCCGGGCGGTGAGCCCGAGGTCGGGCGGCAGGATTTTCAAGGCGACCGTGCGGCCGAGCCCGGCCTCGGTCGCCCTGAAGACCACCCCCATCCCGCCGCGCCCCAGCTCGTGCTCGACCTCGTATTCGCCGGCGAGCACCATCCGTACGCGCTGCAGCAGCTCGTCCTGGTTCTCGACCGGGAGCACCAACGTGGCCTCGAGCGGGTCCGAGGTCCGGGTGCCACAACGGCCGCAGAAGCTCGCGTCCGGCGCCACGTCGGCGCCGCACTGGAAGCACTTGCCCTTCACGGTCTCACGTGGAGCGCCTGGGTGAGCGTCGGCGCCGTCGCCGGATCGGTGAGCATCGAGCTCTCCAGGCGGATCGTGAGCGTCGCGTTGCCCGTGTTCCGACCGATCAGCGAATCGCGTCCGGGAGTGAGCGCGACGATGGACGTGTCGGATGACGTGATGCTGAGGTGAGGCCGGGACAACGTCGCGCCGCCGACCTGAACGACGACCGTGAACGCCACCGTGGAGTCGACCCGCACGAAGGCGTTGCCCTGGTACACCAGGGTCACCGCCTCGACACCGCTCGACTGAAACACGTCTATGAGCCCGCAAGCTACCGCAGCCATCGCGAGGAGAACCGCGAGCACGAGCCGCGGCGCAGCACGAGAAGGCCGCATGGCACAATACCTTACGACAAGGGCGGCTTACAAATTGGGAGTCGGCAGGGAGATTGCAAGGGAGGCGGTTACCCCGCGCCTGCGGCTGGGGCTGCCCACCCCCTTGCGCGCGCTGCTTGGTGAGCGACCTCACTTGCGGGGGATGGTCGAAGGTGAATCTTGCTGTACTCCTCCAGGAACTGCTCGTGCGCGTTTGGGAAGACGTCATCGCACCCCTGCTGCGGGCGCTGCACCTCGGCAGCACCAGGAACAAGGTCCTGGTGTTTGCGGTGCTGGCTACGTTGATTCCGGCGCTCGCGACGACCTGCGTGTCGTACAGACAGAATCGGCGTTCGCTCAGCGACCAGACCGACCAGGAGCTGCGCAGCGCGAGCTCCGAGGCGGCCCGCGGGACGGACCTGTGGCTCACCGAGCGGCTCGACGACCTGCGGGTAGCGGCGAGCTCGTACCTGGTATCGGAGAACCTCGCCAAGCTCACGGGTAGGGACGGCGCCCGAGCGCTCGCGCGTCTGCGCGACTATCTCAACTCGATCCGCGAGCGTTTCCCGGACCACGAAGCGTTGGTGGTCATCGACCCGGGCGGACGGGTGGTCGCGAGCAACAGCGGGCGGACGGGCGGCGTGCGGCTGCCCCCGGACGGGCTGACCAGCCTGCGAACGGGCGACGCCTTGATCGGCGAGGCGTACTGGGACGGGGTGCTCGGCAAGGCTGCGATGGTGCTCGCCGTACCGATCCGCCAGGCGGATGGCCGGTTTATCGGCGCGTTCACCGCGAAGATCAATCTGCACGCCGTCGCCGATATGCTGCAGCGGCTTGCCCCAGACGACCCGCGCGACGTCTACCTGATGACGGACCAGGGCAGGCTGGTCATCCGGTCCCGGCTCAGCTCCGCGGACCTGATGCGCACGAGACTTCCGGACACGACCACGCGCGTTCTGTTCGACGGGGAAGGCCAGACTGTGGTGTACAAGCGCGCGGACGGGCGGGAAGTGGTCGGGGTGCTCCGACGCGTGCCCCGGCTGCGCTGGGCAGCGGTCGCCGAGCTGCCGCGGGCGGAGGCGTTCCGCCGGGGTGGCCAGCTCCGGAGCCTCACCGCGTTGATGATCGCCGCGCAGTTCGCGGGGGTCGGGCTGATGGCCTACGTCCTGGTCCTGCTCGTCTTGCGCCCGCTCGCGCGCCTCAGCAGCGCCGCCGCGACGGTGGCCGCCGGGGATCTCACGGTCGATCTCCCAGCGGGCGGCGCGGGTGAGGTGGGTTACTTGACGCAGGTGTTCAACCGCCTGGTCGCACGCCTGCGGGAGCGGGAGAGCCAGGCCGAGCTGGAGCGGCTCTCCGTCACCGACGCCCTCACCGGCCTGTACAACCGGCGGCACCTGATGGACACGCTGTCGAGCGAAGCGCAGCGGTCGCGGCGACTCAGACGCCCGTTCTCGATCCTGTTGGCAGACGTCGATCACTTCAAGCCGTACAACGACACGCACGGCCACCTCGCGGGCGACGCGGCGCTCGCGAAGATCGCTGAGATCCTGCGGCAAACGACGCGCGCGGTGGACTGCGTGGCGCGGTACGGCGGCGAGGAGTTCCTGGTGGTGCTGCTCGAAACGACGACGGCGACGGCCGCCCTGGTCGCCGAGCGCATCCGCGCCCGTGTGGCCGCCGAGCCGTTCGACGGCCGACGGATCACGGTGAGCATCGGCGTTGCGGAGTGTCCCGCGCACGGCGACACGCCGGAGACGCTCATCGCCACCGCCGACGCGGCGCTGTACGAGGCGAAGGACGAGGGCCGCGACCGCGTGGTGGCCGCGGGCGGGAAGCAGGAGAAGGAAAAGCGACGGCGCAAGGGCGAGGCTTAGCCTCGCCTCAAATCAGCCCGGCGTGATGAACGTGCCGTCGCGCAGCTCGGCGTAGGCGCGCCGCAGCTCCGCCTCGGTGTTCATCACGATCGGCCCCTGCCAGGCTACGGGCTCAGCGATCGGCCGGCCCGAAACGAGCAGGAACCGGATCCCCGCGTCGCCGGCCTGAACGGTGATCTCGTCGCCCGAGTCGAAGAGCACGAGCGAGCGATTGCCGGTCTCGTCGCGACCGTCGGCCTGTGTGCCCCCCTCCCCTACCCACTCGGTGCGCACTCCGCGGGGCGGCGACGCGTCACGGAACGTGCCGCTCCCCTCGAAGATGTAGGCGAAGGCGTGGCGCGACGACTCCACCGGCAGGGTCTTGCGCACTCGCGGCGGCACCCACACGTCGAGGTAGCGCGGATCGGCGGCGACGCCGTCGACGGGACCGGTCTTGCCCCAGAAGCTCCCGCAGATGACCCGCACGCGCGTCCCGTCGTCGTCCACGACTTCCGGGATGGCGCCCGCCAGGACGTCCTGGTAGCGCGGCCGAGTCATCTTCAAGGAGGACGGAAGATTGGCCCACAGTTGGAATCCGTGCATCCGTCCCTGCGGGTCACCCCGCGGCATCTCCTGATGGAGGATGCCGCTGCCCGCGGTCATCCACTGCACGTCCCCGGCACCGAGCGTGCCACGGTTGCCCAAGCTGTCGCCGTGGTTCACCGTGCCGGCGAGGACATAGGTGATGGTTTCGATCCCGCGATGGGGGTGCCAGGGGAACCCCGCGAGGTAGTCCTGCGGGTTCTCGTTGCGGAAGTCGTCTAACAGGAGGAACGGGTCGAACTCGCCGGTGTTCCCGAATCCGAACGCCCGGCGCAGCTTTACGCCCGCGCCTTCGATGGTGGGCTGCGACTGAATGATCGACTTGATCGGCCGGATGGACATGGCGCCTCCTGCGCTACGGTGGGAACGTAGCCAGGGTGCCCGATGTTCCGGCAAAGCCGGCTAGTCTGGTGCCTCACTCCAGCGGTTTTCTCTCCTTTGGTGTTCGCCGGCCACCACGCGCCAGAACGCCCCGAACACCCGCTCGCACCACCAGCCCCGGCAGTCGGTCATCGCCGCGAGTGCCTGTGCCGCCGGGAGCGGGGGCGCATAGGCCCGCGAGTTAGTCAGCGCATCGTACACGTCCAAGATCCCGACGATCTGTGCGGAGAGCGGGATCTCGTCTCCTTTGAGTCGGTCGGGATAGCCGCTGCCGTCGTATCTCTCGTGGTGCCAGCGGATGATCGGCTTCAAGTCCCAGGGAAAGTCGACGTTCGCGAGCAGCTCGATTCCCCAGACCGGGTGCATCTGCACGACGGCACGCTCCGCGTCCGTGAGCGAGGCGGGCTTGTGGAGAATCTCGTGCGGGATCCGTACCTTGCCCACGTCGTGCAGATAGGCGCCGAGCAGGATGGTCGTCTCCTCCTGCTCGTCGAGCCCCAGGGCCCGCGCCACGGCGACCGCGTTCCGCGCCACCCGCTCGCAATGGCCGAACGTGTAGCCGTCACTCGACTCGATCGACTGACCCCACTCGCGCACGACCGCGAGGTACGTGCCTTCGAGCTCCGCCACTTTCCCGCCTACGTGGACCAGGTCCACCCGGGCATCTAATCGGCGGAACAGACGGTATGCGGTGTTGAGCAGCCGGAGCGCGTCCTGGTTCCGGCCCATCGCTTGGTACAACAGCGCCAGCTCGCGGGAGGCCTCCGCCTCGTTGAGCACGGAGCCCGCGCCGACGGCCAAGTCGATCGCCGAGCGGAGGCGCGACTCGGCGAGGGTGAGGCGGCCCGTCTCGCGATACGCCATGCCGATCACCCGGTAGGCGCCCGCCTTGGCATCTCGCACGCCCAGCTGATCGAACAGCGCGAGCGCATTCTCGGCGCTTTGCCGCGCGTTCTCGAACCGTTGGCGCGCCACGTCCACCTCGGCGTGGTTGACGAGACAGAGCGCCTGCAGGTACACGTCGCCGACCCGTTCGGCGAGGGCCCGACTCTCCCGGAAGTAGCAGTCCGCTGCGTCGAACCGCTCCCGGTCCGCGCTGACCATCCCCAGGTTGTGATAGGCGATGGCACACCCATGCTCGTCCCCGCACTCACGGTACGCCGCGAGCGAGCGCTCATAGCGCGCCAGGGCCTCGCTCAGCTCGCCCTGGATGTTGGCGACGATCCCCAGGTTCTGCTGCACACGCGCGCGCAGCTGACGGCTCGAGCCACCCAGCTCCAGCGCCCGCATGAACGTCTTGCGGGCATCCTCCAGGGAGCCCGTCGTCACATCGAGCCCGCCCAGCGTGTTGAGCGCTTCCGCCGCGAGCCCGTCGTCGCCGATCTGGCGCGCTACGTCATAGCTCCGACGACAGAGCTCGCGGGCCCGTGCGGGCTCGCTGCGATGATGGCGCTGCACGGCCAGACGTCGCAGCGCCTCCGCCAACCGCGCGTGCTCCCCGTCCCGCTGCGCCGCTTCGATCGCCGCCTCGTAGCGCTCAATCGCTTCCGGGATGCAACCCGCGCGCTCCTGCTCGCGCGCTGCGTGGAGCAAATCGGCGGCCCGGAAGGACGCGCCGGAGAGCCCGACGAGCGGGGTTACGCTTGCCTCACCACGCGATGGCATAGTCGGAAAAGTGCTGCAACTGTCCCGTCACCGCCCCCGTGAGCAGGTCGTCGACTGTGGGCAGGTACTCGAGGATCTGCAGCGCGTCCGTGGTGTGCACGATGTGCTTGGGCGCGAGCGACCCGAGCAGGTTGCAATTCGCGTAGCTCAGCGTGAGGTCCGCCGCGCGATCGAACTGCAGGCCCTCCGGCTGGAACCGCACCGCGTTCACCGTGTCCGACGGTACCACAGCGGTGATGGTCGTCGGCACCCCGAGCGCTCCCGCGGGAATGGCCAGCGCGTGCGGCCCGACTCGAATCGTTCCGCCGTCCGGACCGATCGTCGCGGTGACGGAGTCGTACGCGAGCGGCGAGCAGGTGAGGAGGCCGCCGCCCTGCAGCAGCGAGGTCCCCAGCAGTGCCTGCCGCGGCGGCACGGGCGGAGCAACGCCCACCGGCGACGGCTCGCCGCAGCTCAACACGACCACCGTGGCAGTGCCGAACAGCGTGGCGAGCGAGAGACGCGTGACCTTCATGAGCTGGCTCTCCCCGGATCGACCGCGAGCCCGGAGGGAGTAGTGCGCCCCGTCGCTCCCCCGCCTCGATCGGTGGTCGTGGTCAAGTCGAAGCGTCGCACCCACGGGGAGCCGGGCTCCGGCCTGCCGCTGCGCAGCGCGGTAGTAGCGCGCAACAGCAGCGCGACGGGATCAATCGGCGAATACTTCAGGTTGCCGACCGCATCGTAGCCGACCCGGAGGGTTGACCCCGGAGCCACGACGCCCCCGCCAAGCGTCTCGCTCAGAGCGGCGGCGATGCGCTGGGCGAGCTTCACCGCACCCGCGTGATCGGTCGCGGGCGCGACGACGGCGAATTCGGTCGGGCCCAAGGCCCCGACGACGTCGGACACTCGTGCCGCACGCGCGACGACGCTTCCGGCCCTTGGGTCTGCGGGGTCCGCCTCCAGCGCGAACACGATGCAGGCCAGCGCGCCGTTCTGCCGCGACATCAGCGCTCCCAGCTCCCGCGCCCGCCGCGCGAGGCTGGCCCGACTGTGCACTCCTGTCGGAGCGTCAACCGGGCCCTCCGCGAGGGTCGCATCGAGGTTCCGCTTCGCCTGCACGTAGGTCTGGAGCTTGACCAACAGCTCGTCGAGGTCACCCGGATAGCGGAGAAAGTCCCAGGCACCCGCGTGCAGCGCGGTCACCCGCTGCTCGGGAGTCGGCCGGTCGGGCGCGAGAACGAGGATCGGCACGTTACTGCCGATGTGCAGGTCGTTGTCGAACAGCCAGCCGGCGATCGCCGAGATGTCCGGCAACTCGACCCCGAGGATGAGGACGTCCGGACGCACTTCACGCGCCTGCGCGAGGGCGAGCATGGCGGTCGGGGACTGGACCACGGCGTAGCCGTTCGTCTCGAGCGCACTCGTGAGGGAGTGGACTCGAGCACCCGCGATGAGGACGACCGGCGGCGCGCTTGGGGGATCCATGGGACCTACCAGTCGTGCGGCAACAAGCGGGCCCAGACACGAGAGCGCCGGCGTTTCCAAGGCCACGACACGTTAACCTCAGGGAGCGGCTCGGACTGCTACACTTGTGGCGGAGACGCTACATGCCGTGTACCGGCCCCCAGGCGTGGCACGCGGCATGCGCCACACCTACGTTGGTTCCTGTCCGCTAGGTCCACGCTCGCTCGCGCATCAAAGGGGGTGGCCCCGATCGTAGAGCACAGCGACGACGCGATCGGCCTCGGGTCGGCCGACGCAACCATCTCGCCCGCCAGCAACGCGCGCGGTCTTGCGAATCCATGACTGCCACGCTCTCGAGCGGACTGGAGCAGCGGTGGCAGGAGGTGCTGCGCAGGGCGGCCATCGCCCTCGAGGGGCGAGGGGTCGGTGTCTGGGAGGCGGACGCGCGCGATCGACTGCATCTCCTGGCCGCCAGCTCCGCGGCGGACGTGGCCGCTGGCGCCGCCGCCGAGCTGGAGGCCACGTTGCGCGACCTCGGCGAGCTGCAATCGCCGCGCAAGCCCCGCCGCTGGGTGGTGAGCCGCGTGCGGCAGCAGCGCTGGTGTATCGCGCCGGTCCGCCGCGAGCCGCCGCAGCCCCCGCCAACCGGAATCGAGCGGCGGGGCCGAGAGCGGATGATGCTCGAGCTCGCCGGGGTGTGCATCGGTCTGATCGACGACCCGGAGCGCCGGGTGCAGGAGCTGGAGCGCGCGGATTGCTTCGAGAACGCGCCCGTCGGCCTGCGGTGGACGGCGGCGGACGGCACGATTCTCGGCGCCAACCAGACCGAGCTCGACACGCTGGGCTATCAGCGCGACGAGTATGTGGGTCGCAACATCGCCCAGTTTTATGTCGATCCCCAGGCGGCCGCGGATGCCCTGCAGCGCCTGCGGACGGGGGAGACGCTCCGTAACGTCGAGACCCGAATGCGCCACCGCGACGGTTCGATGCGCCACGGCCTCATCAGTGCGAGCGGGCTGCTCGCAGGCGGGCAGCTCATCCACGCCCGCTGGGCCACGCAGGACGTCACGGAGCGCCAACTCGCCGAGCAGGCCTTAACACTGTTCAAGGCCTTGGTGGAGTCAGCCGACGACGCCGTCATCGGCAAGACGTTGGACGGAACCATCACCAGCTGGAACCCGGCGGCGGCACGCCTGTACGGGTACTCCGCCGAGGAAGTGATCGGGAAGCCGATCGCCCTGCTCGCCCCGCCCGACCGCGTCGACGAGCTCCCCGGGATGCTGGAACGCTTGCGGCGCGGCGAGCGGATCGAGCGTTACGAGACGACCCGGGTGCGTAAGGACGGCACGCGCGTAGAGGTGTCGCTCAGCGTCTCACCGATCCTGGACCCGCAGGGTCGCCCCATCGGCACCACGTCGATCGCGTACGACGTCACGGCGCGCAAGCAGGCCGAGCAACAGCTCGTGCATGGAGCCCTCCACGACGCCCTCACCGACCTGCCCAACCGAACGTACTTCGTCGAGCGGGTGTCTCAAGCGCTGGCGCGCGTGCGGCGCGATCCCGCGTACCGGTTCGCCGTCCTGTTCCTCGACTTCGACGACTTCAAGGCGGTGAACGACAGCCTCGGTCACGCAGCCGGTGACCACCTGCTGGGGGAGATCGCGGGCCGGCTACGGACGTGCGTGCGGCCCGGCGACGTCGTGGCGCGGCTCGGGGGCGATGAGTTTACCCTGCTGCTCGAGGAGATCACCGGACTGCCCGACGCGGAGCACGCGGCGCGGCGCATCCAGGACTCGCTCGCCACGCCATTTTCGCTCGAGGGCTGCGAGATCCTCGCGAGCGCCAGCATCGGCGTGGCGCTGAGCGACCCTGACCACGGGCAAGTCCAGGATCTGCTGCGCGACGCCGACCTCGCCATGTATCATGCCAAGCAGCAGGGGCGGGCGCGCTTCC
>Ga0209237_1002686_pt1 | contig 10721 bp, 10 predicted proteins | sample GraSoi013_1_40cm_2_FD_185820 | JGI IMG/M metagenome (GOLD analysis project Ga0209237, IMG submission 185820) | Grasslands soil microbial communities from the Angelo Coastal Reserve, California, USA - Sample 10_02_2013_1_40cm (SPAdes) (version 2) | ecosystem: Environmental > Terrestrial > Soil >...
GCGTGGCGAACAGCTCGAGATCGGCTGGCAGCTGACTGACTGCCGCGTTGACACACCGGCATATACTTGACTACAGTCAAGCAATGCCGGCCGACCAGGTCGCCCAGGTGCGGCGCTTCAACCGGCTCGTCACGCAGCGGATCGGCGCGCTCGACGATCACTTCCTCGGACGCGACCGCCCGCTCGGCGCGTCGCGCCTGCTGTACGAGATCGGTCCGCAGGGCGCGGACCTCCGCGATCTGCGCCGGCACCTCGGGCTCGACGCCGGATACGTCAGTCGTCTCGCCAAAGCGCTGGCAAGAGAAGGCCTGGTGCGGCTCGGTCCGGGGAGCGGCGATCAGCGTGTGCGCAAGGCACGCCTCACGGCTTTGGGCCGGCGTGAGATCCGGGAGATGAACGCGCGGTCGGACGAGGCGGCCGCCGCCCTGCTCGACGCCCTCACACCCAAGCAGCGAGAGGCCCTGGTTGCGGCAATGGCGCAGGTGCATCGCCTGCTGCGTGTCGCGGGCTTGCAGATCGAGCGGGCCGATCCAGCGAGCCCGGCCGCGCGCTGGTGCGTCGCCCAGTACTTCGCCGAGCTCGACCGCCGGTTCGAAGCCGGGTTCGATCCTGCCGCGAGCCTGCCAGCCGACGATCCTGATCTGGTCCCGCGGCGTGGTGCGTTCCTTCTCGCCTCCGTGGACGGAGATGCCGTCGCCTGTGGCGTCGTGAAGGTCATCGCCCCGGGTATCGGCTCCTTGAAGCGAATGTGGGTTGCCGACTCGGTGCGCGGGTTGGGGATCGGGCGGCGCATGCTGGAGGCGCTCGAGGTCCAGGCTCGCGAGCTTGGATTGACGACGCTTCGCCTGGAGACGAACGAGGCGCTCGCCGAGGCGATCGCGTTGTACCGCGGCGCCGGCTTCCGCGAGGTGGCGCCGTTCAACGACGATCCGTACGCACACCATTGGTTCGAGAAGCGACTCGGAGGCGGCCGACGCCAATCCTGATTGCAGCGTGCCGGACGCAGGAGATCCACCCCCGGCGGACACTGCTGCATGAGTCTCCCTACGACCCGCCGCTCGCGCAGATTCTCGCGACGCCCCGATCGGAGTTCTACGGGCCGCGCGCACCTTCCTCGATGCTGGGCTTGCATCGCCCGGTCGCGCCAGACAGTAACGGCTCTCTGCTCGGGGAGTACAGCAGCTGTTGCGCCGGGCTGAGCGGGAGCGTATCCACCCGGGTACATGGACCGCCAAGAGCAGATCTTTCCCCGCCTCAACGATGCCCAGCTCTCGCGCATTTCGAGCATCGGCCAACGCCGCAGCGTCCGGGCCGGAGAGGTCCTGTTCGAGGCCGGCGACCAGCATACCGACATGTACGTCGTGATCAGCGGCGGGATCGATCTCGTGCGCCCGGTCGCAGGCCGCGAAGAATCGGTCACGGTGCTCGGGCCGGGCCAGTTCACGGGCGAGATCAACATGCTCTCGTCGCGGGTCGCGTGGGCCCGCGGCCGCGTCGCCGCCGACGGATCGATCATCGCCCTGGACCGCGACGGCGTCCGCGCCGTGGTACAACGCGATCCCGAGCTGAGCGAGATCCTCCTGCGCGCCTTCATCCTGCGGCGCACGGCCCTGATCTCCCAGACCGATAACGACCTGGTCCTCCTCGGCTCCCAGCATTCCCTGAGCACGCTGAAGCTCAAGGAGTTCCTGACGCGCAACGGGGAACCCTTCACGTACCACGACGTGGAGACCGAGCCCGGAATGCAGGCGCTGCTCGATCGCCTGCAGGTCGGGATCAACGAAGTGCCGGTGCTCGTCTGCGAGGAAGGTTACGTCCTGAGGAACCCCTCGATCGAGGGCCTGGCGACGGCGCTCGGACTGACGCCGAAGCTGGACGCCAAGGCCGTGAGGGACGTCGTCGTCGTGGGCGCCGGACCGGCGGGTCTCGGCGCCGCCGTCTACGCCGCGTCGGAAGGGCTCGACGTGCTGGTCCTGGAGAGCACCGCGCCCGGCGGCCAGGCCGGGACGAGCTCGCGGATCGAGAACTACCTGGGGTTCCCCACCGGGATCTCCGGATTGGCGCTCGCCGGCCGCGCGCTCACCCAGGCGGAGAAATTCGGCGCGGAAGTGGCCATCGCGCGAACCGCCGTCCGGTTCAACTGCGACGCGCGGCCGTATCGGGTGCACCTCTCCGACGGAGAGATCGTGCAGGCCAGGACGATCGTGATCGCCACGGGCGTCAGGTACCGGAGGCTTGACGTGCCCGCGCTCTCGCGTTTCGAGGGCGCGGGCATCTTCTACAGCGCGACGCACATGGAAGCGCAGTTGTGCACGGACGGCGAGATCGCGATCGTGGGCGGCGGCAATTCGGCAGGGCAGGCCGCCGTCTTCCTCTCCGGGTTCGCACCGCGGGTCCACGTCGTGGTGCGCGGGCCCAGCCTCGCCGAGAGCATGTCCCGTTACCTGATCCAGCGCATCGAAAGCAGCCGCAACGTCGAGCTGCGAACGCGGACCCGGATCGAATCGCTCGAAGGCGAGGACCGGCTGGAGCGCGTCCGATGGCGTCACGTGGAAACGGGGGCCGTGGAGACGCGGCCGATCCGCAACCTGTTCGTGATGACCGGAGCCGATCCCAACACCTCCTGGCTGCGGGGATGCCTGGTGCTGGACGACAAGAACTTCGTCAAGACGGGAGCCGATCTACGCGCGGACGAGCTGATGGAAGCGCGCTGGCCTCTCTCCCGGCCACCGCATCTCACGGAAACGAGCATACCGGGCGTGTTCGCGGTCGGAGACGTGCGCTCCTCCAGCGTGAAGCGGGTCGCCTCGGCCGTGGGAGAGGGCTCGATCTGCGTCCAGCTCATCCACAAGGCGCTCCAGGAGCTCTAAAGGCTCAGGCGCGCCGCCCGCGTTCGCGTCAGAGCCGGTAACCGGCCCCGATCGAGACCCGAACCGCAAACGACGGTCCGAACGACGATCCGGGAGTCCCGGAGCTCTCGCTCTTCAAGAGGTACGTGGAGGCAGCGCCGAGGACGAACAAGTAGCTCCGCGCGCCAAGCTCGCGCGTGATCCCCACCGTCGGCGAGAGCTGCAGCGCCGCGGTGGTCCGGCGCGGGGCCATGCCCTGGGTCCGGAAGCGCTGCACGAGCAGCGAACCACCCATCGTCAGGCCGAGCTCGACCGAGATGACGTGCAGGTCGCGGACGTGGACCGCCGACAGCTCCAGGTCGTACTGGTCCACGGTGGCCTCGATCCCTGGATTCGAGAACCCGCCCCGGCACCAACCGACCCGGGGCTTCAGCGTGAAAGATTGAAGTGCGACCGCCACTCCGAGCGCGACGCCCGGGCACGCCCCGGTCTCTCCCACCAGCGCGCTGCGCACGCGCGCTTCGGCCTCGAGTGAGGCGACTGCGGTGGCCGCCCCGCCGCCTTTGCGCACCAGCCGCGCGTAGGCCGTGCGCTCGAAGCCGGATTCGTCGACCGAGAGGGTCGCGCCCGGCGGCGCATCCACCATCCCTTCGAGGAGCACGTCCGGCGCGCGTCCGCGCAGGAAGTAGCGTCCTGCCCGCACGCTCAGCCGGCGCGCCCGATCGCGCGCGCCGATCTCGCCCAGCACCGCGCCCTCCGCCGAACCCTGGAAGACGAGCCAGGTCCGTCCTTCCGGAAACTGAAGGAAGGCGCGCGTGGGCGCGTTCGCATCCAGCGTGGCGAGGATCACGTCGCCCATGCCCCGCACGTCGTATTCGAAGCTCGGGTGCTGGATGCCGGCCATCGAGCGGCTGGAGGCGCGCAGGGTGGCGTCGTACGCGTACCGGTAGGTCTCGTCGAGCGTGACCCGGCCGTCGCCGTTGGCATCGGCGGCCCCGAGCAGTCCGGACACGAGCGCGTGGGTGAAGAAGCTGCCCTTGATCTCGTCGGACTCCTGGCTGTCCTCGGACGCGGAGCTGGAGGTGAAGAACACCGCGCCCTCGCCTGCCACCCGCTCGCCAAGCTGGATGTCGAACGGTGGAATGGGCGATCCACCCTTGACGCGCGTGAGCGCTCCCGAGCGGCAGGCGTCGAGGACGAGCAGGCGGAAGCTCGCGGCCGAACCCCGCACCAGCTGCTCCAACTCGCGCAGCTCCAACGAGCTGCTTCCCAGGTGCAACGCGCCGGCGTCCCCGTGCCCCGAGTAATAGACGATCAGCATGCCCTGGTCGCCCGCGGCCCGGACACGATCGTTGACGGCGATCAGCGTGCTGCGGACGGTTCCCGCGTCCTGCCCGCGCAAGAGGACGAGGTTCTCGGGCCGCACCCCGCCCACTTCCTGCAGCATGGAGGCGACCCGAGCTGCGTCGGTTTCGGCATACTTGAGCGGAAGATCGGGCGGCTGCCCCTGGTCGTTGCCGACCACCACGGCGAAGCGCTCGACCTGCGCCGCGGCGGCGGCGGAAAAGAGCAGGAGCGGGAGCGCGATCAGCGCTTGACGAAGCTCCACCGCGTCACCTGGCAGCCGTCGGGAATTTCGGGACCACCGCGCTCCAGCTGCAGGCGCAGCGGCTCGAGCTCGACCGGGGACGCGCAGAACAGACCCAGGATTCGCTCCTCGCCCGCCGTCGCGTCCAGCCGGGTTCCGAGCGGCAGCGCTACGTCGTTGCCGGCCTGCACGCGCTCGGCGCGGCCGCCCGCCGGGAAGTAGATGGATCCATGCCCGTTCGCGTCCAGGCTGAGAACCGCGACGAAGACGTCGACGGGCGCCGACACCGCGAAGCGCACGGCGTCCCCGGGCGCTACGGTCTCGCCTGGACCAGCGCGCCTCACCTCGCCCTGATGCTCCACGTACATGCCGAGCGTGAATCCCGTTCCCTTCGAGCGCGTGCCCGGAGAGCGGACCACGAGCAAGAGGGATGCCGCCGCGACGATGCCGGCGGCGGCGGCGAGCGCGCGGATCGGGAACCGCGAGCGCGGGGGAAATGGCACCACGCGCAGCGGTGGGAGTCGCTCCTTGGCCCCGCTGCGCAGCTCGTTCAGCGCCGACGTGCAGCGGGCGCAATCATCGAGGTGCGCGCGGAAGCGCTCCGCATCCGGCGGATCCAGCTCTCCCGCCAGGTACTGATCGAACTGCAAGGCCGAGGAGCAGGCATCCCAGGCCTGATTCGCGAGTGACGTCGTCATGCGCTCTGCTCCAGGAGCGCCAGCGAACGCTGGGCGCGCTCCAACAGGTAGCCCACCTTCCGCCGCGAGCAGCCCAGGAGCCCGGCCACCTCCGCGTGCGTCATGCCGTCCAGGTGATGGTAGACGGTGGCCGCCGCCACATCGGCCGGCAGCCGCGAAAGTACCCTGCGCAGCTCGGCCAGCACCTCTCCTCCGCGACCGGCGACGTGCGCCGGCGCCGGCGCCGGCGCGACGCTGCTCTGTAGCAACCGAGCCCCGGTGCGGCGGTTGCGCAGTTGGTTCAAGCAGAAGTGCGTCGTGGACTGATAGAGCCATCCGACCACCGAGGTTGCGTTGCGCAGGCTGTGCGGAGCGCGCAGGAGTGAGGCGAAGACCTCCTGCAGCGCTTCCTGCGCATCCTCCTCGCTGCCGAGAAGGGCCCGCGCCCGGCGCAGCACGATGTGGCCGTGAGAGCGATACAGTCGCTCGATGGCGCCGGCGTCGAGGCTCATGGACAAGGCCCGCTCGAGCCGCCCAGGCCAACCGTGCCGAGCTCCAGGACCAGCGGGTCGCCGGGAGGCGCCAGCGAGAGCCGGTAGGGCGCGCGGCAGAAGGAGCGGGCCGTGCCCTCGTTCGTGGTTCCGTCGTCGGGCACCCCTCGCTGCACCAGGTCCGCGACGCACGCATCCATCTGCTGTTGCGAGATGCATTGCGGGTTCACCGCGGTCACGCGCATCAAGTGGAAGCCCGCCCCCAGCGCAGCGCCCAGCCACCATTCGGTGAGCGACCGGGGCGGGACGTCGGCGGCGAGGTAGAGCACCCAGTGGTTGGGGTCGATGCCGTAAGCGCCGTTCGAGGATGGGGTCGGAAGCGCACTGACCCCGCCGGCCGAAATGCCGTAAGGCACCGCGCCCGCGTTCGCCCGCGCGAACGTCACCTCGCCGGGAGCCAGCGTCCGGCGGGCGGCGGCGGGCGGCGGCTGGTAGAGATGCAGCGTGAAGCTGGCGGGAAATCCGGTCCGCACCGGCGCGCGGGTGGCAAGCTCCTGATCGTCTGCCGACGGAGGTGGGCCGCGCTGCCAGAGCATCGCAGCCTCGAGCGGCGCCGCTCCCGCGCTCGCCACGTACCCGGGCAATGTGATGAGCGGCTCGCCGAGATAGCTCGAATCGGCCTGCGAATCGCACGCGCAGGGGAGCGCAGCCAGCGCCAGCAGCAACTGTCGACCAAGCCGCATTTCCGACTCCCGGACGAAACCCGCTGCCGGAAAGGACCGCGAGACCGCCATCGGTGGCAAACTTCTGGAAGTTTGCCCGAACTGGCGGACTCGCGTTCCTTTCGGATGACCACTTCGTCAGGAGTCAATCGATGCGCGTCCGAAGCCTGTGGGTCATGCTCGCACTGCTCGCCGCCTGCGGGAAGCAGGACGCGGCCGCTCCCGCCCGGATTGAGACCCGTGTACGCCTCGCGCGGGCGGCCACCTGCGAGTCCCTGACCCGTCAAATCCAGGACACGGCGACCAGGCAGATGCGCGCGCAGATGGACGAGTGGAAGCGCGGATTCGTCTACGCCCTGCCTGCAGCCGGCGGCGCAGCCGCAACACCAGCCGCCGGCGCCGGGCCCGCGAGCTACAGCACCACGAACACCCAGGTCGCCGGAGTGGACGAGGCGGATTTCGTCAAGAACGACGGGACCCGCATCTTCGTCCTCGCCGGCCGGACCCTCTTCGCCGCGACCAGCTGGCCGCCGCAGAGCCTGGCGGTCGCGGGAAAGCTGGAGATCGAAGGCTGGCCGAGCAGCATGTTCCTGGAGGGCGACCGGGTGGTGGTGTTCTCGAGCATCTGGACCGTGCCGCAAGGCGGGGGCATGGGGCCGCCGAGCGGCGGAGCGACCGTCGGTGCCACCGCGATTCCCTGCCCGAGCCAGGGCTGCTACTGGGGATGGGCCACGAACAAGATCACCGTCGTGGACGTAAGCGATCTCTCGAGCCCGAAGGCCGTCTCCGAGGTGTACCTGCCCGGGTACTCAACCGGGTCGCGTCGCGTCGGCAGTTCGATCCGGCTCGTCCTCAGCGATACCGTGCGCTGGCCCGAGGCCATCCGCTGGTGGCCCGAGTACGACCCCGCGCTGTTTCAGGACAAGGACAAGCTCGCCGCAGCCATCGGTGCGCTGGAGGACGCGAACGAGGCGAGCATCCGCGCGACGCCGCTCCAGAGCTGGTTTCCCGAGGGAAAGCGCAAGCTCCCGGACGGCACCGCCATCGACGTCGGCTACAACTGCGGCGACTTCTACGTCTCCAACGCGCCCGAGCGGCTGGGCCTGGTCACCATCGCGACGCTCGATCTCGCGCACCTCGACGCAGGCGTCTCTCGCGCCAGCATCGTCGGCGAGGCGAGCGTGCTCTATGCCACCAAGGACCATCTGTATCTCGCGAGTCAGCATTGGTGGTGGTGGCCGATGGCGGGCCAGCGCGACTGGACGTACGTGCACGGCTTCGACATCGCCGACCCGTCGGAAGCGCGTTATTTCGGGTCCGGCGGCGTCGACGGGCACGTCTCCGACCAGTTCGCGATGGACGAGCACGAAGGCTACCTGCGCGTCGCCACCAGCACCGTCAAGCTCTCCGACCCCGATCCCGCGACACCAGGCTCATTCCGCCTCGAGCTTGGCAGCCGGCTCAGCATCCTGGCCGCGCAGCCTGCCTCGGATGGGGGGAGCACACTTGCGCTCATCGGCGAGATCCCCGAGCTCGAGGCAGGCGAGCGGCTCATGGCCACGCGATTCCTCGGCGTCCGCGGCTTCGCGGTCACCTTCCGCTACGTCGATCCGTTGGTCACGCTCGACCTCACTGACCCCGCCCATCCGCGCAAGGTCGCGGAGCTGACGCTACCGGGATTCTCGACCTACTTGCAGCCCATCGACGGGAACCATTTGCTAGCGATCGGCGTGGAGCTCCCGCTGCTGTCTGATGGCCGCCCCGATTGGAGCAAGCGGTCGCTAGAGCTGTCCCTGTTCGACGTCACCGACCTCGCCAAGCCCAGCCGCACCAGACAGGCTCTGGTCGGCACGTCATGGGCCTACAGCGAAGCGCTCTGGGATCATCACGCGTTCAACTGGTATCAACCGGATGCGACGAAGCCCGCGGGACTCCTGGCGATCCCGTTCAGCGACTGGGTCCAGCCTGCTCCCTCGCCGTGGTGGACCGGGTTCGTGAGCGACGTGCGGGTGTTCTCCGTGGACCCCGCAAGTTCCACCGCTCCGATCGCTCCGCTGGGGTCCCTGGGGATGAACGACGTCTATATCCAGCAGGGGAGCGGCGACTGGACCTGGTGGTATCGCCCCTGGGTGCGTCGCAGCGTCATGTCCACCGACCAGGCCGGAACCACCTTCGTCTACGCCGTCTCCGACGCAGGCATTCGCGCCGCAGCGCTGCCGCACCTCGACGTTCCGCTGGCGACGGCGCTGTTTCCGAACGTGCGCTGAGGCGGGATCGGCAACTCCCGCGACCTGGGGACGCACATCCGGCCGCTGATCTGCCACGGGAACCGGCCCGGGGACGCCAGGCGTCCCCGGGCCGGGCCGGTGCGCCATCAGACGCCGCCGAACTCGTACCCGATGCCGCCGGTCATCATGAACGCATTGCCGAAGTTTCCGACGTCCTGCGTATGGACGTTCACGCGAACGTTCCAGCGGTCCTGCTGGAACCCGATGCCGGCGCCGAGACCGAAGCGCAGGTCGGTCGACGAGGTGCTCGCTCCCCGGGCGGGAGTGAAGCTGCTCATGAGGAGGAACGTGCCGGCCTCGAAGGCACCGAAGACGCCCGCGCGCTCGGGCCCGAGGTAGTACTTGGTGCCGAAGAGGATCGGCAGCGCGTGGACGTGGGAGCTGGTGGCGCCGATGTCGCGGGCGGTGTGCGCCTCGAACCCGACGCGCATGGTCGCGCTCAGCGTTTCGAGCAGCGTGAGCTCGCCCGTGACTGCGGCGCCGCCGCCCACGCTGCTGGCATCGGCGTAGTTCCCGAGCGGAACGCCGATCTCGGTATCGAGGCCGAATGACAGGCTGTGGCCTCTAAGAAAGCCGTGTGAGTGCGCGGCATGCGTCCTCTCGGCGTGCGCCGCGCCGGAAGTGCAGAGAAGAAGACATGCAATGTAGGCGATTGCTTTCTTCATGGCTTTTCCTCGGAGCGCACCTGCGCTCGTCCGATCGGTCGAGCCCTTCCAGCGTAGGGGCCCGGGTAAACTCGAAACAAGTGGACGAATCTGCGTATGGCTCGGCGCGGCTCAGCGCTCCTGCGCGGCCCGATTACCGTCAAATTACAACACGCGGTGCGGTCTCGATCGCTATCACCCGCGGCGCGAGCCAACCGGAAATGCGCGCCTCAGCCGTCCGTACAAGGGCCATGCGGCTCGCTCTTCGGCGACTTCCAGGACATGTACCTCGACTTCAACCGGTTCATCTCCATCGGCGCGGTCGTGTCGTCGCCGGCCGTGGACCGCGGCGTCGTCTACTTCGGCTCGATGGACGGCAATCTCTACGCGCTGCAGTAGCGCGCGGATGCGTTGCGGCTTCGCCAGCAACTCCCCGCTACTGCCCGCATCCAAGGAGTTGGCGGTCGCTGCGCTTGCTCTCCGCCGTCTGCGGAGCAGGTTAAACGACGGCCACTGAACTGGACCAACTCGAGGGAGCCTCACATGTCCGATCAGCTCTCGACTGCCTACACCGGAGATGAGGCGGCGGTGGTTGTCGAACCCTACAAGGCTGCGCTCAGGGAAATCGTGGTCTTCGTCGATGGTCGGACCGGGACCTCAGGCATTTTGGAGTTTGCCGGGGTGCTCGCCCAGGAGCACGGCGCCCACTTGATCGGCGTTTTCATTCAGCCGGAGCCCGCCGTCACCCCGTCGGAGACGTTCGCGCGCGGTACGGGCATCCTGGGCGTGATCGAGTCGCATCGAGCACAACTCGAGGGCATCGAGGCGAGCCACCGAGCCAGGTTCGCGGACATCGCCCGTGCTCAGGGAATCCGATCGGAGTGGAGAGTCCTGTCGTCCTCGAGCAATGACGGGGCCGAGCACGTGCACTACGCGGACCTGGCGGTGATCGCCCGCGCGAACGCTGCGAGCCAGATGGCCGGCCCTGCTGGCCTCGTGGAGTCCCTCGTGCTGACTTCCGGCCGGCCGATCATCATGTTCCCGCCGCACGGCGCGGTATCCCGGGTCCGACGCGTCGTCGTGGGGTGGAATGCCCGGCGCGAGGCCATCCGGGCCGTGGGAGATGCTCTGCCCTTGCTCACAAGGGCCGAGGCGGTCGAGGTCCTGGTCGTCGACCCTCAGCGTCACCCGGGTCACGGTGAGGAGCCCGGGGCAGACATCGCTCGCCACCTGGCGCGTCACGGCGTGCAACTCGAGGTGCGGCGCTTGTCGTCCGGCGGAGGGGACGTGGGCCACATCCTGCTGTCGCGGGCTGCCGATTTCGGCGCCGATCTCCTCGTCATGGGCGCCTATGGCCATTCCCATCTGAGCGAGTGGATGTTCGGTGGCGTCACGCGGACCGTCCTGCGCGAGGCCGGCCTCCCGGTGCTGCTGTCCCGGTGAGGTTTGGAATGGCTTGGAC
>Ga0209237_1002691_pt1 | contig 10715 bp, 10 predicted proteins | sample GraSoi013_1_40cm_2_FD_185820 | JGI IMG/M metagenome (GOLD analysis project Ga0209237, IMG submission 185820) | Grasslands soil microbial communities from the Angelo Coastal Reserve, California, USA - Sample 10_02_2013_1_40cm (SPAdes) (version 2) | ecosystem: Environmental > Terrestrial > Soil >...
ACAGCGCATCCACGACCCGCATGATGAGCGAATCTACCCAACCGCCGAGATACCCGGCCACCGACCCCATGGCCGTGCCAATCGAGATGATGATGCATTCCGCCACGAGACCAACGGTCAGCGAGATCCTGGCGCCGATCAAGAGCCGGCTCAAGAGGTCGCGTCCCAGATGGTCGGTGCCCAGCCAATGAGCGCCGCTGGGCGAGGCATACAGGGCGAACAGATCCTGCTTTTCATGGGAATAGGGAAGGAACAGCGGCGCGACCCCCGCCGCCAACCCCAGACACACCAGAAAGCCCAGACTGGCCATGGCGAGCCGATTGTGCCGCAATCGCCGCCAGGCATCCATCCAGAAGCCCCGTGAGGTGGGGGGTCGCCGGCCGGGGGGCGATGCTGCTTGTGCTCGAGTCCGGGCGGGCGGTCCGCTGGTGATCCGCTCACTCATAGTGGATCCGGGGGTCCAGCAGCGCGTAGGTCAGGTCGACCATGAGGTTGACGACCATGACGATGACGGCAAGCAGCAGCGTGGTTCCCATGATGACGGGGTAGTCTCGGGCGGAAATCGACAGCACGAGGTACCGTCCCAGCCCAGGGACCCCCGTCACCGATTCCACATAGAAGGAACCCGTCACCACAAACGCGAGGTAGACGCCGGCAATCGTCACGACCGGGATCAGCGCGTTCTTGGCAGCGTGCCGGATGACAATCGCGAGTTCTCTCAGCCCCTTGGCCCTCGCCGTGCGGACATAATCGGCGCGGATCACGTCCAACATGCTGGAACGCGCATACCTGGCCACCGCGGCGAGAGGCCACAGCGCCAGGGCCAACACCGGGATGAGGGCCTGGCGGCTCAATAACCCCGCCCAGCCGCTGGTGGGCACCCAGCGGAGGTAGACTCCGAACACCACGATCAAGACCGTCGCCACCACGAACGAGGGAGTGGAGATCCCGATCACGGCCAAGAACATCAGGCCGCGGTCCACGCGGGTGTCCTGCCGGAGAGCGGCAAGAAATCCCAGGGGCACGCCGACTCCGACGGCCACCGTCATGGCGGCCAATCCCAGGCGCAACGAGATCGGGAAGAAGTCTCCGATGATCTCATTCACCGTCCGGCCCCGCTGCCGGTATGACGGGCCGAGGTCGCCGTGCAGCGCACCGGCGAGGTAATCCACGTACTGTTTCCATAGCGGGTCGTTGAGATGGTACTTTCTGATCAGGTTTTCTCGGACTTCCGGAAAGACGGGGCGACTCCCAGTCTCGTCCCAGGGCCCACCAGGGGTGGCGCGCATCAGGAAAAACACGATCGTGTAGATCAAGAGCAGTGTGGGGATCAAGGCGAGCAGCCGCCGGAGCAAGTAGGCGCGCACTGGGAAACCTCGGCCCGAGGCCTACATCGGATGGCAGATCAGAAAGGTACGGTGGGCGGAGCTCCGCTCCCGAGGTCCCGCCCAGCCCACCGTCTGCCTAATGCTCCACGATCACAGCGTCGCGGAGCCAGAAGAATCCCAAGATCCTGGTATGCTGGAGACCTTTCAGCCACGGCTTGCGCATCCAGTAGTCGGTGAAATACCACAACCCGATGGTCGGGCTCTCGCGTTCCAGAATCCTATCGGCCTGTTCGTACAGGGCGATGCGCTTCGCCCTGTTGAGTTCGGGGGCGCCGGCTTTGACGAGCTGAAGAAACTGCTCATTCTGCCAGTGCGAGTTCAGCCAGCCATCCTCGAAGAAGATGTTGTACCAGTTGGTGGGATCTTCGTAGTCCGACCACCAGCCGCCCCGCGTATAGATGTCAAAGGGCTGGTTCTTGCGCGCCGACCGCCAGGCGCTGAAGGCCTTTGGCTCCATGACCTCGATCTGCGCGGTAAGGCCGAGATTTTCTTTCCACATCTGCTGAAGGAGCTCCGCGAGGGTGCGGTTGCCTCGGATATCCGGCGCGCTGAGCCTGAACTCGGGGAACCCGCGGCCGCCGGGATAGCCCGCCTCGGCCAGGAGGCGTCCCGCCTCCGCCGGGCTCGCCTGCAGGGCATGCCCCGGGTCGTAGCCTTGGATCCCGGGTGGCACGAGCACCCTGGTCGGCTTGAACAGCCCGCGGCTGATGGCCCGCACGACTTTCTCTCGGTCAATCGCGAGATTGAACGCCTGCCGGATCCGGGCATCGTTCCAGGGGGCCCGGCCGGCGTCAAACACCAGGAACTGGGACGCCGACAATAACTCCGGCGTGAGCTCCTTACTCAACACGGGATGGCGCGTGACGCGCTCGATGTCGGCCGTCGGGACGCACATCGCAAAGTCCGTTTCGTTCGCTTCGTACGCGCGGAAATCGGCGCCGCACAGTTCCCCCGCGGGGACGATGCGGAAGATGACTTTCTGCAGAGTCGGCTTCTTGCCCCAGTAGCTCTCGTTGCGCACAAGCACCATTTCCTGGTCGTGCTTCCAGCTCTGCATCGTGAAGACGCCGTTGCTGACGATGTTGCCCGCCTCGGTCCACTTGTCACCGTACTTCTCCACCGCCTGCCGCGGAACGGGGTAGAGATAGGTGAGCCCCGCCACCGCCTTGAAGTACGGCGCCGGCTGAGGCATCGTCACCAGCAGCGTGTAGGTGTCGAGCGCTTTGATCCCAATCTGATTCGGATCCTTCAACTTTCCGCTGATATAGTCGTCGGCGCCTTTAATGGCTACGTAAAAGGACGCGACATCGGACGCCAGCTTGGGATCGATCGCCCGTTTCCACGACCACTCATAGTCGGAGGCGGTGACGGGCCTGCCGTCAGACCATCGCGCGGCGGGGTTGAGACGGAAGGTCCAGGTCAGGCCGTCTTTGGAAATCTCCATGCTCTTCGCGCCCAGCCACCGGATCGTGCCGTCATCCAGCACCTTGTACAGCCCCTCGAAGATCTGGTCGACGTACCAGATGGAGTGGTCGCCGGCGAGGTTGGGATCCATACTGGTCGGCTCGCGGATGACCATCCGCAGCGTCTGGTCCTTGGCGAGGTTCACCTGACTGACCAAGCGTGGCGTCGCGAACACAGGGATCACGAGCGCCATCACGACAACCAACACAGCGAGTCCCAAGCCCGCATTGCGCTGACTCATCATCGTCCCTCCTGCTCTGTATGAAGTTCCTGCGGCAAGCGGAAAATTAGGCTCTGTAGTTCTGATCGGTCGCCAAAATCTCCTGCCGTGAGGCTATCAGGCCCGTGGCGAATGTTACGGGCTTAGTCGCCGGACCAGCGATTGCAGGTGCTCGGCCAGCCCGCGGGCGTGCGAACGGAACAGATTGTATCGATACTCCGTGATCACCGAGCCCTGATAGCCGCGGAGCGCGGCGAAGGTTTCCTCGTACGGAATCGTGCCCCATCCCACCGGCAGGTGCAGGTCGCCCCGACCCACAGGGAAAATGTCCCGGGTGCGCTGCGTGCGATAGAGTGTGAAATTCTCCAGCCGCAGGGGATCGTACCGCCCGAAGTTGTCGGTCACATGCAGGTGGATCAGCGGCGAGCGAGCCGCCCGGACGGCCTCGAGATAATCGAACCCGAAGTAGCGCGCCGCGAGGAAGGCGTGCCCGACATCGAAGGTCAATCCGACGTTGGGCCGGTCCACCCGGCGCACGAAGTCGAGGACCGGCGCGAGCCGTTCCACCTCGATGTTCTCGATGCCGATGCGCAACCGCTGGTTCTGGGCGCGGTCCGCCAGGCGCCGCACTGAGTCCAAGAAGGCCGTTTCCACCGCCGCATCTGCGCTCTGCTGCTCGAAGTGCAGCACCAGCACCTCGGCGTGGATCAACCGGCAGAACTCCACGACCGACTCCGCCATCTGCATCTGCAGGTCACGATCGCGAAGATCCCGCAGATTCAGCGCGGCCGGGCTATGCACCGAGTACCGAAACCCGTGACGCTCAAGGACCGGCACGACGTCGTTGACCAGCGGGTACTGCAGGCGTCCACAGAAGATGAGGTCGAAGCCATCCGGCGAGATCTCGACGGCGTCGTAGCCGAGGTCGTGCAGGAAGGCAAGCTCATGCTGCAGATCGGATGTGGGGCTGACGGCGATGCCGACCGGATTGGGCATTTCGATGGGATATTGGCACTGTGCCGGAGGGAAACCTCTCCAAAGGGCCTCTGCCAGGGAGGAAGGGTCAAAGAAGAGGCGAAGACCAACCCGCCGAGTGATTGCGCCCATATCGCGCAAGAAAATACAGCAGCTTCAAACTCTGTCAGGCGCACAAGGGGGAGAGGGCGTATGAGGAAGCGGCTTCGCATTGTTCATTGGACCACCGTGCTCATCGCGGTGGTCTTTGTGTTTACCCTGGGGTTGTACGGCATCCCGGCCCGGGGGCAGATGGCGGGCGTCACGCTGTACATCAGCGGCGACACGAATATCCAGGAGATGTTCGATAAGGACCTGCTCCCGCTGTTCGAGCGAGAAACCAGCGTGAAGACCAAGATGGTCTTCCTGGAGCACGGGCAAGGCGGCGAGGCCATTGTGGCCAAGATCATTGCCGCCAAGCGGACCGGTCAGAAAACCGATGTCGACCTGTATGAGACTCAGCCGACATACATTGCAGCGGGCGCATCAGAGGGCATCTGGACGAAGATCACCAAGGACAACGTAGCGAACGCTGCCAAGGTCGATTACAATCGGCCCGAGGTACTCGTCTCGAACGGGTTCGGCATCCCGTACCGCGGATCGTCAGTGGTGCTGGCCTACAACTCGAAGTACGTCAAGACTCCTCCGCGGACGTACGACGACATTCTGGCCTGGATCAAGCAGAACCCCGGGAAGTTCACGTATTGTGATCCGCAGACGTGCGGGTCGGGCTCCGCCTTCGTGTACGTCGCGCTGTACAAGTTCTCGAAGGCTGAGGACTTTTCCGGGGTGAGCTACGATGCGGCGAAGGTGACGGCCTGGGAACCGGCATTCCAGTTGCTGCGCTCTCTCAAACCTTACATCTACAACAACGGGTTCTACCCAAACGGAAACGTAGCCGTGTTGCAGCTACTCGGACGGGAGAACATCTATATGGCGCCGGTGTGGTCCGACCAGGGAGTAAGTTACCTGGATCAGGGACTGCTGCCCAAGGATATCAAACTCGCCCAGGTCTCTCCGCCCTTTACCGGCGGTGATTCGGCGATCGCCATCCCGGTGCACGCCGAGCATCAGGCGTCCGGCTTGATGTTCCTCAACTGGCTGCTCACGTCCAAGGCCCAGACGATTGTGGTGAACAAGCTAGCGGGGTATCCGGGCATTGACTGGAAGTACATGCCCAAGGACGTGCGGGACAAGTTCGCGGGAATTGCGCAGAATTTCAGCCCGCTGCCGAATGGGCAGTACCAGGCCGACGCGAAGCGGCTCTGGCAGGAAAAGGTGGCCGGCTCCGGCCAGTGAGGTCGACGACTCGGGAGGGAGTGACCGGTCTCGCGCTGGTCCTCCCTCCATTTTTCCTCCTCATCTTTTTCATTCTGGTTCCCGCCGCAGAGGCGGTCCTGGGCACGCTGCGCGTCGAGCGGAGCGGCCACATCGTCTACTCTCTGGCCCGCTACGTGGAGATGTTCCACACCATCTCGCTGCGCCGCAGCGTGGGGTTCACGATCATGGTGACGCTGGCCTCGGTGGGCGTCACCTTCGTGCTGGCCTACGCGCTGGCATTATACCTGCGCTTCAGCCGGGGGTGGGTGAGTACGTTGCTGGGGGCCCTGTTTATCATCCCCTTGTTCATTCCCACAGTCATCGCCTCGTTCGCCATGGTGACGTTCCTCGAGCACCACGGCTATATCGCCACGCTGCTGCACTACGTCGGCGTGGAGGACACGCCATCGCTGGTGTTCAACGCGACCGGCATCGTGCTCACAGAGGTCTGGGCCAGCATTCCGTTTGCGACCCTCGTCCTGCTGGCCGGGCTGCAGGGCATCGATGATGCGCTCATCGACAGCGCGCGCGACGTGGGCGCCGGGGCGCTGCGGACCTTCCTGGCCGTCGTCCTGCCGCTCAACGCGGTGGCGACGATCATCACCATGAGCCTGCTGTTCATCGGCATCCTGGGGAGTTTCACCATTCCGTATCTGGTCGGCGGGAACGCCCCCCAGATGATGAGCGTGGTGATGACCAACTACTTTACGAACTACTTGCGGCCGGATATCTCCGTGGCGCTGGCGGCCCTGAGCTTCGTCATCGCCGCGCTGGCCGGGGCCACGTACGTCGCCGGCGTTTCGCGCCGGGAGCGGGGTGCGGTGTGAGCGCGGTGGGCGAGGCGGTGCGCGAACGGGTCGGCGGCCTGTTCTGGTTCTGGTCGGTGGGCGCATTCCGGCGGTCTCTGCCGGTGCTCTTCCTGTTGGGGCTGGCGGCGTTCATCCTCGGACCGCTGCTGAGCCTCATCCTCTGGGCTTTTGCGGGGCGGTGGTTCTACCCCGCGTTGCTGCCCCAGGAGTTCTCCCTGAAGTGGTGGGACGTGGTCTTTGGAAATCGCAGTGTCGTGAATTCGATCAAATACAGCCTGATGACCGCCCCGACGGTCACGCTGCTGTCCGCGCTGATCTGCCTACCGGCCGCCTACGCCTTCGCGCGCTTCCAGTTTCCCGGCCGGCGATTTCTGCTGCTGTCCTTCCTGAGCGCCAACTCGTTTCCCAAGATTGGGCTCTACATCAGCATCGCCACCCTCTTCTACCGCCTCCACCTGATGACAACATTTTGGGGTGTGGTGCTGATCCAGTTGATGGGCACGCTGTTGTTCATGATCTGGATCCCTACCGGGACGTTCCGGGGGATCAACCGCAGTCTGGAAGAAGCGGCGCGGGACGTGGGCGCCAGTGGCGCGCGCACCTTCTTTCAGATTACCCTCCCTATTGCCATGCCCGGGCTGTTGGTCGCCGGACTGTTTGCCTTCCTGGCGGCGTTCGATGAAGCGCAGGGGACGTTGATCGTCGGGAGCCCGAACTACATCACGATGCCGGTGATGATGTACACCCTGGTGCTGAACTACCCGCAGCCGGTCGGCGCGGTCTTCTCGATTCTGCTGACGCTGCCCTCGCTGGTGCTGCTGCTCCTGGCGCAGCGGTTGCTGCGGCAGGGCTATCTCGCCGCGGGCTACACGCTCTAAGTCTGCCCATGGCCGGCCTGCAGCTCGTCAACCTCACCAAGCGCTTCGGGACGACGGCGGCAGTCTATGACTTTTCGCTGGATGTCCACGACGGCGAGTTGATGTGCCTGCTGGGGCCGTCAGGCTGCGGAAAGACGACGACACTGCGGATGATCGGCGGCTTCGCCACTCCCGACGGCGGCGACATCTTGATCGAGGGGCACAGCGTCCTGGCGTTGCCCCCGGAGCGGCGCCCCACGGCGATGGTATTTCAGCGGTTCAATCTCTGGCCGCACATGACCGTAACGGACAACATCGCCTTCGGCCTGCGGCTCCGGCACCTGCCCCCGGCCGCGATCCATCGGAAAGTGGGAGAGACTCTCCAGCTGGTCGGCCTCCCGCACGCGGCGCGCAAATGGCCGCACCAGCTCTCAGGCGGGGAGCAGCAGCGCATCGCCGTGGCGCGGGCGTTGGTCCTGGAGCCGAAGATCCTGCTCCTGGACGAACCCTTCAGCAACCTCGACGCGCGGCTGCGCGTGCGGATGCGGGAAGAACTGAAGACGCTGCAACGCCAGGTCGGTATCACAACGGTCTTTGTCACGCACGATCAGGAAGAGGCGCTGACGCTCGCCGACCGGATCGCCGTGATGAACAAGGGCGTCATGGAGCAGGTGGACACACCCGGGGTCCTCTATCGCCGGCCGCAGGGGCTGTTCGTGGCCGACTTCATGGGCACCATGAACTTCATCCGCGCGCGGTACCATCGCGATCGAGGCGCGCTGGCGGGCGGTCAGGTGGGCATCGCCGCCCGCGGTGACTGGCACGATGGCGCGGTGGTCACCGTGGCGTTCCGTCCGGAGGATGTGACGTTCGTCGATGGCGATGCGGGCATTCCCGTCCAGGTCCGCCGTGTCGTCAACCTCGGCCATTACCTCGAGGTCACCGTCGACGGCTCAGGGGTCGCGGCGATCAAGGTCTTCACGGATGGACAGCGACCGATGGCCGAGGGGCAGAGCCTGAACATACACTTCAGGCGCATCCTGGTCTACGCAGAGGGGTTACCTCTCGCCGAGATCGAGATGCCCCGCCTCACGCACCTGCGCACTGCGGAGGAAGTCGTCGAGAGCTCGCCCAGCGTCTAGAACGATAAGAGGTAAAATATGTCAACAAGAGATCTTGTTCAAAGTTATTACGACAGCCTTGGTCGGAAAGACGACAAATGGCAAGAACTCTATTCTAAAGACGCTGTCTTTTCTGACGCTTCCCAAGCCCTGAACGCAAAAGGAAAAGTTGCAGTCATTCAATCATTCATCCCGTTTTTAAAGGGAGTGGAGGGATTAAGAGTAAGACGGATGATTGCAGAAGGCGGGAATGCTTGTGCAATAGTCAGTTACGACTACGTGAATCCTAAAGGAGGGAAGATGAGTCAGGATGTAGCCGAAGTCTGGCAGGTGAAAGATGGAAAACTGACCAAGCTTACCATTTATTTTGACCTTACAGCCTACAGAAGTTTTATCAGGGGCTAGAAATATATCGCACTGGTTCATCGGTGCCAGGCACCGATGAAGTAAAGAGGCTCGATTTGGCTAACGGAGAATGACCCCGCTAGGTCATTGCTGCGGGACCAGCCGGGCTGAGCCTATCCAGCGGCGCGATAACAACGAGCGAGACTGTTCACGGTGCCAGGCACCGATGAAGTAGAAACGGCTCGATTTGGCCAGCGGAGGATGACCCGATTGGGTCATTGACACAAGCAGTTACTTGCGCACGAGACCTCGAAGATAGGCCAGGGCCCGGGGCACGGCCATTGTCCCAGGCTCTTCGCCTTCATACTCGACTGACACGCACCCCTTATACCCCACCCCGCGCAGCAGCGCGACCGCGGCGTCGTGATCCACGCGCGCGTCGCGTCCATCGGGTAACACCTTTGTGAACTTGGCGTGGACATGCCACGCCAGCCGTGCGGTCCGCTCGATGCTGGCCTGGCCGTCGAGGTAGTTCCCGGTATCCAGGAGCAGGCCCAGGGCCGGGCTCCCCACGGCTTCCAGGATCGCCAGTACGTCTGAGGCCGTTTGCACGAATCCCCGATGATTGTGGTTTTCCATCACCAGTTGCACGCCGAGCAGTTCGGCCTCACCGGCCACGGCCCGCAGCGCCGCGATCATCGGCTGCCACCGCGCCGCGCGGTCGCCTTCGGGCCATCCGGCAAATGTGCGCAGAAAGCGCGTGCGCAGCTGCTTTGAGATGGTCATCCAGGCAACGGTCCTCAGCAGTTCATCCTGACGCTGCCCGTCATCGGCCACGCCGAAGTCGTTCATGAACGCGATGTTGACGATCTCCAGCTTATACTGGTCGGCCGCTGCCCGCAGCTCCGCGAGGCGTTCCAGGGTCGGCGCGCCGATGTGTTTGTCCTCGAGCTCGACGGCCCCCAGTCCCAGCTCCTCGGCGCACAGCCGGAGCCAGTCCACCAGCGTCAGCCGGCCGGCGTCGATTTCCTTCCCGTACGACTCTGAACTGCAGGCGAGATCCACGGTTCACTCCGTGCGAACGCGAGTGGGCAGACCACCCGCGGCGATGCTAGCGTAGGCGGCGTCCAGGACGGCGAGGCTGTGGAAAGCGTCGTCGACCGTGACCGGGGGTGGCGCGACGCCCAGGCAGGCGTCGATGAAGGCGCGATCTTCGTCCACGTAGCCCCATAAACTCACTATGTCGGGGGACGGGAACTGCTGCCAGGCGGCGCCCGGATTCTCGCGCGTCGTGTAGCGCGCCCGGTCCATGTCCTCCGAGATCAGCAGCGCGTGATCGCCATAGAGCTCGACGCGCTCCTGGGGTGGCGCCCATGAGGCGTGGCCGCAGGTGCTGAAAACCACGGGCCGGTCTCCGGCACACCGCAGCAGCAACGCGACATCGTCGTAGTCCGGATAGCAGCTCTGCCGCCCCAGCGCCGCGACGCTCTCGATCGGTCCGATGAGCCAAGCGATCATGTCGAACAGATGCACCGCGGTGTCGTACATGAATCCGCCGGAGATGGCGACGTTGGTATACCAGCTCGGCGTGAGCATGTCGCCGTCGTTGATCTTCACGTTGGCGGAGAACGGCATGAAGCCGGCGTCAAGGTGCTGCCGGAGGAAACGATAGGCCGGCGCCCAGCGCCGGTTGAACCCGATCTGGTAGACGCGGCCGGCGCGGCGCACCTGGTCACGGATCTGCCGTCCTTCCTCCAGCGTCGTGGCCATGGGTTTCTCGGAGAACACATGCAGCCCGCGGGTAAGCGCGTCCAGCACCACCGGGCCGTGGTAGACGTTGGGCAGCGTCACAAACACCGCGTCGATTCCCAAGCCGGCGAGCGCGGCCAGGTCCCCGCACGGCCGCGCGCCGACCGATGCTGCTGCGGTCGTCGCCGCCTCGGCCACGGCGTCGGCGACGCCCACGAGCTCCACCCGGTGGTCCCGCGATAGGGCCTGCAGATGCCGCCGGCCCATCGTCCCGGCCCCGATCAGGCCCGCCCTCACGCCCATGGGTCGATGACAACCTTCATCGAATCGGGCGCGATGGACTTCCGGACGGCGGCGTCCACGTCGCCGAGGCGGTAGCGGTGCGACACGAACTCGCGCACCGGGTAGTGCTGCATGTACCGCACCAG
>Ga0209237_1002695_pt1 | contig 10709 bp, 12 predicted proteins | sample GraSoi013_1_40cm_2_FD_185820 | JGI IMG/M metagenome (GOLD analysis project Ga0209237, IMG submission 185820) | Grasslands soil microbial communities from the Angelo Coastal Reserve, California, USA - Sample 10_02_2013_1_40cm (SPAdes) (version 2) | ecosystem: Environmental > Terrestrial > Soil >...
TTCGCCTTCCGCTTCAACCGCCGGCGGACCCCGATGGCCGCCTTCCAGACCCTCCTCGGTCTCGCCTCCGGCATCCACGGCCCGACGACCTACGACATGTTGTACCGTTCGGAGTCAGCCCGATAGGCAGATGTTACCTATTGGCGTATTTCGGTCGATCTTTTTCATAGCTCCTTCATAGCGAAGCTTGGGCCAGCCGAGGTTCCATGGTCCCGTGGATGATCGTGGAAGCGATGGGATTCGGACGCGTGCTTTGGCCTTGCGAAGGGCGGCCACCACCCCTGCGTCATCATCTTAGGGAGCCAACCACTGCGTTGGAGTTAGGATCGCGGGAGTTACTGTTTCTCTTTGATGGCCGCCCTAACCTTGGCCGCCATCTCGGGCGGGATGGCCGTCATCTTATGCGCCGTCTTGGCGTGCTCCGCCCCTTTGGCCATCACTTCGGCCTCATCTTTTCCTTCAATGACTGCGTTGCAGCCCGGCATCAAGTCACCGCACCTGAGCACCTTCGCCATGATAGGCCTCCTTCCTGTGCTGCCTAGTAGTGATGAGCGTGCCCCCAGCTCGCACCAGCCACAAAGTTCGCGTTGCAGCAGGACCAAGTGTGGGCATGCACGCTCCCGCCGCCCCTCAAGCTACTTCCGCAGCTGTTTGATTAGCCAAAGGATGGCAAGCACCATGAGGATGAGCAGGAGCACCCAGAACAACCACATGAACAGCATCATCGGCCAACCCATCATCGGCATCGATCCTGACATCATCGGCCCCATCGGCTGCTGGGCCGTTGCCCGACTCACGAGAAGAAACAGGGCCACACCTATGCTGGATGCCAAGCCAACAATCGTTCGCATGTCTTGACCCCTCCCCTCTGAGGATGCGAGCTAAGCAGCGAGGAAGGTCTCGCTGGCTTCCCCGCGCTGTCGGTCGCGCTTGTATTTAAGTTTTGTGATCTCACGCGAGTCCTAGATCCTGAATAGTATCCGGATACCATCCGGGGCGTCGAGCTGATCCAGGATGCGCCTGGCGAGGAAGCACCGACGACGACCAGCACGGTCTAGTAGGGGTCGCCGAGCGAGCTCGGTCACCCCGGCACTATCGGCGGGATTCGACGCTCCTAACCGCCAGAGCGCGTTCTCGCGGCTTCGGCCCGTAGAAAGAAGCTGCCATCCGTCACGACCTTCTCGCCGGGCTTGACCCCGTCCAGGACCTGAACGACCTCACCCATCGGCACGCCGAGCTTCACCGTGCGTTCAACGAATTTGCCCTCTTCGCCCTCGACTGGCGCGTAAACCACAGCGCGCTCGCCGATCATCTGGACGGCGGCGCGCGGCACGACAGTCACGCGCTCCGAGACACCAGTTTCAAAACTCACCGTGACGAACATGCCGAGACGGAGTTCGCCGCGGTTCGGGACCTCGACACGGACTTTCGCCGTTCGCGTCGCCGCATCGACTCGGGGGTCGATGTAGGCGATGCGGCCCTTCAGCGGGCGGTCGGGCGTCGATGGGATCATGATCGTGGCCTGCGAACCGACGCGGACTCGTGGGAAGTCCCGCTCGTAGAGGTCGCCGATCACCCACACGGTACTCAGATCCGTCACGATGAAAAGCTCTTGGCCGGAGTTGACCACCTGTCCGGGGTTTACGGTGCGGGAGATCACCAGGCCATCCGCTGGCGATGGTACGGTGACTTCCGAAACGACCTGCGCCGCGGTTTCCAGCGTCGCGACGCGGTCGGACGACAGCCCAAGCAGTAGCAGGCGCTGTCGAGCCGCGGCCACCTCTGTCTCGTGCCCTGTATGGACAGCAGTGACTTCCTCCAACTCCTGCCGGCTCGCCGACCCGAGCGTGACCAGCTTCTGGGTGCGCTCGAGCTTCTTGTGGTCGGCTTCGAGCATCGCGCGCATCGAGAGGTATTTCATCTGCGCGTCGGCCAGCTCGGCGCTGAAGATGACCGCCAGCGGCTCACCGCGACGCACCGAAGCGCCGAGCTCAACCGCCACCTGACGCACAATGCCACCGACGAGCGCGTTCACTTTTGTGTCACGGTAAGCGTTGGACATGACGGTCCCCGGGACCGTCAGACCCGATCCGGACGCTTGGCTCTTGACCTCGGCGAGCTTGATCCCAGTGCGCTCGACCGCTTCAGGCGTCAACGACACCTCGACAGGCTCTTCTGCTTTGGTCTGTTCGGCTGGTCCTCCCTGAGCCCCCATGCCCGGCATCCGGGGCATTGAGCCACCACTGGCAGAGGCGGAGGGCGGCCGGGCATCTCCTGTCGGTACCGTCGGTTGCGTCCTTCCGTCGGCACTTCCGCGCCGGGCACTCCACACAACGCCGGCCGCGGCGCCAACCAGGAGCAAGATGACCGCGGCGGACGTCACCATCACGTACCGCCGCACGTGTGCGCCCCCGTGGCCCGCGGCCCGGTCTTCGACTAGCTCGTCATCGCAACCCATCGGTCATCGTCCCCCAGTGGCTATGATCGTCCCGATCGCCCGATCGATCTCGACAGTGGCGTCGTATACCTGCTTCAGGGAGTCGGTGTAGCCGTTCTCGATCTCGATGTAGCGCCGTTGCTCGGCGATCACGTCGAGCAGCGAGCCGCGTCCCAGCTCGTAGGTTTGCCGCACGACGCTGAGGTTTCGGGCCGCGACGTCGCGGACGCCTCGCTCGTAGATTTCGAGGGAGCGCGTGGCCGCCGCGTGCTGGGCGAGGGCCGCCGCGATTTCCTGGCGGACGGTGAGCTCGGTGAACTGCAGCCGCCGCTCCGCGCCCGTGGTCTCCGCGACCGCCGCGGCGATGTTGCCCTGGTTGCGGTTGCGCACCGGCAGCATGATGCTCACCCCGGCGCCGAAGTAATGAAACACATCCTGGATCGGCCGGGCGGCGCCGCTGTTGGTCAGGCCGTTCAGGTTGAAGCCGAAGTCCTGGCGCTGGTAGCCGACATTCACGCTGGCGTCCCATCGGCCTTCCGCCTCTTCCTTGCGAGTCTTGGCCCTCGCCATCGCCACATCGGCCTGTGCGGCGACGACGTCAGGCCTATTCGCCAGCGCCTTGCGTACCGCCTCGTCCGGCGTTGGTAGCGTCGCGCTGGACGCAAGATCACCCTGCACTGTGAGCGGTGAATCGGGCGCCATGCCGGCCAGTCCTTTCAGTTGGAGCGCGGCGATCTCCACACGGCTGGAGAGCATCTGACGCGTGGCCTCGAAGCGGTTGACCTCAACGAGCATCAGGTTCTCCTCGAGCGCCGGTGTGGCCCCCTGACGCACGCGGTCCTGGACGAGCCGCAGGGCGTCGCGGTTCACGCGCAAGAGGTCGTCGGTGACCGCCAGGCTTCGTCGCACTGCGAGGAGTTCCCCGGCCTTCGTCCGGACGTCGGCGGCCAGACGGCGTTCCCGGTCACGCACCTGGGCCTGCTTCATCTGAAGCTCGCGCTCGGCGACGCCCACACGGCCCTCCTTACGGCCGTTGAGGTCGAGGGGGACTGTCAGCCCGATCATGAGGTTGTTGTCCGGGCTTAGCGCCTTCTGGCCCCCCAGCTCCAGCATCGGGTTCGGACGCAGGCCCGCTTGCTGGATCGCTCGCGCGACGAGTTCGTCTACTGTCAGCTCGGTGCCGGGCTGGGCGTAGACCACCCCGGTGGTCGCCAGCGCGCCCAACAGAAGCGCCGCGAGCATTCCGCGTAGCCGTGCCATCGCGATCAGCGGACGGGGACGGAGAGCTTCGTCGAGCCCTTGCCCGCCGGGCCATCCCAGGTGACCGTCACCTGGCGGGTCCCGGTGTCAGGGAACTCGATCGTGCCCATGTAGCGGCCTGGGGTCTTGTCGGGCGCCAGGGTGGCGCCGGCAACCATCGGCGACATGCCCGACATCGTCATGGTGGTGTTCAACGAGACTTTACCCGCATCGACTGGCTGCTTGTCTTTGGCGGAGGTGAACTCGAGGAGGAAGGTGTTCTTGCCCTGCTTCCACTGCCCGGCCTCGCTCTTCAGCGTCACGACGACGTCCTTGCTCTTCTGGCTGGCGAACGTCTTCTCCTCGGCCCACACACCAGCCCCGAATCCGAGCATGAACGTGAACGCTGCCAGCATCGCGATCAGACGCGTCATTGGCCAATCTCCTTTGTGTGGTTGATGGTTCACTCGCCTCGTTCCAGCGCAGACCGCCTGCCGGCGACCTGGCGTCCCGCCCGTTCCTCGGCCTCACTGCGCCGTAGCTCTCGCTCTCGCAGCCAGTAAAAGATCACCGGTGTCACGATGAGCACAAGGCCGAGCGAGCTCACCATGCCGCCGAGAACCGGCGTGGCCAGAGGCTTCATGACCTCGGCGCCAGTCGAATGACTCCACATGATCGGTAACAAGCTGGCGACGACCGTCGAGACCGTCATGACCTTGGGCCTCAGCCGCAGCAACGCGCCCTCTTTGACGGCCTCCAGGAGGGCCTCACGCGTCAGCCGGCCCCCGAGGTCCTCGCGCTTTTGAGCGACCGCTTCCTCGAGATAGATGACCATCACGACCGCGGTCTGCACGGCCGTGCCGAAGAGGGCGATGAACCCGACCCAGACGGCGACGGAAAAGTTGTAGTGAAGCGCGTAGAGCAAGTAAATCCCGCCAGCCAGACCGAACGGCACGGCCAAGAGCACCTGGGCGGCGTCGAGGAGCGAGCGGTAGGTGAGGTACAGCAGCACGAAGATGACGATGAGGACGAGCGGGATCACGATCTGCAGTCGCTCCCTTGCCCGCCGCTCGTTCTCGTATTGCCCGCTCCACTCGATGTAGGAGCCCTGAGGCAGCGGCACACGCTGCGCGATCGCTTGGCGCGCTTCCTCCACAAAGCTGCCCACGTCTCGACCGCGTACGTTGAGCAGCACCGTGACCACGAGCAGGCCGTTCTCGCTGGAGACCATCGACGGTCCGGAGACGTGTCGGATCTCCGCGAGCTGGCCGAGTGGCACCTGGGTCCCGTTCGGTGCCGTCACCAACACGCCACCAAGGGCGGCTGGATCGGCCCGGTACTCGGGCGCGTACCGGACACGGACCGGGAATCGCTGGCGCCCCTCGATCGTCAGCGTGAGGTTGGTCTCCCCCACCGCCGTCTCAATGACATCCTGGACCGCGCCGACTGTGATCCCATAGCGAGCGGCCGCCTCACGCTTGACACGCACATCGAGGTAGGGCGCCCCCGTCACCTGCTCAGGATAGACATCGACGGCCCCGGAGATTGAACGCAGAACATCGGCGATGGCGCGCGCCCGCTCCTGGAGGACGTTGAGGTCGTTCCCGAAGACTTTCACGCCGACCTCCGAGCGGATCCCGGTGGTCAGCATGTTGATCCGGTTGATGATCGGCTGCGTCCAGATGTTCGACACGCCGGGTAGCGTGGTCGCCTGGTCCAGCTCGCCGATGAGCTTCTCGCGCGTCATGCCCGGTCGCCATTCGCGCTCGGGCTTGAGGCTGACGACCGTCTCCGTCATGTTCACGGGCGCGGGATCGGTGGAGGTGTCGGCGCGTGCGATTTTCGCCACGACGGACGCGACCTCCGGCGACTTGCGGATCGCCTCGTTCTGCTTGCGCGCGATGTCGACCGCTTGCGCCAGTCCGATCGACGGATCGGTCACGGGCATGAACATGAGGTCGCCCTCGTTGAGCGGCGGCATGAACTCCTTGCCGATCCGGGGCACCAATGCGATTGCGCCAGCGACGACGAGGACGGCAACAGCCAGCGTCGCGACGCGGTGCCGTAGGGCGAAGTCGAGCACCGGCCGGTAGAGCCACACCAGCGGCCGCATCACCGGGTTATGCTCCTCACCTCGCACCTTACCGCCGATGAGGAGGCTGCACAGGACCGGCACGAGTGTGACCGACAAGATAGCGGCGCCGATCATCGAAAACGTCTTTGTATAGGCCAGCGGGTGAAAGAGCTTGCCTTCCTGACCGGTCAACGCGAACACCGGGAGGAAGGCCAGGATGATAATCGCGAGCGAGAAGAAGATCGGCCGGCCCACGAGGCGCGTGGCGTCGAGCACGGTCTCCATCACTCGCCGCCGATTCCGTGTGTTCACGCCGCGCTTCTCGATGAAGCGGAACGCATTCTCAGTCACCACGATCCCGGCGTCGACGAGTACGCCGATGGCGATCGCGATGCCGCCCAGTGACATGATGTTCGAGCTGATATCGAGGTACCGCATGAAAAGAAACGCCGTGAGGACGGCCAGCGGCAGCGGGATCGTCACGATCAATACCGAGCGGAAATGGAGCAGGAAGACAATGTTGACGATGGTGACGACGACGGTCTCCTCGATGAGCGCGCGCTTGAGCGTGTCGACCGCGCGCTCGATGAGCGTCGACCGATCGTAGAAGGGGATGATCTTCACGCCGGCCGGCAGGCCCGCTTGCAGAGCCGCGATCTTCTCCTTGACGCGATTGATCACGTCCACGGTGCTCACGCCGTAGCGGGCCACGACCACGCCGCCCACCGCCTCCTCAGTGCCTTTGACGAGGGCAGCCGCCCGAAACGCGTCCCCGATCTTCACCTGGGCCACCTGCTTGATGAAGATGGGCACGCCGCCCTCGGCACCGATGACGATATCCTCGACGTCCCGCACGTTCTCGATCAGCCCGAGCCCGCGGACGACCGACCACGTGCCGCTCGCTTCCACCACATTGCCGCCGACGTTCCGGTTGCTCCGCACGACGGCATCCACCACCACCGACAGCGGGATCTTGTAAGCGCGCAGGCGGTTGGGATCGACGTCGATCTGGTACTGCCGCACCGTGCCGCCGATGCTGGCCACTTCAGCCACGCCAGGCACCGAGTTCAACTGGTAACGAATGAACCAATCCTGGATCGATCGGAGGTCCCGCAACGAGTAGCCCTTGCCCTCGACGGTGTACCAAAAGACGTGGCCCACGCCGGTCGCATCCGGTCCCAGAGTTGGCACGACACCGGCCGGCAGCGCCTTCGTCAGCAGGTTCAGCCGCTCGAGTACTCGCGAGCGCGCGAAGTAGAGGTCAACCCAGTCCTCAAAAATGACATTGATCATCGAGAACCCGAACGCAGACGAAGAGCGCACGACGCGCACACCTGGCAAGCCCTGCAGGCTCACCGTGAGCGGATAGGTAATCTGGTCCTCGACCTCCTGGGGCGACCGCCCGGTCCAGTCGGTGAAGACGATGACCTGGTTGTCGCTCAAGTCGGGGATGGCGTCGATCGGCGTCGTCCGGAGCGCCCAGTAACCCCAGGCGCCGACAAGCAGGAAGAGCCCGATGACCAGAAACCGATTTCGCAGTGAGATCTCGATCAGCCAGTTGATCATCGGCGACGCCTGATCTCAGCCGTCATGGCACCAACCAGAAACCATTTACAGAGCGAGTTCCGGGGCCAATGATCACCCGTTTGTCTTATCAGGAAGAAGCCAGCGTTCGATCTGATGCTGGACAGTGACGACATCGCCCTGCGCCAGGACGCTGGGTTCGAGATGGAAGACGAACTCGGTGCAGGCGTAGGCAGCCTTCCCGTCCGGCAGCCGCAGAGGCTCGACCGTGTGGGTGAACAGCCGGACGCGGTCGGATTCGACTTTGAGATCGAGCACGACCACTCGGGTTCCCTTGGGCAAGGTGAAATCGCCGCGCTCAGCGGAAACGATGCGATCTCCCATAACTTCGACACGTGCATAGTCTCGGACGTGAAACCGTGGGGACTTGGTGTTGGCCTGCACGAATCGGATGCGCAGAGCCGGGGCGTCGGCCTCGAGCCTGAGCACCAGACCCTTCTTCGCGACGACACCCTGGTTCGAGACGTTTCCGACTTCGATCGTCGAAAGCGGGTAGCGCGCCTTGAGAGACTGCGCGGGCTCCCTCGCCGTCTCCGCACCTGCGCCGCCGGCTATGACAGTGGACAGCAGCGCCATCAGCAATGACGTAAACCGATACGCCTTCATGGCACTCCTCCTCTTCGCGGGGGAGGGCCCACCGCATCCAGCATCGATGCGAAGAGGCACCCCTGCCGCGTTCCTTCAGTTGTCTTGACTGAACGGACTACGAGCTACAGAGAGAGGAGAGCGGGTCGGGGAGGCGGATCCGGAAGCGAGAAGAGTGCGCTGACGAGGTGTTCAGGAGCCGGCAGCGATAGGCTCGCCGCCGCGAGCAGGAGCACCGCACTGCCAGGTAGGCTTGTCGTGGTGCAGGACGACGCCCCGCAGGGTCCTTCGCACATCGCGCCCATGGCCATGCAGTTGTTCGACGCCATCGCGAGGGGCGCTGAAAGCACCCACACGAGAATAGTGACGAAGGCAGCAACCGCTCGCCAGCGTCTCATCGCTACGTACTATAACACGCGAGCCCGGGCCAGAGGTTCGCGGGGCTCACAGTGGGGGCGGGAAGGCGACCCTCTGATGGACCGCTGAGGACGGAAAGGCGAACAAAGGGGACGAGAGTTGAAGGCCGGCCGCAGCTGCTGCGCGAATCGCCCGCTTGCACGGCCAGTCCGGCTTTGCGATACTGGCGACGAGATGCGGTGTGGCGTGATCGTCGTCATGGTGCTGTTCTCGCTGGTTGCTGCGCCGTTCGCAATGGCGCTCGACGGCTGCTCCGGCATGGGCACGGCATGCGGTACGGCGTGTTCCGCTCCGTGCATCTCGGTATCCGCGACGGCGAGCGACCTCCACTTGACCTCGGTGGGAGGTCTAGCGCTGATCCCGCTGCCGCGCGTCCCGGCCACCGCACTTACCACTCTCGACGCCCCTCCGAAGTAGCCTTTCCTCGCCTAGTTCGTAGCGCTCCGTCGTCACCGTAGATCGCTCGTCGTTTCGATGGCGTAGGTCTTTGGGTCGACGCCTCGGATCGACGTGCCCGGAATATCGACGCGAGGAGCGCTAGGACGCCCGATGTCTGATCAGAACTCAGGGGAATGGCGCATAAAAAGGAGCACCTCGATGAAGACGATGGCTTTTTCACGGTTGTCCGCGTTTGCCTTGTCAGCCCTTGTTCTGGGTCCAGTGGTCGTGGCAGCGGAGCCGAACACGTCTGCCGCCCCGACGACAGAGGAGCCCACGAAGGACGCAGCGACGACGTGCATGGTGGACACGATGCAGGGTTTCGGGACGACAGAAGAGGGCAGCAAGGCCATGCAGGAGTTCATGCAGTCGCCCAAGGGCGCTCGGGCGATGAACAACATGATGGAGGTGGCACGGCGCATGGGTAACGGCGACCTCATGCTCGGCATGACCAAGATGATGGAGATGATGGGCGACCAGGGCGGAATGATGGGCCGCCAAGCCACCCCAGGGACTCATCAGCCAAAGTAAGGTCGGAGACGAATGACCACCGAGGAGGGGAAGTGATGGAAACGATGAACGAGAAGGCAACCGTGACGGGGCGCCATTGCGCGCACTGCGGCCATGCCGTGACCGATGACACGCCACCAATCGAGCGCTTTGGCGAGCAGTTTTGCTCGGAGGCCCATGCGGAGGAGTTCGTCGCCGGAGTACGAACCGCGCGGATCCAGGCTGCCGCACGGGCCGAGACGTCGGCGTCGGGATGTGCCTCTTCACCAGCCGGGCAGCGGACGTGGAGAAACTATCTGAAGCAAGGCGCATGCTGGGGCGCGCCGCTTCTGCTACTCCTGGCGATCCCGCTGTTCTGGAGCGGCAGCGCGACCGCTGCCACCGGCGGCTCGATCCTCAGCGTGCTGGCGCTGCTCGCCTGTCCGCTGGGGATGTTCTTCATGATGCGGGCAATGGGCAACATGGGCCATGGCGCACAGCCACGCGCGAAGGACAGCGCGGATACACACGATCAGCACGGCCGCTGAATACAAGGAGCGAACCGCTATGACAAGGAGGCTAACGATCATCGCGGCCGTCGCGGTCGCCGCGTACAGCCCAGCGACGGCCGAGGAGGTTCATCAAGGCCCGGCGGCCTTCGAGCACGTGCATGCGCTCGCGTTCGATGCTGCCGCGCGCTCGCTCTGGCTCGGCGCGCATGCGGGGGTGTTCCGGAGCGAGGATGGCGGCCGAACCTGGACGAAGGTCACCCTGCCCGTCAAGCATGACGCTCCCGACATCATGGGAGTCACGCCAGACCCGCGCGACGCAGGCGTCGTCTACGTCGCGACGCACGAGGCGGGTGTGCTCAAGACCACCGACGGCGGCCGGAGCTGGTCGGAAGTCAATAGCGGCCTGGGTGGTCACGATGTGCACGGGCTGGCCGTCGATCCGAACGCGGCGACCAAGCTCCATGCGCTCGTGCGCGACAAAAATCAAGCCGTCTATCGGACCACAAATGGCGGCCAGAAGTGGGTTCGCGTCGACGATGGGCCGGGAGGCGAAACCAAAGTCCTCGCGTCGGTCAACCTCGCGACCGGCATGGGCGGCATTTACCTCTATGCCGGGACGGCGGACGGGCTTCAGCGTAACCCCGACTGCTTCTGAGGCTGGAAGACGGTGGGCGGCCTGCCCACGAGCACAGTCAACGGGTTCGCCGTCGACCCCTCGAACGCGAAGGTGATGTATGTCGCCATGCGCGATGGCATCTTCCGCAGCGACAACGGCGGTTGGACATGGACGGCGGCGGCGAACGGCCCAAAGAACGTTGCCGCCGTCGCCGTGAACGCGAAGAAGCCCAACGAAGTCTACGCGGTGACAATGGACGGGGTGATCGTTCGGAGCCCCGATGGTGGCGCTCAGTGGGCCGCCATGCGCTGACGGCGG
>Ga0209237_1002699_pt1 | contig 10699 bp, 11 predicted proteins | sample GraSoi013_1_40cm_2_FD_185820 | JGI IMG/M metagenome (GOLD analysis project Ga0209237, IMG submission 185820) | Grasslands soil microbial communities from the Angelo Coastal Reserve, California, USA - Sample 10_02_2013_1_40cm (SPAdes) (version 2) | ecosystem: Environmental > Terrestrial > Soil >...
TTGCGTTCCGGGGAGCCGTGCACCTGCCCGAGCCTGCGGTTGTCGCTGCGCAGTGGCTGGTGTACCTGGCGGGGTCGAAGACAGGAGTCGGCGCTCCGCTGATCTCATGCATCTTCCTCGCAGCCCTGCACGAGTGGACCGGCTCACTCGCCGTCGTCATCGGCGCCCATGCTGCCATCCAGACGCTCACCGGGCGGCTGCGCAGCCCGGGGCTCTTCGGTGCCGTCTACCCGCTTCTGGAGCAGGCCAAGTGGAAGAACCTGGCGCCGGACTGGCGCAGCGTGGCCGTGGAGCTGGGCGTCGGCGCGGTTCTTATCGGGCTCTGGCGATGAAGGCAGCGCGCGTCGTCGTCGTCGTGTGGGCCGGTGGCGTCCGCGCCTCCGAGACGATCCTCGATCCCCAGCACCGGGACATCCCCCGGATCTGGAACGACCTAGCCCCTCGAGGCACGCTGCTCACGCGACTCTATAACAACGGCTGGACGAACCACGGTCCAGCCCTTCAAGCCCTGGCCACCGGGCGCTGGGAGGTGTCGAAGTACGCCGATCCTCACCCGGCTGCTGGCCGAACGCTAGTCGACGCTGCACGCCGTCACGGCCGCTCGACGCTGGTGATCGGCCCGCCTGGAAAGCGGGAACGTCTCCTGACGGGCGGCGAGCCGTCGAGCATCGTCGCAGTGGATCTCTCCTCCGACCCGGCCCCGTTCGCGCCCGATGAACCCGCGGCGAGGATCTATAAGCTCCGGTCGTTCGACCGGCCCGTCGTCACGACGTTCCTCGAGCGCGCGGCGTCTTGGCCCGACCTCTCGTTTCTCGTCTTCGACGACTCCGACATGGCGCACCAGGGCCGCTGGTCCTGGTACACGGCCTCGATCCGCCAGGCGGACGAGCTGGTGTGGATGCTCTGGCAGCGGCTGGAGGCGGACGGTCGGACGGATCTCCTCGTGTTCCCCGCCCACGGGCGCGCGGAGCCCGGACAAACGCGGTGGGGGTTCATGGGCCACGGGCGGGAGGACGAGGGGTGCACCCGGCTGTGGATTCTGGCCCTCGGACCGGACTTCGCGGCGGGACGGACCGTTGAGAGGCGCGCTCAGCTGATTGATGTGGCGCCAACGATCGCCCGGATCCTCGGATTCGACTTCCCGTCGCGGGGACGGGTCCTCCGCGAGCTGTTCGTGTGAGGGAGGCTCTGGCCCTCGCGGCCATCATCTATGTGCTGGCGTACATCCTGGTCCACGCATGGAACCGGCGATCGCCGGCCCGGGTCGTTGTGACTTGTCCGCTGCGGTCGGCGGCGGTCCCAGAAGAAATCCTCGAACGCTTCGGCCCGCCAGCCGCGATTGGAGATCCGGCGCGCTTCACGTCGGCCGAGTTCACAATTGGCTACCTCACCGAGGCCCCAGGGATCGCCGTGGCCTCGGTCACCGACGAGGCGTCTCTGGACGAAAAGCTCGGACCCTATGTGCGCAGCGCGGTCTTCGGCCCGGAACGAGAGCACTGTGTGGCCTGTCTGCGCGACGAGAGGTGGAACGCCGTCATCCTCTGCCATCTGGCGCTGGAGGTGCTCCACCGCGTGCGTCCTCGTTCGCTCCTGGTCGATTTCCGGCCACCGCCCAGGGAGCTCGCTCAGGCGCGTCGGATCTCGACCACCGAGCCGGACGTGGACATCGGGATGCATGCTTACGAGATTCGCTGTCGCCTGCGACGCTACTCACGCTACCGGGACGCCACGTTCGTGCTCATCTTCACCGACGGGAAGCGGGCGTGGTCGTTCACCAGCTAGGTTCCGGCCACCTCCGTGAGTCGGGTCGGTATACTGGGCCGAGGAGGCACGCCATGATCCGTCATCGTCGCGCCATCGCCTTCGCCTCGGTCGTTCTGTTCGCGTTCTGCGCCACTCCCGCCGCGGGCGTCGAGTACCGTCTGCGGGTGGCCAACGCGCGTGACGAGGCGTTCACGTCGTTCCTCAAGCCCGGCGAGATCAAGGACGGCGCGACGGGGCCGGGCCTCGAGCGGCTCGAGGCGAGCCTCGATACGGGCGACTTCCCGAAAGCCGTCCTGCTCTATGACCGACACCTTCGAGCGGCCCCCGAGTCCACGGCCCGCGCGTTCGGCGGCGTTCCCGTGCGTGTGGAGGTGCAGGCTGGCGGCGACGGGACGCAGCGCTGGGACGAGGCGCGCTGGGAGGGGACACCGGGCGAGCAGAGCGTCTGGGTCGTCCCGTCTCAGCCTCGTCGACCAGGGGACTTGTACCGCGTGGCGATCAGAGGGCGGGGACCGGTTCGATACTTCCTTCCGTACGGAGCCACGAACGGCTCGTACAAGCTCCCGGTCGTCAAGGTCCCTCTGGACTACCTCTTCTCCCACCAGGAGGATCCCGACTTCTGGACGAAGCGCCTCGCGCCCCTCCTCGATCTCACCGAGGGGATCGCCGTGATCGCCGCTGCCCGAGAGGGGGCGCTCGACGCCGACGAGGCCTACATCATCGTGGCCCACGGCGCGGAGCCTGCTACCTATAAGGCGATCCTCGGCTGGCGCGAGCGCTATTACGATCGGGAGACGCCGATCCTGAGGAAGCGCCTGCCCGGGATGCGCTAGCGCGCGGCGCCGCGCATCGACGCCGGCTGGCCGGGGAGCTTGAATCGCTTGCCCGTGTCGCTGACCGTGGTTCCATCCACCCTCAGGATGGACACGTCACGATCCGTGTAGTTGCCGACGTAGAGGTACTTGCCGTCCGGGCTGAAGACGACCCCCTCGGGCAGGCCGCCCACCTCGACCTCGCCGACCTTCGTGACCTTCTTGCCGTCGATCTTGAGTACGACGACCTTGCCCGCGCGGTTCGCGAACCAGGCGTTCTTCGGCACGCCGGCGCTGCCGTTGAGGAGGATCGCAACCGCGATCTCGCCCGTCGGGCTGATCGCGAAGCCCTCGGGCGCGTCGCCGACAACGACGCGGTCGATGACGCGCGGCGGAGTCGTCTCGAGGTCGATAACGCTCACGGTGTCCACGTGGCCGTCGGAGGCGCCCGCGTTACCGTTGTCGGCCGTGAGAGCGATCTTGCCGTTCGGCGTGATGTCGATGTTGTACGGCCAGAGCCCCGCGGGCATGTCGTACTTGGTGTAGGTGACCTTCTGACCGTTGATCTCCAGCATGGCGACTTTGTGACCCGGGAACTTGACCGCGAGCGCGCGCTTGCCGTCGGGCGTGATGGCAACAGCCGCGACCATCTCGCCCATCGGCACCGTGTCGATCAGCTTCACCTCCTTGCCCTGGATCGCGAGGACGCTGATCGAGTTGTCGGCGCGGTTCGTGACGAGTGCCAGATCGCCAGCGCGGTTGATCGCGAGGCCGGAGGGCTGCTTGCCAACCTCCACGGTCGCGATGTGCGCCGGCGGGTTTGCCGTGAGGTCGATGACGTAGAGCTTGGTGTCGGGCGTGGGCTTCCAGGCGCCGCCGTCCTGCACCCAGGTCAGCGAGTTGGCGACGAGCGCGAGCTTGCCGTCAGGCGTGATCTGGAGGTTCGTCGGCGGACCGAAGACCGAGTTCATCAGCGGAAGGCTCGCGAGGATCCGCGGCGCCTCTCGGTTCGAGATGTCGACGATCGAGACCGTGTCCTTTCCGGGCGGGAGGAAGATCGGCTTGCCCGCGTCGTCCCAGGTCACTTTCTCGTCGTTGCCGATGACCATGAGCTGCGCGTAGGCCGAGAGCGGAGCCAGCGCGAGCGCCATCACGAGCAGGAGCGTCAGCTTGAAGCGCATGTCGTCCTCCGACGGGTCTGTGGGTTACGTCGCGCCGCGGCACCCCGGCGGCTGTGCTCCGGGATGCTAAGCGGAGCGGGAGCCCGCGTCAACCCCACCCTGATAGAATCTCGGGAGGTCATGGACGTCCCCGAGCGTCTCAACGCCGCCGCCTTCTTCGTCGATCGTCACGTTGCTGACGGACGGGGCGGGCGCACGGCGTTTCGCTTCGCAGGTCGCTCGGTCAGCTACACGGAGCTGGCCGAGCGCGTGGATCGCGCCGCCGGCGTGCTCGCGTCCTCTGGCGTGGAGATCGAGAACCGCGTCCTCCTTGTCCTCGACGACACGCCCGCCTTCGCCGCGGCGTTCTGGGGTGCGGTGAAGCTCGGTGCCGTCGCGGTGCCCCTCAACACGCTCATGGCGCCCGGCGAGTACGAGTTCTTCCTCAACGACAGCCGCGCCAAAGTCGCGGTCGTCGAGGAGCGCGTCGTGGAGAAGCTCGCCCAGATCCGTCCCCGCTGCCCGTGGCTCCGCGCCGTGCTCGTTCCCGCCGACCTCGAGGCTGGCCCACGACAGGCGCGCGGGGCTGCGGCGACGTGCGGTGAGGACATCATGTACTGGGGGTACACATCGGGCTCGACCGGCCGGCCCAAGGCGGCCGTGCACTCGCACCAGGACTTCGTGGCCGCCGCGGAGCTCGTCGGCACCGGGGTCTTCGGCATCGGGGCCGACGACCTCATCTTCTCCGCGTCGAAGCTCTACTTCGCCTTCGGCCTCGGCAACACGCTCTACTTCCCCGCGCTCGTGGGCGCCGCCTCGGTGCTCGTCCCCGAGCGGATCACGCCCGAGCTGGCGTTCGAGGTCATCGCGGCGGAGCGGCCGACGATCTTCTTCGCGGTGCCCACGCTCTACGCGCGGATGCTCCAGGTGCCCGACGCCGAGCGCGTCTGGGATCTCTCCTCGCTCCGCTACTGTGTCTCCTCCGGCGAGGCATTGCCGCCGGCGATCTTCGACGCCTGGGCCGACCGCTTCGGCCTGGAGCTGGTCGAGGTCGTCGGCTCGACCGAGGCGCTCCACGACTTCATCGCGAACCGCCCCGGCAAGGCGCGCCGCGGCGTCGCGGGCCAGGTCATCCCGGGCTTCGAGGCGACGCTCGTGGACGACGCCGGCCAGCCTGTTCCGCTCGCGACGGTAGGGCACCTCCTCATCAAGGGGCCGACGACGTCGCTCGCCTACTGGAACCGGCTCGAGCGGACGCGGACGACGATGCTCGGCGAGTGGCTCAGGACGGGCGACATGTTCTCTCAGGACGCCGACGGATTTTTCACGTTCGCCGGCCGCGCCGACGACATGCTGAAGGTCGGCGGCGTGTGGGTCTCGCCCACCGAGGTCGAGGGGCGACTCGTCGAGCACCCGGCCGTGCTCGAGGCGGCCGTGGTCGGCCGCGCGGACGAGACCGGCCTGACGAAGGTCCACGCCTCGGTGGTGCTCAAGGATGTGCGCCTCGCCGGGGAGCGCCTCGCGGAAGAGCTCCGGCGCTTCGTGAAGGAGCACACGGCCTCCGGGACCCCGCACTGGATCGAGTTCGTCCCCGAGCTGCCGAAGACCGCCACGGGCAAGATCCAGCGGTTCCGCCTGCGGAGCCCGCGTCCGTGAGTGCACGCCGGATCACGAAGGTCCTCGTCGCGAACCGCGGCGAGATCGCCGTGCGCGTGATCCGCGCGTGCCGCGAGCTCGGGATCGCCCCCGTCGCCGTCTTCTCCGAGGCGGACCGCGAGGCGCTCCACGTGCTCATGGCCGACGAGGCGTACCCGATCGGTCCGGCCCCGGCGATCGAGAGCTACCTCAACGTCGAGAAGCTCGTGAGCGTCGCGAAGGCGGCCGGCGCCGACGCGGTCCATCCCGGCTACGGGTTCCTCGCCGAGAGCGCCGCGTTCGCCGAGGCGTGTGCCGCCGCCGGGCTCGTGTTCGTCGGCCCGCCGCCGTCGGCGATCCGCGCCCTGGGCGACAAGACCGCCGCGCGCCGGCTCGCGCGCGAGATGCGCGTGCCGCTGATCCCCGGCACCCTCGAGCCCGTCGCCGACGACGCCGCGGCGCGCGCCGCGGCCCGCGAGATCGGCTACCCGCTGATGATCAAGGCGGTGATGGGCGGTGGCGGCAAGGGCATGCGCCTCGTCCGCCAGGCGCCGGAGCTCGAGGGGGCGCTGCGGGCGGCGCGGAGCGAGGCTGCCGGGGCGTTCGGCGACGGCGCAGTCTACCTCGAGCGCTACGTTGCCGAGGCGCGCCACATCGAGATCCAGGTGCTCGCCGACGCCCGCGATCACGTGATCCACCTCGGCGAGCGTGAGTGCTCGATCCAGCGGCGCCATCAGAAGCTCGTCGAGGAAAGCCCCTCGCCCTTCGTGGATGCCGCCCTGCGCGAGCGCATGGGACAGGCCGCGTGCCGGATCGCGAAGGCGGCCGGCTACGTCAGCGCGGGCACCGTCGAGTTCCTCGTGGACGCGGAGCGGAACTTCTACTTCCTCGAGGTGAACACGCGTCTTCAAGTCGAGCACCCCGTGACCGAGCTGGTGACCGGCGTCGATCTCGTGCGCGAGCAGCTCAGGATCGCTGCCGGGGCCGCGCTCAGTTACGCGCAGGATGACGTCCAGTGGCGCGGCGCCGCGATCGAGTGCCGGATCAACGCCGAGGATCCCTTCGGCGGATGGCTCCCCTCGCCGGGCACGATCACCGGGCTCCGCCCCGCGTCGGGTCCCTGGGTCCGCGAGGACTCGGGCGTGTACGAAGGCTACACGGTGCCAAGCTTCTACGACACGCTCCTGGCCAAGCTGATCGTCTGGGGCGCCGACCGCGCGGCGGCGATCGACCGGATGGCGCGCGCGCTCGCCGAGTACAGGGTGGTGGGCGTCCACACGACGATCCCGGTGCTCGCCCACGTCATGGCGCACGAGGACTTCCGCGCGGGGCGCCTGTCCACCCTCTTCCTCGAGCGCATCATGCCCGGCCTCGCGCCGGCGCGCGGCCGGCTGCGCTCGGTCGCCGTCATCGCTGCCGTCCTCGCGGAGTACGATCGCCTCGGCCGCGGGGAGCCGACGCCGTCGCCGGTTGTGACCGCCGACGCCTGGCGATCAGGTCGTCGCCCCGGCTGGAGATCGCGATGACCAGGGCCGCGCTGGAATGCACAGCGCCATGCTGACCGGAGCCGGAGCGCACCTCGTCTCAGGCCACCCACGGAGTGTGGCGGCCTCGCGGGGCCCGTTAAAGTGAACTTCGTCGCGACGATCGGGGACCGCGCCGAGAGGGTTGAGGTGACAGGCGCGCGCGGACGCTATCGGCTGATGATCGAGAGCGAGGTCTGGGAGGTCGATGCGCGGCTGACCGCGCAGGGCATATACTCGCTGCTGATCGACGGGGTCTCGTACGTCGCCGACGTCACCCCGCGGGACGGGGCGTGCGTCGTCGGCGTCGCCGACGAGACGTACGTGATCCAGGTCGAGGAGGCGACTCGCTACCTCATCCGGACCAAGGCCGGCGCGGCGGCGGGCGCCGGGCCCCAGACGCTGACGGCGCCTCTGCCCGGGAAGATCACGCACGTCGCCGTCGAGGCGGGCGACACCGTCGCGGCCGGGGACACGCTCCTCGTGATCGAGGCGATGAAGATGGAGAACGAGCTGAAGGCCGGGGCCCCGGGGACGGTCGCGGAGGTCCGCGTGCGGCCCGGCCAGGCGGTGAACGCCGGCGACGTCCTCGTGGTGATCACCTGATGACCGACACGGTGATCGAGTTCAGGGACGTCAACAAGTGGTTCGGGAATATCCACGTCCTGCGCGACATCAACCTCGCCGTGGAGATGGGCGAGGTGGTCGTCGTGTGCGGTCCTTCGGGCTCGGGCAAGAGCACCCTCATCCGCTGCGTGAACGCGCTCGAGCCCATCCAGGGCGGCGAGCTTGTCGTGCTCGGCGAGTCGCTCACCAAGGCCGGCGTCAACCTCCCGGCCCTGCGCACGCGTGTCGGCATGGTCTTCCAGTCGTTCAACCTCTTCCCGCACATGACGGTGCTCGAGAACATCATGCTGGCGCCCGTCAAGGTGCGCGGCCTCAGCGCGGCCGAGGCGTCGAGGGTGGCCCGCGCCCTCCTGGAGCGCGTGCGCATCCCGGACAAGGCGGAAAACTACCCCGCGAATCTCTCGGGCGGCCAGCAGCAGCGGGTCGCGATCGCGCGCGCGCTCGCGATGCAGCCGAAGATCATGCTCTTCGACGAGCCCACGTCGGCGCTCGACCCGGAGATGATCAACGAGGTGCTGGATGTCATGACCGACCTGGCGAAGGACGGCATGACGATGATAGTCGTCACCCACGAGATGGGGTTCGCACGGCGGGTGGCCCACCGTATCGTCTTCATGGACGCGGGCCAGGTGGTGGAGGAGGCCCCGCCCGACCTGTTCTTCGCCGCCGCGAAGTCCGACCGCGCCAGAGAATTCCTGTCCAAGATCCTTACCCACTAACCGGAGGGTCACGATGAGACGAATCCTCGCAGGGCTGCTCACGCTCGGGCTCCCGCTGTCGGTCGTGTCGCCCGCGCTCGCTCAGCAGAGCACGCTGGAGAAGATCGGTCAGTCCGGCGTGCTGACGATCGGGACGCGCACGGCGTCGCCGCCGTTCGCGTTCGTCAACAAGCAGAACGAGTGGGTCGGCTTCTCGATCGACCTGGTCGAGCAGGGGGTCAAGCCCGCGATCGAGCGGAAGCTCGGCAAGCCGATCAAGCTCGAGAAGAAGGAGTCGACGCCGCCCACGCGCATCCCCCTGCTCAGCTCGAACGCGGTGGACCTGATCGCGGGGACCATGACGGACACACGAACGCGGCGCGAGTCGGTGGACTTCAGCCTGACGTTCTTCGTCACCGGCGCGCAGTTCCTCGTGAAGAAGGGGAGCCCGATCAAGTCCATCGACTCGATCGCGGGCAAGCGCGTCGCCGCCCAGCAGGGCTCGACGAACGCCAGGATCATCCGCGAGCGGGTGCCGACGGCGAAGCTCCAGGAGTTCCCCGACCAACCCGCCGCGTTCCAGGCGCTCGCACAGGGGCAGGTGGACGCCTACACGAACGACGGGATCCAGCTCTACGGACTCAAGGCCAAGGCGCCGAAGCCCGACGACTGGGTGGTCGTGGGCGACTTCTTCTCCTACGAGCCGTACGGCATGGCGATGCGCAAGAACGACTCCGACTTCCGCCACGCCGTCAACGTCGGCCTGATGGAGCTGATCGAGTCGGGCAAGTACTTCGAGCTCTACGACAAGTGGTTCGGGCCGAAGAGCGAGACGCCGTACCCGCTGACGGCCGAGAACAAGCGTTTCCTCATCATGCAGGTCGTGCCGAAATAGATGCAGGTGGTGCCGAAGTAGGCCGGACCGCTCGTTGAACTATCAGTTCAACTGGAGTGTGCTCTGGAGCGGCCAGTCGGGCGGCTGGCTGCTCCAGGGCCTCGTCACGACGCTCGCGCTCTCGAGCCTGGCGTGGCTCCTCGCCGTCGCGCTCGGGATCCTCTCGGGCGCCATGCGGACGGTTCCCTGGAAGCCGCTGCGCGTCGTCGCGACGTTCTACGTCGAGTTCTTCCGCAACGTCCCGCTGCTCGTGTGGATGTTCTTCTGGTACTTCGGTGTCCCGCCGCTCCTGCCGTGGGCGATCCGCGAGTGGCTGTTCGACCACGCGGCCGAGTTCTGGGCGGGGATGTTCGCCCTCGGCGTCTACCACGGCGCCCGGATGTCGGAAGTCATCCGCTCGGGCATCCAGTCGATCCCGAAGACCCAGTTCGAGGCCGCCGTGGCGATCGGGCTCACGACGTTCCAGGCCTACCGGCTCGTGATCGTGCCCATCGCGCTCCGGCTCATCGTGCCGCCCGCGACGAGCGAGTCGCTGAACCTGCTCAAGAACTCGTCGGTCGCGCTCACGATCAGCGTGGCCGAGCTGACCTTCCAGACTCGCCAGATCGAGACCTACACGGCGCGGGCCATCGAGGCGCTCACCGCGGGCACGGTCATCTACCTGGGGCTGTGCGTCGGGATCGCGACGATCATGGCGCATGTGGAGCGCCGCTTCGCGATCCCCGGGCTCATTGCGCGAGGAGGCTAGGCCGTGCTCGACCTCGCGGTCATCGTCAACAACTTCACGTTCCTCGTGGTCCAGGGGCTCCTGGGCCTCGGGGGCTTCACCGGCGGCACGCTGCGGCTCGCGATCCCCGCGATCGTGCTCGGCTTCGTCCTCGGCATCTTCATCGGGATCGCGCGGCTCGCGCGGGCGTGGTGGATCAGCGTGCCGGCGACGCTCTACGTCGAGTTCTTCCGCGGCGTGCCGCTCGTCATGGTGATCTTCTGGATCTGGTTCATCATCCCCCAGCTCCTGCGGCTCCCCATCCCCGAGTACGGCGTCGCGCTCACGGCGTTCGTCATCTTCGAGGCGGCGTACTTCGGCGAGATCGTGCGGGCCGGCATCCAGTCGGTGCCACGGGGCCAGGTCGAGGCCGCGACCGCGCTCGGCCTGACGCGCGCTCAATCGATGCGCTACGTGGTCCTCCCTCAGGCGATCCGCAACATGGTGCCGTCGCTCGTCACGCAGATGATCGTGCTCTTCAAGGACACCTCGCTCGCCTCCATCATCGGCTACGTGGACCTCACCAAGGCGGCGCAGATCGTCAATAACCGCGAGATCCGGCCGTTCGAGCTCTACCTCTTCATTGCGCTCGTCTACTTCATCTTCACGTACTCGATGTCCCGGATCGCTGGGCGCTTCGAGCGCCGCCTCGCCTGACGGGTCGGGCCGGCCCGTGCTCGAGGTCTTCCTCAAGACGCTCGTCTCGCTGGGCCTCGTCGTGGTCGGCGCGGCGTACGTCCGCGGGTGGTGGCGCCTGCGCGCCGCCGGGTACCCCTCACCGCGCTGGCGGCTCGCGCTCTACGTGCTCGGCCTCGCGAC
>Ga0209237_1002701_pt1 | contig 10696 bp, 5 predicted proteins | sample GraSoi013_1_40cm_2_FD_185820 | JGI IMG/M metagenome (GOLD analysis project Ga0209237, IMG submission 185820) | Grasslands soil microbial communities from the Angelo Coastal Reserve, California, USA - Sample 10_02_2013_1_40cm (SPAdes) (version 2) | ecosystem: Environmental > Terrestrial > Soil >...
AAGACACGCTGGGGCACGGCAACACCACGCAGGAGTTGACTCTTCATCCGACGGGCGGAGAAGCTCTCCGCTGTTGTCTTCGGCGCGGTCCCACGGGACCAACGGCGAGGACCGTCGGACCACCGATCGTCCACGCTAATGTGAGCACAACGGACGCCAGTGCGATCGTGATCGATTAAAACGGTACTACCGAGGCTTTTCCTTGTAGTTACGACAGTCGCGTGTGTCCTCATTGAGAACCGGCTCAATGTTTAGGAACCTCGAGAAGCACTTGGGGCCATCGCAGACATCGGCAGAAACGCTGGCTGATCGGCTGATTGGGCCCGATCCGTTGGGGTGTTCGCTCCACATTGGTCTTCGGTAGCAGGCGACGAGGAAGCTCCGGTACGTTTGAACGAGAAGGACTACGGTTGCTTTGCGTCAACCGCTCGGAGGAGGTGATCGCCCCCTCCTGCGAAGAATCACGAGCAACGCGACGACGGCCGCGACCGCTGCGACGGCCACTCCAACGTAGAGGAAAAGTTCGGAGGTAGGGATGAACGCGCCTCCCACGGAGATGATTGAGATGGTCCCTTGGACAACGTTGCTTACGTAGATGGAGTCCTTGATCGGGTCGTGAGCTACGCCCACCGGGCCCTTCCCTACGGTGATCGTCGCCACGACCGCCTTCGTTGAGTCGGAGATCACGCTCACGCTGCCAGATCCATAGTTCGCGACGAACATCTCTCGCTGCCTGCCATGGAAAGCCAGGCCGGAGGGAGCGGCTCCGACCGGAATCGTCGCCACGACGGCGTTCGTCATGTCGGAGATCACGCTGACGTTATTCGGATAGAGGTTCGTAGCGAAGATCTCCGCCGTGGAGGGGTCGTACGCGACGCCGGCGTCAGCCGCGTTCCACCCAGGTAGGGTCTGCACCCGGACGATTGCGACCACGCTATTGGTCGTGTCCGAAATGACAGTGACTGAGCCCCCTACGGAGTTCGCGACGAAGGCCTCGCCTTTCCCCGGATCGTAAGCGACGCCCCAGGGACCGTTTACGCTGCCGCTATCCGTGATCCCGGCGACCGCGCTGTTCGTCTCGTCGGAGATTACGCTCACGACGTTCGGCCCTGAGAGCGCGACAAAGACTTCGCCTTTCCCGGCGTCATAGGCGATGCCAGCGGGCTGGCTCCCTGTCCCCGGAATCGTGGCCACGACCGCGTTCGTCGAATCGGAGAGGACACTAATCGTGCCTCCATTGAAGTTCGTGACGAAGATCTCGCCTTTCCCGGAGTCATAGGCGACGAACCGGGGTCCCCTCCCGACCGGAATCGTCGCCACGACCGTGTTGCTGGCGTCGGAGATTACCTTGACCGTGTTCGATGCCGTGTCTGCGACGAAGAGTTCGCGTTTCCCCGCATCGTAGGCGATACCCCTTGGCTGGCTTCCCCCGACCGGAATCGTCGCGCTGACGGCTTTCGCGGCGTCGGAAATCACGCTGACCGTGTCCTGGGAAGGGTCTTGGTTCACATTGGAATTGGTAACGAAGACTTCGCCCTTCCCGCCATCGTATGTAGCGTCAAAGGGCTGGCCTCCTACCGGAATTGTCGCGCTGACGGCGTTTGTCGAATCGGAAATGACGCTGACCGTGTTCGAGTCGAAGTTGGTGATGAACACCTCGCCCGTTCCGCCGAGATACACAACGGCCCAGGGACCGCTCGTCATCGGAATCGTCGCGACCACGGTGTTCGTCGCGTCCGAAATCACGCTGACGTTCGACAAGCGGTTAGCGACGAAAACCTCTCCCATTCCCTTGTCGTACGCGACGCCCCAGGGCTGCCGTTCTACCTGAATCGTCGCGACGACCGTATTCGTCGCATCGGAGATCACGCTGACGCTGTCTGCATTATGGTTCGTAACAAAAATCTCGCCCTTGCCGGAATCATAGGCCAAGTACCGGGGGCCGCTCCCCACGGGGACCGTCGCGACTACGATGTCCGTCGCGTCGGAAATGACGCTGACTGTGCTTGCCCCGAAATTCGCGACAAAGATTTCGCCCCGGTCGGCATCGTAAGCAACGCCAATAGGCTGGCTCCCTACTGAGATCGTCGCGACCACGGTTTTGGTCGCGTCGGAGATCACGCTGACGGTCCCCGCGTTAAAGTTCGAAACAAAGATCTCGGCCTTCGCGCTGTCATAGACGACACCTACGGGCAGGCTCCCGACTGTGATTGCCGCCACGACCAAGTTGGTTTCGTCGGAGATCACGCTGACGCTGTCCGAGCCGCTCGCCACGAAGATCCCACCCTTCCCATCATAAGCGATGCCTGTGGGTCGACCCCCATTGGCCGCGAGGAAGCTTCCGGGAATCAACGTATTGTTCAGGAGGACGAGAGTATCGGCCACGTACGGATCTCCCGAAGACGAGAACGGATGGAACGGGAGCGCACCACCGAAGGTTGAACTGCCGAACATGAGCGCAATGGCGGCGGTAGCAAACGCAACCTTCCCGCCATGCATGTCCTTCGGCCTAGGCGAGTCTCCCTCCATCGTCGAATGAGGCGACGGGGCTCAGACATATTGAATTTTCGGCCAACTCGGGTGACATTAGCGTTCGACCTCGAGCACGATCCCATCGTCACCGAAACTCCGTCTCGTCACGCCTGTTTTCGCTTGTCGGCCCGCGTACGTTTAGATCGTTTTACGTCCGAGTCTCCTCGCGGTCGAGCTCCAAGAGAACGGATCAAAAGGGGTGGAGCCAATTGAACGAACCAACGTCGGCACGCGTCGGTCAGAAGACCTGTGTGACACCCTGCGAATTGGGATTCGGTGTGCCGTCCGTCCATCACAGGGTAGCGCGCCCTACTCGGCTGATCGCAACCGTCATAGCGGAAAGAGACGCACCGTAGACCGGCAGACTAATAGTTGCCGAGACCGATTGATACAACGACTCAATGCGCACGCGACCGCGAGCAGTGAAAGCTCTTGTCGTGTCCATCCTCCTCACCTTCGTTGCGTTATCGACGAACAGTTCTTTGATGTCTAGGGCCAGCGCTTACGGCCAACACGCGCCGATCGTCATTCAGGGGAATTCGGAGTTCAGCGCCGCGAACGGCGTGATTGGCGGAAAGGGAACCCGGCTAAATCCATACATCATCTCTGGATGGGAGATCGATTCCGGATTGGGTGATGGGATTCGGATTGAACAGACGGATGCGTACTTCATCATCCGCAACGTCCGGGTGAACTCGAGCGCTCCAAACAACAATGCGGGCGCGGGGATCCATCTCGTGGGGATTGTGAACGGTCGGATCGATGGTTCGACGATCTCCGATAACTACCAGGGCGTTCGACTCACCGGCGCGGCCCAAACGGAGATTTCCAATTCATCACTCGTTGGCAACGGATACGGAGCGGTGCTCGTCGACGTTACAAGCATTTTGGTCTATGGGAACGCGATTTCCCACACAAGTGAGGATGGAGTCAACAGCTTCAACGGTACTGGGATTTCGATCGTGGCGAATACGATCTCGATCCAGCACCAAGGCCTATCATTGACCGATTCCCGCGCCGTTCGAATTCAGTCGAACAACATCTCTTTCAGCTTCAATCCGGTGTTCGATTGCTACTGTCCTGGAATTCGGCTTTCAAGTGGTCGGGATATCGAAGTTTCCAACAATTCGATCCACTCCAATAACATCGGGATCTTACAGGATTACGTCTTGGCTAACGTCAGCGTTGTCGACAACGACATCATGGACAACTTCGGGCCCGGGATAATCCTGGAAGCAGACAACCTGACAATCATGCGAAACAGCGTCTCGTGGAACGGGGGCGTGGGCATCTCCATTGGATCCGTCGGGGGACGAATCGCAGCCAACTATGTCGCTTTCAACAACGGGGACGGGGTCTACGTCGGTGGCAAGGGGGAGGTTGTTTCTGGCAACGTCATCGCCGGAAACGCCGAGTACGGCATCGAGCTCTTCCGAGCCACGAACACGACCTTACACGCCAACAACCTCACCGAGAACGGGATTTACATCCACGGCGACTTTGACCCCACCCCGCCGCTCTCCAACTACAACAGTCATACGATCACGTCGGACAACATCGTGAACGGCCTTCCTGTCTATTACTACGCGGACCGCGAAGGCGTCAACGTGGATGGCATTCCGATCGGCGAATTGATTGTAGTGAACAGCACGGGAGTGACTGTCTCGAACCTCACAATGCGGCCGGCGGAGATCGGAATCGAAATGTTCGGCGTCAGGGACGTCACATTTCTTGGCGACCGAATCGCTGGCGGCCGCTCGATCGGAATTCAGGTCTGGCGAGGGCAGAACGTGACAGTCACCCAGAACGAAATCACGTCGAACTACTTCCTCGGACTCGATATGGAGGAGGTCACGCAGGTCGTCATCGCGCGCAACCTGGTTTCCGGGAGCGGCCTACTCGTTGGCGGAGGCGGCATCCAAGTTCGAGGCACGGACCTCGCGGTCGTTTCCAACAACGTCTCGGAAAACGGATTCGGCATTGCAGCGTCAGGAACCAACGTGACAATCGAGGCGAACAATGTTTCACTGAACGGGGGCGGGATAGAGGCATGTTGCACATCCGTCCGGGTCGTCGGAAACAACATTGTCTCAAGCACATTTTGGCAAGGGCTCATACTTGGCGGAACCGGGGGCCTCGTTTATCATAACAACTTCATCGACAACAAAATCCAATTGGATATAGGATCGGCTACTCTGTACTCGTTCGACGACGGTTATCCACGCGGAGGGAACTACTGGTCGGATTATGCTGGCAGCGATGACTGCCGTGGTCCCAACCAAGACCAGTGTCCAGGCCCTGACGGGATCGGGGACATCCCTTACGGACCGGACCGTTATCCGCTCATGAATCCGTATGGTCTGGCAAATTGGCCGCCCGGGCCAAGCTTCACGGTGTCGCCCTCATCGGGACTGGCCGTAACAATATTCAAGGTCAACGCATCGTCGTCCTGGGATCGCGAGGATCCCACCTCCTTGTTGGAGGTCCGCTGGGATTGGGACGGCGATGGAACCTGGGACACGCCGTGGTCCCCTAACAAGACGGCCGACCATCAATACCCCACTCCGGGAACGTATACGATACGGCTCGAAGCAATGGATACAGGGGGACTGACGGGGGAGAAGACCGCGAAGGTCACGGTGGTCGCGCCCCTCGGCCTTGCAATAGGGGCCAGCCCGGGCGAGGGAATTGCCCCGCTTTCCGTCTATCTCTATGCGAACTTGACCGGCGGACTTGCTCCCTACACTTACACGTGGTCGTTCGGTGACGGTGGAACGGACTCGTTTTCTGCCGGAACGCACACATACCCCGATCCGGGGGACTACGCGGCAACGCTCACGGTCGTCGATGCGTTGGGCGAGAGCGCGACAAAAAGCATGACGATCATCGTCCGCGAGGCTTTCGGTCTCGAGATCGGAGCTGACAGACTCAAGGGGACTGTGCCGCTCACGGTCTCTTTCACCGCGACTGTCGCTGGTGGCGTGGAGCCGTATTCTTTGCTCTGGAACTTTGGCGATGGCGAAGCAAGCCGTAGCCCAAATCCATCTCATACGTATTACGATTCAGGAGTGTTTACTGTCACGCTGACGGCAACCGACCCAAACGGTCAGAAGGTAACCAGGACGCTCCAGGTTATGGCGCTCTCTCTCAACGAGGTTGAACCAAACAGACCGATTCTCGCGGGAGTCTTGATCTTGGCTGTGACATGGTCCGTCGTTGGCGCGGTCTTCGTCTTATGGCGAGCGAGACGCGCTCGAGGGGGCCTCGGAAAACAGTGAAAAGGGCCACCGATCGCGCCAAGCTGGTGACCATCGAGATTCGTCGGCGGTTTAGAGGGAATCACCCGTGGTCGAATCGACGCAGGGCCATAAGCAGGATTAAGAACCGGCCAGCGCACTTGTGTCATGGTGTGCGATTCCCGCCCGGGTCTCCGGGGAATGAGGGGTAATTCGAGATGCAAATGACGAAGACTGGGATTTTGTTGGTGATTGTTGTCACGGCCGCGTTAGTCCTCTCTGCTGTTACCGTCCTGCTCATCGCGATTCCCTCCACACCCGGGACTTACGCGGGGTCGCTGGGTGTCGATCCAGTCGATTACCGGCCGAGTTCGTACGGCGGCGTCTCAGCGCCAGGCGGCGGTCGCTTCATGGTTCTAAATGTTACTTTCAGCAACACCGGGACCCTCGACGTGAACTTCAATCGAACCAGTTGGGCAATGCGAGATCCCAACGGAGTCTTCCTTGATTTACCGAGCCCTCTCTTCAACGTCTCCTTGCACGCTCCTGCGCAGCGGGCGACCCGCGGGACGATCGTATTCAACGATTGGTCGTCATCGGTCGCACAGCTTTCCGTCGCCCTGCCTGACGGAAAGAGGATCGTGACGCTCCTTACGACAACGCTCGATATGAGCGTGAATGTGGGCGTTTCCGGGGACGGAACGAACTGGACTTTGTTGGTTGTATCGATTCCTTTGGCTCTGCTGAAGACCGATACGAATCTAATGATCAATGGCTCGGCGGGAACCGTCCTTCTCCCACCGACGTCCTTTGCCGGCTTGGATTATTCGATCCACCATGCGGCGTACATCTCTGCCGGAGGTCCGACTTACACTCAAATCGTAGTCGGCGACCGATTGCTAATCAGCACCGCGACGTATCCGAGCGAGTCCCAGCTGGAAATTTCAAGCCAAACGAAAGTCTGGTTCACGGGGACGCTGGCTTAGGTCAACCGGCGGGCATGGCGAAGCATCCCTGCTCGGGACGGGTTCAACGATTGTCGCCCAGTGGTTCCAGCCTATCCCGTCGACTTTGTTACGGTCTTCTCAAGCGTCCTTAAGACCGGGAGGTCGATTCTCGTAGCGTGTTGCGGGGCTTCCAACCTTTCTTGGTCATGCTTCTGTTCATGGTTTCCGGAGCCACCCTCGCAGGTGCCCGGCAGGCGACTGATCGGACTGTCCACATCTCTTTGGACGGAACGACCGGCGTTGCCACTTCTCGATTAGCCGGCCGGTATCCGATCTACCAAGTTAATGGCGCGGCCTGGCATCTCAAAGTTGACGGCGAACGCGGGAGAGTGATCGTAGCCGCGAGATTTTGGGGATTGAACCCGAACGTGTCCGGGTCGTCCGAGCGCTACAATCTGCTTGTGCCCAGTCAGGTCGGCCTATATCGCGACCTGCATGGTCAGATGCTCCCGACGGGGAGTTCGGTCCTCAACCCTTGCTACCTACCGGTCCTCCATAGGGGTATTCCACTGGCAAGACTCGGCCCTGCTGTTTGGCTTTGGTGTGCCGGCGTGCCTGCCTCGCTTCGAGGGCTTTCCGGACTTCCTTGACGGTCAGCGGCTCGATGGGCAGGGTCTTCGTGCCCTTGACGTAGGGCTCGCCCTCGATGGCGCCGAGAGCGGCTTCCTTCGTAGCGTAGAACGCTTCCCTCATGACTTTCCAGTTGAGCGAATAGGGGTTCTTCGTCGTGCGGGGGGACCCTGCCGCCGTGGGCCCGCTAACCAACCGGGCCTCCTCCCTTTTCCCTTTGGCCTTCGAACCGCTCAAATGGAAATCAACTCTCCTGGTCGTAATTTGGTGAGGACAGCACTGACGAAGGTTGCGATTGTCGCTGCGACGAATACCTGCTCGACAAATTCAACAATCGGAGTGTTGGCGATTTCGATGCGCCCCAAAGTAGGCGACCGCGTCGTCTACGGTCACGACGTCGCCTGACTATTTAGCCTCGTTTCAAAATTTTGCAAATCGGAAATCCATCCAATAGGGTAAATGAGCTCCGTCAGCCGTCCAGACCTCGAGACTAAAGACACTTTCAACCGACCACCTCCGTCAAGCCGGACGATTGAAACCGCGCGAACGTCGTCCCACCGAACAATGCGAGGCTTTCCCAGAATCGCCCGAACTATACCGGCAAGGGGCAAGATTAGGCCCTCTTGGGTCGTTTCAATATCATGAATTCCCCTCTGAGAAATCAAGAGCAGGAGCGAACCGCTCAGTAGACCACCGGCGACCAAGATCCAAGACATCACGGAGCCTGCCAAGAGCGACGGGGAAGGAATCGCCAACGATACGAGAGCGCCCAGACCGCCAAGGATCATCAAGAACACCCCCGACGCCAAGCAAGTTCCAATTGCGCGCTTGGCCAAGACGCTCCCACGCCCCGGCTTGAGTTGCTCCGTCGCCGTTCCTAGCCCTCCCTTAACGGCACGCGTCCTCGGAGACTTTCGAGAAGCGCATCCCTGTCTGGGATCCATTGTGACTCGATCGTGAACTGATGCGGCCTACCTCCATCTCGGCGGACGATGGCGAGCTCGAATTCGTCCCGGGAGGTCAAGAGTCTTGCTTCCGCAATCGATTGGAAAGCGAGAAAATTCTCCCTGTCGTGCCTAGCGTCGTTCAAGCTCCTCCATGGCAAAGCGAGACCGTCGTGATAGACCTTGAGACCCGGATTCGTTCGGTCGAAGGCGACGAGAGAAGCTAGGGCAGAAACGCCGAACAACCATACGAGCCCGGCAACGGGTAGGTACAGTGCATCCGCGGGACCGACCCCATCTGACAGTGAGATGATAACCACGATCGATCCCGCGACTAGGGCCAAGCCTGTGAAGACGGCCGTCCTACGCTTCTCGCGGGTCCGGGCCCGAACAACGGCAGGGTGTCCGCTCCAGTCGAGGACGGGCGGTCGGGGATCCGGGCTCATGCTTCCTCGCTTACCGTCTTGGCGAAGTCGTAGAGACAATACCCAAAGGCGACCAGGGATAACGCCTCCTCAGAGTACTTGAGAGGAGCGACGGCGAACGGCAAGTTATCAATGGGATCCTTATCGAGGGTAAAAAGCGCTCCAACGAACGCAAAGGCCAAGCCGACCAGCGAGGCAGGAATGACAGGCCAGCCATGCCAATCCGCGCTCATGATTGTGATTGCGGGCCCCGCGAGCGCCAGTGCCAACCAGGTAGCTTCGAGCTTCTTGAGCGTCTTGAAAACTGACACGCCTGGCTTGGCCGCTTTCTCCCACCCCACGATCAAGGAACTCACGTCAGCGACGGCCGCCATTACGTCAAGGCCGGCCCCTTCGGCCCAGAAGCGATCGCCTTGTGGAATTATTGACTTCAACGCGGCGTCGAGGCCCTGAAGCAGAAGAAAGACGAGACCGGAGATCAGGGCGGCTACCAAGAAGCTCATCACGACAGTTTCGATGACTTTCGCAATCAGGCTCCCACTCCCGGGAAGTATTACATTAACGGCGATTGCAGCGACGACTTGCAGGGCAAGGGTGAGCGCAACGACGACATTGAAGAAATTCCCCGATCCAATGAGGTCCCAAATTGAAAGGAGGAAATCTTTGCCCCCCGCGGTATCATGAACGGATCCGCCTATGTCAGCAGACGCTGTCAGCCGGAAACCTTCGTTGCGGAACGCCTGATAGAAAGGTGACAGAAGCGCGGCGACCATTCCGGCGATTAACGCCTTTGCCCACTCGACAAGTTGATTCAGCAGTTCTCCCGCTGCCTTGACCGCGCTCGCGACTTTCGCCGGCAGCTGGGAGAACTGGTCGGCGAGCCACGACCCAACTTGGGCCATGACTTCCACGAGCTTCGCGAACGCGTTCAGCGCGATGACGATTGCGGACACAATCCAACCCGTGACGGTGGAAACGATGCCGTTCCAGATCTGCTCCCAAATTGTCGGCGGAGTCGGGTTCACGCCACAATTCGGCGACGAACAGAACCGATAGCCGACGCTCGAGCTGGCGGTGAATGGCGTGTACCCGTACAGTCGGAGGGCGCCGTCCGGCAAGGTGAACATGAACAGCGTGTCTAGGAACGGAGCCCCTCCGCTCCCTCCGGTCTCCGCATAAACCAGTGTATTGTGCGTCGCGGCGGTCGCGTTCACCTTCATGAGCCAGAGAATCTTGTCTTCCTCGTATCCTGTGACATTCCCGGAGATAATCATTGGCAGTTCGTCGGAGTTCGACGACGCCGACGTCAAGTTCTGGCGGAAGACAAGGTTCGTCAACGGCCAAGAAGTGTCCTGGTTTGCGAGGCGTTTGTACAACAAGGTGTCGAAGAACACGGAGCGTGGGAGGAAGAACACTTCCTGGTAGCGCAACGTTGCCCGGGGAATGACACGAGTCACGTTCAGGACGATGGGCACCAGCCGCGGCTCCCCGACATACCGTCGGCTCACGAGGGAACCCGTCGCGTTCGTCACGTTGTAAATCGGTGAGTAGTCTAGTGGGATCACCATATACGCACGCATTCGGTATGGGTACAACGTCTCGACCGTCAACGAGACTTGCTCAGCTCGGAAGGACCCGCTTCCGCTTGAGGAATAAGGCTGCGGACCCGTGGTCGCGAGAGGGTGGTTGAATGTCCACGTCAGCGAGGTTCCGCTCACGGCAAAGCGTTCGTGCGTGTCGTCCGGGTTTCCGTTTCCTTGGAAACCGTCGTAGTCCCAGACCTCGACCGTAATCGGGATGTTGGTTTGATCATCCGGAACGTTGACGTAGTAGTCAATGTTCAAATAGGCGGTGCCTCCGGATGACACATCGCGGCTCGCGGAGTACGTGGTTTGGTTACCCACCTTCACCGCGGCGAACGGTTCGAACACCGAAGGCGTCGTGTCATCGTCCGTGCCTCCATAGATTACGGCAGATTGGAA
>Ga0209237_1002702_pt1 | contig 10689 bp, 8 predicted proteins | sample GraSoi013_1_40cm_2_FD_185820 | JGI IMG/M metagenome (GOLD analysis project Ga0209237, IMG submission 185820) | Grasslands soil microbial communities from the Angelo Coastal Reserve, California, USA - Sample 10_02_2013_1_40cm (SPAdes) (version 2) | ecosystem: Environmental > Terrestrial > Soil >...
TACCCGCCGACGGCGAGGTGTGGGTGAGGCTCCGCGCGCGGGCCTCGACGCCGGCGGAAGCCGCGCGGAGTCTCGCCAAAGCCGAGACCGCGATCGGCACGATCCTGGGTGACGACTGCTACGGGCGCGATGGCGACACGCTCGAGCTGGTCGTCGGCCGGATGCTGCTCGAGCGGCGGTTGACGCTGGCCGTGGCGGAGTCGTGCACCGGCGGGCTCCTGGGCCACCGCCTGACCAACGTGCCCGGCTCCTCGGCCTACTTCGAGCGGGGCGTCCTCGTCTACTCGAACCGATCGAAGGAAGAGTTGCTCGGCGTCCCCGACTCGGTGTTGAGAACCCACGGCGCGGTCAGTGCGCCGTGCGCCGAGGCGATGGCGCGTGGAGTCGCCACGCTGACAAGTGCGCCGTGCGCGCTCGCGGTCACGGGGATCGCGGGCCCCGACGGCGGCACGCCGACGAAGCCCGTCGGCACCGTCTTCGTGGGCCTGGCCGTCCGGGGCGAGACGCTCGCGCGGCGCTTTCACTTCGCGGGCGATCGAGCGGCGGTGAAGTGGCAGTCCACTCAAACGGCGCTCGACATGCTCCGACGATCGCTGCGAGGGCAGCCGTGAGAGCGTGGATCCTCGCGCTGGCCGTGACGACGGCGGCTTGCTCGACGGTGACGCCGTTCGAGCGCGGGCAGGCGCTCTCCCGCCGGGGCGAGTACGTCGCGGCGAGAGACGCGTTCGACGAGGCCATTCGTCGCGCCCCCGGGTCGGCGCCCGCCTACGCACACCGCGGCGTCGCCCGTGCGCGCCTCGGCGACCTGAACGGCGCGGTCGCGGACTACACGAAGTCGCTGGCGCTCGCGCTGGGCGACGGCGACGTCCTCTTCAACCGGGGCGTCGCGCTGATCGCGAGGCAAGATTTTCAAGGGGCGATCGCCGACTTCACGCTGGCCTTGTCGGTGAACCCGCGCCACGCCAAGGCCCTCTTCGCGCGGGGCACCGCGCGGTCGCTCGCCGGCGATCTGGACCGCGCCCACGCCGACTGGTCCCGGGCGATCGAGCTCGAGCTCGATCCCGGGGAGAAGGCGCTCATGCTCGCGGCGGTTGGGGCCATGCCGCCCGTCACAGCGGGCCCGGGGCGCTCGACTACGCCGCCCACCCCGGCGGCAGCCACGCCGGTGGCACCTCCGGTCGTTGCAGTGCCCGCCCCAGCCCTCGCCCAGCCCGCGCCTGAGCCGGCGCCCGCTCCGGCGACCGGGGCATCGCCGGCCGTGCCCATGCCCACTTCGCCTCCGGTCGTTGCCGCGCCAGTTGCGGAGCCTCCACCACCGGCGCCCGCGCCGACGCCTACGCCGGGCGCTTCCGCGACGTCGCCGGCAGAGCCCTCGGCAGCTCCTGCGCCCGCGACTGCGCCGGGGCCCGCGCCAGTGTCGCCTGCCGTCGCGCCACCGGCATCTGCGACGTCCCCGGCCGTCGCCGCACCAGTACCCACCCCTGAGCCTGCTCCCGCCGTCACGGCGCCCGTCCCGTCTCCAGCGGAGAACCCGGCCGCCGCGTCGCCACCCGCGTCGGGCCCGACCCAGGCTCCGGCGATCGCGGCGGTGCCGAGCCCCGCGGAACCGGCGCCTCTGCCGCTCGATGCCCGTGCGCTGGCGGCCCGCGGCCTCGACAAGGAGCTCAAGGGCGATCGGGTCGGGGCGATCGCGGACCTCCGCGCCGCACTCGCTGCCGAGACGGATCTCGATCGGCGACAGGGCATTCGCAACCTGCTCGAGCTGCTGGACCCGCGCCGATAGCCGGCATCCGCGCGTTCGTCGCGATCCTCCTCGGCGACGCCGTCCAACGAGGGCTCGGGGAGGCGATCGAGCGGCTTCGCCCCGCGACGCGCGACGTCGCCTGGGTGGCTCCCGGGAATCTTCACCTCACGCTGAAGTTCCTCGGTGACGTTGCCGAGAGTCGGATCGGCGCCATCGTCGACACTCTCAAGGGGGCGACCTCGGATGCGCGGGTCTTCGACGCCGAGCTGCGAGGGCTCGGCGCTTTCCCTTCGGCCACGCGCCCGCGGGTCGTCTGGGCGGGGGTGTCGGAAGGCGCCCACGCCATGGTCGAGTTGGCCGGCCGCGTCGACGGAGCGCTCGCGGCGCTCGGCTTCGCCCGCGAGGGGCGGCCGTTCTCGCCGCACGTCACCCTCGGCCGGGTGCGCCAGCCCGGGCGAAGCCAGGCGCTCACCGAGGCCCTGCGGGACGGCGCGGAGTGCGAATTTGGCCGGATCCGCGTGGCGGGCGCCTCGCTCATGCGCAGTGACCTCTCCCCCCGCGGGGCCCGTTATACCGAGCTGGCCGCTGTGCGCCTTGGCGGCGATGTCAGGCGAAGTGTCTGAATCTCCGGACATTGACGCCCACGCCGGGGCCCACCTAGAATGACCGAAAGCGATAACGCAAGGTGCAGCGAGCGTGCGAGGATGATTGAAGGAGAGGCGCATGGCTGAGGCGAAGAACGAGCGACGGCAAGCACTGGAGCTGGCGATCTCGCAGATCGAGCGGCAGTTCGGCAAGGGCTCGGTCATGCGTCTCGGCTCGGGCGGGCCCCTCGAGGAGATCGCGGTCATCCCGACTGGCGCCATCACGCTCGACGTCGCGCTCGGCGTCGGCGGTCTGCCGCGGGGACGGGTTACCGAGATCTACGGCCCGGAATCCTCGGGCAAGACCACGCTCGCCTTACACGTCGTGGCCGAGGCCCAGCTCTTGGGCGGCATCGCCGCGTTCATCGACGCCGAGCACGCGCTCGACCCGATCTACGCCAGGAAGCTCGGCGTCAACATCGACGAGCTGCTCATCTCGCAGCCGGACACCGGCGAGCAGGCGCTCGAGATCACCGAGACTCTCGTCCGCTCGAACGCTGTCGACGTGATCGTGATCGACTCGGTGGCGGCGCTGGTCCCGCGCGCCGAGCTCGACGGCGACATGGGCGACTCGCTGCCAGGCCTGCAGGCGCGCCTCATGTCCCAGGCGCTCCGCAAGCTCACCTCCGCCATCTCGCGCTCGGGCGCCATCGTCATCTTCATCAACCAGATCCGCGAGAAGATCGGCGTCATGTTCGGCAACCCTGAAACGACGACGGGCGGCCGCGCGCTGAAGTTTTACGCCTCCATGCGGCTCGACATCCGCCGCCAGGACGCGATCAAGCAGGGGACCGAGTCGCTCGGAGTCAGGACCAAGGTCAAGGTGGTCAAGAACAAGCTCGCGCCGCCCTTCCGGGAGGCGGAGTTCGACGTCATCTACGGTGAAGGCATCTCGAAGACAGGCAGCGTGCTGGACGCTGGCGTCGACAACGGCCTGATCGAGAAGTCCGGGACCTGGTACACGTACAAAAGCGAGCGGATCGGGCAGGGACGCGAGAACGCCAAGAAGTGGCTCCAGGACAATCCGGCGACACTCGCGGACCTCGAAGCGAAACTCCGCGACGCTCTCGGGCTTCGCCCGGCCGTATCGATCAAATAGGAGTTCTTCATGGCGATGGAATTCGACAAGCTCCTGGTCACCGGCGTCGAGCGCGGCGCCTCTGACCTCCACCTGAAGGCGAACTCGCCCGTGGTGCTCCGGATCCACGGGCGCCTCGTGCCCCAGGGGGACCTGGGAGTGATCACCGCCGAGGACATGGACGCGATCGCTCGCCGGTGTCTCAGCGAGCGGATGTACGCCCAGCTCAAGGACGGACGGGAAGTCGACTCGGCGTACGCCGTGCCGAACTTCGGCCGGTTCCGCGTGAACATGTTCCTGGCGCTCGGCGCCGTGCGAGCCGTGCTGCGGTCGATCCCGTCGAAGAAGCCGAAATTCGAGGAGATCGGGTTGCCGGAGGTGCTCGAGCAGCTCTCCATGGAGCGCCGCGGCCTGGTGCTGGTCACCGGCATCACGGGCTCTGGTAAGTCGACGACGCTCGCGGCGATGATCGACTACATCAATCGCACGCGGAACGACCACATCATCACGATCGAGGATCCGATCGAGTTCACCCACGACGACATCGGCTGCGTGGTCAGCCAGCGGGAAATCGGCCACGACTCGCCGAGCTTCGCCACGGCACTGCGCGCGGCGTTGCGCGAGGACCCGGACGTCATCCTCGTGGGCGAGATGCGCGACCCGGAGACGATGTCCGTTGCGCTCCACGCCGCGGAGACAGGCCACCTGGTGTTCTCCACGCTCCACACGCTGAACGCCGGTGAGACCGTCAACCGGATCCTCGGCACGTTCCCGCCGCACCAGGAGCAGCAGATCCGCGACCAGCTCGCGGCCGTCATCGTCGGCATCATCTCCCAGCGGCTCATCCCGAAGATCGGCGGCGAGGGGCGCATCCCCGCCGTCGAGGTGCTCGTCGGAACCGGCGCCATCAAGGACTGCATCCGCGAGGCCAAGCGGACGCCCGAGATCCCGGCGTTCATCGCCCAGGGTCTGTCCCAGTACGGCATGCAGACGTTCGACCAGTGTCTGTTGAAGCTCTATCGCGACGGCATCATCTCGTACGAGACCGCCCGCGAAGCGGCGACGAACGCCGACGACTTCGACCTCAAGGTCCGCGGCATCTTCTCGACGGGCGAGCAGTCGTTCGAGCAGAAGCGGGACGAGCGGCCGCCCGTGTCGCCCACCGGCAGCTCCTTCTTCAAGAGATCGTAACGGCCACGCGCGGTCCGCGCCGAGCTCTCGACGCGCGGACCGCGCGGCTCGCCGCCGTCGATCTCCTCTCGCGCCGCGACTGGACGACGCGCGAGCTGGCCGCACGCCTGCGCCGACGCGGCGCGCCCGATGCGATCGTCGCCGATGTCCTCATCGATCTCACCGCGCGCGGCTATCTCGACGACGCCGCCTTCGCCCGCCACTGGGTCGCCACCCGCTCGGCCCGCGGCTACGGCCCGGTGCGGCTGCGCGCCGAGCTCCGAGCGCGCGGCGTGGCCGGGCCGCTGGCCGACGCGGCGCTGGCGACCCTGGCCGACGACAGCGAGCTCGAGCGGGCGCGCGCCGTCGCCCGCCGTCGCCTGCCGGCGCTCGCGCGCGCCGATCGCGCGCGGGCCGGCGCGCGGCTGCGCGACCATCTGCTGCGTCGCGGCTATGCCGCGGCGATCGTGGCGCGCGTCGTCCGCGAGTGCGTCGGCCTCCGGCTCGATGACTGAAACGCGAGTGATACAATTGGCAGCCATGACCGGCGCCGAGCTCCGCGAGAAATTTCTGCAGTACTTCGAGCGCAATGGGCACACGCGCGTGCACTCGTCGTCGCTGGTTCCCGGCGACGACCCGACGCTGCTCTTCACCAGCGCGGGCATGGTCCAGTTCAAGTCCGTCTTCCTCGGCGAAGAGCGGCGCGACTACGTGCGCGCCACGTCGAGTCAGAAGTGCGTGCGCGCCGGCGGCAAGCACAACGATCTCGAGAACGTCGGCCGCACCGCGCGGCACCACACCTTCTTCGAGATGCTCGGCAACTTCTCGTTCGGCGACTACTTCAAGGCGGACGCGATCGCCTTCGCATGGGAATTCCTCACCCGCGATCTCGGCCTCGACGCGCGCCGGCTCAAGGCGACGGTGTACACCGACGACGACGAGGCATTCAGGCTCTGGAAGAAGGTCGCGGGCCTGACGGACGACCGCATTCTGCGGCTCGGCGAAAAGGACAACTTCTGGGCGATGGGGGACACGGGGCCCTGTGGGCCGTGCTCCGAAGTCCACTTCCACCAGGGCGACCATCTGCCTTGCGCCGAGGTCGCCGCGGGCCGGCCGTGCCTTGGACCCGCGTGCGAGTGTGATCGCTGGCTCGAGATCTGGAACCTCGTCTTCATGCAGTTCAACCGCGACGCGCGCGGCGTGATGACGCCGCTGCCGCGCCCCTCGATCGACACGGGCATGGGGCTCGAGCGCATCGCGGCGGTCATACAGGGCAAGATGTCGGACTACGACACCGACCTGTTCGCCCCGCTCATCGGCCGCATCTCGACCCTCGCGGGCAAGCCCTATCGGGCGCGCGCGGAGGACGACGTCTCGATGCAAGTCATCGCGGACCATGCGCGGACGACCGCGTTTCTCATCGCCGACGGCGTGACCCCCTCCAACGAGTGGCGCGGTTACGTGCTGCGACGCATCATGCGCCGGGCCATGCGCCACGGGCGGATGCTCGGGCTCACGGACCCGTTCCTCTGGAAGACGGTCGAGTGGGTCGTGTCGATGATGGGCGGCGCGTACCCGGAGCTCGTGGCCGAGCGCGCCCGCATCCAGGACGCGGTCCGCGGCGAGGAGGAGCGTTTCGCCGAGACGCTCGATACCGGCACGCTCAAGATCAAGGACTACCTCGAGGCCCACGCGAGCGACACGCGGCGCGTGGTGGATGGCGGCTTCCTGTTCACGCTCTACGACACCTACGGGTTTCCCATGGACCTCGCCGAGGAGGTCTTTCAGGACGCGGGCTGGCGGGTGACCGACGCGACCCGCGCGGCGGCGGACGCCGAGATGGAGGCGCAGCGCGCCCGCGCCCGAGCCGGCGCGGCCTTCGGCGCCGGCGACGACGCGGCGGCGGCCGCGGTCTACCAGCAACTCGGCGTCCCGGCGACCGAGTTCGTCGGGTACGACTCGCTGGCATCGCCCGCTCGAATCCTGGCGATCGTCGACGTCGGCGCCGGCGGTCCGCGGCGGCTCCCCGAGGCGGTCGAGGGCGCCGAGGTCGAGATGATCCTCGACCGCACGCCGGCCTACGCCGAATCCGGCGGCCAGGTGGGCGACACGGGCACGCTCGTCGGCCGAAGCGGCCGCGGCGAGATCATCGATACCTACTACCGGGGCTCCAAGCTGATCGTGCACCGGGTGCGGGTCGTGAGTGGCGGCTTCCGCGAGAACGAGGACGTCGCCGTCAGCATCGAGACGCCCAGACGCCAGGGACTGCGCCGGCATCACACCGGCACGCACCTGCTCCACGCGGCCCTGCGCCGGATCCTCGGCACGCACGTGACCCAGGCGGGTTCGCTCGTCGCTCCGGATCACCTCCGCTTCGACTTCTCCCACGGGGCATCGCTGAAGGACCGCGACGTCGAGCAGATCGAGGAGCTGGTGAACGAGCAGGTCCAAGCGAATGTCCCCGTCACCCACTCCGAGATGGACCTCGACGAGGCGCTCCGGATGGGCGCGATGGCGCTGTTTGGCGAGAAGTACGGCAACCGCGTGCGCGTCATCAAGATCGGCGACTTCTCGACCGAGCTGTGCGGCGGCACCCATCTCGATCAGACCGGAGAGATCGGCCTGCTGAAGATCGCCGCCGAGGGCGCCGTCGCCTCCGGCGTCCGCCGGGTCGAAGCGGTCGCCGGACCGGCCGCCCTCGAGAGCGTGGCCAGGAAGGAAGCGGCGCTCCGCGAGGCGGCGGAGCTCCTGAAGATCGGGCCCCTGGAGGTGCCCAGGCGGTTGCAGAAGCTCCTGGAAGAGCAGCGCGCGCTGGAAAAGCAGCTGGCGGAGCTCGAGGCACGGCTCGCGCGCTCACGCGCCGAGGACCTGGTCAAGGCGGCGCGCCAGATCAATGGGGTGGCGGTGATCGCCGGCCGGATCGACGGGCTGGATGCGGAGGGGCTCCGCTCGGTCGCGGACACGCTCCGCGATCGGCTGGGCTCCGGAGTCGTCTGTGTGGGGAGCGTCGTGGACGGGAAGGTGAATCTCATCGCCGCGGTGACCAAAGACCTGATCTCCCGTTTCCAGGCCGGCCGGCTCATCCAGGAGGTTGCGAAGGCCGTCGGCGGGGGTGGCGGCGGCCGCCCCGACCTGGCCCAGGCCGGGGGCAAGGATCCCGCCCGTCTTGACGCGGCTTTAGAGCTGGTCTACGCGTACGTGGCGCGCGCCGGGGGGTGAGGGCCGAGGGCCCAGGCTAGGGTAAAATACTGATTGATGACTCTCGGACGGATTCTGGTCGTCGATGATGAGGCTCCGGTGCGCGAGGTCTTGACCGAGTACTTCGTCACCGAGGGGTACGCCGTCGAGGAGGCGACGAGCGGCGTCGAGGCGCTCACCGCGATCCGCGGCGGCCGGGCGGATCTCGTTCTCCTCGACGTGCGCATGCCCGGGCTCGATGGCGTTCAGGTGCTTCGGCGGATCCGTGAGCTCGACCAGAACGTTCCCGTCATCATGGTGACCGCGAACGAGGACGTCGGCCTCGCCAAGGAGACGCTCAAGCTCGGCGCCTTCGACTACGTCGCGAAGCCCTTCGACTTCGATTACCTCGATCGGGCGGTCGCCGCCGGGCTCGCGCGTGTGGGTGAGAAGATCGCCGGAGGGCCGTCCACGGACGACAACCCATGGAAGCGCCTGGCCCACGCCGTGTTCCGGGTCGCGCGCGCCATGCAGCAGCCAGCGCGGACATCCACGGGCGAACGGATGGAGACGGCGGCCCTGGCCGCGGCACGCAACGCGGCTGCGGGCAGGGGCACAGCCGCCGGCGAGCATCTCGCCGAGATCCAGCTGCTCCTCGACGTCGCCGCCGAGTTCGGTGATCTCCCGGCCGCAGACCGGGCGCTCGTGGAGTCAGCGCTTGAAGCGGCGCGCCGGTCGATCCCCGTCGCCGGCTGACCGACGCCGCCGGCCGCGCGGCCGGCTCGCCGTCGAGCCGCACCTCAAGATCCTCCACACCGTGGCGGAGTCCGTCAGCCGCACGCTCGACGTCGAGGAAGTGCTGCGCACCGCCGTCGATGCGCTCACGCGAGTCACCGGTCACGAGATCGCGAGCCTCCATCTCCTGTCCGATGACGCCAGGACGCTCGAGCTGCGCGGCGACCGCGGCATGTCCGCGCGCCTGCGCGAGGTGAACCGGGTGCTGCCCGCGGGCGAGGGGCTCATCGGCCGCGTGGCCGTCACGGGCAAGACGGTCCGAATCGACCGGAACTACGAGGACCCGAACGTGCTGCCGAGCGCCAAGGCCGCCGTCCGGCGTGAGCAGATCCGCGGGTTCGTCTGCGTGGCGATCCACTGCCGCGGGCGGATCCTCGGCACGCTCTCGCTCGGCCGCAAGACGCTCGCCCCGTTCGACAGGCACGAGGTGGCCCTCGTCGAGGCGACCGCCTACCAGATCGGCCTGGCCCTCGACAACGCACGGCTCTACTCCGAATCGCTCCGCCAGCTCGACGAGATCAAGCGCACCCATACGCAGCTGATCCACGCCGAGAAGCAGCTGATCCACTCCGAGAAGCTGTCGGCCGTCGGCGAGCTCGCCTCGGGGGTGGCGCACGAGATCAACAACCCGCTGACGACCATCCTCGGCCAGACCCATCTCCTGCTGACGCACCCGGAGACGAGCTCCCACGTGCGCGACCGCCTGGGGATCGTCGCCGAGGAGGCGGGGCGCGCGGCGCGCATCGTCCAGAACCTCCTGCTGTTCGCGCGTCACTACACGCCCGAGCGACGGCCGTGCTCGATCGCCGATCAGGCGCGCCGGGTGCTCGAGCTGAAGGGGTACCAGCTCCAGCAGGACAACATTCGCGTGGTCACCGATTTCGCCTCGTGCCCGTTCGTGTGGGCCGACGAGAACCAGCTCCAGCAGGTGCTGCTCAACCTCGTCCAGAACGCGCACCAGGCGATGGCCAAGCACCCGGCGCATCGCGTGCTGACGGTGCGGGTCTGGCCGTCGGATCGACACGCCTGCGTCGAGGTGCGCGACACCGGCCCCGGGATGGCGCCTGAGGTGTTGCCGAGGGTCTTCGACCCGTTCTTCACCACGAAGCCGCCCGGCGAGGGGAGCGGTCTGGGGCTGTCCGTCTCGTACGGCATCGTCACCGAGCTGGGAGGCATTCTCCGGGCCGAGAACTGCAGCGACGGCGGGGCCTCGTTCGTCGTGGAGCTGCCGCTCGGGGAGCCCACCTCCTGAAGACCCGGCTGGCTCCGGCGCTCCTGCTGGCGCTGCTCACGACCGGCTGCGCCGGAGTCGGAGGACCCGTGCCGGGTGCCCCGGCCCACCATCGCGAGCGCGGGTTCGCGAACGTCAATCCGTCGCACGAGGCCGCAGGCGGCTGGACGCGCTTCACGTTCTTCATCTCGCGCATCTGGGCCAGCACGTTCAGCCCACGGACCGCGAACCTCCCGTCGATCGCGAGCGACCTGGCGGCGATTCTGGACAATCGCGGCGCCGCGACCGTGACCTGGGTCGGTCATTCCACGCTGCTCATCCAGCTCGACGGCGTCAACATCCTGACCGATCCGACCTGGTCGAACCGAGCGAGCCCGGTGTCGTTCGCCGGCCCGCGGCGCGTGTCGCCCCCGGGCCTCAAGTTCGAGGATCTCCCTCCCATCCACGTCGTCCTGATCTCGCACGACCATTTCGACCACCTGGACGAGGCGACCGTCAAACGCCTCGCCGCCGAGCACCGCCCCCGATTCCTCGTCCCGTTACGGCTCACGCAATGGTTCACCGACCTCGGCGTCACCGACGTCGACGAGCTCGACTGGTGGGACCGCCGCGCGCTCCGCGGGCTCACGTTCACGTGCGTGCCGGCCCAGCACTTCTCGGGCCGCACGCTCTGGGATCGCAACCGTCGCCTCTGGGGCGGCTGGGTCGTCGCCGGCCGAGCCAAACGCGCGTACTTCGCCGGGGACACGGGCTACTTCGACGGGTTCAAGGAGATCGGCAAGCGGCTCGGCCCGTTCGATCTCGCCGCGATACCGATCGGCGCGTACGTGCCGGCGGTCATCATGAAGGC
>Ga0209237_1002708_pt1 | contig 10677 bp, 10 predicted proteins | sample GraSoi013_1_40cm_2_FD_185820 | JGI IMG/M metagenome (GOLD analysis project Ga0209237, IMG submission 185820) | Grasslands soil microbial communities from the Angelo Coastal Reserve, California, USA - Sample 10_02_2013_1_40cm (SPAdes) (version 2) | ecosystem: Environmental > Terrestrial > Soil >...
CTCGTACCATGCCACGTACGACGTTCCCGTTGTGATTACGCGGTGCGTGAACAACTACGGGCCGTACCAACACCCGGAGAAGGCGATCCCCCTCTTCACGATCTGCGCCCTCGTCGGGCACCCCCTGCCCGTCTACGGCAGCGGCCGGAACCGCCGGGAGTGGATCCATGTGCACGACCACGCCGAGGCGCTCCTCGCGGTCCTTCGCGCGAAGGGTGTCGAAGGGGAAACGTTCAACATCGGGACCGGGGAGCGGAAGTCCACCTCCCAGATCGCGCGGGCGGTTGTGGACACGGTCGGGAAGCCGCGAGGTCTCATCAGCCGGGTTGCGGATCGTCCGGGTCACGTGAAGAGCCACGCGGTGGACAGCAGCAAGATCCGCCGCCGCATCGGCTGGAAACCCGCACGGACGTTCGCGGCAGGACTGCCCGAGGCCGTCAGGTGGTTCGTCGAGCATCACGAATGGTGGCGCAAAACGATGACCGATTCAGGCCGCGCCTACTTCGAAGAGCGATATCCCGGACTCGTCCCGGCTGTTGAGAAGCTGGGTGCGAGCCGTTGACGCGGCCTCACATTCCGCCTTCGTCGCGTGACGGAAGATGCCCTTCGTCCGTTCATTGACAGAACCCAAAGAGCCGGAAACTATCGCCGGCGAGAATGCGGGGTTCGGCCTTTTATAGCCTGAGGAGAACGAAGGCGGCGAAGGGAGCCCCCGATGCCCCGAACCGGTGTAGTCAATGTGGTTTTTGCCGTCGTCTTCGGGCTCGTCGCGGCCCTTGCCGCGGCGACGGCAGCCGGCACGACCGACTCTTGGTTCTCCGTCGAGGTGTCCTCGCTCGTCTTCCAGACGTCCATCTTCGCGGCGATCGTCACGGCCTTCGTGTTGTTCGGGTTCGCGGCCACGCACGTCGCGCGACTCGAGGACGCCCGGCGGTCGATCGACCTGCGGATCGCGACGATCCCCGAGAGCATCCATCTCCCGACCGGCGCGGAAGTCACGATTACCCCGGACATCGTCCGGACGATCCCGCCGAGTGACGAGGAGGTCGACGAACTCCTGACCACCCTCGCGACGCCGACCGCCACCTCGATGCCCCAGGGAGAGATCGCGGTCGCCGGCACGCTCGTCGAGATCTCCGTGGCGCTCCAGGCCACCCGCACCCGGAAGGAAGTCCTTCGCGTCCTGATCCGCGAGCGGGCTCGGGTCGAATCGGACCGGAGGCGGGTAGCCGGGACGGTCGCCGGCCCGATCGTCGTGGCGTTGCTCTCCGCCGGAATGGCGGGCGCGATGCTGCCCGGGGTGCAAGGATTCGCGCAGACGAACTTCCAGCTCACGACGGGCATCGTCCTGTTCCTCGCCTACGGCCTGGCGTTCCTCGTCGCATGGGCCCTCGCGGCGCTCGCGTCCCTCGTCCGCCGCGCCCCCGAGCCCCGCAACGGGGACTGGCCGGAGCCGAAACCGAAGCTCCTCCGGGCACGCTGAGCCCCGGAAAACACTGGCCCCGCGTCCAAGAATGAAGGGACTCAGGGTTCGCCAAGAGGAATAACCTGTTCGGTCTCGAGGATGCGCCGCTCCCGCTCGTACAACACCCGGGCGTCGGCGATCTCGACGAGCTTTCGGAGTAACTGATCGTACGTCTCCCCCTTGGAGGCAAGCCGCTTCAGGCGCTCGCGGACCTCCGTGGAGACCAGAATGGTCGTGAGGGGCATCTTGCTCCCCATGACTCGTGATCACTTTTAGGTTAGCGTTGGGAGGCGGGGGCAGTTAGTCAGCTGCCATCCATTCGGTGTTCCGCTCGCAGTAGCGTCCCGTAGCGGTTCCCCTATGGAGCCGCGGGCGGTACCGTGGCGATGAGTTTACATCACCCGCCGTCCATTGACGTTCGCCGCGGGGGGCCGCCCGCGCGGAGGGGGAAGACGATGCGGGGCTACATCGTATTGTTGGCGGTCGGGATCGTGGCCGGCCTCATCGGCGTCGGGGTCTTGGCCGCCGGCTTCACGCCTCAAACGCATCCGTTGTTCTTTGCGATCAGCGCGGGGCCGAACCACTACGTCCGGTACCAGTTCTCCGTGGTCACGGGCGGGAGCGTCTCAGGAACGTTCGCCGCGGATTCGGGTACCGTGAACGTCTGGGTGATGACGGACGCGCAGCACACGGCCTTCATCGCGACCGGCACGCTCACCTATCTATCGGCCACCTCCGGAGCCAGCGGGGCGTTCTCCGCGGACCTGCCGTCTGGGGGGACGTACTTCGTGGAGACGGGCCACGGGAGCGGCTACGAGTCCACGGTCCAGACCGGCACCGAGGATGTGACGATCAACGCGCTCCCGACATCCCCCTTCGTCACGAGCATCGTCATCATCGCGGTCGGCGCGGTTCTGCTGGGTGTCGGCCTTTGGTGGAGGACGAAACCGGCGCGGCCCGCGGCGATCTGGTCGACGCCACCACCTTACATGCCGGCGGGCGCGTACTACCCACCGCCGATGCCGGGCGGCGTCGCGCCTCCGCCTTCCGGTCTCCCACAATGGGCGCCCGGATCACCCGTGACGCCGCTTCCTGCGGCCGTGCCGCTCATCGGGACCGTCCTCGTGACCGTCGAAAACGGATCCGCCACGGACGAGACGGTGGACCTCCTCGCGAACGGAGTGAGTGTGGCGACCCTGCAAGTCGTCGCGGTGGGGAGCAGCCAGTCGACCGTGCGGGTGCAGCTCTTTTCCGCGTACGGCGCGACGGTGGCCCTCGAGGCGGTGTCCCGCAGTGGCCGTCGCGCGCAACAGTCGGTCTTCGTGGCGCCGCAGGGAACGGCTCAAGCCACCCTGCGGATTCAGTGAAACACGGTTCGAACCGGCGGCGTTCGTCGTCGTCTCATTCTCTCTCCTGAGAGCGGGACGTTGAATCCGACTCGGGTCGGGCATATTTCCATATACCATCTTAGCGGTCTCCTCTCGCTTCGAGAAATCGAATCGACGTCGATCGATTTTCTTCTGGCAACGAGGAGGAATGCAATTGACTGGACGTTCTGGAACGAGTCGGACTCTGGCCCTGGTTCTCGCGATTGCGATGGTGGCGGGGAGCCTCGGAGTGATCACTGTCACCGTCGTCGCGATGAATCCCACGAACCTGCTCGCGCTGGGCAAGCTGTCGCCAGAAGTCCTTGCCGCGGCGTTTCAGGGAGAGGCGTCGGTGCGAGTGCTCGTCGAGACGATCGGACATCCTTCCGCGCAGCTGGTCGACGCGATCGGCGCCATGGGCGGAACGGTCGTGAGCCGCTTTTCATACACCCCGGCGCTCGCCGCGTACGTGCCGTCGAATCGGCTCGCGTCGTTGGCGCAGATTTCTAGCGTGAAACATGTGTTCCTCGACGACCTCGTGAACGTTGCGGCCGCGCCCTCGATGGGCGGCCTCAGCGCGTCCACATTGTTCGACGTGCAAGCGGTCGAAGGCGATTCGCAAGCGGTCGATCTCACCGCGGAACAGATGGCGCAGTTCAGCCCAGAGAACTTCTACAACTCCGAATTATCCGGCGTGACGCCCGCGGTCCTCACGGCGACGGGCGGCGGCACGAACACGGTCCTCGGGATCATCGACACGGGCATCAACTCCCGGCACGGGGCCTTTACCCCCAAGAACGACGACGGGACTTCGACGCGGGTGATTGGCGGCGTGGACGTGAGCTGCGACGGTGCCGCCTCGACCGATCCGTTCTGCGCGCCCGGCGCGGGACGGCCGCCCGACTTCACTCCGCTCCCGGGCTTCGACGCCCCCACGAATCACTTCCATGGATCGTTCGTCGCCGCGGTCGCCGCGGGCAGCGGCGCGGTGGAACGCTCCGCAACAGGTCTCCTCGTCCGCTCCATCGAATTCTGGACCGGCGCGACGTTGCCGGACGGACCCGACCCCGGGATGAAGCTGATCCCGCTCATCGGAATCGCCCCGGAGGCGAACCTGTACATCATTAAGGTCTTCGACCACACGGGACTCGGGGTTCCGACGTCGATTATCCTCGCGGGGATTAACGCCGCCATCAGCGCGAGGGTTGACGACGGGGTCGACATCGACACGATCAACATGAGCCTCGGTGGGTCCACGCTCTTCGACGGGCGCGATCTCGAGGACATGACGGTGGACTTCGCCACGAGCCAGGGGATCCTGCCCGTCAGCGCGGCGGGAAACGATGGGCCCGCATCGAACACGGTCAGCAGCCCGGGCAGCGCCCAGACGGGCATCGCGGTCGCCGCCGCGGCGGACCCCGTGCAGGTCCGGATTCGGCGCGACCAGCAACTCGGCGTGGGGAACGGGAACCGGGCGTTCGTGTCGAACGACGCCCAGGTGATCTTCTTCAGCTCCCGCGGGCCCACCTCGGACGGCCGGGCGAAGCCCGACCTCATCGCGGCCGGGACGTTCCTCCTGTCCGCATTCGCGCACGATTCGTCGACGAGCCTCGCGTTCGGCTCCGGGACGTCGTTCTCGACGCCCGCGGTCTCCGGCGCGGCCGCCCTCCTGAGCAGCTTCGCCGGCGCGAACGGGCTGGGCGCCACGCCGTTCGACGTGAAGCAGGCGCTTCTCCAATCCGCAGATCCGACGAAGGTCCCCGGCTATCCCCGCACCGCGACGGGCAAAGGCTTCCTGAACGTCGAGGGCGCCCTCTCGAACCTGCAGACGCAGGCGAGTGGCCATCGGCTCGGGGACAAGGAGCAGCTCCCCAGTGACGAGGAAGACGAATTCGGCGAGTTCTTCTCGCCGATCGAGCTGGACCATGGGAAGTTTGCCGCCAAAGGACTCGCGCTGTCCCCGGGTCGCCTAAAACAATTCGTCCTCGAAATCCCGGAGCGGTCCGACCGGCTCGTCCAACAGATCTCTGTTAGCGTGCACGTCAGGAGCTTGGGCGACAACCCGCTCAAAGACAACCCGACCTTCCGAGGGAACGCCGTCTCCGTCGACCTGCAGAGCGCGAAGCGGACGACGAACGACGAGTACGTGCTCAAGGCGCGCGTCGTCGGCGATGCGACGTTCACGATCACGGACGACGCGACGACAGTGACCGGAGACGTGCTCGACGTCCTGGACGTCGTGTCCCACGTCATCGAGCCGGGCTTCTTCAAGGTCGTCGTCGACACGGACTGGCGCAGCTTCGACACGGTGACGTTCGATCTGGCGATTCGCGTGAAGACGGTCTCGCCGCCGACGCCGGACGTGTTCAAGAAGGGGAAGATCGCCCAGGACGGCATCATCCAGTTCGCTCCGATCACGTTGCCAGCCGGCGCGGTCCTCGAACTGTCGTGGGGCCACGACTGGTCCGTCTATCCGACGTCCGACGTGGACATGTACATCTTCGATGCCTCCACGGGGGACCTGATCAGTGTCGCCGGCGCGACGTTGAATTCGCCCGAGCGGGTGCGACTTGGCAGCGGCGCGACGATCGTGATCATCCTGTTCGGATTCGAGATCAACCCGCCGGGCCAAAGCGAGCGGTGGCAGCTCCGGATCTTCGGGGCGTGATCTCCGCTCGCCCTCGCGCCTAGCGATCACGGGCGGCGGCCGAGGCTAACCTCGAGGACGGGACGGCTTGCGGGCTAAACGCTCGCAGGCTGGGGGCTCAGGAGCGTCCGAGTTGGTGCGGGGGCTCGGCAGACCGCATGCCGCCTCTTGCGGTGAGGTCCGATTCCACTTTTCGAAAATCGTTCAATGCAATTGATATGCTTCCGGAAGGTAGGCTTCCGCGGTAAGCTCGAATGCCGGCTCCAGAGAGATCCGACGGACCGGGCGCCCCCGCGCCTCCCACGGATGCTTCCCCCAAGGCACCGGGCGTCGGTGCAGGCGCAGCCGTCCCTGCTCAGGTCCCCCTCCTGAAGATCCCCGGGCTCCCATCGGATTTCTATCGCGGTCGGACGCGGGCCCGGCGAGCCGCGCTCCTCACCGTGGTGGTCGTCCTCGGCTCGTTCGCGGTCTTGGCGGAGGTCCACCTCGTGGACCTCGGCGCGCTCGTCGGCCCCCATGTCGCGAGGTCCGAGTGGGCTTTCGCGATGACGGGGGTCCGGGATCTCAATGCGATGGGGCTCACGGGGAAGGGCGTGTCGGTCTGCATCGTCGACAGCGGGATTGACATGCTCCACCCGGACTTCGCCCAGTTGCGCCTCGTCGCCTGGAAAGACTTCGTGAACCTCCGGTTGGAGCCGTACGACGACAACGGGCACGGCACCGCAATGGCCGGACTTATCGTAGCAAATGGAAGCCTTCGAGGCATCGCGCCCGACGCGGTCCTCATCGTCGCCAAGGCCCTCAATTCCGCCGGCTTCGGAAGTTCCAAGGCCGTTGCGGACAGCATCCGGTTCTGCTTGGACCCGTTCGGGAATGGCACCCGCGGCGCGGATATCATCTCGATCTCGTTGGGCTCGAAGGCGCCTCTCTTCGTCGCCACGGACGTCTCCGTGGCCGCCCAGGCGGCCCTCGATCGCGGCGTGTTCGTCGTTGCGGCCGCTGGCAACGATGGCGGGCCGTTCGACGACGGGGACGTGGGGATCCCGGCGAACGTCCCGTTGGCCCTTGCCATCGGCGCGGTCGACTCCTCCGGGCGTATCGCGTCCTTCTCATCGATTGGTTCGAGCGTGAACCGCACGGATCCGAATCTGAAGCCCGAAGTCGCGGCTCCGGGGGTCCAACTCATCTCGACCGCGCCGGGCGCGCATTACGCGACCGTGAGCGGGACGAGCCCCGCGACGGCGGTCGCGGCCGGGATCGTCGCCCTCCTCCTCCAGCGCCATCCGGAGCTGCGCCCCGGCGCGTTGGCGGGAAACGTCCTCGCCCTCAAGTGGGCCCTCGCCCGTTCGGCGATTACGGAACCGGGTCAGGCCGTGCCCCACGACCCGTGGTATGGCTACGGAGTCATCGACGGACCGAGGGCCCTGACGTACCTCTAGGCTCGCGGCATTAGATCGACCGAGGCTCACGACGGCTCGCCCGCCGGGGTTCCCGCGGGACGACTCACCGAAGGCTGCAGGCCCCAGTGGTCCGCGTCGAGTTGACGCACCACGAGGAGTCGCTCCTCCACGGGCACATGGCCGTCGCGGAGGCCCTCGATGATCCGCAGGCGCCGCAGCAATCCCGCGGCGTTCGCGTTCTGGATTTCCAAGCCGGGCCGACGGTTCACTTCCATGACGACGGGTCCTTGGCGGGCGTCTAGGGTGACGTCGACGCCCGCGAAGCCGAGGCCAGAAAGGCGCTGTGCCTCCGCCGCGAGCTCGAGGATCTCGTCCCAGGACGGGACCGTCAGGCCGAGGAGGCGCGTCCCCGTGTCCGGGTGATCCGGCTGGGGTGCGCCCCGCCAGACGCAGTGGATGATCGTGCCCGTGGACAGCCGGACGCCCGCGGCGAGCGCCCCCAGGTGGAGATTCGCCTTCCCTCCCGATGCCGCGGTGGGGATGCGCATCATTGCCATGACCGGATAGCCCCGGAAGCTGATGACGCGGACGTCCGCGAGTCCGATCGGCGAGAGGTCCCGCAACGCCTCCGCGCGCTCCAGGAGTTCTTCCAGGACGGCCGCGTCCCGGTGGTCCCCGCCATAGTCACCGGTGAGGATCGCGAGCGCGTGCGCCTCGATCCCGCGGGCCGTCAGAGGTCCGAGGCTCGTGTCGTACGAGCCGTCGCCCTGCCATCGAACGAGCAGGATTCCCTCGCCCCCGTGGCCGGAGGCGGGCTTCAGGACGAACCGGTGGTGGGTCTCCATCCACGCTTGGAGGGCCTGGACGTCCTCGCGCGTCCGCAAGATGCCGTACGTCTTCGCCATCGGGATGCCGAGCGGGATCAGGATCCGTTTCGCCTCGTCCTTCCCGAGCTTCGCCATCGTCGCGGGCGGATTGTACCTCGCCACGAACTCCCGGTTCCGGACGCTCATCGTCAGCACGTCGTCCCCGAAGTCCCCGCGGATTGGGCCGTCGCCTAAGGCGTACCGAGAGACGCCGCCGAACCGGTACCGCTCCAGGAGCCGGAATCGGATTCGGGTGCCGAGGAACCAGTTGATCAGGATGAGGAGGGGCCATGTGAGCGGCGTCAACATGACGAGGTTCACGAGGGCGTCTTGGGTGATCACGAAGAACGACACCACGATCGCCACAACGGTCCAGAGGAGCTCCTTCGTCGGGTCATCCCAGCCGACCCGTGTGATCCGTTCCACGTACCGTTCCGCGAACCAGGCGCTGATGAGGACCGGGAAGAGGACGGCGAAGAACAGGGCGTGCTGCTGCCACTCGAGGCCGATGATGGCGATCGACGAGATCGTGACGCTCACGATCGTGACGAGGATCGCGATTCGGTGCGCTTCTTGGACGCGCTCGCGGACGAGGGCGCCGCGGACGAGGACGACGACGCCCAGAATCAGTCCGAAGATCACGAGGCCGAGGAACAAACCTGTTGCGAGGAAAGCAAGGGCGATGATCACGGAGGCGAACATCCCGAGGGTCCGCGCGCCGACGACGTTCCGAATCGACGCGATGACGAGGGCGGCGATGGCGACTTGGAAGAAGATGCGGACCAGGTAGAGGCGGTTCAAGGCTTCCGTGAGATAGAACTGGAGGTAGGCGCAGTAGACGGTGAACGCAACGAGGAAGGCGAGGAACGGGATGTGTCGCCGGACGGACGCCGTCCGTCGCCCCGAGGGACGCGCGTCTCTTCGGTCCGTGGCGTCCATTCACTTTCCCTCAGGGCCAGGGAGGCCGCGGGACATCGCCCGGCGTGGCGGCCGACGACGTGTGTTGGCGACCCGACGGGCGGAAGCCCCAATAGATCTCGACGCCCGCGATTACGATCAGGGCGATGCCCGAGAGGATTGCGGGCACGTCGATGGAGGTGTACGTCCGCTGGAAGTTCACGGTCTGCGTCGTGTTCGGGAAGGCGGATCCGTGGAGGAAGAGCAGGTAGTACGTGTCGGGCACGGTGGAGGTGAAATCGACTTGGCCCGTCGCGGTCTCCGGGAGGGCGTACAGGCTCGCATTGCCGGTCCGCGTCTGGAACGCGGCGAACTGCACGCTGCTCATGATCCGGAACTCGACGGAGCGCCCGGAGGTCTCCTGGAACGCGCCCGTGATTCGGGTCTGGTCCCGGAGGTTCGCCACGATCTTGAGGTACTTCAACGGGAGGAGATTGAACGTGGATTGGTACGAGTGGACCGGGTTAGAGGTATACAGCGAGTAGCCCCCGAGGAGGACGAGAATCAGCCCCACGGTGACGAGGCCGCGCTTCCGGGACACCATCGCCGGCGCGCACGGCGGGAATTGGGAATAAACGTTCTTGGACGGTTATCACATGGACCAGTCGACGAAAAAGCCCGCGAGGTCCTCAAGGCCGCGGCGCCGGGGGGTCCGCCACGGTCGGCGCACGTTCCGGAGACACGACTGTGGCGGGTGCGGAGGCCCGACCCTCCGCGATGTTGCGAGCCATCGCGACCGAGGCCGCGGTTCCCCACCGGTATCCCGCGTGCCGTCCCAGTCGGTAACAGAGGTATCCCAGGGTGGCGGCGAAGCCCGCGACCCCGAGGACCGGCTTCAGGATTTCCGGGGGCCACGGTCGCCAGAACTGACGAAGGGGTTCGATGTAGATCCCGGCGGCCGTGAGCGGCGCGAGCGCAGCGAGGAGGCCGAGAGGCACGCCGATTGCAAGGAAGAGGCCCCACGCCAGGCGGAGACTTCGCTGGGTCGGTGGCTTCCTTTCACTGATCCGCTCGGCCGACATCGGAGCGCGGCCGCGCGGCTTCCCCTGGACGGCCATGGGGACTCCGAACACGCGGATCGCGTCCGATAAAGGCCGCGGCGACAGTATCAGAAGCAATAACCGCGCGGTCCCTCATCGGGGAGCGCCGAGCTGCTCCATGGCTTCGTCGTACAGTTCGGTGGCCAGGCGGAACCCGGATTGGACCAGGCGGCGGAGGACCTGACGGGCTCGATCGGGGGCGATCTTCCCTTTGTGAGCGCCTGCGAGCAGCAGGCCGAGGAGGCCCACGTACCATCGGCCTTCCGACTCCGCGGCGACTCGGGCGGGCACCTCGTCGAGGACGAGCCGGTCGTGTGTTGGCGTGAGGAACAAGGAGGCTTCACCTCGTCCAAGGCCCAACGATTCCCACCGCTGTCGGCCTCCGGTCACGGGGACGATCTCGATCCAGGTCCCGCGGGCGCGTCCCAACGCCTCCGACTCCCGGCCGGTGAACACTTCCGCGGCGACCTCCGGTGTCAACGCCACACGACCGAGGAGATCGCGAAGCAGGGCGGCCTCCCCGATCGTATCGAGGGCGATGACGGTCGACGCGTCGACCCACGTTCGCATGGGTCAGCCCTTGAGCCAGGCCTCCGCGCGTTCGCGATCCCGGCGGAGTTCATCCAGGGAGTACCGGAAGAAGGGGATGCCCTTCTCGCTCGCCACGCGGGCCATCTCGTGGATCGTCACGCGGGCGTACTGGGCCGCGCGGCTCAGGGTGAACTCGAGGTTCAGGTATCGGGCTAAGGCCCGGTCCATCCGGAGCCTCCGCATTCCTTCTCGGAGGGCCGTCCGTGCGGCCTCGGATCGGGAGAGCTTCATGTCGTCGGCGAGGCGGTCGAGCTCGCCGACCTCGTCTTCGCCGACCCGGACCTGCAGGTTCTTCATATGACATTGTAATGAATCGTCATGTATTTGAGGTTAGCGGGGGGAGG
>Ga0209237_1002709_pt1 | contig 10675 bp, 5 predicted proteins | sample GraSoi013_1_40cm_2_FD_185820 | JGI IMG/M metagenome (GOLD analysis project Ga0209237, IMG submission 185820) | Grasslands soil microbial communities from the Angelo Coastal Reserve, California, USA - Sample 10_02_2013_1_40cm (SPAdes) (version 2) | ecosystem: Environmental > Terrestrial > Soil >...
AAGAAGGCCGGAGTCTGCGACAAGTGCGGCACCCCGCTCGTCATCCGGGCGGACGACCGCGAGGACGTCGTGCGCAAGCGGATCGAGACGTACGAGAGGCAGACGGCGCCGCTCATCAAGTACTACCGGGACCGCGGGCTGTTGCGCGAGGTGTACGCGAGCGGCCTGATTGAGGAGATTTTCCTCCGGGCGATCGAGGTGCTCAAGGAGTCCGTGCCGTCTCGGGAGCGATAACTGTTATATCGGCGTCGCGATGCGACCGCTGCGCCCGAGTGGGGTAGCTTGGACATCCTAGAAGCCTGCGGAGCTTCAGACCTGGGTTCGAATCCCAGCTCGGGCGTCTCCGGCGCGCCCACAACAGAAAAATCGGAACAACTTCCGATAGAGCCAAGTCTCAGAGGTGCCGATACGGACCCAAAGGGAAAAGCCGTTGCGTGTGGGATTACAAGTCGAGTCCGTTCACGGAGCGGCTAGCGACGCGCGTCGGTCCCGAGTCACATTCCTTTTCATGATTAGTCTGCTCGTAACATTCACGCTTCTCTTCGTAAGGGATTCATCGAGTGGACCACAGGGGGCTTCGATCCTCGTTGTGCTCTACCCGGAGAAGCTTTCGATACGCCGAGCCGCCCTGTCCGGATTCGGGCTTGTCGTCGCATCGGTGGGGGTGGTTTTCTTCTGATGCGCCGAGCCTTGTGCCGGCCACTTGGGTCATCGCGCTCCGACGAGGTGAGATGGCAGTGAATGAGGTTTTGACCGCCCACCCAATCTTTTCGTCCATGGGAGAACGTCCGGATACGGGACGAGGCCATGAAGGGAGAGAATGTAAGCAATGATTTCGGGGGCCTTCGGTTCCCCCCTCCGACGCTGAAGGTCTATCCCGGCAACTTGGCGCGGGGAGCCGCGTTTGTGCTATTGGCCGTCACCGCGCTGGCCACCGGAGGGCTGGCCATCGATCAAGTCCTGAGCAACGCCCCAATCGAGGGCCCCGGGGGCTTGTGGGGCTCTGTCTTCTTCCTGGGAGTCATCTGCTTCCTCGCGAGTTTCTACGGGTTCATGGTGACCAGGGTCCGTGGCTTCCGCGTTCTGGACGGAGTCATGACCCTCGTCGCCCCCGTACGCACAGCATCTGGGAGTCGCATCCGGCGCGTGGCGCTCGAGGAGATTGTCTCCGCGGAGCGCATCAGACAGGCGGGCGCCGACCCTGGCATTCTGGTGACCTTAAAGGACGGCACGAAATTCCCCGTCTTCGACGGGGACCTCCCCGGGGGCGGCGGCCGGTCCTTCCTCGATCGCCTCGCCGCGCAGGTGAGCCAGGTTCCTCGCAAAGATGAAGGATCCGGCCTACGCGATGTTTGAACACATCACCGAGTCCTTTCGCAAGTGGCGAAGGAGGCGCGAACCGCGCGGTGTGGAAGAAGTCGAGGTCGCGTGGAACGCGACTCCAGATCTCGGCTCATCCCGAGATCGACTCTCTCTCCGGTGTGTTTCGCGGACAGTGATCTTCGGTTCTCGGGGTGTCGTGATTCGATCCGGGCAGTGCTCGAACTCGAGAGTGGATTTAAGTCGGTTCACGTCATCGTTCTACGCGTGGCGTCCCCCCACCCGTGGCTTCGAGTAGTTGCACTCTTCGTTGCCGCCCTCGCGGTCGCCTCGTCCGCGTGGACTTTCCCGATCGCAACCCGGCCGCTCGCAGATAATCCTGGCCTGACGGCGTTGCCATCAGAGCCAGCAGCCTCGTCAGCACCGAAGGTCGACTCCATCGTCCCACCGGGAGATCATGGGATTCGTCTCGCCCAGGCCGGATCCGCAGCACCCACGCCGGATGCCGCCGTTCCGGTGGGGTCCTTCGAGGGCCTCCATTTCGGCACGAACGGTCCGTTCACGATTCGGCTCACGCCTCCCGACGTGCAGGTCGCGGTTGGGCCCAACCACGTCGTCGAAATGGTGAACGTCCTCGGCCGGATCTCGACGAAAACGGGAGTCGAGGTGCGGACCTTCCCGCTCGACTCGTTCTTCGGCGTCCCCTCGACGGATTTCATCAGCGATCCGAAGATCCACTTCGACAGTGCGAGCGCCCGGTGGTTCGCCTCGATTACCGACGTCACGACGGGCAGCGTCCTGCTCGAAGTCTCCAAGTCAGATGACCCCACGGGCCTGTGGAATGCGTATAGCGTCTCCACGATCACGGGCTGCGCGGATCAGCCGCTCCTGGGCTTCAGCAATCTTGTCGTCATCATTTCCGCAAACGACTTCTCCTCGTGCACGGGCGGGAGCCCGTCATATCTTGGGGTCCAATATTGGGTGTTGAACAAGACGGATCTCCTGAGCGGGGCCACGCCCCGGACGATGAGCTACGGTCCTGACCCGACCTTGTTCTCCGTGCACCCGGTCCAATCGCTCCGTTCCACGAACACGCAGTTCATGGTGTCGATGGGAAGCGGGCCCACCAGCACCTTGACCCTCTTCTCCGTCACCGGCGTCCCGCCGGGCGTCGTGCTTGCCACTCAACAGAATTTCGGGATCCGACCGGCCGCGATTCCTCCCCGAGCGCCTCAACTCGGAACGAGGTCCACCCTCGACACGGCGGACAACCGGGTGCAAGACGCGATGTGGGCGGACAACCGCCTATGGCTCTCGTTGGGCGCTGGCTGCACCCCAACGGGTGACAACCAGGTCCGGTCGTGCGTCCGACTGATCGAGGTCGACACGGCGAACGCTACGATCGCGCAGGACTTCGACATCGGCATCTCGAGGAAGTACGTCTTCTATCCGGCCCTGCGAACCGATGCCGATGGGAACTTGGTCGTCGTCTTCGGCTATTCATCCGCGAACGATTATCCGGAAATGAGGGTGGCCACGCGGTCGGTGCACGACCCACCGAACACGATCGGTGCGTCCCAAGTCATTCGTGTCGGCGAGGGCCCGGAGACGAGCGGGTGCCCCAACAATTCCGTGTGCCGGTACGGCGATTACTTCGGCGCATCTCACGATCCGTCGGAGCCCGGCATCGTCTGGGTCGCGGGGGAATATGGCACGTCGACCGGATGGGCCACGTTCATCGCGGCGATGGGGGAGACCGTGCGGTTCACCGTCGGCTATGCGGTCCAGGGTGGCGGTTCCGGCTACCTCCCGCCCATCTTGACGTACGTCGCGGGCGGTCAGACCTTAGCCGTCGCGTTGACGACGACTCCTGCTGTCTACACTGTCGATGCGGGGACCGCGTGGTCCGTGTCCGCCCTCCTCGGCGGCTCCGGCGCGAACGAACGGTGGGCGACGAACGAATCCGTTTCCGGGGTCGCGATGAAGTCCGAATCCTTGGTGTTCCCCTACTCCCACCAATTCTCCGCCTCGTTCGCGTACCGCGTTACTGGTGGCGGCTCCGGGTATTCGGCGCCTTCCGTAATCTACGAGCAATTCGCACTCGCTCGGTCGGACCGCGCGAACCTAACGGCTTGGGTGGATGCGGGCAGCGCCTACGCGTTCCCGTCATCTCTCGTCGGCTCGAACGCGAGCGAGCGTTGGCTGGCGAATCCGCTGAATCCGAACGGGACCGTCTTCGGGTCGGGGGTCATCGAGGTCGCGTACCGTCATCAAGCCCACCTGACGTTCAGATTCCAGGGTCCCGCCGAGTCGTCGATTTCTCCCGCTTCCGGCTGGTACGACGTAGGTGCCTCCATCACGCCATCCGTCAGCCCCGCCGCCGGCTGGGCCGTGGGCACATGGATGGGGACTGGGACCGGTGCCTACTCCGGGCCTGAAGTGAGTCCGACCATCCTCGTCGCCGGATCGATATCCGAAATCGCGATCCTGTATCCGGGCCTCACGATTGCCGCGGGCGCCGGCGGTTCCGTCTCGTATTCCTATGGAGGCATCTCCGGGACTGTGGCTGGCGGATCGACCCGCACCCTGTACGTGCCGACCGGGACGACCGTGATGATCGTGGCGAGTCCATCCTCCTCGTACACGTTCGGGCAATGGAGCGGTATCTCGTCGAGCAACCGGTCGAGCGTCAACGTGACCGTGACGGGCCCGGCCCAGGCGACCGCACACTTCTCGCTGTCCGCGAGCGCGGCGCTGGCGTACTACTCCTCGATTGCCGCGGTGGGGATCATCGTCGCGTTGGTCCTCATCGCCGTGGCCGTCCGCAGGCGACGTCGTCGGTCCGAGCCTCCACCTCCTCCGCCGCTCGAGCCGCCGCTGCCACCGCCCCCGCCACCGTAGGCATCCCGACGGAACGCCCGACAAAGGTATATGTCGCTCCCTGGTAACGCCATGTTGCCCACCGGAGGCGGAATCATGCCGCTCCAGATCGGAATCGATGCCCAGACGGAGGAAGCCGTGGTCCTCGCGGACGACGCGCTCCTCCGACACGTCGTGATCCTCGGCGCCACGGGCGCGGGGAAGACGGTCCTCGGGAAGGCGTTCCTCGAGGAGGCCGTCCGAGCGGGCGTCCCGGTGATCGCCGTGGATCCGCAAGGCGACCTCGCGTCGTTGGCCCTTCGACCCACGCCGGAATCGGCCGAGGCGCATCCCGTCCCGGAAGAGATTGCGGAAGAATACTGGGCGCGCGCGGCCGTGTCGATCCTCACGCCGGGGTCGACGCGCGGGACGCCCGTCGCGTTGAATCCGCTCCAGAGACCGCCGAGTGCCGCGACCTCGGAAGACCTGATCATCTCGTTGGACGCCCTCGCCGAGAGCCTCGCGGCCGCGATGGGATACGATCCCGGCGCCGAGGTCGGCGCGCGTGTGAAGGATGTCCTCTTCTTGACGCTGCAAGGGGCGATGAAGACGGGCGCCTGGCCTTCGGACATCCCGAGCCTCGTGCGGCTCCTTGAGCGGGATGCGTCGCCCGATGCCGCGAAGCTCCTCACGAACCGAGAGCGGGCTTCCCTCGTGCGTCGCGCGGAATCGATGACCATCGGCGCGAAAGGACTTCTCTTCACCGCGGGCCCGGCCCTCGATGTCGAAGCGATGCTCCAGGCCCCGAAGGGCCGCGTCCCCGTGAACGTCGTCTACACAGGAGGCCTTCGGAACGCGCGCGAACGCGAGCTCGTCGTGGCGACGTTGTGCAAGGACGTCCTCGCCTGGATGACGGCGCACCCGAGCGGCGATTTGCGGCTCGTCGTCTACATTGATGAGGTCGCCGGCCTGTGCCCGCCCCATCCGCGGAACCCGCCCGCGAAGAAGTTCCTCTCCCTCCTGTTCCGTCAGGCGCGCAAGTACGGCGTCGGCGTGATCGTCGCGACGCAGAACGTGACGGACCTCGACTACAAGGCGCTGGGCCAGGCGAGCACGTGGGCCCTGGGTCGTCTCATGGCGAAACAGGACCTCGACCGCGTGCGGCACGTCGTGGCGAGCGTCCATGCGGGGCCTACGGATAGCGTGCTCGCGGCGATCCCGGCCCTCCGCGCAGGCGAGTTCATCCTCCTGTCTCCGGACAACCTGCGGTCCGCGCAGCGACTCGCGGTCCGCGGCTTGGCGACGCGGCACGAGGTCGTCCCGGAAGAGAAATTCCGGGAGATTCAAGCGACCGGGGCCCTCCCTGAGTCGGATTCGACGGCGAGCGAGCGCACCTCCCGTCGGCGACGGACGGCCGCCGCGGCGACCCGGGCCGCAAAGGCACTCGATCCGGTCGACGTCGAGGAGGGGATCGGCTTGCGCGTCCTCGGCCTCTTCGACGACGGCCCCGGCCTGTACGGTCCGGAGGAGATCCGCTCGAAGATTGTGGTCGACGGCCGGTTCCTTGCGATCCTCCTGCGGAAGCTGGCGGAGCATCGCCTGCTCCGCGTCGAACGGATCGATGGCCGGGAGGTGTATTGGGACCCGACGATCGGATTCGATCCGCGCCGGGGCGCGCCGAAGCGACTCGCCCGGTTCCCGCTTCGCTTCCCCCTCGTGAAGGCGACGAAGCACGCACGGGACCGGCTCCGCCGGCGAATGCTCGTGATTCCGAACGAGCGGATCGTCCGGAAGGATTTCTACTACCTGCCGCTCTGGAGGGTCGAGGCGGAAATCCCTTCGGTCGGTCGAAACGACGGCGGGGCGGCCCGCGAATTCTACGTGAACGCGATGACGGGGGAGCTCGGCCACGCCGTGTACGGCCGCCTCACGTTCGAGGAGATCCCCCGCAAGGACGCGGTGCGGCTCGAACCGCTCGCGGCGAAGTCCTCCCTCGAGCGCCTCGCGGCGGAAACGGTCAACGACGCGATCCCGGTCGCGAAGGTCGGGCCGTCGCAGGCCCAGGACATCGTGCGGACGACCCTCGGCGCGAAGCCGACGGAAACGGAGCCTGAACTCGTCCTGCTGCCGATGTGGCGATTCGACGTCCGCTCGAACGGTGCCGGTCGCGAACGCACGATGTGGATGGAAGGGACCTTCGGATCCGTCTTCGACAAGTCTCCATGAGTCGTCGATCACATGAGGCCGAGCGGCCCGAGCTTCTCCGGCAAGTAGGTGTCCGTGACGTAGTCGAGTCCGTACTTCGCGAGGGCCTGCTGCTCCGCCTTCTTGTTGATCTGTAGCATCGTCTGGATTTCGTTCCGCCAGAACTCGTCGTTGAAGCGCGGGTCCGTCATCTCCGCGTTCAGGGCCCCTACATCCCGGGGCGTGAGTGCATCCGTGGGCAGTTCATAGTTCAGGATATCGCTCGCCGTGATGCCAACGAATTCCGCGGTTGGAGTCGCGAGGTACTCGGAGATGTGGGCGGTCTTGATAGCGCCGTAAGCCACGGATGCGTGGATGCGGAACGACCACGGATCGCCATCGGTATTATGGAGGCAGAGCGGACCGAGTCCTCCTAAGAAGGTCTGGGCCGCGGGGACTTCGAGGTCGTACACCTTTGGTCCGAGAGCCGGTACGCGCCCGATGTGCCGGATTGGAAAGAGAGCGATTCGTTGTCGGACAAGACGACGTAGGAAGTCGAGGCGTTCGCTCTTCCCTTCAGGCACCGGCTCGAGAAATTTCGCAAGAGTCGGATACGTAATTCGTTTGCAACCCCAATAGATATCACCGAAGCGACCGATTCCTGCTCTTTGCGCGAATCGCCGAATGATTCGACGCATGTCTTCGGTAATGAGCTCGCGCGGAATAGCGAGGAACTTGCTACTGATCCGTTGCTTGGGCAGGATCGCAGGGTCGGCGTTCGCGTCCAGCAAGTCTCGGAAGCGCTGCAATTGCGCGAGTTCGCCGGAGACGCAGACATCAAAGACTGTGTTCTTTGAAAAGCCCGAACCCCGATCCGGTACGAGCTTCGACGGGCTCGACCTGCGCCTCCGAACGGACGCCAGGATGTCCAAGCTTGCGAAGAGTGTCACGAGGTCCGACGCGAGGCTTCGACTCACGGTAGTAATCGAGATGCTCGCTCCGTCGCGCCTCCGCCGGGCATGGCCATCTCCCTGGATGACGGCGCGGAGGTAGGCTATCTGCTTCTCGGCGTCCATTGCAAACACAGTTCCCGGGACCGCTTTCGAGTGGGCTCCGGTTCCCGCACCCAGTGCTCTGAAGACCTCGGCCACGAGCCGCCCCCCAAAGACCAACTGCACCTCGTAGTCGTGGGGCTGATACCGCCCGACGTGGACGTCCGGAAAGACAGTCGTAATGCATCGCACAGCGTCTTCGATGAGCTGCCCCTCGTGGGCCCCGAAGGAAAGCGTGATTCCGCGGTCGGCGCACGACCCCTCAGCGGCATAGTATCCGAGGAGCTTCGCGAGGGATCGAGAAACAGGGATATGGCGCGGAATCCTGTTGTTCGAACCTGGGAGACGCAAACGGAAGTCTGTTAGACCGCGGCCGAGCGCTTGGTCAAGAGGCAGGTCCTCGCGACCCGCGGCGGCGTTCGTGCGAAGCCGCGTCCAGACCGGAGAAGGCCGGAGCAGTTGGGCGACGTCGATGGGCTCCTCTTTGTCCGTGCGCGGGAGGCCGGCCGCCGCGACCACGAGCTCTCCAATCCCGAGTTCAGCCACCGGTCTTGGGACTAGGTGGTAATTGTCGAATACCATGAGGCTGTGGGAGCCCGTAACCTTCGCAGACCATCCGTAAGCCGTTCGGACTTCGTAGAGCCACTCAGGCGCATCGTGTCGAATCACTGCGGATAAGTGGGCTCGGTCTAGCCGCTGTCCGTTGCCCGTGATGGAGGGGACTTCGATGTCCAAGTGATCGACGTCCAGCCGCTCGTGCGCTATCGGAACCGATCGTCGGACGGCGCCGTGCTCTTCCATCAGCTGGTCGACAAAGGGACCGATAGTGACGGGTCGAAGCCGGCCCTCGTCCCATACGAGAATTCGCTCTTCGCCGCTCACGCTGAACGTAGCGACCGGGAGTTTCAGCTCCTCATTGAGCCGTTTGAGGAGTCTGCGTGTGCTGCGGCTCGGCTGCCCCTTAAGGTGGACCAGAACACACTTCGCGTCCTCGTCGAAGCCGTTCTCCACGAGGCGGTCGAACATGCCGCCCGTCTCGATGGCGAGGATGAACTTCGCGTCTGCCTCGATGAGATTGACTTTCTCCTTCTCGACGTTGTATGGAATCGTATACCCGGCATCGCCGACGTCATCGCGGCAGTTGATTCTCTTCCGATCGCCGTTCCGGGTGATCTCCTCCAGGGTCAGGTTCCCGATGACGCTCGCGCCGCTCTCCTCCGGACGGAGCTTGAAATCCTCCCGGAGCAGTTGCGTGATGACCTCGAGGTCCTCCGCGAGCAGGTTCGATTCCTCCTGGGCGTGGAACTTCGCGATGTCCCAGCCTTCGGAGATATAGTACATCTCCCTCAGCGTCGAAGACTTGCTGTCGCGGATCATGTCCCGGATGAACTCGAGGACGTACATCGTCCGCAGGAGCATGAGGGCGCCTTTGAGCTTCTTCGCGCTGCGCACGCCCATCAGGTTGCCGTACTTCCAGACCGCGTGCTTCGAGTCGAAGCGGATGTTCGCCTTCGTGCGGAGCGGGATCTTCATCTTCGGGATCTGGCCGCCGTCGAGTTCCTCGTAGATCTCTTCCGCGATGGCATAGAGCGCGTCCACAGCCTTGCTCGGTGCGGGCGCACCGCCCTTCTTCTTACTCGTCATCGAGCGCCTCTTCCGTCTCGTCGTAGTCGATCTCGCCCTCTTCCTCCGCCTCCGCGGCGGGCGCCTCTTCCCCTTCGAACTCGGCGTAGTTCAGCTCCCAATCGCCGGGCAGCGGCTCCGCGCCGATCACGAGGGCGGGGTTGATTCCGCTCACATAGAGGTCGGATTCGTCGTACTCGGCCTCATCGAGTCCTTCGAGGACGAAGGAGATGGAGGTCTTCGCGACGCTATCGATTCGCTTCAGCTCCCAGGTGATCTTGCCGTCGTCGCGGACCTCGGCGGGCTTCGGTTCGATGGACTTCGGGGCGATGCCGCGCGGCAGGAGCAGGTGAAGGTTCAGCTTCTTGCCGGCGGCGGTGAAGTTGTGGACGTTGAGCGTGACGGTGTGCCGCTTCTCCTTCTTGTCGTACGTGATGTCCTCGTCGACCCAGACGACTCCCATGATCTTCGTGATCGTCGCGTCGAGGACCGGGACCTTCTTGTTCACGATCTTCGCAGACTTGTCGGCGATCCGCGGCAGGATGAGTTGGACGATCTCGAACTTCTCTTTCGTCTTCGCGCGGTGGGCCTTCTTCGTGAGATGCGTCTTGAGGCGACGCCCGGCCTCTTTCAGCGCGAGGTCCAGCTCCGTCATGATTTCGTCGGCGGTGGCCACGGCCTCTTTCGACTCAGACGTGTACGGCACCTTCGTCGAGCAGAGATGGACGAGGACGATCGCGGGGCCGAACGGGAGGCCTTGTCCGCCGCGTTGCTCCAGGCCGTACCGTCTCCAGTCGACGTTCGCGACGGCCTGCGTGAGCGCGCACCCGCCTGCCTGATACAGGAGAGGCACCCGGTTCGCGAACCGGAGGACCTCGATCGGTTGGTCGGGCGGAAGGTCTCCGCCATAGACAATCCCGACCTCGACCTGGAATGGGTTTCCCGAGTAGACCGCGGGATCCCGCGTGAGAGGCGGAGCATAAAACTCCGGTCGAAGGTTTCCGAGGACGTTCTTGAGGCCTCGCTTGATGAGCCGCTCCCCGATGGGGCTGAGGCAGTCCGTTGGAGGGGACATCAACTTCGCGGACTGCATTGCTTCGTGGAGCGCCTTCGCTTCCTCGAGGACGAGGGACTTCGGCTTCTTGTCCGGATCAAGCCCCGCGGCATCGCAGATTTCCTTCGCGACGCGGGAGGACACCCGCACGAACTCCTCCTCGAGGAAGGCCGCGAGCTTGTACGACTTCGTCTCCTTCATCATGGCCATGAGCGTGCCGAGCTCGATTCCATGGGGATGCGGAGGAATTTCCTTTGTCTTCGGAGGGAGGTCCTCCGTCGCTCGCTCGAAGACGATTTCTTCGCCTTCGGGCGGCCGATATGTGATGCGCGCATGGGGATTCACGATCGCGGTGGCCTTCAGGTATTCCGGGATCGACTGCTTTCCCGCATTATAGCGGCCCTTCAGAGGGATTTCGACCCGCGTGCCATGGGCCCGCTCCCAGACCACGAAGTCTTCTTCGACCACGTTCGGCCGGTTCTTCTTCGTATCGAGGATGAGTTCGATTTCGTAGGCGACATCCTGCTCCGCGACCTTCGATCGGATCTTCGTCGGCTTGCCAGTCGTAATCTGACCGTACATC
>Ga0209237_1002713_pt1 | contig 10666 bp, 13 predicted proteins | sample GraSoi013_1_40cm_2_FD_185820 | JGI IMG/M metagenome (GOLD analysis project Ga0209237, IMG submission 185820) | Grasslands soil microbial communities from the Angelo Coastal Reserve, California, USA - Sample 10_02_2013_1_40cm (SPAdes) (version 2) | ecosystem: Environmental > Terrestrial > Soil >...
AGGTGGACATGGCGCTAGGACCCCTGGTCCCGGAGCGCAAGCCGCTATCAGAATGCTCGCCCGCCACGGGTTCAGAATCGGCCGAATAGAAGACGTTACACCAGTCCCGCATGACGGGACCCGAAGGCCCGGCGGTCGACGTGGTCGCAGAGTCTAACCAACTAGGGTAGACTTTCAACGTCCTACGCCTCCCAGATCAAAAAGATCGTTGACAAGCATCAACGCTGGCGCGCAGAAGAGTGCCTCAACCTCATACCATCCGAAAACGTAACCAGCCACACTGTTCGCCAACTCCTAACTATCGATATGGGTCATCGATACACTGCTACAGATCGGTTCTACAAGGGAACTCGGTTCATGGACGAGCTTGAAACTCTAGGAGAGAAACTGGCCTGCGAGGTCTACGGTGCTGACTGGGCGAGTCTTAGGCCGTTATCCGGGCATATGGCTGATATGATAATGATCTCCACCCTAACAAAGCCGGGTGGAACGATTCTTTCAGTGAACCCTTCGAACGGAGGATATCCGGGCATCAGTGGAGAAGGATATCCACCCTTTGTCAACGTGAAGAATCTCTACTTCCCCTTTGATGCAGAACGAATGAACATTGACGTTAACAAAGCCAAAGCGCTCATCGAAGATGAGAAACCATCGCTCGTCGTCTTCGGACAATCCTACTTTCTCTTTCCCCACCCCATCAAAGAACTAGCAGATGCTTGTCAGTCAGCAGGTTCCCACGTCGCCTACGATGCGTCCCACGTTCTAGGACTAATCGGCGGAGGCATGTTTCAGCGACCCCTGAGAGAAGGAGCTGCTGTCATGTTGGGATCGACCCACAAGAGCTTCTTCGGACCCCAAGGAGGAATAATTCTCGGAACCAGCCAGGTCAAAGACCTGGTAAAGGACAGACAATTTCCTGGCTTGGTTGATAATGCTCACTGGAACAGAATAGCCTCTCTCATCTGGGCTCTGGACGAGATCCGAAGAAGAGGTGCAAAATACGCCTCTCAAGTAATATCGAATGCCAAGGCTCTCGCCAAAGCACTCCACGAGGGAGGTCTACCTGTCAAATGCGCAGACTACGGGTTTACCGAATCGCACCAAGTTTTCCTCGACATTAACGGCGAGGAGAACGTGAACCGTTTTTCCGAGAAGCTGGAGGAAGCAAACATGATAGTGGATCACGGAATCAGGCTTGGAACTAACGAGTCTACTCGACGCGGAATGAAAGTACGAGATATGGAAAGAATTGCAGAACTGATCACAAGGGTATACAAGGGGGAGGAGCCAAGCAGGGTACGCCGAGCCGCGACAAAGTTGCGGAAAGAGTTCAAGACTATCGAATTCACCTGACCTCATAGAGGTCCAAACGAGGTGGTGGCGTCGCCTTTCTCCTCGCTGTCAATGGTTTCCTTCGACGTTGACGGGACCATCTTCCGGAAGGCAGCTCTCACCCAAGCGGCCCGATCTCTGGGAATTGGAGAGAAATGGGACGCTCTCGACCAGATGTATCATCATCAAAGAATCACCCTTAGAGAATGCCTTGCATCTGAATACAAGCTTCTCCAGGGAATGAAGCTGGCAGACGTTCTTCGAGAGGTCTCAAAAGTCGAGGTTATCAGGAATGTCCGGGAAACAGTTGAGAAGTTGCAAGGTCATGGAATTCGGGTTGTTCTCCTGACTGATAATCCAGATTTTCTGTGTGCGTACTTGATTGAAAGGTTCGGGTTCGAAGGCTACGTTGGGTCCAAGGTCGGTATCAAGGATGGAATCGTCACGGACGAGATAGAAACTCTGCCTGACAAGCGACTTGGTTTGCGAAAATATTGCGCGTGGACAGGCATACCTCCATCAAGATGTGCTCACGTGGGAGACTGGGTCAACGATGTCCCCGTCTTCAGGATTGTGCGTTATTCGGTGGCTTTGAACGCGAAGGTCCCCAAAGTGAAAGCCGCTGCGTCCCACAGCATGGATACTGATGATCTTCTTGACGTGTACAAGCATCTTCAAACTGTTCCCTAGGAAGTTGCCGGTTGGTCAGTAGATCATACGGTTGCTGAGACTCAACCTACTCTTGTCAGAGAGGAACATGCACTCTTCGATTCCCTTTATCCGGGCAAGAGAGAGTACGAGTCGTTGAAGGTAGATCGCAATCTTCAGGCTTCGATTGACTACGTGACTATCTGGAAAGGCAATGATTGAGCCTTGGAAGCCGTCCTTGATGAGCAATTGATACGTCTCCCTGGCCTTGTCCCGTCCTGACGAGATGCACACAACAAAGTCCCGTTTCTTGTCTATTGTGAACAGTTTCGCGTGCCCAAGTTGTTCAGGGTACAAGGCCTCTGCGTTTGCACCCAGTATCTCGTTGATCTTAGCCGCTCCGTAAAGGGCGAGTGCATAGTTTACCCCTGATCCAGTGAAAACAAACGCTCCTTTCCCAATTTGTTTCAAGTTCGTTGCCAGCTGGGGAGTTCCCATTGTAGCGGCCTTCACCCGGACTATGTTTGGCAGATTTCCAAGAAGTAACGCGCAAGCCAACAGGCTGGTCGTAAAACTGATTGTCCCAGAAGTGAGTATTCCGGTAGTTCGATACTCTAGCTGGAGAGTCTCGTCACATTCCCTAGCCAGTGGGCTATCAGGGTTGGCAGTGATTGCCAGGGTACTTGTTGAGATTCCTTTTGCCTTTCTGGCTAGCTCAACGTTGGTTTTCGTTCTGCCACTGACTGAGATAATTACGAGATTCTTTCTTCTCATTCGCCTAATGTTCCTCAGCAACTCGTAAGGGTCCAAGGCTGCGGACTCACCCTTGGAGATTTCTTGGGCAAAGACGGATGCAGCGTACGAATCGCCTGACCCTGTAAATATCAGACTGCTGGGTTTGAGTTTTGGAATGTGCCTCTTTCGAAGCTGAGAAGCGAAACTTGGAAGATCATGGCTCTGGTTCGAGATCTCTTCCGCCATTGCGCGGATAGACATTTTTCGTTCTCATCCTGAGGTGTCTGCGTGGTAGGTTCCGCCCGTGTAGGTCCATCGCTTGTGGCATTTCTTGCATTGAAGTTTGAAGCCTGTCCGCCAGCCTTCCGCGCTCCGATTCTCACCAACGATCACTAGTTCTCCACCGCAGGAACACATCGGAACTAGACGGGACAAGATTAGGTTGGAGGTTGAGATGGATAGCTAAACTTCTTTCGTTGAGGGAGATCCTAGCTGTCTTCCCTTAGCTTCTTTATTCTGCGCCTCATTTCCCAGGTCCGCTCGAAACCATGCTTGAGGTAGACCTTGCGTCCCATCTCGCTAGCGTGCAAGCGGAGCTGGAGAAACCGGTTTCTTCTGCACCATTCGAGCGCTTTCTCGACAATGCCTGAGGCTACGCCGAGGCCTCTGGAGCGTGGCTCCGTGTACATTGATAGCAAGTACGGCTGGATCATGAGATTGTATCCTGGTCTCGGTTGGACAGGCTGCAGCCACACGCATCCTCCACCAAGGACTTTATCTCCATTCTCGGCCACCCAGCCTATCAGAGTTCCACTCTTCATCCTCGACCTTGCCCATTGCGCATAGACTTTGTCGGCTCTATCCAACTCTCCTTGTTCTCTCGCCCCAAGGTCACGCCACATGGCTCTGCGCTGGTGAACCAAAATCGGAAGATCCCTCAGGGTGGCCTTGCGAACTGTGAACGCTAGTGTCCTAGGCTTCTTCGCTCGTTTCTTTTTCTTTGCTGCCAACAAGGACCCCGAGCAAGAACTGCTGTCGTTAGATCAATGCCAGTTGTTTGCCAGCCTTCTCAAAAGCTCTCAATGCTGTGTAGAGATCTTTTCGCGTATGAGCACTTGTCACTATGGTCCTGATCCTAGCCTTGTCCCGAGCGACCATTGGAAAGACGATTGGAAGGACGAATATTCCTAGCTTGAAGAGAGTGTCTGCTAGTTCGCGAGCCTTCCCGGCCTCTCCGACTATGACCGGCGTAATCGGGGTCTCGCTGTTTCCAGTGTCGAAGCCTATGTCTTTCAAGCCTTTCTTGAAGTAGTGGGTGTTGTCCCAGAGCTTCTTGACCAAGGACGGTTGTTTCTGGACGAGCTGAAGCGCTGCGATGCACGCGCCTGCAATAGCGGGTGGGTGGGACCCGGATAAGAGGTAGCTCCGGACCTTGTTCTGGAGATATACGCAGAGGTCTTTCGATCCGACAACATATCCTCCGACACATCCGAAGGCTTTCGAGAAGGTTCCCATGTCAACGTCCACCTTCCCTTCGAGATGGAAGTGATTCGTTATTCCACGACCGTTTTCGCCTAGAACGCCGTCTCCGTGAGCATCATCCACATAGGTCATTGCGTTGTGTTCTTGAGCTAGACTGACAATGTCTTTCAGCGGCGCTATGTCCCCGTCCATGCTGAAGACGCCGTCGGTAATCACTAGGACCCTCCGGAACCTTTCTGTCCCTTGCAGCTGTTTCTCAAGATCGCCCATGTCTTTGTGCTTGTAGACTCGTCTCTCAGCCTTCGTTAGACGACAGCCATCGATTATGCTGCCGTGGTTCAGCTCATCGCTGATGATCAAGTCACGCTCGTCGACGAGGCACACGATTGTTCCGAGGTTTGTAGCATAGCCTGACTGAAACGTGATCGAAGACTCGGTTCCCCGATAAGCCGCTAGTTCCTTTTCCAGTTTAACGTGAAGATCCATTGTTCCCGCGATAACTCGAACCGATCCGCTGCCGGCTCCGTACTTTCTTGTTGCGGCGATAGCAGCTTGCTTGAGCTTGGGATGATTCGCCAATCCAAGATAGTTGTTTGAGCAGAGAACTATGACGTTCTTGCCATCAACTTTAGCGTGCGGCGCAGACGGGCTTTGAAGGGTCCTGACACGCCACAGCAAATCCTGCTGATCAAGTCCTCTAAGCTCTTCCCTCAATGCTTCTAGAAGTAACGCTCTCTGCAAACCGGACTCTAGGCTCATACTCTCGAGATCGATAATTTGTTCCTAATCTAAAACGTTTTACAGCGCTCTTTGCGCGGCTAACACCCAGTTTCGAGGAAATCTGTTGAAAGAAAAGATGCACGCAGTTGTGAAGGTGTCGTCGGGTCCTGGCGCGGTCTTCGAACAATGGCCAACACCCAAGCCCGGTCTTCGGGACATTCTCGTCCGGATCGAAGCCACCTCAATCTGCGGAACGGACATGCACATCTACGATTGGCACGAGTCGATTAGAGACAAGGTCAAGCCTCCAATGGTCATGGGACACGAGTTCGCCGGAAAAATCATCGAGGTCGGCAAGGAGGTCTCGGACCTCCGCGAAGGCGATATTGTCTCCGGCGAGACTCACATCTTCTGCGGCAAATGCTTCCAGTGTCGGACTGGTAACGCTCACATCTGCGAGCGAATGCTTCTCAGAGGCGTAGACACGGACGGTTGTTTCGCAGAGCACCACGTCCTCAACGAGCAGCATGCATGGTTGAACGATCGCAAGATTCCAATAGAAGTTGCGTCAGCTCAAGAACCTCTCGGTAACGCCGTTCACGCAGCCTCCGCTGCAGAGATCTCAGGGAATACTGTCGCAGTCTTTGGCTGCGGTCCGATAGGCGCTTGCTTGATCGGTTTGTGCAAATCCTTCGGCGCGACCAAGATTTTCGGCATCGATATTGTCGACTACCGGTTGAAGCTGGCGAAGGATATGGGTGGAGACGTCCTGATCGATGGGTCGCAACAGGACCCTGTGAAGGAGATCATGCGCTTGACAGACGGGCGCGGAGTTGATGCTTTTTTTGAGATGTCAGGCGCGCAACCCTCTTTCGAAGAAGGATTCAAGGCTCTTCGTCCAGGAGGGACCGCCATCCTCTTCGGTCTGCCCTCGAAGAAGATTGAGCTAGACGTGGCCAACTGGATTGTCTTCAAAGACGCTCACGTTAGAGGTGTCTTTGGCCGTCGGCTCTTCGGAACATGGTACAAGACAGCTGAGGTATTGAAAGCGGGCCAAGTCGACCTATCGAAGCTCATAACTCACCGATTCGATCTCGAAGAGTTCTCCAAGGCCTTTGCACTGATGAAGTCTGGACGTTCGGGAAAGATCATAATGTATCCGAACAAGAAACACGGATAGGCTGATCTACCGCCGGTCTTTCTTCGGCTCGGCAGCCTGGGCCTCTTTCTGCCGGATCTTCACGATCTCCCCGGCAATCGATTTCAGCATTGCAACTTTCGGAGCCGTCTTCTTCACCGTAACATATCCTGCCTTCTCCCAGTGAAGGCTGGGCATTGCCGATTTTTCCTTCGGTTCCGGAACATAGCCTAGGATTGTCGCTGCCTGTACAATTTCTCTGAGGTTTGGCTGTTTTATTGCTCGCGCTATCGGAAGTTTTCTTCCCTGTCCCCTGGTCTTCGTACTGTCTATGTGGAATGGCCAGATTATAATGTGACCCGGGTTTTTCACCCTGGCTCCACCGTTCTATCTTAGGACTTGCTGGCTTGCGATACGAGGACTGCGTTGATGACCCCGTCTTGTCCCGGACGTGAGGTCACTCGCGCCTGACCGAGTTCCGTATCGACGATCGCGCCCTTCGTGATTACTCCCCGCCTCTGATAGTCAACGTTCGCCGGATTCTTAACAACCCGCAGAAGCTTCGATTTCGACGACTTACCAGTTGACTTGTCGGTAACAACCGCCCAGTCAGCCGATGCCAGCCTTATTTTCGTAGCCCCGCCTCGAATTCCAACTCTTCTCTGTTTGACCTTACCAAGGGTCGTCTCGACCGGTTCTCCGCCGGCCTCGAAGGCGCGTTTTCCACGCCAATTACGCTTGACCCCACCAGTGGGTTTCTTCTTGTGCTGGTTACCATGATATCGAGGCAATCGAACCGATTTCTGACCGATGGACTCGACATATTAACCGTTCCCTGCTTGAGACAACATTTTCATTGTATGTAGATCTTGAGCGCGACAAGAAGGATATGGAACGAGCCTACTAGGAGAAGTACCGGTGTGAAGTCTTGGGTGGCTAGTTCGCTCGCTGGAAAGCCTGAAGGGTTCTCGCAATTTTCTGCCGTCTTGAACGAAAAGTTGATTCCGGTACATGTCCGGCGGAAAACGTTACCCGCCGGCGTAATTGTTCGTTTTCCACCGTACAACGTTTAGAACAACCACGGGTTTATCACCCCGATTTCGGCTCGCGCCACTTTTGAAGAAAAATGTCGGCAGAACTGATTCGAACGGAATCGATGACAAAACTGTTCAAGCACTGGCAGAACATCGCCATAGGCGCAATACTCCTAGCCCTCAACGTCTACCTGGTCAGCGCAGCCAACAAACTGATCGCGGACACGACTACAGCCATTCAAGGATGGGCAGTACTCATCGTCGCAGGCTACGCCTTCATCGCAGCCCTATATCTGGCCACGACAACCATCACCGAGCACAGTCCACTACCCCAAGTGCTACCAAGAATACTCGACCACTCTAAGCCGTTCATTGTCGGAGCGGTGCTCTACGCGATAGGGACCTTCCTCATTACCAACGGGGCCACACTGCCCACAAACCAGATAATCGCCCAAGTCTTCGCCTTGATCGTCGGTGCAGGGCTCGTACTGGTTTCTGCCATAGTCGCGATATCCGCGGCTTTCACGAGACTGAACAAGTAGCATCATCGATTCTCGGGCTCGAAGAAGCGAGCCCACAACCCCCCTTTTTTTCTAGCAATAGCTGACGGCTAGTCCTTTGCGTATTCATTGAATTCCGCGTCCACAAGATGCCAGTCCAACTCACCATTCAGCCGCGCAATGAAGCCATCGAGGGATACTTGCACCGACAAGATGACGTTCCTCATAGAACTCCCCCTACTGCCCACGTTACTAAAATCATAGGTGGAGGCGGGAAGCAGTCCTCTGGCAGCCTCCTCAGTCACGTGCCCATCGAATATAGGACTCAGTCGACTTTCTTGTGACAAGGACTGATTTTTTCGTCTTGGGACCATTCAAGTAACCGAATCTTTATCTGGTTCCGGAGCCAAATTTCTTGTTGAGCGAGGAGATTGCCCAACTATTGCTTGGAGTGCGGTGGAAATCTAAGTTATGACCCTGCAATCAAGTCCTACGCGTGTAAGAGCTGCGGCCTAACCTTCACCCAGCAAAACCTTCTCGAAGGTCGAGAGAAGATGCTTCGCACCGAAGAGTCCGCGGACGAAGAGAAGAAACGCCGCCACAAAGACTACCTCAAATGGTGGCTCAGTGACAAGAAAAAGTAACCTATACGATTTTTCCGTGAAAAACTTTTTGACAATATCTGCCGTAGCAGACGTTCTTCTTATTTGGTCAACTCAAGCTCGAGCTCTAGCTCATCCCTGATCGGAATACCGTTCGCCGCCTTCATGGAAATCTGAGGCTTTAGCTTTCTGGAAGCCTCGATTGCGTTTGGGTAGAGGGCTATGAGACGGAAGCCTCTCTTCTGGTAGAACCCGAGAGCGTTTAGATTGTCGTTGGTGGTTATGAGCCAAAGTCTCGTACAACCTTTCAACTTGGCTCTTTCCCTAACTGCATCGATGAGCGCTGTTCCTATTCCCTCGCCTTGCGCGTTGCTGTCAATTGTGACTATCTCGCAGTCAGGACCCTCTATCCGGTAGGTTAGCAAGCCGACAGGATTTTTTCTTTTGAAACCGGCAAAACCATCAAGTTCTGCTGGACGAAGGACTCGGCCCTTTGCAACGACAATCTCGGAGCCCCAGTGAGATTTGACAAAGGACTCGACCCAATTGCGATCGGACGCCTGAATAGACCTAACCAGCAAATCGTTCACGGATCTCTCTCTTTTAACCAGGCTCGGCGGAGCGGGTTGTATAATTTCTATCTTTTGCCAAGCGCGTGAAGGAACCTTGCTCATTTCTTGGGAAGAGTTAACTTTCCATTGGCCCGATCGGACTGGCTGTCGGATCTTATGCTTGAGGAGATGTTGGACAAGTGGCGTCGGGGAGCTAGAGGTCCCCTACCTCAACTAACTCCCGTCCAGCTTCTAAATGCTCTAGTCCTCATCGACCAAGAGGGTCCCGTCGGACGTCGCGCCTTGGCCCACGCTCTTCAGATCAATGATGGTGTCACTCGTGGTTTGTTGGAGAGGCTCGCTGAGCAGGGGTTGGTTGAGGTTGGTGAGGGAACGGGCGTCAAGCTTTCCAAGCAAGGACTGGAAACGTTGCAGAGATATCTCAAGCAGATAGCCGTGCGGAAGATCAAGATCCTAGATGAGACAGAACTCGTCCCGGGAAAGATCTCGGTGGGAGTTCACCTAGCGAAGAGGAACAGGCCCGGAATTACTGGCGTCTCGCAGAGGGACGAAGCCATCAAGGTGGGCGCGGAGGGGACGCTAACAATAGCGGTCGTCAATGGGAACCTCTCGATTCCACCTGATAACAAGAAAGTTGTCGAACTCTCACCGCGTGAAGACGCCCGGATTCGAGAACTCTTCCATCCCTCCGAAAATGATCTTGTGATCATCGGGTTTGGGAGAGACGCGAACCGCGCTCTGTCCGGCGCATTGGCGGCTGTTCTCTCATTGGAGAAACACTAGTTCCGCATTCTCAGGGGCCTGACCTAGTGAAGAAATCTCCGACAGCAGAGATAATCTCTGTCGGGAACGAGCTACTGATCGGACACACACTCGATACTAATTCTCACTGGATCGCAAAACGTCTTACAAGGTTTGGTTGGACGCTTCAGAGGATCACTGTCCTTCGAGACTCATTGGCAGCCATAAAGAACGGGGTTAAGGGGTCCCTCGAAAGAAAGCCGGACCTTTTGATTACTCTAGGAGGTCTTGGACCGACTCATGATGACGTGACTCTCAAGGGGATTGCCCTCGCGCTGAACAGGCAGCTCGCGCTGAACTTGGACGCCTTTGCAATGGTCAAGGCCCGTTACATTGCACTAGAGGCCCCTACAGGCCTGACGAGGTTTCGTACGAAAATGGCTACTTTGCCAGCGGGTGCTCACCCTCTTCCGAATCCGGTTGGCACCGCTCCCGGAGTTCTGGTCAAGGTTGGCAAGACGAGCCTGGTATCTCTTCCAGGAGTTCCGTCCGAGATGAAAGCGATCTTTACCGGATCAATAATTCCGATGCTGAAAGCGGCAAAGGGACAAGCACCCCTCGAGGTGTCTATTGGGCTGGTGGGAATTATAGAGTCAGCACTCGCGCCTGCGCTAGACCGTACGCGCAAGGCGTTTCCCGGGCTCTATTTCAAATCCCATCCCCGCGGCCGGGAAGGCGGAATACGAAGCCTAATTCAACTCCACGTTTACAGCGTGGACCCCGATTCTCGCTCCAAGCTGGACAACGCCATCGCATATCTCCTTCGCGAACTATCAAAGTCAGCTTAATCCGACCGAATGGTCAAGAAAAGCCAGGCAAGAAAAATGCCTGCGTACTTTTTCTTTTTCTGTAACTATTTTTTCTAGCTAACTTTTTCTAAGCATTCTTTTTTATCGTGGCCCCCCGGGGGGATCCTTTTTTCCCGCGCCGCGCCCTTCGTGAAACGCTGAGAATTCCACGTTCACCAGCTCCTGCCATTGCCTCCTTCCTTCGTGGCCATGAACGGGTCCTGGACCCTTAGTCCAAGGTCCCCTTCGACCCGTTCGCCGAACATGCTTCCGCCCTTCGTGAAACGGTCCTGGAACCCAAAGCGGAACCTTGG
>Ga0209237_1002714_pt1 | contig 10662 bp, 11 predicted proteins | sample GraSoi013_1_40cm_2_FD_185820 | JGI IMG/M metagenome (GOLD analysis project Ga0209237, IMG submission 185820) | Grasslands soil microbial communities from the Angelo Coastal Reserve, California, USA - Sample 10_02_2013_1_40cm (SPAdes) (version 2) | ecosystem: Environmental > Terrestrial > Soil >...
GCGGGTCAGCAACCGCTCTGCCCGTTTAGAGAATCGATGATTCGCCTCTCACTAGGCTTTACAGACTTTCTCCTTCATTTCAACAAAAGACTTTAGCTGGTCAACTGCTGTCCAGAACTCGGATGCCTCTGGTCACGCCAAGCGTGCAGTAATTCTATGAGAAGATCTTCTTCAATTAGTCCGAGTAGCTCGCAGAGTTCCTTTCTTCTTTCTTCGCGCATGCTCTACAGCTCCTTTCAACATGACTCTTGCTATCGAAGCCCTCTCCTTAGGAGTCAGTTTCAAGAATTCCTGCTTCAGCTTCTCTAAATCGTCCCCAGCCAAAGATGATCCGTTGAGAAGGATACGTGGCGAACTATTATGGTTTCCCAAACCGTCCAATGCACTTCACTTTGGTTTCTCGAGAGACGCGATGGCTCAATATCTGTCCAGTTTCTCTCTTCGAAAAGCCCGTTTTCCCTTGTCAATCCCTGCGACGGCTTCAAGGGCCGATGAATAGCGGTGTTCTCTCCAGTATCTAATGACCTCCGTTCCCTTCCAGTCTTCCGAATATCGCCGCGACAATGTCTCGGCTATTCTATCCTGAATCTTTGACGCCGCTCGAATCTTCTCTCGGTCCTTCGCCTTCCGTCCCTCAGAGGCAATCCTATTCTCTATCGCCTCCCTCACTATCTCCGACCAGTTCAACTCGGGAAGACTGCCCATGCGAATCTTCAGATCATCAGATATCCTGACGTTGAATGTGGCCATGAACCGTCGTCTCTACATCTAGACACGAGCATAAAGCCATTCGAGTCCTGAGTTCGGCCAACGATTCATCACAGCTATTCATAGGCGCTCTCTCTTTGCCCAATCACCAAGACGCGGACCTCCTTTAGCTGCCACTCGATCTCGAAGACGACCCTGATGTCACTGATTCGTATCCTATACGTATCCTTCGCCCCAGCAAGCTTCTTCACATCGAAAATAGCGGCGGGTATTGGATCGTCCTGCAGAAGAACCAGTAGCTCAACGACTCTTCGAGAGTACTTCGCTTGTAGCCGTCGTAGACTCTTCCTAGCCCTATTGGCTAGAATGACCTTGAACAGGCAGGCTATTCCCCGAACTCTTCAAGGAGGGCTTTGAGATCTACAGACTCGCCCTTCCGGATCTCCTCTCTAGCCCTGCTGATCTCCTCAAGTTCTTCAGGCGTCGAATTCTCCTCCGACAATAGCATCGACCGCAGCTTGAGAAGCTCCAGTCTGAGGCCTTCCAGCTTCTCCACCACATGCTTCACCTGATCCTCGCCTAGAGTCACAACCAAGTCCGAGACACTCTTATCATCGGGGCTTGAGCCAAATAAGGATTCATTTCCCAGCTGGGCGAGACCACGAACACTTCTATTGCGGCGCTCAAAGTTCAGACCCTTCTGAGGCTCGATGAGTCTCTACGCCAATCCCTTGCATCTGTCTACGACGGCCGACTCGATAGTGTAATTGAATCCCTTGGCGGAATGGGTCCAAGATACTATTTCCGCTTGAACGATCTCGCCGGCAGCCAGAACGACACTCTGGAAAGTATGCGTGACGGTGGTCTCGAAGCCGGCTCACATGAGAGTGTAATGGACGCGGGGTATCTTCCAGTCACAGAATCAACAATCCCCCTGAATGAGAAGCGGGTCCAAGCAGACCGATTCGCAGCAGAAGCGGTGATGCAAGGCGCACATCTCTACGCTAGGGGGGTTAGGAACTGCAAGAAACTGAAGGCCGGAATGTCAGTAACAGTTGTCGACCCAAGCGGGACCCCAGTCGGGTCAGGCATTGCACGTCAGAGCGAGACCAGTATCCTCAGGTACCATCAAGGAATCGCCGTCGAAATCCTGCACAGCCGGTTCCGTCTCCCTCATATGCGAGAGACATCCTGGTACGAGGCTGGACTGATCCATCTTCAATCGCTTCCCGCTATAGTCACCTGCCAGGTCCTAGATCCGAAGCCCGACGAGGTTATTGTCGATCTTAACTGCGCGCCCGCGGGCAAGATGTCGTACCTCTGCCAGTTGACAAGGAATAGGGCCAGGATCATTGGTTTCGACAGAAACGAGCAGAAGATAGAGAAGGCACGTGAACACTTGGAAAGACTCCGATGCGAGAACTACCAGCTTATCGCCCACGATTCTAGATATGCGCATCTGGACTACAAACTCAACGCTGACAGAGTGCTGGTTGATCCTCCTTGCACTGGATTGGGAGTGATGCCAAGGCTATCCATCGAAACGACCAAGAGGGATATCGAGAATCTCTCATCCTACCAGAAACAGTTCATGACCACAGCCGCGGCTGTAGTCAAAGAGGGTGGAACAGTAGTATACAGCGTCTGCACGGTTACTGGAGAGGAATGCGAAGAGGTAGCGACGTTCGCGGAAGAAAAGCTAGGACTCGTCAAGGTTGCTTCAAGCCCGATTGTGGGACGTTCAGGTCTCGATTCGGAGAAACTGACTCAAAGATTCGATCCCGAGCTAGACGGGGCCGGTTATTTTATCGCCCGATTCGTCAAACGATAGCCCGCGCAAGACTTGGCACAACTCGACCCTTTTCTTAGACGGTTAGCTCAGGCGAAGGAAACGGTCGTACTGTCGGGCCTGAAGGACGCCGTCATCCTCCATCATGATGAAGCTGACGGCCTCTGCTCCGCAGCCCTGACAAAGATCGCGATCGAGAAGCTAGGCATTGAGACACGACTCATTTGTCTTGACAAGCTCTACCCCGAGGTCGTGAGAGATGTCGAAGGAGGTTCACGTCGTCTAGTCGTCTTCTCGGATTTAGGCTCCGGGCATGTTCAACTGCTAGAAAGTCAGAACAGGTCAAAGAGTATTCTTGTTATCTTGGACCATCATGACACATCCGAAAGCAGAGATCCGCTGGTTCACAACCTTAACCCTGAACTGAACGGATTCTCCGGGGAGAAGGACGCGTCTTCGTCAACAGTCGCATACTTGTTCGCCAAGACCGTAGACCCTACACTCGTCACCTTTGCACCTCTAGCCATCATAGGTTCTACAGAGATACCTGGCGAAGCTCAGGGTCTCAACAAGATTCCCATACAAGACGCCGAGAAAACGGGAGCAGTCAAACGGACCCCGAGTGGAGGCGTCAAGTTCGACGGACCAGTTCCTTGGCTCTCTCCGTCACGAGCCTCTTCCATATTGAACGTCCTCGGGTCCGTGGGCTATTATCGCGGCGGCCCACAACTCGGTCTGTCGGCATGCATCAAAGGATTCGAGAAAGAGTTCTTGGAAGCAGCAAAGGGTCTCGAGGAGGAGAGGAAAAATGCGAACCGGCGAATGATGGAAAAGATCCGCAAGGAGGGTCTCTCGCAGATGAAGAATGTCCAGTGGTTCCATGCCGGGGAGAATTACCAGGGAATGAGCGGTAAGGTTGTGGGGAGCTTCTGTTCCTATCTCAGTTACCAGAGATTCGTCAATCCTGCCAAATATTTGATAGGAATGATGAACGTTCCACCCGAGGTACCAGGATGGGGCAAACTCCCCTCGCCATTGGTGAAGGTCTCGGGACGAGCCCCCCAACCGCTATCGAAGATGATAGAGACCGGCAAGCGGCCACCACTATCCAGGATACTGCCTGACTCGTGTGCGAAGCTGGGTGGATTCGGTGACGGCCACACCGTCGCCTCCTCAGGGGTCTTTCCGATAGGCCGTGAGGAAGCTTTCTTGGACGCCTTGGACGCTCTTGCTACAACGGACCCTAGTTAGCTCCGGAACGGATTCTCATACGCCAAATAGTAACAGTCAGACCAATCAGGATTATCCACAAACGCAACACTGTCGAAGAACAGCAGAAAATCATCCCTCTGAGACGGAGTAAGTTCCTTGAACTGACTACTTCGCTCATCACAGGAGTGGCACGGCGTGGTCTTCCAAAGACTCCTTCTTTGGGCTGCACTTCAGACGTGCTTCTCCGTTCGCGAAGGTCCGACAGTGCTATGATTGTAGAGTTCGAGCCTGGCTGGATTGATCATTCTGTTTGATTGCCAGGCGGATGATTCGGAGGGCAACTTCGTTGAGATCGTGTCGGTGGAGTTTCATGTGCTCGGCGGTCTGCGGGTCAAGATCGTAATGGTCAAGGTCTCTGTCCCTAATCGGATTCTTCCCGCGATATTGCCTTATTGATTCGCCTGTCGCCCATTGTTTCTGCACCATCAGCCTGAGTACAATGCGCATGAGAAGCTCGGGGTCCCCTCGAGAGTTTACCAGGTCATCGAGGTCGACCATAAACGCGAGTTTGCCTAGTTCGCTGGTGGCTATATCTGAACGGATGCCGTACCTTACTCTGAGGGCCAGTAGCCTTGCTGTTTGAGCAAGTTCGTCAAAGGCACGAGCCATTCTGCCATTTGCTCTTACCGGCCCCAAACGTTCGAAAACTTTGGCAATATTGTTGAGATTTCTTGCCACGGCTCGTACTGCGGTCAGCAGTCCCGATTCGTATACTTGGAACTCTGGGGTATCCATTACAATTTCTGATATGGGCCGTTCTTCTATCCACTTGTTTATCAGTGCGACACGGACCCCGTGATGCAATCCGATTCCTCCAGAAACCAGACGCTTGATCTCCTTTCGCATTCTTGAAGGGACGCTTTCCAGGAGACGAACTCTTGGGAGGGATTCGCTCACCTCGTCCGAACTGCCTGTTAGTGAGACGGCTAGAGCCAAGAGGTCAGTCAATTTACCATCTTCGTTCGAACTGAGAATTCGACTTACTCGTCCCGAGATCAAAGAGACATCTTCAAAGCTTAATCCGGTTTGATTTGCGATCTTGCCCATCACCCCCAACGAGAACTTTTTTCCACTCACTGTGACAATGCTGTTACGCTCGCACCAGCGAAGAGCCTCCTCAGATTGTATTTGCGCGTAGATCGGGATGAAATGCTTGGTCTCATTTGGATGGGACGGGCCTTTCTGCAGATAGTAGCTTGCTTTCGCTAGGTCCGTCAGTTCATCAGCGCTCACTTGTTCACTTCGCGACAACAAGTATTGAAGGCCCTGTAGCATGAACATTCGAGCGTTTAGGGGACCCAGAGACTGAGAGTCGAGTGGCGGGTCCACGCCTTGGAGCAGCTCTCTTATTCTGTCGTAGTCCTCACCAACGTTGTTCTGGCTCATCACAACTACAATGTCGGCTGTACCGGTGGTTTCGTGAAACGGGTCCTTGTGGTCGACTCTTCCCCTCAACTGTACATATTCGAGTCGGCTGTAGCCTAACATTCTGAGTAGCTGAGCGTCCACCATCACCGCTCCAATTGGAAGGTCAACGCCGTGAGTCAAGGTGGTGGTGGCGAAAAGAACCGACAAGCTTCCGTCGTTCATCATCTCCTCGACTAGTCTTCTTTGCGCATGAAAGAGCCCGGCATGATGGAACGCTATTCCGAAGTTGACAACGCCGGTGAGTTGTTTGACAGTAGAGGACTCGATGATAGCACTTCGGTTTATTCGATAAGCATTGTCAGTCCTTCCTTTCTTCATTAATTCGCTCAAGTGAGGGTCCCGGTCGATGAGGTTTGCAAGATTACCTGCCAGACCTGACGCATCTTTTCTGGCCCTTACGAAAACAAGCAGAGGCTTGATCTTTCCGTCTCGAGAAAGCTGGTAGCCCTTTTTCAGATAGTGAAGCACAACGGTGAGCATGCGTTGCATCTCACCCGTCGAGGATAGCTCAAACGGAGCTTCAGAGAGCACTCCGTCTTTTCTCTCTATTCTGCAAGTCTCTTGTCCGTCATGTTTGTCAAACACTGCCACCTTCTCTTCGTAGCGCTCGAATCTTTCAGAAGGATTGAGCATCGTAGTTCCACCTCCAAACCAACTCTGCAAGGCGGGTTGACTTGCATTTGGAATGCCCAGGCAGACGAATCTCAGTTTTCTTTCGTTTGTGTTGAATGAGTGTATGAGACTCGTGATCAGCAGATCAAGATTCGCCCCGCGAGGCAACCTCAAGCCTCCTTGTGGCGTGTCTCTGGTCGCATCGAGAATCGTGAGTTCATCGATGATCACAAGTCCGACCCGCTGCAGCCATTCGTCTCCTCGATAGAGCGCGAATTGTGCGGACTCGAATGTGCTTACCACCAAGTTCGCGTTCAGAAGTTTCTGCTTTGGAGTGCGATGGTCGCCGTCCTGCCTCTCAATAATCATACCGAGCCGGCCAAGCACATTACGGAACTCATCGGTCGATTGAGAGTTGATAGCCTTGAATGGAGAGAGATACAGTATCCTCGATTGTGAGGAATCATGCCGATAGTGTCTGTAAGCCTCAATCATAGCTACGATTGTCTTACCTGCTCCAGCTGGAAGCAATACGAGCAAGGATCCTTTCTGGGCCAGATACTCCCTGAAGTACCTGGCTTGATCCCCAGTAAGTCTCCAAATTCCTTTCGCCATTAGAGGAGGAAAGAGTTCATCGGGAACCACCTCTAGAGTCTTGACACTGGTGTGTCCTTCTATTGTTCCATGATAGTGAACGTAGCCTTTACGAGTAATTAGGAATCGTCTACTACCAGCAACAATTTCGCCACCAACCAATCTCCTTTCCTGCAACTCGGAGAGATGTCTAATCGTTTGTCTGAGACTGAGGGGTTGTCTTCCAGATATCGCCTTGAACTCAGGCTCGGTCCCCACGATGATTTGCTGATAACTGGAGCCCGGCGGCTCATATTTGTGAGCTAGAAATCCAAGAATGACTTTCTCAGCGTTGGAGCGACGCTGGTCCTGACGGACCATGGCTTAACACTACTGGGGAACGTATTATGGCCTTGCGTGTCAAATTGTTCGTATTTTTGTCATACCATGTTGAAATGCGGCTTCAGACGTACTGCATTCATGATCGTGCGGTCAAGTAAGGTTCCAGCTCTCTTGAGAGGGACTATTGTTGACATCGAGACCACAGGTGTATCGGCTGATCGAGATAACCTGATCACCGTGGGCATACTCGCGAATGGAGCATACCGGATCTATCAAGCTACCGACGGTTCTGATATGTTAAGTGCTCTTCGGCCCATCCTCCAAGATCTTCCAAGACCGATCTACGCATTCAACAAAGGGTTTGAGGAGAGCTTCCTCCAAATCGCAGTTGACCGAGAACTTCAGCTCCGGCCGTACGAAAGTAAGGACGACGCGATTCGGATTTCCGGAATCTCAGATCCTCTCGGCCACGGTCGTTGGGTTCCTCCAGAATGGCATCAGTACGAGGGCGATGGAAGGGACGACCACTTGGACAGAATTATTGCCCACAACCTTGCCGATTTGCAACACGAGATGTGCCTGGCCATAGTCCGCTCGTGGCCAACGAGCCCATCTTCCAACGGGGATCAGTAATGCCTCCGGTAGTGACAGCGAATTCGCTCTTCACTGTTTCGAGGCAAGACATCTACGACCACGAACGTTGCCCGAAAATTGTCTCGATTAAAGTCTATAGACGGACTAGAACCCCGAAGCCCGAAAAAGAGACAACCGAGAAATCCGAAAGCACTATCGCCATAATCGGAAGGGTGGGTGAGGTTGTTACCCGGCTCGCCTTCTCTCCTCGGCTATCCACCGGACAACTCGGTGCTATGGCTGAGAAGGTTCCTACGCAGCCCCTTGTTGAGTCGATAGAATGTTTGGGCGTTCCACAGGACGCGTTCGAGAAGATTGACTTAGCAGAGCTTCAATCGCAGATTCAGCAACTACCCCGGAATCTGGAAGACGAACTAAAGATCGTCATGCAGAACACTCTCGCGGGTCTCGAAGCCATTAGAAGAGACGTTACAGATGCATACGGGAACCTGACGGTCGTCGGCCATGGCGAGTCGAGATATGGGCTTCTTCCCACAATGGGTTATCCTGACTTCGTAGCACAGACAAAGCAGGGCAAGCCGATTCTAATCGAAGTCAAGAACAGTGCAAGAGAGAATGTTAGCTTAGATGGGTTTCAAGCGGCCTTCTACAATTCTCTAGGAAAGACTGTCGGAGTGGTCATTCAACACGCAGGATTCGCAGACGGCGTCTTGGCCTCGGAGCCACGAATAATGCTAGAGGAAGATGCTGAGTCCTTGCTCATCTATCCGCGTCTGAAAAAATGGAGAACGGTATCCGAGACCGCGAGGGTAGACGATGACGTGGTCAAAGACGTGTGGAGAGCAAAGCAACTCGGGGTCCTTGGAAAGTCTCCGGAAACCCGCTGTCGGCGGGATTGCCCTCACCACAGATACAAGATTGATCTTCCCGAAGGGAATCTCGAGGTCGCAAAACCATTGCCGCTGATTTTTGCGAGGGGCGGGATGGAACTTGGTCTTGACTTTGACTACCACTACGTTCGCGCTCACCTGTGGAACGTGGCCCCAAGCCTGTCAAGACTTCTATGGGAGGTTCAGTACCGTAAGGATAGAGTTTCAATCTCTCTCAAAGAGAACCTTAGACAAATCCTACGAGAGAAGTTCGGCATCGATGCGTCAGTTGTTGCGAAATTGGTTCCCGAGTCGGCCCACAATCAGCCAGAACGATACCCAGGTGTTGAAGAAGTTACCAAAGAAGAGGCCGGTGAAATGGAACGCTGGGAGAGGCTGTTGCCCGAGAAGATTCTGAAAGGAGTCTTACCATCGGCACAGGGTTACGCAACCAGAATCTACGGTCTTCCCAAGAATAGCAAAATGCTGATTCGCAAAGCGTGGCAGAAATGGTAGGAAGCGCAGAGTGCGAGTCGGAGAAGGAAGATAACGGTATCTGATTTTTGCAGAATATCAGAAGTCTCGCTGCATAAGTGAGCGTGCGCTTAGTTGCAGGCCAGCTCATTCATTGTGAGCCGCACGAGGCAGGAATTGAATATACGGAATTCGACTCCTGGACTCATTGGACCCTCGCTCAGAATTTTTCTCTTGTATGCTCTTTGTGGTGCGGTAGGAATTGGTCATTCGGGCGACCCAATGCTTTGAATCAAGTTTCATCGTAACACGGTTCAGGATGATCCCAGGCAGACCTACCATGAAGCCCAGAGCAAAAGTTGCTGCAATAATTGTAGGGGCACTTGCGACTCCCTGATGAATGGCGGCGTTTACGGAAAATGCCATCCATCCCAAGAAGCTCAGCACGGCCCAGCCGATGAAGACCGTACCGAGTCCTGAAAGTCCCCACTTCTTAACGAATAGACTTAGCTTCTCTTTTCTAGACCTCAATCGTGCCAGAAGATACCTTCCTGTTTCTTGAACCAGAAGGGTGAGAAGCGCCTTTACAATTGTCTCAAACCAGTTGATAGTTCTCGCGAATTTCTTCGGCTTCGTTTCGAACATGCTTCAGGCGGTTCATGGCTCAAATTTGAGCTATAAACTCTACTTGAGGTGCTTCCGGGTCAAATAGCGGTCAGCCACCCCGGCTCGATCACGGTATGAGATGTAGAATCCTGATAGTCCCCTGCAAAGTGCCTTAGAATTGGAAACTTGCTCGTGATCATGTTAATCCTCCAAAAGTCGTCAGATGATGACCCAGCCGTCTCACGCTTCCAGCAGTTTCGTTCTCGTGTCTGAGCAATAACCGAATGATATCTCAACATCAAAGATGTCGGGTCAGCGGAGCGACTGGCGCGAGCGACTATACGCCAACCCTTCGCGAATGGAACAAGAAATAGCAATCAAACTACAAGACAACCGGATATCGTATCAGACACAAGTCGAGATACCTGTAACGACGGCCGACTTCTACTTCCCGCTAGAACCCCGGCCATTGATCGTATTCGTCGATGGCCGGGTCCACCTCAAGACAAGCCAGATGACCAAAGACGAAGAAACACGAACACTACTACGAAAGAAAGGATACAGAATCCTAGAACTATACTACAGCAACTACTCAGACAAGAAAAGAGACCAACTATACCAAGACATCCTCGCTGGCCTAGGCAGAGAATCATAGAGATCGGACAATCAACAGCTTACGAAGCGTTCTACGAATGACAGAACGGTCCAAATCCGAATCTGCTCTGTTCGAGGTGTTTCTTCACTATGACCCCGTAACTCCCCGCACTGGTGCGGCTACAACTCTGAAGAAAGCAAAGCTTCTGAATGCTATACTCGAACAAGTAACTACCGAAGAACTCGTCCGCGCCAAGGAAAGGCTCCATAATCGGGTCGTCAAACTGAGCGTCGTCTTCAATCTTTGGAAAACTCCGCCAACCGAATCGGACACGAGATGGATTAAGGACATAGACAATCTTCTGAAAATTCTATTCGATGTATTGGGCCGTGGAAAACAAGGATTGAAACTCGTTGAGGACGACAGCTACATATGCCAAGTTCAAGCGACCAAATTACTCGTTTCAAGCAAAGAAGAGGAAGGCTACCTAGTCAGAATTGAAGGGTATCAGGATGATCAAATGCTTCGGTCACTAAACGAGTCTTTTGCCAAGAGGAGGAAAGCCTAGACTCTAGGCTTTTAGCGGTTGCAAGTGGCCGAGGCTGATAAGCTGGCGGAGGCCGAGGCTGCAATTGCCGCACCCCCTGCGATTGAGTTGCTGGGGGGGCGTAAAACCGCTCAATAATTGTGTTCTCGTCAAGTTTCAACTCTGGCTGATTCCTGTAAGGAGGTTGGATGAGGACGCCTTTGAGGAGATAGGTTCGACCTTGCGCAAGGTAGACCGGGACCCAAGAAGTGAA
>Ga0209237_1002715_pt1 | contig 10661 bp, 9 predicted proteins | sample GraSoi013_1_40cm_2_FD_185820 | JGI IMG/M metagenome (GOLD analysis project Ga0209237, IMG submission 185820) | Grasslands soil microbial communities from the Angelo Coastal Reserve, California, USA - Sample 10_02_2013_1_40cm (SPAdes) (version 2) | ecosystem: Environmental > Terrestrial > Soil >...
CGATGCGGACAAGCGGATGGAGCTGCGCGTCGTACCTGGGGTCCGTCGACGCGACGCGAAGCTCCCGCTGGCTCGCCTCGTACCCGTTCGCGCCAACCGCCACGGCCGCCGGCACCTCGGTCCGGATCGAGAAGACCATCCGGTAGCGCCCCCGCTCGTCGGTGTAGGTCGCCGCGAGCTCCCGGCCTTGTTGGACACGGACGAAGGCTTTCGCGATCGGCGCTCCGCTTTCGTCCGTGACCGTCCCCGACATCGTCACCGCGAGCGGCGCAAGCCCCGCGAGCCCGAGCGCCGCGCGCGCCGTCCGCTGGACGGGATCGAGCGTGGCCGCGAAAACGAGTAGGACGATGGCCACCGCACCAAGGGCGAGCAGTCGTCCGCGACGGCCGGCGGGTAACGCCTCCTGCGCATCGACGATGCGCGCTACGCCCGTAAGTCCTTCACCAGGTCGCGTGTCTTTCTCCTTGATCCCGCAGACGGAACGACCGTCGCTCCCGATCGCCTTCCCCTCGCTGTCCGATGAGGCAGCCTAGCGGGCGCAATCGGTGGCAAGTGCTAAGGCCGCGAAATCGGCGGAACACGCCGAAAGCTCGTTGAACAGCGCGGGGCTCATGGCCGTTTCGCGGCGACACCTGCGGCTGGAGTCTTCGGCCCTGAGGAGCGCCGTGCGCCCTTGATGTGATGCGATGCTATCCGGGGTGCCGCGCGCGCTGAACGAACATTCCGCCCGCGAAGATCCGGTCGGGCAATTCCTGACGTGGCTGGCCGACGCGCGCACGGCAGGCGGCGCCTGGGCGGATGCCATGACGGTCGCAACGGCCACACCGGGCGGGCGGCCCTCGGCCCGCGCGGTGCTCCTGCGCGGGGTCGACGAGCGCGGTTTCCTGTTCTTCACCGACTACCACAGCCGTAAGGGCCGGGAGTTGACGGCGAACGCTCGTGCCGCGCTCGTCTTCATCTGGCCCGAGCTCCACCGACAGGTCCGCGTCGAGGGCACCGTGCGCCGCATCTCGGCGAAGGAATCGGACGACTACTTCATGAGCCGACCGCGCGGCAGCCGTCTCGCCGCGGTCGCTTCGAGGCAGGGTCGCGCTATCGCTTCGCGCGAGCTTCTTGAGCGGCGCGTGCGCCAGGTGAGTAAGCGCTACCGTGGCCAGCCGATCCCGCGCCCGCCGCGCTGGGGCGGATACCGCGTCGCGCCGACCGCGATTGAGTTCTGGCAGGGTCGCGCGAACAGGCTGCACGACCGGCTCGGCTACCTGAAGCTCAGGGATGGAAGCTGGCGCCGTCAGCGGTTGCAGCCTTAGCCAACGGCGCGTCGTCGGGCGCCTGCGGCCCAGAGATCGCGGAGGTCACTTGCTCAGGCGTATCACCAGCTAGATCGGGTCAAAGAGAAGCGCGAGGGTAACGATGATCTATCCTCGCGCTCAGCGAGCGCCGCGCTGTACCGATCGGAACACGATTTCGTCTAGAAGCCCTTCGTGCTCGGCAGCGCTCAAAAGGAAGAGCCCGTCGTGAGGAAGGACGCGATCGCGCGGGGACGACGTCGCCGCACGGGCGCGAACCCGGCGACCTCGGAGCTTACGCGCCGGGAACATGAGGTCGCGCAGCTCCTGACTCGTGGCCTTACCAACCGTCAGATCGCAGAGAAGCTCGTCATCGCTGAGCGGACCGCGGAACACCATGTCGAACAGATCCGCTACAAGCTCGGGTTCCACACCCGCAGCCAGATCGCCGTATGGGCGGCCAGCGCGGATGGGCAACCAAATGCCGACGAGGCGAAGCCGGCGAGAGCGAGCCCCCCGGTCGCGAGAGCTGTTCGAGGGGTCGTCCTCTCACGGAGACGCCTTGTGGCGCTGATCGTGACCGCGGCCCTTCTCATAAGCGCCGAAGGCGTGGCGATTACGTACTTCTTCGGCCACGCCCCGCTCCCTGTTGCCGACACGGCCGACAGCATCATCCAGATCGACGACAGCACTGCCCAGCCAATCGGCAAAGTGGCGATAAGCGGCGAGGGCGGCGAGCTCGCGATGGGTGATGGCGCGATCTGGGAGATCAGCCCCAACGCACGAACGCTCTCGCGGATAAATCCAAGGACCCACGCACTGGTTGCGTCCTACGGCGTACCCGGTGCGGCGCCACCGGTCGCCCTTGCGGTCGGAGCCGACTCAGTGTGGGTCGCGACGGCGTTCGGCGACAAGGCGCTATGGCGGTTCGACCCACGGACGGAGCACTTCAGACAGCCCATTGGCCCGTCCGTTGGGCTGTCGGGAGTCGCATATGGGGCCGGCGCCTTGTGGATGGCGGACAAGACCGACGATGTCGTCTATCGGGTGGATCCGAGGACGGACACCGTGACCGCACGGATTCCGGTCGGAGAAGGGCCCGAGGGGATCTGCGTCGACTTCGGGTCCGTGTGGGTGGTCAACGCGGTGGATGGGAGCGTCTCTCGCATCGACGCCGCCTCGGCGACGTTGACGGAGACGATCGCCCTTCGAGCTGCGCCGAGCGCGATCGCGACCGGGCGCGGCGCGGTCTGGGTCGTGAGCGAGTCGTCGAGTGTCTTGATCAGAATCGATCCAGCGACGAACACGACGACGGAGATCCCGCTCGGAATCGGACCCTCTGCCGTGGCGGTGACCGATTCCGTTCTCTGGGTCTCGCACGGTGTGGCAGGCGAGATCTCGCGCATCGACTTTGACAGCTTCAAAGTCTCGGCGACGACGCACGTCCATGGCGCGGTGAACAGCATCTCGTCCGACGGCCGCTCGGTCTGGGCGACCGTGCATGCGTCCACACCTGCGAGCGCCGGTATCGGACCAGACCCTCTTCGCGGCGGCACGTTGCGTGTCGCGATGCCCGCCTGGGCTTTCTCCGATCTCGCCAATCCCGATCCGCAGGCGAACGCGCTGGACCCACAGATCCGGCCGGGGCTTGACGCGGGCGAGCTCTTCCGCTGCTGTCTGCTCCGGACCCTCGTTTCTCACACCGGCCTCTCGTACCGCGACGGTGGCGCCGAGCTCCGTCCCGATCTCGCCGCGCGGCTGCCAGACGTGTCTGCGGACGGCATGACGTGGACGTTCCATCTGCGGCCGGGTCTGTACTACGCTCCGCCACTGGACAAACTCGAGATCAGCGCCGCCGATTTCGTGCGCGCCTTGGAGCGCGACGCACGTCTTAAAAACACAGAGGCGGCGCTGTATTCGCCGATCGAGGGCTTCGACCAGTACCGCGATCGCAGGGCAAGTGTCATCTCAGGGCTTGACACACCGGATCGCTACACGTTGAAGGTGCGCCTCACGGCCGTCACTGGAGACCTGCCCGACCGGTTCGCGCGCTCCGACACCGCGCCCCTGCCGCCTCGCGACACCGACGCGAGCGCCGAGTTCGGCGCGGCGGCCGGACACGACAGTGGCTACGGTCGGTTCCTCGTCAGTTCGGGCCCATACATGATCGAGGGCAGCCGCGAGCTCGACTTCTCGCTCTCGCCTGAGCGACAAGCGCCGGTCAGCGGCCTTCGGCCCGGGCATTCGCTGATGCTCGTACGCAATCCGTCGTGGAGTCGGGACACGGATCCCTTGCGACCCGCCTATGTCGATCGCATCGAAATCGCGATCGGCATATCGGACGACGAGGCCGCCGATTTCGTAGACACCGGGCGCGCGGACATCATCCTGCGGGGGTCTCCGCCGCCGCAGGCGATGCCCTGGCTCATCGAGAAGGTCCGGGCCGACCCGCGCCTCGGCCGCGTCGAGGTGAACTCACGAGATTTCCTGCGGATCGTCAGCATGAACCTCGCGGTCCCGCCTTTCGACGACATCCACGTGCGCCGGGCCGTCAACTACATCCTCGACAAGCGCGCCCTCCTGGAGGCGCACGGCGGCGACCTGACCGGACGCATCCTGACGCACTACGTACCCGACAGCCTCGAGAACGACGCGCTCGTCGGCTACGACCCGTACGCCACGCCGGGGGCGAGGGGCAGCCTCGAGCTCGCCAAGCAGGAGATGAAGCAGTCGCGGTACGACCCGGGGCACATCGGGATGTGCGGCGCACCGGAGTGCAAGCACGTGCTCGGCCTGACGATCAAAGGGGGTCCATCGCTCTTCCCACGGCTGTTCGGTGGGTTCCCTCGCCTCGCAGCGATCATCGCGGACAACCTGGGCAAGATCGGGATAGCGGTCGATGTGCAGAGCCCGCCGGACTTCTTCGACCTGATCGTCGATCCGGCAGCACGCGTACCACTCGCGCTCACCCCCGGACTCGGGCCGAACTATCCGAGCGCGTCATCGACCTTCCCCGCCGATTTCTCGAGCGCGGCGCTCGGCACCAGCAACATGTCGCTAATAGGAGCCACGCCCGATCAGCTGCGCGTGTGGGGCTACAGCGTGACGAGCATCCCGAGCCTAGAGCGCCGGATCCACGAGTGCATGCTCGGTGGGCTTCGCCAGACGCAATGCTGGACTGCGCTGGATGTGTATGTCATGGAAAAGATCGTGCCGATCGCGCCGTACACCCTGGAGACCGTGATCGACGTCGTGCCCAGCCGCGTGGTCAACTACTCGTTCGACCAGTCCAGCGACGCAGTGGCGCTCGACCAGCTCGCGATACGGCACTGAGAGCGAGCGAACCTTCAAGAGCGCAAAACAGGTATTTCTGCCGATGCGAATGGCGTAGCCCGGGGAGCATCGTGCGCCGGTCGATTTGTGCCGGCGCCACGGCGTCAGACGAACGCCGCCAGTCGGCGCATTCGTCGTTAGGCTCGCCGCGACCTCGGCGCGCCCCGACAGCCGTCTGGCACGTCGCTAAACAAAACGGCGGCGCGGCGGGCCGTCCGGCGGCTCTGAGAGGGGAGGCGTCCCGAGTGGATCACAGCGAGTCAGCGAATAGGTGGGCATGGCCGGGCGTCGGCTACCTGCCGGCGCCGCTGAAGGAGAAGCACGTCATGAAGAGCACACTTTCTGTAGCGCTCGGATCACTTCTGATCGTACTGACCGCACTGCTCGATCCAGGACTCGCGACAGCGCAGCAGTTTTCGGACTGGTCTTCGCCGACAAACGTCAACGCGATGGTGCGCAGCGACGGCACCCCTTGCCCGGCTGTGGTCAACTCGACGGCCGACGACCAGCACATGACGATTTCGAAGGATGGGCTGAGCCTCATATTCAGTTCGAACCGTCCGGGCGGGTCGGGCGGGCAGGACCTCTGGGTCACCGCACGCGGCAGTCGCGACGATTGCTGGGGAGAACCGGCGAACCTAGGAAACGTCGTGAACAGTGCCGTCATGGATCTCGCTCCAAACCTCACTACGGACGGCCACTGGCTCTACTTCCACAGCCGGCGGCCAGGCGGCTGTGGCGGAGGGACTAGTGGGGAGCTGTGGGTGAGCCGCCGGCAAGACAAGCGCGATAACTTCGGCTGGGAAACTCCGGTCAACCTCGGCTGCGCGATCAACCTCGAGGGCATTGACCAGGCAGGCCCAAACCACTTCGAGGACGAAGCATCGGGTACCCAGTTCCTCTATTTCACGCGCAAGCCCAGCAGCGCGACCGAGGACTTCTTCGACATCTACGTGAGCACCTGCAACGCGGACCTCGCGACCTGCAACCTGCAGGGGCTCTGGAGCGTCGGCGAACCGGTAGCCGCCCTCAACTCGCCGCCCGACCCGGCGCACGGGTTTGGTCGCGACACACGCACCGCGATCCGGCGGCGCGACGGCTTGGAGATGATCCTATCCAGCAAGCGCGCCCCAGGCCTCATCGATCTCTGGACCTCCACACGCGCGACAACTCTCGACCAGAACTGGTCTGTGCCGCGGAACCTGAGCGTTCTCAACTCCTCGGCCAACGACGGAGCGCCCGCCATTTCCTGGGACGGCACGGAGCTCTACTTCTATTCGAACCGCACCGGCGTCCTAGGTGCCACGGGTGGCAATGACCTATACGTAAGCACCCGCGGCCGGTAATAGCGGGAAACAGCGGCAGAGAGGCGCGGCCAGTCTCCGCGTCCCTCTGCGACCTCAGGTTCTGCTCGCCGCCGCCGCGGGGTGACGCTCGGCCGCGCGCCACACGATCAAGAGCGGGATGACGATGACCGCGCACAGCGCCGCGGAGAGTCCGATCGCAGCCGGGGCGCCCAGTCTGTCCGCGAACGCGAGCAGGAGCGGCATGGCGACCGCGAGCCCCAGCTCGAATAGGAGCGCACCGAGGGAAAGAATGGTCGCGCGCTGCGCACTGGGGATGAGGTCGTTGATCCGCGCCGACAGGAGCGGTCCGACGAGCGCCGGTACGAGCGCGACCGCGAGCATGAGCGCGACCGATGGGATCGATGGGAACGCTCCGAGGATCCCGGTCGCGGCGAGCAGCACCGCGACACCTGCGGCGACGATGGTCGTGAGCTCCACACGTCCCGCCACTCTGTGCGCGAGCCACGATGCGGCGACCGTGGTCACCTGGACGGCAAGCACGATGATGCCAAGCGACGCGAGCGGCACCCCGACGCCAATGGCATACGGCTGAAGAAGCACGTAGTAGACGACCAGCGGCATTACGAGGATCGCCGCGTTCAACACCAGCAGAGCGCGGACGAGCGGACGGCGGGCTGCGATGCCTATCGCCGTGCTGAGGTTCTTCCAGTAGCCGAGCGGGCTCTCACCATCGTCCCCGTGTCGTGGTGGCTCCTTCACGGTGAGTACGAGCGCGGTCGCGGCGAGGCCCCCGAGCCCGCAGATGGTGAAGCACAACGTCATATCGATCGTCGCGAGCGCCGCACCGACCACCGACGCGATGCCCTGTGACGCCTGCTGGATCGCCGCGTATCGCCCGTTCTGCTTCGCCGCCTCAGACTTGCGACCGCCCGCTTTCAGGCTGTCGTACAGCAGGGCCGAGTCGGCGCCGCTGACGAACGCCATCGAGGAATTCCAGAGCGCGTAGCCCAAAAGGAATGCGGGCGAGAGCGCCTCCGCGAGGATGAGGAACATCGCGACCGAATACAGGAACGCCCCCATCGCGATCGACGCTTTGCGACCCCAGCGATCGGCGATCGCTCCGCTCGGCACCTCCAGCGCGGCGGTCAGGACCCAAGCGAATCCTTCGAGCAGCCCGATCTGGGTCAGGCCCAAGCCCTTCCGCTGAAGGAAGACCACCCAGATGGGCACCCACAGGATGAACATGAGGAGCGCCTGAACAGCGAAGAGGCGCCAGATGTTGCCGCGGTACGCGGAGGATGCTGCGAGGCGTGGTGCTGCGGCGAGCATCACCCAAGTTTGCCCGGAAGTCGTGTTCGGGAGACGATTAGGTTCGCTCGGTTGAATTAGACAACACAGGGGGAGATACGAGATATGGCTTCTACTTCCGTCGCAGAGGGCAAAGAGACGAAAGCCGCCGGCCAGTACGCCGACGTGAACGGCATCAAGCTCTATTACGAGATCCACGGGGCGGGCGCACCGCTCATCCTGCTGCACGGCGGTCTCGGCGCGATCTCGATGTTCGGGCCGAACCTCCCTGCGCTCGCCGAGGGCCGCCAGGTCATCGCGGTCGATCTGCAGGGCCACGGCCGCACGGCCGACATCGATCGACCGCTCAGCCCCGAACTGATGGCCGACGACATCGCGGCTCTGATCAAGCATCTGAAGCTCGAGCGCCCGGACCTCATGGGCTTCTCTCTGGGCGGCGGCGTCGCGCTCCTGACCGCCATCAAGCATCCTGAGCTCGTCGGCAGACTCGTGGTCGTCTCCACGCCGATCCGGCGCGACGCGTTCTATCCCGACATCCTCGCCCAGCAGAAGCAGGTCACTGCAGAGGCGGCGGAGGCGATGAAGCAGACGCCGATGTACCAGCTCTATGCCAGCATCGCGCCGCGGCCCGAGGACTGGCCGAGGCTCCTCGCCAAGATAGGTGAGGGGATGGCGAAGGACTTCGATTTCTCGAAAGAGGTCGCCAAGATCAAGGCGACCACGCTGGTGGTCGCGGGGGACGCGGACATCTTCCCGCCGGCGCATGCCGTCGAAGTCTTCGGGCTTCTGGGCGGCGGCAAGGGAGACCCCGGTTGGGATGGTTCCGGACGCCCGAAGTCACAGCTCGCCATCCTGCCGGGTGTGACGCACTACACGATGGGAAGCGCGCCCGCACTCTCGGCCGTGGTCATCCCGTTTCTTAACGAGCCGACACCGAAGGGTCAGTGATCCGCGGGCCTGATTCTTCGTTCTGCACCAGCGGAGAGGCGACCAGGCCGAGCGACGCAAACGCGACCGTGTAGGCGCCGGCGACCGCGAAGGTGCCCGCCGGCCCGACGGACCCCACGAGCGCCGCAGCGGCGATCGGCGCGATCGGATTGATCACCGAATTCCCGAGCAGATCGATGCTCGAGACGCATCCGAGCATTCGCTCCTGCCATGACGCACCTGACCTCGGCTCTCGACGACACGGTTCATCAGCGGGTACGGCTCGGGATTCTGGCTGTGCTGTCAGAATCCCAGCGGGCCGACTTCGGCTACCTCAAAGAGGTCCTCGAGCTAACCGCCGGAAACCTCTCTCAGCACCTCGGGATCCTAGAAGACGCGGGGCACATCCAGATCGCCAAGACCTTTTGAGGACAGGCGCTCTCGAACCTGGATCACGGTGACTCGGAAGGGGCATGCGGCGCTCGCCGCGGAGGTTGCAACAATGCGCGCCCTATTGAACGGCATCACCCGCGCCCAACGCGCCTGAAACGAGCGAGAGATCTATCTAAGGACTACCTGGCGACCGGCACGTGCAAGATCGTGCGGAGTCCCTCCTCTATCGGCGTCAGCGTGACTCCGTATGTACGCGCGGTCTCGTCCATGTCGATCGGCGAGTCGTACGTTTCCATCGCGAAGAGCAACCCGGCAACGCCCGGCGGCAGGCCTTCTATCGACTCACCCGGCGCCACCGAGCGCGTCTCGATCTTGTGACCCACGATGCGCTCCGCTGATGCAACGACGTCGCTCCACGACACAGGCCGAGGTCCGCCGATGACGATGGTGGCGTTGCGCGCGGCGGGGTGGTCGATCGCTGCGATCGCGAACGGAACGACGTCGCGCATCGAGAGCATGGAGTGGCGGCGCGATGCCTCGCCCACCAGCGTGACCGGCTTGCCCTGCGCCAGGGGCGCCGCCAGAACAATCCCGCCCCACACCTCGATGTAGAGGTTGGGCATGAGGATCGTGTACGTCATGCCGCTCTCGCGGAGGCGTTGCTCGTTCAAGGCTTTGATCCGCATCAGTGGAACGGGCGAATCCGCCGAGGAGCCAAGCGCGGACGTGAACACGAAGTGCCGCACGCCCGCGGCTTTCGCCGCCTCGATGAGGCTGCGGTAGCCGACGTCGTCGACGGTCTCGAGTGTGTCGGGCGCCTGGCGGATGATCGCCGTCGCCGTCGACACGATGGTGTCGACGTCGCGGCAGGCCGCATCGAGGGAGGCGCGCTCCTTCAGGTCCCCGATCGCCGGTGTCGCACCGGCGGCCACCAGCGGCGCGTAGTTTCGGCCTTCGCGGACAAGGATGCGTACCTCTTTGCCGAGCGCGAGCAGACCGCGAGTGATCATGCCCCCAAGAGTTCCGGTCGCGCCAACTACGAGGATCATTCCGCTCCCCCTTCCGCGCCCGCTGCGCGATGTCCCCGGCGCAACTCTGCGCTGGCGTGTCAAGCGCAGCAAAGAGGCTGAGCGAGGTCTGCGCGACGGACTGTCATCCCCACGGCAGGTCAACCATCGTGATGCGTCAACTCGCGCTCTCGATCGGGATCGTCGCCTTGCGATGGCGGCACTCGTGGGCGCAGGCCTGGTGCTCGACGTCCGCCTGCTCGGACTCACGCGAATTGCCGCTGGCGCAGCTGCTGCGCTTTGCTGATCCACTGCTCCAAACGGCCGAGGCCGTTTGGAACGCGCTTGGTTTTCAGTTTGGGCGCGCCGCTCGCTGGCGTCGTGGGTTGACGCGGTCATTCCACCAGTGGCTGCCCGAGTAGCCGGCGTCATCGCGATCGTGGGCTGGGTCAGCACGGTCACCGCGGCGCGACACATTCCTTCGTCTGAACCGAAGACGCGGGCTATCGCGGCGCGGCGTGCCCGTGCACCCAGCGTGTGTGTCGGCTCCCCCGCCTAGGCGTGGGCCGAGGGCAACGCGTGCTCCGCCGACGGGCTGCCTGCCGTAACGCCACTCGCGCGGAAGTTGTGGTCCGCCCCTAACGCGCGCGTGCGCCGCGCGTTTCTTTGGCATGCCGCCTCGTTTGATGATCGGCCTGATTTGTGTCGCGACGGCCCACCGCACGAATCCGCGATCACAAGGCCGAGTGACCAAGCAAGAAGGCCTATGGTGCTTTTGCCCCGCCGACACCGTGAGTCGGCCGCATGAGTGGCAAGCGGTGACGCCGGCGGTGCCGCTGAGCGATATCGCGAGGGGCCGATTCCGTGCCCTGGGCACGAGTCTCAGGACGCCATGGCCTAGCCTGAGCGCCGGTAAGAAGTCATCGCGCCAGGCATGAAGACCGGAAATCTCCCGGCAGCGCTGGTCTGAGCCCTTCATTTACCGTTCGCTGACCCGCAAGTCTCCAAAACCGGCGTAGCCTGAGTGCTAGCCAGGCAGGCAATACGGTGGGAAGTAGGCCGGGGATGAGCGAGCCAATGATCGAGTACCGCTGCGGAGA
>Ga0209237_1002718_pt1 | contig 10658 bp, 5 predicted proteins | sample GraSoi013_1_40cm_2_FD_185820 | JGI IMG/M metagenome (GOLD analysis project Ga0209237, IMG submission 185820) | Grasslands soil microbial communities from the Angelo Coastal Reserve, California, USA - Sample 10_02_2013_1_40cm (SPAdes) (version 2) | ecosystem: Environmental > Terrestrial > Soil >...
ATTAGTTTACTTCGACTTCATGTTCGCGTTCTCGCGGGGCCCGACAACATTGTGTGCATCGGGGCCCCACCCGCAACGCTGTTGCGTAGCGCTTGCACTTCGCAACGGCTCACGGCTGTCGCGCGCGGACGCCTCGCACGCGTCGCGCTATCGCGCTCGCGTGCTGGCGTAGCCGCCGCTGATGAGCGCCGCGACGGCTGCGCCAAGGCAAAGGCCGCTCGCCGCACGAATCCAGTTCGACGGCGTCACGCCGGTGGTCCATTCATACGCGAGCGTCGCGATCGTCGGCAGCGCCGCGAGCGCGAGGACCGTTCTCGCGTAGGGGCCGACCCATGTGCCTGCCCTGAGCTCGTCCTTCGACAGGCTCAGGACGAGCGTCGAAGGGTCGGCCCGGGGCGGACGCGCGCGTCCGCCCCTACGCGATGCCAAGACGATTGCCGCGAGCGCGGCGCCGACGTAGATGCCCGTACATCGCGCGCAGACCGGCATCTGGTGCGACCACAGATAAAACGATCGCTCGGGTCGCTGATGGCAGATGACGCTGCCGATCGCATACACCGCCAGCGCCAGCAGGTAGACGACAGACGACGCGGCCGGGCGCGACGCCGCGAGGGTCGCCAGCGGCAGCGTCAGCGCCCACGCGATCGACGCTCCACTGAACGCGCGCCAAAGAGCGATCATTCGATTCACCGACGATCTGTTCTGGATACGCGCGAGCGGTTTACGCCGCGAGAGCGCCTGCGGCCCTCGCGAGCGCGAACGCGCGAGCGAGAGCGAGCGGGGGTGGGGGCCCCGCGAGCAATCGTCAGCGCGACCACGACGCCCCACGCCAATGTGAATGGTACACTCTCGCATGCTTGCCGGCGTCGCCCTGGTATCCGCCACGCTCTTGATGATCGAGCTCGCATTGACGCGCATCTTCTCGGTCGTCATGTACTACCACTTCGCGTTCCTCGCGATTTCGATTGCGCTCTTCGGCCTCAGCGCCAGCGGCGTGTTCGCGTATCTCGCGCGAACGCGGCTCGAGCGTCGCGACCTCACATCGCTGCTGAGCGCGGCGTCGTTGGTCTACGCCGCGACGACGATCGTCGCGTTGTTCTTCCTCGTGCGGCTGCGGGTCGGGCTGAACTACTCGCGCGAGAACCTGCTGCTGATGCTGACGATCTACGCGCTTGCCGCACTGCCCTTCTTTACCGGCGGCCTCGTCATCACGCTGGCGATCGCTCGCCAGTCGTCGCGCATCAACACGGTCTACGCCGCCGACCTCACCGGCGCCGCCGCCGGCTGCCTGATCCTGATTCCGCTGTTGAACCGCCTCGGCGCGCCGGGCGTGGTGCTGACCGCGGCCGTCATGGCGATCGCCGCCGCCGTCCTGTTCGCGGATCGCGCGAGGCGTCCGCGTATCGCAACGATTGGCGCGGCAATCATGCTTCTGCCACTCGCCGGTCAGCTGTCCGGCCGCGCTGGCTTCGACGTCGTCGACACGAAGGGGCATCGCAGCGACCGCATCCTGTTCGCCAAGTGGAACTCGTTCTCGCGCATCGGCGTGTACGAGCGCACACACGGCGACTGGTCCTTGAGCCCGGCCTACAAGGGACCGCTGCCCGACACGCGCTACATGGACATCGACTCGGCCGCGTCGACGCCGATTCTCGGCCTCGCGCCTGACTTCTCCAACGTCCAGTACCTGAAATACGAGCTGACGGCGCTCGCCTACCACTTGAAAGAATCTCAGGGCTCAGGGCTGAAGGCTGAGGGCTTCAATGCGCTGGTCATCGGTCCGGGCGGCGGAAGAGACTTGGTCTCGGCGCTCGTGTTCGGCGCGCGGCACGTCGACGGCGTCGAGATCAATCCGATCATCGCCGACGATGTGATGCGCGGTCAGTTCCGAGAATTTTCGGGCGGCATCTACACGCATCCGCGCGTGCGCATCGTCGTCGACGACGGCCGCAGCTTCGTGCGGCGGACGCCGGATCGGTACGATGTCATCCAGGCGTCGCTCGTCGACACGTGGGCGGCGACCGCTGCCGGCGCCTACACGCTCACCGAGAACACGCTCTACACCGTGGAGGCATTCGACGACTACCTCGATCACCTCACGGACGAAGGCGTCCTGACGATGACGCGATGGGTCTTCGACGGGCTGCGACTCGTCTCGCTCGCGCAGGCGGCGGCCGAGAAGCGCGGATGGTCGGCCGCGGATCGGATCGCGATCATCCGTCACCAGCGCGTCGCCACGTTCCTCTTCAAACGCACGCCGTTCACGGCGGCCGAGCTGGCGACGCTGCACGACGTCTCGGCGCAACTCGGGTTCGAGGTGCTCTATGCGCCGAGTGAGGAGGAGAGTCCGCCGGTTCGTGAGGAAACGGTCGATGGCACGTCAACCGGGGACTACGGGCGGCTGATTCGCGCATCCGACCCGCAGCAGTTCTACGCAGGCTTTCGCGCCGACATCCGTCCCACGACCGACGATCGTCCGTTCTTCTTTCACACCACGAAGCTCGAAAATCAATTCGCGGTGGCGTTCGGCCGCTCGATGCTGTTCGGCAACGGACTGAGCGCGCTGCTCACGTTGCTCGGCATCTCGGGCGCGCTGGTCGTCCTGTTCGTCATCGGACCGCTGGCGATCGCCGGCCGTGGCGCCGGGCATCCGCGCGGCTGGTTCGCGTGGCTGGTTTACTTCGGCGCGCTCGGCGCCGGCTTCATGCTGATTGAGGTCGCGATTCTGCAGCGCTTCGTGCTGCTCCTCGGGCATCCGGTGTACTCGCTCACCGTGACGCTGTTCTCGCTGCTGCTCGGCACGGGCCTCGGCGCGGCGTGGAGCCGGCGCTTCGATCAGCAGTCCCTTGGCCGGACGGGCGCGATCGCGCTGGTCACGGTCGCGGGCATCGCCATCGCGGTGATTCTCGTCGTCACGCCATTGGTCAGCTGGGCCATTCCGTTTGCGCGGACGACGCGGATGGCGATCGCGATCGCGACGCTCGTGCCGATCGGCCTCGCGCTCGGGATCCCGATGCCGACCGGGATGCGGCTGTTGAGCGCACGCGCGCCGCAGATGGTCGCATGGGCCTGGGGGATGAACGGCGCGCTGTCGGTCCTCGGCGCGACGCTCGCCATCTTCATCGCGATGAACTGGGGTTTTCAGGCGACCCTGCTCGCCGCCTCGGCGACATACCTCATCGGGCTGGCCGCTTTCCTTCTAGCCGCCTGAAACTTAAACGACGTTTTTGAGTCTAACGATGTTAGACTAGTGAACACTGTTCAGCATTACTAGTCGTACTCAAGCCTGACTTGAGTACGACTTCAGAATTGCTAGGGAAATCAATGGGTATCAAAGAACGTCAGGAACGGGACCGCGAGGCGGTGCGCCGCGCGATTCTCGACGCGGCGCGCGACCTCTTCGTCAGCGAGGGGTACGACAACGTCTCGATTCGCAAGGTCGCCGAGCGGATCGAGTACAGCCCGGCCGCGATTTACGGCTACTTTCCGAGCAAGGACGACATTTTCTTCGCGCTCGCGGAGGAAGGATTTCGCTTGCTGGGCGATCCGGGGGTCGGTGAGGCGCACGAGCGCCTCCAGAACCTGCCGCCGCTCGAGCGCGTGCGCGCCGTGTTCTGGCGGTTGTACGAGTTCAGCCGGCAGCAACCCGAGTACTTCGCGCTCATGTTCGTCGATCGCTCGGTGCCGCGCATCAGCCGCGAGTACGAGCGGTTCGCGTTCGCCCGCGAGATGAAGCGCCACATCGCCGAGGAAATCCAGCGCTGCATCGACGCGGGCCAGCTGCCGGCGACCGTCAAGCCGGCCGTGGCCATGCGGCTGCTGACCAGCGGCGTGCTGGGGGTTGCCGTCATGCGGTTGTCGGACCGGCTGCCGCCCGGCGAGAACGCCGATGACATCGCGAGCGACGTGCTCGACACCATCCTGGCCGGTCTGCGATCGGGGATCGCACTCAAGTCGCGCGGCGTCGATCTGGAGTGCGGCGCCCCCGTCGCCGACGCAAACGTCGCGCAGGCCTTCAGGCCTGCTTCTTCGAGGAGCCGATGATGTCTCGCGGAATCGTGAAGCCGATCGTCGCGTCCCTGCTCGTCGCGGCTCCCCTCGTCGCGGGCGCCTGCAGCTCGGCGGACGGCAAAACCAAAGATCAATCTGGCGCGGCCGCGGCGGCTGTCGCGGTTGCGCCGGCTGTGGCGGTCGAGCAACCGATTGCGCGCTTCATACGCGCGACCGGGACGCTGATGGCGGAGGAGCAGGCCGACGTCGCCGCCGAAACCGCCGGCCGCGTCGTCGCCGCGCCGGTCGAGCGCGGCACGCCGGTCTCGCAAGGTTCGGAGCTCGTCCGCCTGTCCTCGACGGAAACCGATGCGCAGTTGAAGGAAGCGCAAGCCAACGCGGCGCAGATCGAGGCGCGGCTCGGCTTCACGTCCGGCGGCTCGTTCGACGTCAACGCCGTCCCTGAAGTGCAGAACGCGAAAGCGGCATACGAGCTCGCGCAAAGTGAGTTCGCGCGCATCAAGTCGCTGCTCGATCAGAAGGTCGTCTCGCAGTCGGAGTACGACCAGCGGCGCACGCAGATGGAAGCCGCGCGGCAGCAGTACGAGGCGGCGAAGAACGGCGCCGCGCAGCAGTATCAGTCGCTGCAGGCGGCACGCGCGCGTGTGGCGCTCGCGCGCAAAGCCTTCACCGACACCGTGGTCCGCGCGCCGTTCAACGGCGTCGTCGCTCAGCGTCTCGTCTCGGTCGGCGATTACGTGACCAAGGGGATGAAGATCGCGGTCGTCGTGCGCGTGAATCCGCTGCGTGTGCAGCTCACCGTGCCCGAGCAGTTCATCTCGGCGATCAGCGTCGGCCAACCCGTCGGCTTCCTCGTCGATGCCTATCCCGGACGTCAGTTCGAGGGGCGCGTGAAGTACATCGCTCCGGCATTGCAGGCAGATCAGCGCGCGCTGACAGTTGAAGCCGTCGTGCCGAATCCGAAGGGCGATTTGAAACCGGGGCTCTTCGCGACGGCGCGGATCGAGCAGCACGCCAGAACGCCAGGCGTCCTGGTCCCAGCCGCCGCCGTGCTGACCAGCGGCGGCACCAGCCGCGTGTTCGTCGTCAGTGGCGATCACGTCGAAGAGCGCGTCGTGTCGATCGGTCAGACGGTCGGCGACGCGATTGAAATCACCAACGGACTCAAGGCCGGCGAGCGCGTGGCGACAACGAACGTCGCGCAGCTCGTCGATGGATCCCATATCAGGAACTGAGAACTCAGAACTCAGAACTCAGAACTCAGAACTCAGAACTCAAACTCGGTGCACGGTTCCGCGGTTCTAGTTCTCAGTTCTAAGTTCCGAGTTCTGAGTTCACCGAAGGTGCTCACATGCAATGGTTAGCGGCGCTTTGCGTCAAACGCCCGGTCTTCGCGACCGTCCTGATCCTCTCGCTCACCGTCATCGGCGCCTTCTCGTTCACGCGGCTCGGCGTCGACCGCTTTCCGAAGGTCGATTTCCCGACGGTCATCGTGACGACGCTGCAGCCGGGCGCCGCGCCCGAGCAGGTCGAGACCGAGATCACCGACAAGATCGAGGAAGCGGTCAACACCATCAGCGGCATCGACGAGCTGCGCTCCGTGTCGTCGGAGGGCATCTCGCAGGTCATCGTCAGCTTCCTGCTCGACAAGAACACCGACGTCGCCGCGCAGGAGGTGCGCGACAAAGTGAACGGCGTGCTGCCGCTCCTGCCGAAGACCATTCAGCAGCCACGCGTCGACCGCATGGATCCCGACGCCGCGCCGGTGCTCAGTCTCGCGCTGAGCGCGAACAAGCCGGTCCGCGACATCACCGAGTACGCGGACAAGGTGCTGCGGCGCCAGCTCGAAAGCGTCGACGGCGTCGGCCAGGTGCTGGTGCTCGGCGGCCGGAGCCGGCAGATCAACGTGTGGCTCGACGCGGATCGTCTGCGCGCCTACAACCTGACGGTCAACGACGTCGCCCGCGCGCTGCAGACGCAGAACATCGAAATCCCAGGGGGCCGCGTCGACCAGGGACCGCAGTCGGTCACGCTCCGCACGCGCGGGCGCATCCAGACCGTCACGGAGTTCAACGACATCGTCGTCCGCGAGAAGGACGGTCATCCGGTTCGCGTCGGCGACGTCGCACGAGTCGAGGACGGTGAAGCCGAGCCCGAGACCATCGCCAACGTCAGCGGTGTCGGCACGGTGCTCCTGCAAGTCCGCCGGCAATCCGGCACCAACACGGTCGAAGTCGTCAAAGCGGTAAAAGAGCGCCTCGACGATGTGAAGTCGACACTACCGGCCGGCTACAACGTCCGGCTCGTGCGCGACACGTCGGACTTCATCGAGGCGGCGATTCACAACGTGGAAGAGCACTTGATCGTCGGATCGATCCTGGCTGCGCTCGTCGTGCTGCTCTTCCTGTCGAATCTGCGCTCGACGATCATTTCGGCCATCGCCATCCCGACGTCGATCATCGCGACGTTCGGGCTCGTCTGGTACATGGGCTTCACGCTGAACCTGATGACGATGCTCGCGTTGACGCTGTCGGTCGGCATCGTCATCGACGACGCGATCGTCGTGCTCGAGAACATCTACCGGTACATCGAGGAAAAGCACGACGACCAGTTCCACGCGGCTGTTGAAGCGACCCAGGAGATCGGCCTCGCCGTGCTCGCGACGACGCTGTCGCTCGTCGCGATCTTCGTCCCCGTCGGCTTCATGGGCGGCATCGTCGGCCGCTTCATGAAGAGCTTCGGCCTGACCATGGCGTTCGCCATCATGGTGTCGCTGCTCGTCAGCTTCACGCTCACGCCGATGCTGTCGGCGCGCTGGTTGAAAGTTGATCGTCACGGCAAGGACAAACACTCGTCGAAGGACTCGAGAATCTTCCACGCCGTCGATGTGTTCTACACCCGGCTCCTCGAGTGGTCGATGCGCCATCGTGCGATCGTCGCCGGCGTGTCAGTCCTCGTGCTGTTGTCGAGCGTGCCGCTGTTCATGGCCGTGAACAAGAACTTCATGCCGCAGGACGATCAAGCGGAGTTCGAGATCAACCTGCGCGCGCCCGAAGGGACGAGCCTCGAGGCGACCGAGGTGCTGACCAATCGCATCGCCAACGCCGTGCGGCAGCGGCTGCCCGAAGTCAGCTACACGCTGGTGACGATTGCCGGAGATCCCGCCAAGACTCGCAACCTGGGCAACATCTACGTACGGCTGAAGCCAATCGAGGAACGGTCGCGCGACCAATTCGCGTTGATGGACGACATCCGAAAAGAGGTGCTGCCACCGCTCTCGAAGGACCTTCGCACGTCCGTGCAGCCCGTCGCCGTGATCGGCGGCAGCGGCGCCCAGGCGGCCGACGTGCAGTTCGTCATCAACGGTCCGGATCTGCGGAAGCTCGAATCGATCAGCAAACAACTGGTGGCCCGCGTGAAGACGCTGCCCGGCGTCGTCGACGTCGACACGTCGCTCAACGTCGGCAAGCCGGAGCTGTCCGTGCATGTGGATCGGCCGAAGGCCGCGGACCTTGGTGTTCAGATCGGCGACGCGGCCGAAGCGCTGCGACTCCTGGTCGGCGGCGATCAGGTGACCACCTACAACGAAGGCGGCGAGCAATACGAAGTGCACTTGCGTGCTCGCGCCGAGAACCGCTCGACCGAAGCGGCCATCTCCGGTCTCACGGTCCCGTCGGCGCGACTCGGGAGCGTGGCGCTCGACAACGTGGCCGACTTCACGCCAGGCACCGCGCCGTCCGACATCAATCGTCTCTCCCGCCAGCGACAGGTGACGGTGTTCTGCGGCCTGCTGCCAACGGCGTCTCAGGCGGCGGTGCAGAACGCCATCCTCGACGAGTTCGCGTCGGTGAAAGGCAGCAACGATTACGTGGGTCGCTTCAGCGGCCGGTCCCGCGAGCTCGGACGCGCGGCACAGAACTTCGTGCTCGCGTTCCTGTTGTCGCTGGTGTTCATGTATCTGATTCTGGCGGCGCAATTCGAGTCGTGGCTGCACCCGATCACGATTCTCTTGTCGCTCCCGCTGACGCTGCCGTTTGCGCTCCTCTCGATCCTGATCTTCCGGCAGTCGCTGAACATCTTCTCGGCGCTCGGTCTGCTCGTGCTGTTCGGCGTCGTGAAGAAGAACTCGATTCTGCAGATCGACCATGCGAACCAGTTGAAGGAGACGGGGCTCTCGACACACGACGCGGTCGTGCAGGCGAGCCGCGATCGTCTGCGGCCGATTCTGATGACGACGTTCGCCTTCGTCGCCGGCATGATTCCGCTGATCGTCTCGCGCGGCATCGGCTCCGGCACGAACCACGCCATCGGCTTCGTCATCTTCGGCGGCCAGTCGCTCGCGCTGCTGCTGACGCTGCTCGTCACGCCGGTCGCGTATTCGCTGTTCGACGACGCGTCGAAGCTTCGTCTGTTCGGCCGGCGTCGGACGGAATCGAAATCGGAATCGGAATCGTTTGGATCTGCCGTTCCTTCGGGCGCTGCCATGCGGAGAACCTCCTTGGTCGTGTTGTTCGCGGTCGGTCTCGCGGCGACCGCTTCAGCTCAAACCACTCCGGCAACGCTGCGTCTGAGCGCGGACGAAGCGGTGCAGATGGCGCTCGAGCACAACATCGATCTGAACGTGGACCGCCTGGATCCGCAGATCAGCGACACGCGCGTCGCGGCGGCCGCCGGCGCGTTCAGGCCGACGATCAACACGAGCGTGCAGCGCAACAGTCAGGTGCAGCCGCCCGCCAGCTTCCTGTTTCCGATCGCGACCTCGAGCGAGATCGTCAGCTCGAACGCCGGCCTCGCGCAGCGGCTGCCGTGGTTCGGAACGTCCTACAACGTCGGGTGGACCGCGGCACATACCAACAGCAACAGTTTTCTCAACAGCTACAACCCCCTGGTGCAGTCGGGACTGTCGATCAACGTGTCGCAGCCGCTCGTGCGCGACCTGTCCATCGATGCTGCGCGACAGCAGCTCGCGACGAGCCGCACGAACCGCGACATCGCCGACACGCGTCTGCGCGAGAGCGTCGTTCACACGACGGCGAACGTGAAGGCCGCGTATTGGAACCTCGTGTCGGCGCTCGCGAACGTCGAGGCGCGGCGGTCGGCGCTCACGCTCGCGCAGGAGCTCGTGCGCGTGAACAAAGCGAAGGTGGACGTCGGCACGTCGCCGCCGCTCGACCTCGTGTCGGCGCAGGCGGAAGTCGCGGCGAACCAGGAGCAGCTGATCATCGCCGAGACGACCGTGAAGCAGACCGAGGATCGCCTGCGCCTGCTCATCTTCGACACCACGCAGCGCGACACGTGGAACGTGAAGATCGAGCCGGTCGACTCGCCGCCGGTCGCGATGCCCGCCGTGGACGTCGACGCGGCCGTGACGCGAGGCCTCAGCGAGCGAGCCGATCTCGCGCGCGCGCGGAAGGAGATCGACAACTCACAGATCGGCTTGAAGTACGCGACCAGCCAGAAGCTGCCCGACGTGCGGGTGAACGCGAGCTATCAGGCGAGTGGCCTCGGCGGCACGCAGCTGCTGCGGACCGGCGGATTTCCAGGCACGATCGTCGGTCCTGGTTCCATCACCAGCTTCGGCACGGTGCTCAGCCAGCTCTTCGCGCGCGACTTCCCCACGTGGGCCGTCGGCGTCAACGTGTCGTATCCGATCGGTGAGAGCAGCGAGCAGGCGAGCTACGCGCGGGCGAAGCTCGAACGATCGCAGTCCGAAGAGCGGCTGAAGAGCGCGCAGGCGAAAGCGATTCAGCAGATTCGCGACGCCGCGTGGAAGATCGAGATGAACGCGAAGCGAATCGAAACGACACGCGCGGCGCACGAGCTCGCCGAGCAGCGGCTCGACTCGGAGCGCAAGCGGCTCGAAGTCGGGATGTCGACGAGCTTCCTCGTGATTCAGGCGCAGCGCGATCTCGCGCAAGCCAAGCAGAACGAGCTCGGCGCGGTGCTCGCCTACGACCTCGCGCTCGTCGACTTCGAGGCGCTGCAGGAAGCCGGTCCGGCAACCGGCGGATCGTCGTCTTCTTCCGGCACCAACGCGTCCGCGCAGCCGGCGGTGAACGTCGGCGCGGTCAGCGCCGCGCCGGTCGCAGCGACCACGTCGCGCACCGGCGCGATTCCCGGCGTGCCCCAGTAGCGCAGCCCTTTGAGAACTCAGAACTTAGAACTTAGAACTTAGAACTTAGAAGCCTTCAGAGTTCTCAGTTCTGAGTTCTTAGTTCTCAGTTCTGAGTTCTGAGTTCTTAGTTCTCAGTTCTTCAAGCTTGATCCGACGATCTTCAAGAAGTCCGGATCCTTGTACAGGGCCTCGAAGGCTTTGTTGCTCTGAAGCTGTCGCTTGTTGGCGGGATTCAGTTCCACCGCGCGACTGATCGCCGACAGCGCTTCGTGGCGTTGTCCCATCTGCAGATGAATGTTCGCGAGGGCGACCCAGGCGCTGTCGTTGGTCGGCGACTTTTCCCTCGCGGCAGTCGCCTTTTCCAACGCGCCCTTCAGATCCTTCGCAGAAAGCCGCGCGTTCGCCTCGGACAGGATTTCTCCTGAACGAACCGCGTTGAGAATCCGCCGCAGCTCCGCGAACGGCGTGCGATGTTCGTCGACACGCAAATCGAGCTCGCGATCGCCGAAGTTCTGAATCGCGAGCGGCTTGA
>Ga0209237_1002719_pt1 | contig 10658 bp, 9 predicted proteins | sample GraSoi013_1_40cm_2_FD_185820 | JGI IMG/M metagenome (GOLD analysis project Ga0209237, IMG submission 185820) | Grasslands soil microbial communities from the Angelo Coastal Reserve, California, USA - Sample 10_02_2013_1_40cm (SPAdes) (version 2) | ecosystem: Environmental > Terrestrial > Soil >...
GGGCCGCCATCCCGCCGCTCGTGCGGGCGCACGGCGAGGCGATCCGCGTCATGATGGCGGCGCAGACGGAGCGCGCCATCGCGGAGTGGCCCAAGGACGCGCCCCGGCTGGTCGTCGTGCGGGCGGTGGCCGAGCGGGAAGCGACGTTTGCCGTCGGGCAAGGAGAGAGGTACTTGCAGGCGGGCTACGATGCAACGAAGCGGGCCCTCGGCTGATACATTAACCGCATGCTCGCGCGAGAGATAATGATTCCGGAGCCGTTTGTGGCCGCGGCCGGCGCCACCAGCGCCGAGGTGGCCCTGCTGATGGTGGCCAAGGACATCTCGGTCGTGCCGGTGGTGGACAATCCCAAGGACCGGCGCTACTTGGGCACGATCTCCGACCGCGACATCGTCACGGGATGCGTGGCGGCGGGGCACGACCCGAAGACGTGCAAGGTGCAGACGCACGCGCGGCAGGATACGGTCGTCCTGACGCTCGATACGGAGCTGGAGGGATACAAGATCGAGCGGCTCGATGAGAAAGACACGCATATCCGCTCGACGATAGTGGTGGTGGATGGGAACAAACGGGTAGTGGGGTTTATTCCGCATCCGGAGTTTATACAAGGGATCGTCATAACAAGAGAATATGAACTAGAGGCTGAGGCGGGCAGTAAGACGCGTAGGCGCCCAGGCGCGTAGCGGTGATGAGGGGTTAGGGGGTAGGGTGGCGCGTCGCCGTGTCTCCCACTTTGCGCAATAGACCCCAGAGAGTCTTCGCTGTTTCGGTCGCTATCGCATCCAAGCGGGCGTAGTTCGCGGCATCGAGGTACTCCAGCTCCTTCGCAAGCTCAAGAGCGCTTTCGACTTCGGCGAGCGATCCTCGGGCTCGGGGAAGCGCTTCGCCGCCCGGCCGCACTCGATCGCAAGTCGTTGCGCATGTTGCCAGACCTTGAGTGTTCGAAACGGGGCCATGGGCGCCACGATAATACAGGGCAACGACGGTGTGGTGTCCATTTCGCGCGTTCCGGTGCCAACTATTCCCTATTTCCTGAAACCTGCTACGCGCCTCTGCGCCTACGCGCCTTACTCTGCACTCAGCACCTAGTAGATTCCTTCTGTGCCCCGAAAGTATTTCACTCTGGCCGAAGCCAACCGTACGCTCCCCCTCGTCAAGCGTATCGTCGGCGACTTGATCTCCCTCCATCCCGAGTGGCGCGATCTCGTGGCGCAGTACGAGCTCGTCGCCGCGCAGGCCCGCCCCGAATGGGGCGAGTCGACCGAGCAGCTCGCGCTGCGCGCCCGTATCGAGGCCATCGCGCGCCAGATCAATGATTTCCTGCTCGAGCTCGACCAGATCGGCTGCGTGTTCAAGGGCTTCGAGCCGGGACTGGTCGACTTTTACGGCAAGCTGGACGGGAAAGAGATGTTCTGGTGCTGGAAGGTCGGTGAGGAACGCATCGAGCATTGGCATGAGCTCGAGAGCGGGTACGCGGGCCGGCAGCCGATACCAGTTACGGTGGGAGGCGAGGGATGAGGGGATTCTGGATACTCGTGCACGTTCTGGGCTTCACTCTTTGGCTCGGCGGCGGGATTGCCACCATGATCGCCGGCGTATCGGCCAAGGGTTTTGCCCCGGCCGAGCGACTGGCGGCGTACAAACTCATCGGGGCGATTCAGCGCATCCTCGTCGGCCCGGGGGCGATGGCCGTGCTGCTCTCGGGGCTCGTCCTCTCCATGCCCTACATGAAGCAGGGCGCCGTGCCGGGCTGGATGGGACTGATGATGATCGCGGGGATCCTGGGCGCGCTCGGCGCCGTGACGATCAGCGTGCCGACGGCTGCGAAGCTGGCGCGGCTCGAGCCGGACGCGCGCGGCGGGCTGCCGGAGGCGTTTCAGGCGCTCCGCAAACGTCAGATCTTCGCCGCGACCATCGCAGGGACGTTCGGACTGATTGCGATGTTTGCGGTGACGCTCGGAAAATAACGGGATGCGAGATGCGAGATGCGGGATGCGAGAGAACCGCGACGCCCACGCATCTCGCATCCCGCATCACGCATCCCGGCTAAGTTTCGCCAGCCGCCCCTTTACCTCCCGGACGCTCGGCTGTAGCTCGGAATCCGCGTCTTTCCATAGTTCCACGAACCGGCTGTAGTAGTCTCTCGCGCGGGCCTTGTCGCCCCGCTCCTCGTACAGCTCGCCCAAGCGCTGGTACAGCGGTCCCAAGGTCGGGGCTTCCTCGAAGAGGCGCGTGAGGCCGGGCGTCGTGACGGCGCGCTCGTAGGCGGCGAGCGCCGAATCGCGCTCGCCCACCCGCTCGTAGGCGCGCCCCAGCTCGAATAGCCCGCACACAGCGCAGTTGTCCTCCGCGTACCATGCGCGGTACGCGCTGATCGCGTCCTGGACCCGGCTCTCTGCGAGCGCCACTGCGGCCGCCGCGCCGTGGCGGAACGGTTGGCGCCGCCGGAACGCGTCGGGGACTGCCGCGTCGTACTCGGCGAGGACCTGCTTGGCCCGGTCGGGCCGGCCCGCTTCCGCGTAGAACCACGCCAGGAGCAGGTACTGCCGATCCGCTGCCGGAACGGATGCCAGGGGATGGCGGCGGAGGGCTTGCTCTACTCCGCGTCGTGCCGCGTCCGCCGCGTTACGGTAGCGTAGCTCGATCATGGCGAGCATCACCGCGTAGCCGACGGAGGATCCCGGTAGCCCGCGCTGCTCGCTCAGATCCATAGCCGTGTGCGCCTGGCGCTCGGCATCGGCGAGCCTCCCGCGCACCAGACTGAGGTGGGCCAGGACGTAGGCCGTTTGCTCCTGAAGCGCCGGGTCCGGTAGCAACTGCGCCTCCGCCCGGACGATGGCTTCGGCGCTGTCGAAGTCTCGGCGCGCTCCCGCGAGACCGGCGCGCAGATAGAACGCGAGGGGGTTCTGAGGTGCCTTCCCGGCGAACGATTCAACGGTGCGCGCCGCATCGGCGAGCTTACCCTGCGCGATCTGCGCCTCGGTCGCATTGACGTACAACGTTGCGTTGGGGACGACCGCGATCCCACGCAGAGTCAGGGATTCGGCCTCGGCGAACCTGCGCGTCGTGCTCAGCGCGAGCGCTAGATTGTTGAGCGCCACGTAGTTCTCGGGATCAAGCTCGAGCGCCGACCGGTACGCGCTCTCCACCTTCGAGAGGTCGAACTCGGCCCGGTAGTAGTAGAACCCCTCGGCCAGGTAGCGCTCGAGCGGCGTGAGTCGGTCCCGATGCCGGAACGCCTTCGTGGCGGCCTCGGCGACCCGCGAGGGTGCGGCGCCGGTATTGGTCAGCACGACCGCGAGCTTGCGGTAGGCCATCGCGAACGTGGTGTCCAGGCCGATGGCCTCCTCGAGCAGCGAGACCGCCCGAGCGAATTGCCCGGCGTCGTTGGCCTTCAGGGCCTGGGAGTACTTGCGGAGCGCCTCGAGCGACCCCGTGGTGACCTGTTCCAGCGGCTCGCTCGCGCGGATCGTCTTGAGCGACTCGCCGATCCGCTCCCGTAGCTTCGCCGACACCCGGTCCACCGCGTCGATAATCGCGCCGTCATCCTTGGCGTTCTCCCGCAGGGCGACGAGCACCGCGCCGTCCGCCGCCGAGACGAGCTCGGCCGAAAGCACGTACCCTCGCCCCACCCGATCGATTTGTCCGTGCACCACCGCCTTGGCGCCTTCCCGCTGGGCAAGCTCCCGCGCCGCGGCAAGGTCGAGAGGCGTCCCAGCCGCGCGACCCATGCGACCGAGAGCCGCTCCAATCCGCGCCGGGTCCAACAGCCGCACCACGGGCGACTGCGTGAGATCCACTCGCAGCGCTTCCGTCAGCGAGGGTCCGAGCGTCGAGTCCAGGGTACGATTCTCGAAGTCGGCCAGCACCAGCCGGTCGCGCTCGGCGAGCACGCCACTCGCGACCAGCGTGCCGACGGGTCCGATGCCGAGCAGCCGCATCGCCATGTAGGCGGCGGTGCAGAGCCCGAGCAGCCCGAACCCCGCCGCGCCGCCGAGCAGCGCCCGGCGCCACGTGAACCAGCGGTGGACACCTGCGGGCACGGCCGCCCGCCCCGTGCTCCCCGCGAGCGCCCGGCGCCGCTCGATCACCCCCGTCCACAGCATGATGGGCAGGCCCGCGGCAGCGAGCCCCACCGCTCCGGCGAACGCCCAGTCGGGGAGCCCCAGCCCGTGCACCAGCAGATAGGCGAGCGTGAGCACGCCGAGCGCGGCGAAGCCGAACAGGGTGGCGACGCGGACGGGGTGCGCCCGGCGGATCGCGGCCGCAGTGCCCGAGGAGACCTCGGCCTGCTGCGGTGTGATGCCGCCGGTGGGCGTCGCCATCGCCTCGAGCTGGCCCACCAGCTCCTCGGCGCTCTGAGGTCGGTCCGCCGGGTGCTTCGCGAGGCATCGCATGATCAACGCGGCGAGCGCGGGTGGCACGGTGTCGCGGTGCTGGGTCACCGGGTCCGGCGTGGTCGTCACCTGGGCCGCGAGCATGCCCTGGGGCGACAACCCGCCGAACGGGGGCCGCCCCGCGAGCAGCTCGTAGCCGAGCGCGCCGACGGCGTACAGGTCGGCGCGGTGGTCCACGTTGGGGTCGCCCGCGGCCTGCTCGGGCGCCATGTAGGCCGGCGTGCCGAGCGCCATGCCGAGCGAGGTGAGCGTGCCACTGCCGGTGCCCGTCGAGCTCGACACGGCTTTGGCGACGCCGAAGTCGGTCACCAGCGCGTGCTTGCCCGAGAGGAGCACGTTGTCGGGCTTCACGTCGCGATGCACGATGCCGTGCCCATGGGCGTAGGCGAGCGCGTCGCACACGTCGCGGAGGATGCGCACCGTCTCTCCCACCGGCAGCTCGCGGTCGTGCGCGATTCGGGCGCGCAGCGATTCGCCCGCGATGTGCGGCATGACGTAGTAGAGCAGGTCGCCCTGCGATCCGGCGGTGAGCAGCGGGACGATATGCGGGTGCTGCAGCGCGGCGGCGAGGCGGATCTCGCGCTCGAACCGCTCGGCGCTCACGCCGGCCGCCAGCTCGGGCGGCAGGACTTTCACTACCACCTGCCGGCCGAGCCGCACTTCCTGGGCGAGGAACACGCGGCTCATGCCGCCGCCGCCGAGCTCACGCTCGATGCGATAGGAGGCGCCTAAGGCGGACTGGAGGCGGTCGCGAAGCTCGGCCACGCCTTATGATACGGGAAACGGAAGGCAGACGGCTAGACGGCGAGGTAGACGCCTCAGCGCCTACCTAACCGTCTTCCCGTCTTGCAGATGGGCTGTACGGGACACTCCCCGCAGTTGGGTGCCCGAGCCTTACACACTAGCGCTCCCAGCTCCATGATCGCCTGATTGAACTTCCAGGCTCTTTTGCCGTCCTTCGGCACCAGCGCCCGCGCCAGCTCCCAGACCTTCGTTGCACGTTGCCCGTTGCCCGTTGCACGATCGAAGAACGCGCGGCGGAGCACGCGGCTGACGTTGGTATCGACCGCCGGAACCGGCTTCTCGTACGCGAAACTCGCAACCGCGCCAGCCGTGTAGGGCCCGACGCCCGGCAGCTGGAGCAGCTGCTTCGGTTTGTCGGGCAGCGTGCCGTCGAGGTCCTTACTGACCACGCGCGCGAGCGCGTGGAGATTCGAAGCACGCGCGTAGTATCCGAGCCCATCCCAAGCCTCTCGGACAGCACGAGGGCGCGCCCGCGCGAGTGTCTCCAAATCCGGAAACCGCTCCAAGAATCTCGGATAGTATTCGGCCACTCTACCCACCTGCGTCTGCTGCAGCATGAACTCGGAGACGAGCACGCGGTACGGATCGCGGGTGCGGCGCCACGGGAGGTCACGCGCGGCGCGGGCCCACCAGGCGAGGAGCTTGCGCGTAAACGTAGACCTCACCTTCGCACTCACTCTCGACTTCTGTCTCGCTCTCCGCATCGGTCCTCACCCCTTTGATCCCCTCTCCCTTCGGGAGATGGGAAACTCTGCACGAGCGTCGTACCCCCTCTCCCGGAGGGAGAGGGGGACAGGGGGTGAGGACCGAGCGGCGCGGAAGCGGGACCGGGGGTTAGGGGTAGACGTACGGCCCATGGGTACCCAAGATACAGCCCATGAGCAACGGTGCGGCGCTCACGCTGGGCCCCCTGCGGCTGGTCGCCCGCTGGAGCCTCCGCACGGCGGATCACGCCGGCCGCTTCTCCTTCCTCCTCGCCGATATGCTCCGCGGCCTCGCGGAGTGGCGCATCTGGGTCCCCCGCACGCTCGAGCAGGCCACCGCCGTGGGTTACGGCTCGCTGTTCATCGTGCTGCTCGTCGCCGGGTTCGCGGGCGCCGTGACGAGCCTCCAGACCGGCTACCAGTTCACCGGCACCCTGCCGCTCTACTACGCCGGCGCGGTCATCTCCGAATCGATGATCCTCGAGCTCGGCCCCGTGCTCACGGCGCTGATCCTCGCCGGTCGCATCGGCGCCCGCTATGCCGCCGAGCTCGGCACCATGCGCGTCACCGAGCAGATCGACGCGCTCGAGAGCCTGGGCCGCTCGCCCGTGTCGCACCTGCTCATTCCGCGCGTGGTGGCGGGGCTGTTCGTGATCCCGGCGCTCACGATGTTCGCGAACGCCACCGGCATCGTGGTCGGCTATCTCACCGCCAAGGGCTCGCTCGGTCTCACCTACGGCGATTTCGAGTACGGAGCGCGCTACTTCTTCCGGCCGCTGGACCTGTGGTATTCGCTCATCAAGAGCTACTGCTTCGCCGCCGCCCTCACGACCATCCCGTGCTACCTGGGCTTCAACACCCAGCAAGGCGCCGAAGGGGTGGGGCGCGCGACCACGACTGCGGTGGTGGCTGCGTCGGTCGCGATCCTGATGCTCGACGCGGTCATCACGAAGCTCTTGCTGGTAGCGAAATGATCGAGCTGCTCGACGTCCACAAGCGGTTCCTCGAGAACGTGGTGCTCGACGGCGTGTCGCTCGAGGTGAAGGACGGCGAGACGGTCGCGCTGCTCGGCCCCTCCGGGGTGGGGAAGAGCGTCACCCTGAAGATGATCAACGGGTTGCTGCGGCCCGACAGGGGGGACGTGATCGTGGACGGGCTGCACGTGCCGCAGCTCAAGCGCCAGGAGCTCGCCCAGCTGCGCGGGAAGATCGGCTACGTGTTCCAGTATGGCGCCCTGTTCGACTCGATGTCCGTGGCCGAGAACATCCGGCTCGGCATCACCGACGAGACGTGCTACAACGACGAGCGGTTTTGCGAGAACCGGATACTCGAATGCCTGCGGCTCGTGAACCTCCCTCCGGAGGTGGCGACCAAGCTGCCGGCGGAGCTGTCGGGCGGGATGAAGAAGCGCGTGGGGATCGCGCGGGCGATCGCGGGGCAGCCCAAGTATCTCCTGTATGACGAGCCGACGTCGGGGCTCGATCCCGTGAACGCCGACGTGATCGACGGGCTGATCGAGCGGCTGCGGGACGAGCTGGGCGTGACAAGCGTGGTAGTGTCGCACGACGTGCGGGGCTCATTCCGGGTGGCGGACCGGGTGGCGCTCCTGTGGCTGGCGAAGATCCGCGCCGTCGGCGCGCCGGACCAGATCCTCGCGTCCAAAGATCCCGCGGTGCTGCAGTTCCTCGAGCGCGATCTCGAGATGACGCTGATCCAAGCCGAGGGAGCGACGCGTGGACGTCACGTATAAACGGGAAGTCACGGTCGGGGCCCTGGTGCTGGTCGGCTTCGTCGTGTTCACGGGCTTCATGTTCTGGCTCACCGGTCGCTCGATCGTCTCGACGGCCATCCCGGTGAATGTCGTGTTCAAGAACGTGAGCGGCCTGAAGGAAGGCGACCCGGTGCGCGTGTCGGGCGTGAAGAAAGGGCGGGTGGGGCACGTGCGCCTGGAGCGCGTGGGGCACGTGACCGTGACCTTGAGCCTCGATCCCGAGGTGCGGCCGCACAAGGACGCGCGCGCCATCGTCGCCTCGGCCGATTTCCTGGGCGCCAAGTACGTGGACTACGACCCCGGCCTGAGCGACACCCTGCTCGCTGCGGGAGCGAACATTCAGGGCGTCACCGAGGAGCAGTTCGCCGACGTGGCGCAAGGGGCGGCGAAGAGCGCGCAGGAGCTGATCGCGAACGTGAACAAGGGGCTGAATCCCGGTCAGCTCGCGACCGACATCCACGCCACGCTCCTGGCGACGCAGCGCGGTATGGAAGCGCTCACCAAGGCGACCAACGGTCCCGTGGTGCAGCAGACCCAGTCGACGCTCAAGTCGCTCGAGCGCGTGATGGCGCACCTCGACACGCTGCTCGGCGCCGCCAACCCCGCGCAGACCGGTAAGCGGCTCGACACGTTGAGCACCAATCTCACCCAGTTGACCAGTCGTCTGGCCGATGCGACCGGCTCGCTCAAGGGATTGCTCGACAAGATGGATAAGGGAGAGGGGACGCTCGGCAAAATCGCGACCGACACACTCCTCTACAAGAACTTGAATGCAACCCTCAAGTCCCTGACGGAACTCCTGACTGATCTCAAGGAACGGCCTGGGAGGTATTTAACCGTAAAGGTCTTTTAAGGCGTGGTGCGTGGTGGGTGGTTCGGATCGGGGAGGTGCTGCCTTCGGAACACGGGTGGGGAGATCATGAGTCCGTGGATGGCTCGCATAGCCCCGCCGAACAGCTTCTCCATCTCTTCCACAGCCGAGTCTGGTAGGTAACCGAGTTCCCGCGCCACTCGAGCCTCACACTCCGCTTCAGCGGCAGATCCGAAGGCGATTCGTAGATGCCTGCGACACAGCGGCACTGTGCCGAGGGCGTACCCTTCCACGATGTTTGCCTCGACGGAGAGCGTCGCCCGCTTGAGTTGATCGAACAAGCCGAAAGCATGCGGGTGACGCGCTCGATCCGTCTCCTGGAAGACTAGTAGGACCGCCGCGTGGGCTCGCTTCCATGCTTCTAACGTCTTGTAACTGTGCATGGGCTACGGTAGCCAATGGCGGTCTGGTTCCCACATCGAATCTTTGCCGAGCGGGTTCGGAAACTGCGTGGTGCGTGGTGAGTGGTTCAAGCAGCGTGCGTGGTAGGTGGTGCGTGGTTGCCGACGGCGCTAGCTCACCCTCCGCGTCGGCTGACGGGGCCACCGGGAGAAACCACTCACCACTCACCACGCCTTTTGTCACTTATATTCGGCCCCATGTTGAGCGTAACGTTTCTCGGCACGTCGGCCGCCAGGCCCACCGTCGAGCGCAACGTCTCCGCGATGGCCCTGGTGCGCGAAGGCGAGACTCTCCTGTTCGAGTGCGGCGAGGGCACCCAGCGCCAGATGATGCGCTACGGGGTGAGCTTTGCGCTGTCTGAGATCTTCTTTACGCATTTTCATGCCGATCATTTTCTCGGGGTGATCGGGTTGATTCGGACGCTCGGGCTGCAAGCGCGCGCCGAGCCGATGCGGTTGTATGGGCCGAAGGGGGCGAAGAAGCTGCTCGGCCAGGCGATTCAACTCGGGGTGGAGCGAGTTCCGTTCAACGTCGAGATCGAGGAAGTGAAACCCGGGATGGTGCTTCGGGAAACGGGAAACGGGAAACGGGAAGCGTACGACATTAGCGTCTTTGCCACGGAGCATGGTGGTGGATCCGTAGGATACGCTCTGCGCGAGCATGAGCGCCGCGGGAGGTTCGACGTGGACAAGGCGCGAGCCGCGGGCATCCCCGAGGGTCCCTTGTGGGGGAAGCTTAGCAAGGGTGAGGCGGTCGAGCTTCCTGACGGCAGGAGATTCGTCCCGGAAGGAATCGTCGGGGAGAAACGTCGCGGGAGAACCGTGGTCGTCACAGGCGACACGCGGCCCTGTGCGGCGGTGGTGGATGCGGCGCAGGGGGCTGATCTATTGATTCACGAGGCGACGTTTGGGGAGGAGGAGAAGGAGCGCGCCAAGGAGACGGGGCATTCGACGGCGCGCGAGGCGGCGCAGGTGGCGCTCGCCGCAAAGGCTCGGCGGCTGGTGCTGAGTCACGTGTCGGCTCGCTATTCGATCAGCGCCGATGAACTGGTGAAGGAGGCACGGGACGTTTTCAAGGAGACGGTGGTTGCGAAAGATGGGATGACCGTAGAGGTCCCGTTCGCCGATTGACGCGCCGAGCGGGGACCCGTTCCGGCGCAGCTCCCTGACAACCCCGCCCCACGCCCCTGGGAGCCGCGCCTCCAGGGTCCCCGCTCTAGCGCGTCTGTCGTCCATCCGCCGCTTCGGTTATCGCGTCAATGCTTTCCTGAGATTCTGCAACAGCCCATCAAACATCTTATGTGCGCTTCTTCGGCGGTAGAACTGTCCAAGCAGCCACGCCCGCCACGACGCCGGCACCCACACGCATTTCATCGTGATCTTGGTGGTGCCGCCCTGGAAGTCGAGCTTGAAGAACGTTTTCGAGCCGCGGCGGTAGATGATCTCGACCCAGGCGAAGGTGGTGGGGGGTTCGTACTCGATGACTTCGATCACGGCATCGGCTTTGCGGCCCTGGCGCTCGAAGTGCAGCCGGTGGCGGTCGCCTTTGCCTTTGCTGGTGGGTCCCGGGATGACGGAGATGCAGTTCGGCAGCCACTCGGGCATCCGGCTCGCGTCCGCGATGAGGTCGAACACGTCCTGGATGGAGACGCCGACGGTGCCGGTGTAGGTCAAAGAGACGGGACGCATGGGATAGAATATGATGCGTGG
>Ga0209237_1002726_pt1 | contig 10643 bp, 12 predicted proteins | sample GraSoi013_1_40cm_2_FD_185820 | JGI IMG/M metagenome (GOLD analysis project Ga0209237, IMG submission 185820) | Grasslands soil microbial communities from the Angelo Coastal Reserve, California, USA - Sample 10_02_2013_1_40cm (SPAdes) (version 2) | ecosystem: Environmental > Terrestrial > Soil >...
ACGACCATGAGCAAGCGTTCGTAAGTGGCCCGTGCCGACGCGAGAGACACCTGCTGTTCCAGGATGATCCGAAGCAGGGTCGAAAATCCCGGCTCGCGCTCGAGCGCCTCCTGGTCCAGCACGGCCTCCGAACGAATTGTCATCGTGAAATGGTTATTTGTGAGGATGACGTAGGGCCTGACCATTTGATGGTCGTAGGTCCGAGCTCCTTCGGATCGCCGGCGGCTTCGCTCGGTTCAGCGCTGAGTCGTCAATTCGGCTACGCGGCGCGGAGACCCGCGATCAGATACGCGAGCCCGAAGCCGAGTGGTACGGCTGCGGCCACGAACAGTCCTGAGGAGAGAGCGGCTCCGACGCCGAGCAAACCAACCGACAGTGCCGCACCGATGAGGGCCACCGCGGCGCGCCGAGATGTTCGGTCGGAGCGAACGTAAGCGACCGCGAAAGCGATCCCTGCCCCGAGGCCAAGTCCGATAAGCAGCGCGCCGAGGTCGAACATGGCGAAAGCCTAGACCCGCGAGAGCCAAGGGATGCGCGGCGCGATCGCGAAGTTGAGCTGCACCAGCACGATGAAGCCGATGCTTCGCTTGAGAGCGGCGGAGACATCCGCTCCCGCGTCCGCTCTCACCAGCCCGGCGCGGCTCGCATCGAAAAAAGCGCTCGAAGTGCGCTAGACGAAGAGCGGCGCCATCTCGCGGCGCCGCACGAGCTCCGCCATCTCGTCGTCACTTGGCTGCGGACCACCGCGATCGGCTGCGTCGAGGACCTTCGCGAGCAGATCGATGTCGCTCGCGGCGTTCAGGAACAGACCCGGCCGGCCCAGGACCCACCGCACCGCGAGGTCGATGTCGCCCTGATCGGTGAGCGGCTCGTACCAGGTGGTCGGCCGCGGCGGTCGCTCGCCCGGCCAAGGGCCCAGGGTGATGCTCTTGATCGTCTGCATCGCGACACCGCGGGACTCGCACACTGCGATCAGCGCCTCGACGTCTCTCGCGTACGCCTCGTCGCGCAGCTGTGTCGCGTTGTAAGGAAAGAGCACGCTGTCGAACGGGAACCGGTCGAGGCTCTCGTGGTGACGACGTGGCGCCTGCAGGCCATGCCCGGTCACGCCGATAAACCGAACGAGCCCCGCATCGCGGGCCTCGACCGCGGCGCGTAAGGCTCCGTCCGTGCCGAACGCGACGTCCCACTCCCCCTGGTCCACAAGGTTGTGCAGCTGGATGAGATCGACGTGATCCACGCCGAGTCGCCGCAGCGATGCGCGGATCTGGTCGCGCGCGTCGCCGTATGTGCGTTTCCCAGTCTTCGTGGCGAGGAAGAAGCGGTCGCGTCCTTCGCGCGTGAGCCACTTCGCGATATGGAGCTCGGAGTCACCGTAACTCGCGGCCGTGTCGAGGTGGTCGAGGTCGTATCGAAGGACGAGGTCGAGCGCGCGGTCGGCCTCGGCGTCGGTGACCTGGCCAAGCGCGGCCCCTCCGAACAAGGTCACGCGGCTCTGGTGCCCAGTCGTCCCGAACGGCGCGCGGGGGATCACCGCGCCACGATAGGTCAGATCGGCGCTTTGAGACCGCTCCTAGAATCGCGTCGCCGGCCGACGGCCGGGGAGGGATCGTCATGACGATCGCCGCGACGCCACTGTCCACGATGTTCACGTACCGCGAGATCAGTCTTCAAGATCGCCTGCGCGAGGTCGCGCGCGAAGTCGGCATCAAACCCGCGCTCATCTTCGGCGATCGCGTCGTCACGTACGCGGAGCTCGATGCGGCCACCGACCGGCTCGCCGCGGCGCTCGCCAGGCGCGGGGTGAAGAAGGGCGACCGGGTCACGCTCTTCATGCCGAACTCCGTCGAGTTCGTGTTCGCGTTCTACGGGACCTTGAAGGCTGGTGGCGTCGTAAACCCGGTCAACGCGCAGTCAAAGGATCGCGAGGTGCGCTTCCAGATCGACGATGCCGGCGCGAGCGCGGTCCTCTATCACGAGGCCCTCGCGCCGGTGGTCGACGCGGTGCGGGGCGACCTGGCGAACGTGCACGCCTTCGCGGTCACCGGACAGTCGGCGCCGAGCGGCGTGGAACGCTTCGACGACCTCGTCGCGGAGGCAGGTTCCGTTTCCGTAGGCACGAGCCTCTCCGATCTGGCCGCGCTGCCCTACACCAGCGGGACGACTGGATTCCCCAAGGGCGTGATGCTCACTCATTCGAATCTCACCGCGAACCAGCAGCAGTTCTTCGCCGCGGTGCCGGTCCGCCGAAGCGACATCTTCCTGAACGTCCTCCCCTACTTCCATATCTACGCGCTCAACCTCCTCATGTCCGGCTCGATCAGTCTCGGCGCGACGCAGGTCGTGATGCCCCGTTTCGACATGGCCGAGTACTGCACGCTGATCGAGCGTCATCGGGCGACGGTGTGTTTCATCGTGCCGCCCATCGTGCTTGGACTGGCGATGAGCCCCGAGGTCGACAAGCACGACTTCTCGTCGGTGCGGTACTTCTTCAGCGGTGCGGCGCCGCTCGCGCCAGATCCGGCGAGACGAATGATCGAGCGCATCGGCAAGCCGATCGTCCAGGGTTATGGCCTTACGGAGACCTCGCCGGTGACGCATTCGAATCCGGTCGAAGCTGCGGTCCTCGAGTCGATCGGGCCGGCGGTTCCCGGGACGGGCGACAAGATCGTCGATCTGGACGGCGGGACGCGAACGCTCGCGACGGATGAGGTCGGCGAGATCTGCGTGCAGGGCCCTCAGGTGATGCGCGGCTATTGGAACAAGCCCCAGGACACGGCGGACGTGATCCGCGACGGCTGGTTCTATACGGGCGACGTCGGCAAGAAGGACGAGAAGGGGTACGTCTTCATCCTCGATCGCAAGAAGGAGTTCATCAAGTACAAGGGATTCGGCGTCGGGCCGGCCGAGGTGGAGGCCGTCCTCTGCGAACACCCCGCGGTCGCCGACGCCGGCGTGATCGGCAAGCGCGACGACGAAGCCGGCGAGATCCCGAAGGCCTTCGTGCAGCTTCGCCCGAACGCGCAGGCCACCGCCGACGAGCTCATCGCATTCGTGAAGGAACGGATCGCCGACTACAAGCGCGTGCGTGAGGTCGAGTTCGTCGAGGAAGTGCCGCGCACCGCGTCTGGAAAGATCCTCCGGCGCGAGCTCGCCGAGCGAGAGAAGACGAAGGCGGCGAAGACTTAGAGCGCGGACCCCCAGCCGTGAGCGCGCTCTGGCCGTAGGCCCAGAGATTGATCAGAGCGAGCCGATGGCCAGCAGAAGCCCGCCTTTCTTGATCGCAGCGCTCGTGACGAGAAAGAGCACGACGCCGCCGACCGGAGCGGTGATCGTCGCGAGTGGCTCGCCGACCAGATCGACGAGCTCGCCGACCACATCGCCCTGCCTCACCAGCTGATCGACACGCACGCGGCAGTGGAAGATCCCTTCGACCGGCGAGCGAAGCCAATCGAACGTCTTCACGACGCGGGGCGGCGCGACTGCTTCCGGCTCGCCCTCGAGCGTTCCAATCGTGCGCAGGATGTTCGTCACGCCGCGCACGTGACGCACCACGTCCTCCTCGATCAGGAGACCACGCCCGCCTGACTCGGCGAGCATCGCGGCGACACCGTTCTGCGAGGCCACCGCGAAGAGCGAGCCTGGCCGCTCGCCGGTTGGTGCGCTCTTCACCGCCCACCGCGCGCCGTACGCATCCGCCATCCGCTTGATCCGCGCGTCGAGCGCGGCGTCACCCGTCTCGCGATAGATCACGAATGGCACGAGGTCCTCCACGAGATCGCCGGCGTGCAGGTCGATCGAGTGGTCGCACTTGGTGACGATCTCGGTGAGGAGCCGATGCGCGAAACGCTCGCCCCATTTCCCCTTCGGATCACCAGGAAAGAGGCGGTTGAGGTTATCGCCGTCCTCGGGATTGACGTAGACGCTCCGCTCGTAGAAGCCCGGGCGATTGAGTAGCGGGAGGACGACGAGCGTCCCGCGCACTTTGCCCGGGTCGAGCGACCGGCCGAGGCGGATCGCCGCCTCGATGCCGGTGTATTCCGCCGCGTGGATGCCGGCGGTCACGAGTACGACCGGCCCCCTTGATACCCCTGAGATAGCGACATAGGGCCAGTCGTACTTCTCGAGTCCCGCGTCGCCCGCGAACGTGAAGCGACCAGCCGCACGCGCGCCGGCCGCTGGGAGCGCGATCGGGCCGATCCGCGCTTCAGCCATGGGGTCCCCTCCTCCAAACGATGTAGTCGAGACCTAGTCCAGTTTGCCGATTGTGCCGACTCCGGCACCGTCTCACCCTGCTTTACCGGAGCCGGGCGTGCTAATCAAAGGCGCACACCGTCGGTCGACCGCGACGAGCGTTCTGGGCGCTCTCGCCGCCGCGTGCCTCGTCGCGGCGTGCGGGGTCACGGCGCCCCCATCTCCGACACCCGATCCGATCAGCGGCCAGTACACGGCGAGCGGCGGAGGTGGCGCCCTTCCGGCGGTGCAGGCGCTCACGGCGCGATTCAAGGAGCTCCACCCCTCGATCAACTGGCAGGTGACCGAGACCGGGTCAAACTCCGCGATCAAGCTCGTGGTGTCAAACACCATCGACCTCGGCTTCGTCAGCCGGAACCTCACCGAGAGCGAGAGCCAGCAGGTGACTCCCATCCCGATCGGCTTCAGCGGGACGGCCATCGTGGTCCATGCGGCCAACCCCGCGACCAACCTAACGAGAGGCGACCTGCTAAGGATCTACGCCGGCGAGGTCACGAACTGGTCCGAGCTCGGAGGAATGGACCAAATCATCCGTCCGTATATCCGCGAGCCGAACGCCGCGACGCGGCAAACGTTCGAGACCTTCCTCTTCGGCGCTGCGCCGCCGACCTACGGCAAGAACGTCACCCAGATGGTGGAGGTCGACGCGTTGCTTACCGCTGTCGGTTCGTTCCGCGGAGCGATCGGCATCGCGAGCGCTGGATCACGCACCGCAGCTGACAAGAGGGTGAAGATGCTCTCGGTCGATGGCGCGCCGCCGACGCAGGAAAGCATCGCGAGCGGCGCGTACAAGCTCGTCCGCCCGCTCTTCATCATCTACGGCGGCGACATGTCCGCGCTGAAGCCGGCCCTGCGCGCGTTCCTGGAATTCGTCAAGAGTCCCGAAGGCCAGCGGATCGCGGCAGCGGCCTTCTAGCGCGGAGTCCGGTGTGATTAGCGAAGATCACCAACGACATCTGCGGAGCGCGAGGTTCATCGTTGGCGCACTCCTCGCGATATGCGTTTTCGCCGGTTGCGGCGTTCCAGTTCCATCGACCCCGACGCCCGACGCGCTGAGCGGCCAGTACAGCGCGACGGGTGGCGGCGGAGCGCTGCCCGCGGTCCAGGCACTCGCCGCGCGCTTCAAGCAGGTCCACCCGGGGGTGAGCTGGCTCGTTACCGAGACAGGCTCGGATGCCGCGATCAAGCTGGCCGCCTCCCACGAGGTCGACGTGGGCTTCATCAGCAGAGCGCTCGCCGATTCCGAGCGGGCGCGGGTCACCGCGGTGTCCATCGGGTTCAGCGGCACGGCTGTCGTCGTCAACGCGGAAAACCCCGTCAGCAACCTGACGAGGGAGCAGCTGCGGAAGATCTACACCGGCGAGATCACGAGCTGGGCGGAGGTTGGCGGGACGGACCAGCCGATCCGGGCGTTCATCCGCGAGCCGAATGCGGCGACGCGGACCACGTTCGAGGCATATGTATTCGGTGGCAAGGCGACGTACGGCAAGGCAGTCACCGAGATGTTCGAGGTTGAGCCCACACTGGGTGCGATCGCGTCCTTCCGCGGTGGGATCGGAATCGCCAGCATCGGGTCGCGGACCGCGAACGACACCCGGCTCAGGATGATCTCGATCGATGGCGTCGCGCCAACGCAAGCGAACCTTGCGAATGGCACATACAAGATCTTCCGGCCGCTGTTTCTCGTCTACTCGCCTGAGGCGGCGCAAGTCAGGCCCGGAATCACGGCATTCCTGGAATTCGCGAAGAGCCCGGAGGGACAACGCGTGGCGGCAAGCGCGTTCTAGCCGGACGCTCCTCCGCGCGCCACCCCGACGTAGTCGTCCATCCTTAGCACTTCGGACGTCGTGCGTGAGCGCTCCGCCGCGAAAGCCAGCAGGTGACTTTGGAGCGACTCGCGGGCCGACGTGCGGACTCCGTCGCGATCGCCGCGCACCGCGGCGATGAACGCGTCCATGAGCCCTTCGTCCCCGCCTCCGTGGCCACCGATCCCCCGCGAGACATGCGACATCTCGCTCGTCCCGGAGCGGTGATCGTGAAGCTCGATCTCGCCGCGACTTTCGTTCGCGAGCAGCGTGGCGCGCGTCCCGTCGATGCGGACCGTTCGCCCTTCGACGTGCGAGGCTCCCTGCATCGTGAGGCTCACGGACAGCCCGCGGCCGAACCGCATCAGGACGACCTGATGGTCGACGACGTCATTGTCGCAGCGATACACGCAACGTCCGTAGGGTCCGGTCTCGAGCGCGCGCATTACGCCTTCCGGTGTGCGATCGAGCGTGACCGCGGCGAGGGCGAAGCTCCGAGGGTTCTCGCGCAGCCGATCGAGGTAGACGCGTGGCGCGAAGTACGGGCAGACGTCGGCGATCGGGCAGCCATCGGTGCAGCGATCGGGGATCTCCGGGCCTACCGCGTCGCGGGTGAAGTGCGTCAGCGAGCCGAACGACGACAGCCACTCACAGGCGCCAAAGAGCCACACGAGCAGGTCGAGGTCGTGGCAGCACTTGGTGAGGATCATCGGCCCCGAGCGCCGTGAGTTCGCCCAGTTCCCGCGCACGTAGCTGTGCACGAAATGCCAGTACGCGAGATTCTCCCGCCAGTCGACCGAGACGATCTCGCCTAGGCGCTTCGCGGCGACGAGGTCTCGGATGGCCAGAAAGAACGGCGCGTAGCGCAGCACGTGCGCGATCTGCAATAGCCGGCCGCCGGTCTCCGCGGCTTCAATGATTTGCAGGCATTCCTGGGGCGTCGTCGCGATCGGCTTCTCGAGGAGGATCTCGTAACCCGCCGCGAGGAGAGCGAGCGTGCTCGGACGGTGGGTGCGGTCCATCGTCGCGTTGACCAGCGCCGGTGCGACCTGGGGCCGCGCGGCGAGCTCCTCCCAGGAACTGAACCGTCGATCGGCCGGGATGCGATGGGCCTCGCCGAAACGCGCGCGCCGTCCTTCATCGGGTTCGACGACGGCCACAAAGCGCGCTTTGTCCGGATGGCGCTCGGCGTACGCGCCGTATGCGAGGTAGCCCCGGTTACCGGCGCCGACCATGACGAGCTCGATTGGCTCCACGCCGCAAGGCTACGTCTGGCCCAGAGGCCCCCGGTCACTCGACCTTGGCGACGGTCTGGCCACCCTCCGAGAGCGTGAAGACGTACCAGTTCTCGCGATTGCCCTGGCGTAGGGCGTAGACGAACTGACACGGTCGCCGACCGAGCCGAGGTACCGAACCCCCGAGCAATCGAGTCCGTTGTCGTGCATGCGCGCGAACTGCGCGGCGACGTCGTCGGCCGTGACCCCGAGCGATGCATCGGTGTGCTCGGTGACGAAGGCGACGTCCGCCTTGCACAGCGCGTCCGCGTACTTGCCGACCCACTCTGGCGCGGCGGCGCCTCGGCCATAACGGAGGTCCGCGATCTCACCGCGCGCGCGGGCGAGCTCGTCGCGCGCCGTGAACAGGCTTGGCAGCGAGTCTTTGAGCGGTCCGGACCCGGCTCCGGTGAGGAGAGCGAGGAACATCGCGACCGGGACGAGAAGCAGTTTCACAGCTCCGACACTCAGGCACGACCTGTGCCAGCCTGGGCGCTTAGCATCCGGCCATCGAAGAAACGCTGGGACTCGATGACCTGGTCGCGAACCGGACGATGTCGCTCGCCATTGCCGACTTATTGAGGGCGACGGCTCGCGACCGCAAATCCTTCATCGTGATGGCTGTCCCGCGGCTCGCCGGCAAGAGCACGGTGCTGCACGCGATGGTCTCCGAACGGCCGAGAAAAGCACCGCTTCGCACGGTCGCCGAGGACGGGGACGACATCGACAAGCTTCTCGCCCAGAGCCGGGGCGGCTACATCGTGATCCCCGAGATCAGCCGAGGCGCGCACGCGCCGGGGTACATCTGGGGCGCGCCAGTCCGACGGATCTTCCAGGCCGTCGGCGCGGGCACCTCCCTGGCGGTCGCCCTGCACGCGCCCGGCCCGGAGGAGGCATTCGACATCATCTGCCACGGCTGCGCCGTCCCCGACTCCGACGCATCGAAGATCTCGCTCGTCGTTTACCTGCGCTCCCTCGGACACTGGGAGGAGCCGACGCGCCGCGTCGTCGACGCGGTGCACGAGATCTCGGGCGTGCGCGACGGTCGCCCGACGGCACGGGCTCTTTTTAGGTGGGACGAGGGGAACGATCGCTTCGTCACGCCGTCGCACGCGCGTGGTAGATGAGCCGCACCTGGCGTCAGGCCGGTGAGGCGGCGACATTCGCGCGTCATATCCCGGGAGCCTGACGATCGCTGAGCGTCGGGGTGGTCACGCTCTGGACGCCGGAGCTCGTCTCCTATCGAGCTCCGGCGCCTGAGCTGCTAAGTGCTTCTAGCCCCGGCGAGTGAGCTGGCGCAGGTTGGCGAGCGCGAGGAAGCCGAACACCGCAGCCGCCGCGATGCCCACCATGAGGACCGCGCTCCCAGTCGAGAGCCAGTCACCTGAACGATCGGTGCCGAGGATCTTGGCGGTGACGCCTGCAGTCGCGATCGCCGTGCTGTAGTACGCGAGCGCGAGACCAAAGATCGCGAAGCCGATGAACGCGAACGCCTTGGGCCACGAGGGGTTCTTCATGGCGCGCCATTCAATGGTGCAGGCGCGGGCTGGTCAATGTCTCGTCGGTACCAAGCGCAACCCGAAACGGAATCGATCCAAACCGCAACGAAATTGCTCGCGCTGCGTTGCGGTCATAGGCGCTCTTTCGGCCGGGAGAGTAGTCTGCGGGCTCCTCCATGAAGACCCAGGCGCCCGTAGGAGCGCTGCGCGACCGTATTTCTGAACTCATGCCCGAGCTTCGTGCCGACCTCGAGACCCTCGTGCGCATCCCTTCCATCAGTCATCCTGGACACGACCCGTCGCAGCTCGGACGATCCGCCGCGGCCACGGAGAAGATCCTGCGAAGCGCGGGCTGTGATACGAAGATCGTCGAGATCGAAGGCGTGCCCGCGGTCCTCGGACAGATCCGCGCACCGGCCGGCGCTCCGACGGTTCTGCTCTACGCGCATCACGACGTCCAGCCGACGGGCGCGCGCGAGCTCTGGCACTCAGATCCGTTCGAACCGACCGAGAAGAACGGACGGCTCTTCGGGCGCGGGACCTCCGACGACAAGTGCGGTGTGGTGATCCACGCGGGCGCGATCCGGGCGCACGACGGTCAGACGCCGGTGGGCGTCAGGATATTCGTCGAGGGCGAGGAGGAGTGGGGGTCGCCCAATCTCGCGAAGTTCCTCGAGCGTTACGGCGACGAACTGCGCGCCGACGCGGTCATCCTCGCGGACTCCGGCAACTGGCGCGCCGGTCAACCTGGACTCACGATCTCGCTCCGCGGGATCGTCGCCTGCGACATCGAGATTCGGACCCTCGACCACGCGGTCCACTCGGGCGAATTCGGCGGTCCGGTGCCGGACGCGCTCACGGTCCTCGCGAAGACGCTTGCGACGCTGCACGATGAGAAGGGCAACGTCGCGGTCTCGGGCATCGCGAAGGGCAAGGCCGATCCACTTGACCTCACCGAAGAAGAGCTGCGCGAGCAGGTCGGCATGCGCCCCGGCGTGCGGCTTATCGGCGAGGGCGGCATCACCGACCGGATGTGGATGAAGCCGGCGGTCTCGATCCTCGGGATCGACGCGCCGAGGCTCACCGAGTCGACGAATCAGCTCGTGCCCTCGGCGAAAGCGCGCGTCTCGATGCGCATTCCGCCGGGGCAGGACGCCGATGCGGCGATGAAGGCGCTCGCCGACCACCTGCGCGCTCACGTACCGTGGGGCGCCGAAGTCACGATCACCCCACGCGGCGCGGGCAAGCCGTACAAGCTCGCCGGCGAGGGGAGCGCATACGACGCGATGCGCCGCGCGATGAAGGAAGCCTTCGGTCGCGACCCCGTTTTCATGGGCGCGGGCGGCACGATCCCGTTCGTCGCTGACTTCGCGAAGGCCTTTCCCAAAGCCACGCTGCTCCTCACCGGCGCGGGCGATCCCTTCTCGAATGCCCATTCCGAGGACGAGAGCCTCGACCTCAAAGACCTCGAACGGTCGACACTCGCCGAAGCGCTCTTCTTCGAATATCTCGCCGCGCCCTGACCGCGGCGGGCGTCGACGTGCTGCGCGGAGTGGTTCGGCTAGAGCGTGTCGTCGCGCGCGCGGCTGACACCGCCGAGAACGCGGCCGCCGCCGCCGGCTGGGTGCCCGGCGTCATCGAGGTGATCGACAAGCTGAGCTGGGCGTAACGCTCGGATCATCATCGCCGCGTCGAGCAGACGGCCATCGCGATCGCGAAAACCTACGCGGCGAGAAGAGTCCGCATTACCGCCTCGCTTCCAGCACGCGCTTGCAGGTCTCGTTGAACGCCCCGAGCGCCGCCTCGAACGC
>Ga0209237_1002733_pt1 | contig 10630 bp, 12 predicted proteins | sample GraSoi013_1_40cm_2_FD_185820 | JGI IMG/M metagenome (GOLD analysis project Ga0209237, IMG submission 185820) | Grasslands soil microbial communities from the Angelo Coastal Reserve, California, USA - Sample 10_02_2013_1_40cm (SPAdes) (version 2) | ecosystem: Environmental > Terrestrial > Soil >...
CTTGGTAAGTAGAATATGAGAACTTGAGGACATTCAAGTTCATCCGAGACCCCAACGCTTTCGAACTGATGGCTGACGACACACGCAGACGCGTAGTCTACCTCCTAAGAGCAAAAGAAATGACCGTGGGGCAGATACACCACGAACTTCAACTAACACCCCAAGCAATCTACCACCATATCCGCAAACTCCTAGACGCAGGACTGGTAGAAGTAGCGAAGGAGGAACGAGTCGGCCACTTCATCGAAACATACTACAGGGCAACTGCAGAAGTCTTCGAATTCATCCACGGCGAAGGAGGAGGCGAGAAGTACGGTGAACAACGAACCCGGGACGCCCTCCAGGCTATGAATCAGCTTGGCATCAACGCACACGTTGATGATGAGATCATCGCCAAGATGATGAAGATTGCGAAGCAGAAGGACAAACTTGCGCTGACTCCTGAAATGGAGGAAAGGATACAGGCGCTTGAAGGACTTGACTTTATCGGAAAACAACAGATCGCAGACTACGTCAACCTACTCACAATGAGCGACAAACAATTTGAAGAATGGCTAAACTTCGAGAGGAGCCGACGCAACTTGCTAAAATCTGCGGTAGCCCAGCCTATTCAAGTCACAGTCAAACAGTCTAGGGCAAAGTAGGTCTTTCCGAGAAATTATCAAACCGGTTTGTCTCTAGAACTCTAGCGCTCTCACTTGCGGCTGTCGCGCCGCGAACTCGATTACAATCTCTCTGAGAGTCTGAAACTGTTTGATCCCATGAATCTTGATTTCAATCGGCTTCTCAAGATGACTCTTCGACGTAATCCTGAGATAACCAGGCTCAGGAAATAGCCATCCCCCGATGACATGCTTCATCAAGAGCTCAGCAATCTCCTCCCTCTTGAGTTCAAAATCAATCTTTGAACCGAGTTCAATCGTAGTCGTGGGAGTGTTCTTTTGGACTATCCTCTCGGGAACGGCGTGACGCAATCGACGTATCCCTAGATCGAGGATTATAGGGATGAATGGAAGCAAGAAGACACCGTAGAGCGGTCCGGAAAATCTTAGGACGAAGTCGAGGTACAGGAGGAGAGCGAGGACTGGCACGCTCAACGGGAGACCGAAAACGAGAGAAGTCCTTCGCTTTCTTACCCCGATGATTCTAGTCTTGCTGAAGTAGAGACCGTAGCCTGGGGAACGCCCGCGGGACAGGAAGACACTGGCGAGACCAACTATCTGTTCTTCCGGACGATAAACCTCGGCTCTTCCGGAGGATTGCGGAAGAATCGAACGAGTCCACAATACGCTCGCTCCTTCACCAATTTTGAGGACGTCTGTTTCTAAAGAGTCTTTTTGACCCACTTATCGGGCCATTCTAGTAAATTTTGACGAGTCTGGCCTTAAACACCAGATCCCACTTGTAATTCTGGGGATGCTGCCCGTGCCTGAAGAAGTCGTAGTCAAGCCTGTAGCGGACCAGCCTGCTCTCCTCATGGAGAAGGAGAGGGAGAGGGTTCTAGTTGTTGCAGACTTGCATCTCGGATGGGAGGTCTCCCTGTCCCATCAAGGAATACACGTGCCCTCGCAGGTCCCGCGCTTACTTGAGAAGCTTCGAAAGATCATCAACGACACTCACCCCCAACGACTCATCCTGCTTGGAGATGTCAAGCATGCGGTTGCGAAGGTTGAGTTAGAGGAGTGGAAGTACGTCCCGGAATTCTTCGATGGTCTCGTCAAAATAATCCCGGATGTCCAGGTTGTCCCGGGCAACCATGACGGAAACCTGGAACCCCTTACTCCTCCAAGCGTAAAGATCAGCACGTCTGAAGGAATATCCGTCTGGGACAGCGTAGGTCTGTTTCACGGCCACGCCTGGCCCTCACCGCCCTTGCTAGGGTGCGCGTTCTTGGTGATGGGGCATCTGCATCCTGTAGTCGTCTTCAGAGATCCATTGGGTTTCCGCATAACCCGCCAGGCATGGGTCCGGGCCAAGAGCAGTGGACAGAAGCTAGCGGAAGGAGTTCTGAAGCATGAATCGGTCAAATGGGAAGGCGACTCGATGGAGGAGTACAAGAAAAAATTTGGGATATCAGTTCTTGACGCTGAGTGCATCATAATGCCCAGCTTCAACGACTATCTTGGAGGGCAGCCGATCAATCGGAGCTTCAAGGAGGGCTGGACAGATCTCTACCGGGAATACATGGGACCCGTGCTGAGATCAGGAGCGGTGGACTTTGAGAATGGTGAAGCCTATCTGTTCGATGGAACCTACTTAGGCAGAATTCAGGATCTTAGAAAGCTAGACCAGGAAACTGGCTAGTTCTTCTCGTCGCGTGGTGCCATATTCGCGAGCATCGTTCTGAGATCGGTGCCATTCAACTTTGCAATGTCCCGCAGAAGATCATAGTAGGACCTGACGTGGCGCTTGCCATCTCTCGCGTGATAGAAATTAAAGTTCGCGTACATTGTAGGAACAATCTCATGGTTGTACATTGGATACTGAGTTTCAGCGAGTCCCAGCTCTCCGAGTTGTTGACTCCTTCCTTGAGATCTCCGACTTTTCTGCTCTTCCGTTTGCGCAGCCGCGCCTTGAGACGGTTGCCCTCCATCCTGCAATCGGCGCTGCAGTATTTTTCGCTGAACCAGCCGAGGAACGTCCGCTTGCAAACGAGGCATGTCTTGAGGATTTTCTTGTCGGTTGTTTCCAACGATCTTCCTTGCCCGCTGTTGGTTTGTCGCTCCCATGTCTACGTTGTACTGGTATAAAATCTGGTCGCATCGACACCGCAAGAAGCAATGGCCATTCGGATTGTCCTTGCCTTGTTTTTTCACCGCCCTAGTCACAGTAAGAGCTAAAGCGATACTGGTTGAACTCGGCTTTCGAGGGGCTGTCGGCTAGCCAGGTCTAGAAGGCTTATCAGGAAAAAAGCCCGGACTGGCCGCGTGGCTTGGGAGCCATTATCCGTGGCCGCGAACCCACGAAATCGCCGGTTCAAATCCGGCCAGCCCCACCAAGACCCTCTTCGTACAAATTCACGTAGCTCAAATGTTAAGTCTCGCAACGCAATTCGCCTTTGAACGGTGCGAAAATCATGGGGAAGACCAGCAAGTATCGTACCGGCAAATCAACAGGGACTCACGCTGGAAGCGTCGAGTTCGAGAAACTGAGGAAAGAGAAGCGCCGATGCAGAAGGAGTCAGAGATAATACTGGCGAATCGCTCGGACATGGGCAGAAAGGCTTGAGAAAAATTGTCGTCCTTTCTTTCGTAACGCTCGACGGAGTTATGCAGGCTCCAGGGGGACCTGAAGAAGACAAAGCAGGCAGTTTCAAATGGGGAGGCTGGAGCGTCGGATACTGGGACGATTTTCTCGGTAAGATTATGGGTGAACAGATGGGAAGGCCCTTCGACCTCCTGCTTGGAAGGAAAACCTACGATATCTTTGCTCGCTATTGGCCGAAAATGGGAAACGACAATCCGGCCGCAGCCGGCCTGAACAAGGCAAAGAAATTCGTTGTCTCTACAAAATTGACAAAGCCTGAGTGGGCTAACACTGCTGTGCTGAAAAACAATGTTGTGAGTAAAATCAGGAGACTCAAAGAACAGGACGGCCCTGAAATACAAGTCCACGGCAGTGGCAACCTCATTCAGACTCTCCTGAAACACGATCTAGTCGACGAATTTCGGCTGAAGATCTACCCAGTCACGCTCGGCAAGGGCAAGCGCCTGTTCGCCGAAGGAACAATTCCAATCGGGTTCCAACTAGTCAAGAGCAACACTTCGCCCAAAGGCGTAATTGTCGCCACTTACATACGTGCAGGCGAGGTCAAGACTGGATCGTTCCCGATGTAAGTGAATTCCAAGCTAGCTCGTCTAGAGCATTCGGGCGACGCTCTGGAAGTATTTCACGCCTTTCTTACCATTCGTCGCATGGTCCAGCGCCATCTCCACAGCGTCTTTCGGACTTGAGGCTGAGATGACCTTCACCGTCTTTCTATCGTCCAAGAATGTATCCGCGATCTTGTCTGCGGTTCCGCCGGTCCCAGTCAATGCCACGATCGGTTTCCCTTTCTGATAAGCCACACATGCTTCAATGAAGGTTCCCGCACCACCGCCGACTACTATGGCGACATCTGCAGAGTATGCCGTGATGAAATTCCGGGCAAACCCGATCCCCGTAGGGATGATAATGTCACAATACGGATTTGCATAACTCATATCCTCGTTGGGAATTATCCCGACAACCATTCCACCCTTCTCCTTCGCTCCCCTACCAGCCGCCTCCATTACTCCACCCAAACCGCCCGTGATAGTTACCGCGCTCCTAGCAGCTATCTGGGCACCAACCTCCTTTGCCGCATCGTAGGTGGCTTGAGGACAATGGTCCCCATCCGAGCCGATGACCAGAACTTGGATTAGCCGCTTGTAGTTGGACTGAGCGGTTCTCGACGCTACTCCCCTAAACAATGCCAAACATCACAACTGAAATCGAATGAGGGACTGACCCAAGCATCCCGGCCATAATGAGGCTAATGTAACCGTTCATCAAGTGGACAAGGTTTTAATCAGAACCCGGTCTGCCGACTCCCAAATTCGCGTTTACACGATGCCTCATGTCAGTCTTCAAGCCTGGAAAGATTGAGCGGGTCGCAGGTCCCGTAATTGTTGCTGGAGGTATGCTAGGTGCCCAGATGTACGAAGTCGTTCGAGTTGGTGACCAAGGACTAATCGGAGAGATCATCAAGATCGAGGCAGACCGGGCGACGGTACAGGTCTACGAGGAGACCGCAGGCATACGACCGGGCGAGAAAGTAGAACGCTCAGGCAAGCCACTTTCAGTCGAGCTTGGCCCCGGAATCACTGGCCAGATCTACGACGGAATCCAGCGACCCCTCACTATCCTATTCGAAAAAACAGGACCCTTCGTCCGGCGAGGACTAACCCTCCCACCCATCGACAAGACCAAGAAATGGCACTTTGTCCCGACAGTCAAAGAACAGGCAGTTGTCACCGGCGGCGACATGGTGGGCCGTGTCAAGGAGACCACCCTGATCACTCAGCAGATAATGATCCCACCAAACCTCTCCGGCAGAATAAGGTCCATCGTCAACGAAGGCGACTACACCGTCACCGAACCAGTTGGCGAACTCGATTCGCCCAGTGGCCCCATCTCACTGTTCATGCTGAACACCTGGCCAGTGCGTACAGCCAGAGGCTTCAAGCGAAAACTCCCTAGCAACACACCCCTGCTAACTGGCCAACGCATCATCGACTTCTTCTTCCCAATCGCAAAAGGCGGCACAGCGACCATACCCGGCGCATTCGGCACCGGCAAGACCATGGCGCAGCAGCAGCTCGCAAAATGGGCTGATGCGTCAGTCATAGTCTATGTGGGCTGCGGCGAGAGAGGGAACGAAATGGCGGAGGTCTTGGAAACATTTCCGAAACTTGTTGATCCTCGGAGCGGTGAGCCGATAATGAACAGGACCGTGCTGATAGCGAATACCTCTAACATGCCTATCGCCGCGCGAGAGGCCAGTGTCTACGCTGGAATCACGATCGCAGAGTACTACCGGGACATGGGCTATGATGTGGCGCTGATGGCGGACTCGACCAGTCGGTGGGCTGAGGCTATGCGAGAAATATCTGGACGACTGGAAGAGATGCCCGGCGAAGAAGGCTACCCCGCTTATCTAGCGTCGAAGCTTGCTGAATTTTATGAGCGTTCGGGACGAGTGGAGGTCTTGGGATCGGATACCCGCGTTGGGTCCATATCCATTGTCGGCGCAGTCTCGCCGCCCGGCGGGGACTTTTCGGAGCCTGTTACTCAGAACACGCTGAGAATTGCGAAGGTCTTCTGGTCCCTTGATACGGACCTGGCATCGCGACGCCACTTCCCGGCTATCAACTGGCTAACCAGCTATTCATTGTACACCGATAGTCTGGACGATTGGTATCGCAAGGAGATTGGTCCCGAATGGACGATGATGAGGAAGGAGGCGATGAACCTGTTGCAGCGAGACGATGAACTTCGAGAGATTGTAATGCTTGTCGGACCTGACGCTCTCTCGGAGAGCCAACGGGTCATCCTAGAGGCGGCTAGGATGATCAAGGAGGATTTCCTCATGCAGCAAGCCTACAATCCAGCCGACACTTACTGTGACAAGATCAAGATTGACCTGATGATCAAGCTCATACTCGACTATTACAAGATCATGCAGAAGGCGGTTGACGAGAACATTCCGCTACAGAAGGTTCTAGATCTTCCGATAAAGACCGAGATAGATCGAATGCGACTTACGGCGGCCGACAATTTCCCCAGCTTCGCCGAACACATCGAGGAAGAAATGAACAAGGAATTCAAGTCGATCGGAGGAAAGTAGTCGATGGCACTCGCAGGTCTAGAATACACAACCATCAAAGAGATTTCAGGACCCCTACTATTCGTCGAATATGTCAGGGGAGTAGGATACGGCGAACTTGCACGGATCACGACCCCTAGCGGCGAAGAGAGAAGAGGCCAAGTTCTCGAAATAGGCGGAGGAGTAGCCGTTGTACAAGTATTCGAAGGAACCACGGGCCTCGACGTCGGAAAGACTCGAATCAGGTTCACTGGTGAAACGGTTAAGCTACCGGTATCCATGGATATGCTGGGAAGAATCTTCGACGGCAGCGGACGTCCTATCGACGGAGGACCCAGAATAATACCGGACGATTATCTCGACGTCAACGGCAACCCCATCAACCCGTTCGCTAGAGAGTATCCGCGAGAGTTCATCCAGACAGGCATCTCAACAATCGACGGAATGAACACTCTCGTCCGAGGCCAGAAGCTCCCACTATTCTCCGCATCTGGTCTACCTCACAACGCCGTCGCAGCCCAGATCGCGCGACAAGCAAAGGTCGTCGGCTCAGACGAGCCGTTCACAACAATCTTTGCTGCAATGGGCATCACAGCAGACGAGCTTCGCTTCTTCAGAGACGACTTCGAGAAGCAAGGTGCCTTCGACCATGTGACCATGTTCGTAAACCTTGCAGATGACCCCGCGATCGAACGAATACTCACGCCGAGATTAGCTCTCACAGCAGCAGAGTACTTCGCAATCAAACAGGGAAACCACGTGCTCGTCATTCTTACAGACATGACCAACTACGCTGAATCCCTGCGGGAGATATCTGCAGCTCGAGAAGAGGTCCCAGGACGAAGAGGCTACCCGGGCTACATGTACACAGACCTTGCCACGATCTACGAACGAGCGGGAAGGTTGAAGGGATCGAAAGGCTCGATTACTCAGATGCCAATACTAACTATGCCTGGAGATGACAGGACGCATCCTGTTCCTGATCTAACGGGCTACATTACGGAGGGCCAACTCATGGTCGACCGGTCACTCCACCGGAAGGGCATCTATCCACCAATAGACCCCGCCCCCTCGCTCTCGCGACTAATGAAAGAAGGAATTGGTAAGGGTAAGACACGAGAGGATCACAGGGAAGTCTCTGACCAGCTCTACTATGCGTTCGCTGAAGGGCGATCCTTCCGTGACCTAGTAGCAGTCGTCGGTGAAGAGGCGCTCTCGGCGCGTGACAAGCTCTACTTGCAGTTTGCTGATGAATTCGAACGGAAGTTCATCAACCAAGGCCTCTACGAGAACCGTGACATCGACACGACTCTCGACCTTGGCTGGAACCTCCTCAGCGTTCTACCGGAGACGGAGTTGAAGAGGATAGACCCGGCTACGATCAAGAAGTGGCTTCCGAAGAATCGCGGGAAGAACAACTAGAAAATGCCCGACATCCTGCCTGGCGCTCGTCCTACCCGGATGGAGCTTATTGCTCTCCGGAAGAGACGGAACATTGCTCAGAGAGGCCAGGATCTTCTCCGAGAGAAGCTTGATGCGTTGATGATCGAGTTCTTCCAGTTTGCCAGGGAAATTACGGCGTTGAGGGCTAAGACTCAGGATATTCTGAACAGGACGTATCTCCGGTTTGCTGAGGCTCAGATGTTGATGGGCTCGACGAGATTGGAGGAGACGTCTCTGACGGCTCAGGACAGGTTTGATGTGGACGCGTCGACGAGGAACGTTATCGGGGTCTCCATCCCCGACGTCGAGGTTCAGCTTAGACCATTAGAGGGCTACCCTTACTCCATGATTGGGACATCAGCGAAGCTGGATGAGGCCGTGGCGTTGATGACCGAGGCGGTGAAGAACGTTGTGGAATTGTCAGCCGCAGAAGAGGCGATTCGCAGACTGGCTGAGGCGATTGCGGCGACGAAGAGAAGGGTCAACAGTTTGGAGTATATCGTCATCCCGCGGATTCTGAATACGATACGGTATATCGAGATGAGTCTACAGGAGAGGGCGAGGGAGGACTTTTTCCGACTGAAACGAATCAAGACGAGGCTGGAAGAGGAGAAGGAAGAGGAATTGATTGCTATGCCGGCTGTGAGCTAGAGACTAGTGTACTGAGCTCCATTCATTGTTGCAAGTATCACATCTGAAACTCTTCGTCTTCCCCGTGCGTCCTTCGCGCGTGGAGAGCTGGATGTTCGTCGAACCGCACTTCGGACAAATCGTATGATAGAGATTCGTCTTCAAAGTATCAACGATGTAGCAGGATTTTGAATGATCATTCCAGAACATGCATAGGTCCCGGACGCAGACGGAGGCCATTAGAGGGCAGATCATCTGGTTGAACTTGCTCGTCGCCGCTCGCAGAATGCGCCTGAAAGTAGGGTCCCGCATATCGAGGAAGGGTTCTATCGTGGCTTCGACTGAAGCATCGAGCTTAGCTTCGTCTTGAGCCTCGTCTGCTGCCATCGTTTAGAGCCTCCTCTAACCAGCATCCTCAAACTAACCTATCCGAATAGCTAAGGGTGGTGTCCCCCAAAGCAACAGCTAGAAGGCACAGACCCCTTTGTCAGTAAGAGAATATGTTCGTCCGCGTGCTCAGTAGTTTTTTAGGGGGCTGAACACCCCATTCATTGATAGGCGCTTCTATACAGTGCGAGTTCAGCTCGTAGGCTTCGAACCTGACCTGGAAAGAGTATGCGCCGCCGCCATGCGCTCTTGCTACTCGCCCCACCCGGGCTACCAGTTGTTCGCTCATACCTCACCCGACAAGGCATTGGAGGGAGAGAAGGTCTTCGACGAGGAACGGATAACGGGACTATTGAGACGGTCTCTGGAACTGGGACACTACGATATTCTGGAACACAACAGCATCACGTGGCTCGTTGATGCTAGCGAGAAAGACATTCTCTCCCTCCTAGACTCATCGAAGTTCTTCGAGACAAGCCGCGTCGACGAGGAGAAATGGATCGTAACCACCAACCTCAGGGTCCTGGTGGAACTCGCCCGAGCCCAGAGCCCGCCGCCTCTAAGCAGGGAACTCGTGGCCACGTTAATCACAGCGGCCCCCAGTATAGCCTCTACCCTGGCTGCCACGGTCAAGAGTTGAGCGGTATGACATCTAAGGTCATCTTGTTCAGCTACACCAACTACCCCAGCCTCACCTCTAACCTTGAGATGCAGGGTGTCAAGATGGGGCCGAACGATCTATTACGACATGGAAGCTTCACTTTCGACCTACAAGGTGTCAGCCGAGCAGCCAGCCACCAGATCGTACGTCACAGAATTGCCAGTTTCTCCCAACAATCACAACGCTATGTCAAGATAACCCGGAGCTATGGATACCTGAAGCCATCAGGAATTCCCGAGGACCTCAAAGTGCCAGTCGAAATACACGGTCAGAAACTTGACCTCAACTTTTCCGATGTGATGGACTTGACCCGTCAGGCTGAGGAAGGACTAGTCGCCAAAGGAATCAAAGCTGAAGACACCAGATATCTTCGGCCCAACGCAGCCACAACGAACATTGTGATGAGCATGAGTCCTCGACAACTGATCCACTTTTTCAATCTGCGATGCGCCCCTGACGCTCAGTGGGAGATTCGAGACCTTGCCTGGTCAATGTATGCCGCCGTCAGCCTCGTCGCTCCCCAAGTGTTCGGTCCTCTGCCAGCCGCTGATGAAAGCGACTACATCAAAAAACGGGTATTACTGGTAAGTGATCTCGTTCAGAAGCAGACTGAAATGTTCGAGAAGACCCCTCCGGGAGAATTGTTCCACCTGGAGCTTCAGCCATACCTCGACTTTGTGCATCCAGTTGACGGTTTCGTCAGAAAATACTGAACATAGCCGAAATTTTTGACCACAAGATCCCTTTGATGATACTAGCCGACTACTCCTTGTCGCTGTAACTCGTCCTGAATACCAGCGCGTATCTGTTTCAGCCGGACGCGGTGTTCCGCATATTCGTCTCCGTTGATTCGTCCCGCTTTGAAATCCTCGTCGAGCTGTTTCATCTGAGCCTCAAGTTCAACGACGCGCTTCCTCAACTGGTCTAGGTAAGAAGTCGAAACTTCGGGACCAGCTATCTGGCTGGGTGTCAGGGAGGCTTTGATAGTTCCATCCTCTATTCGCATTATGTGGTCTGCCACGCGAGCAACGTTCTGATCATGTGTCACCATGATCACAGTCTTCCCCAGTCCACGGTTGACCTTGACAAGGAAGTCGGTGACCATCCTGGCATTAACGCTGTCAAGCTCGCCTGTAGGCTCATCGGCAAGAAGCAGAGGCGGG
>Ga0209237_1002734_pt1 | contig 10629 bp, 9 predicted proteins | sample GraSoi013_1_40cm_2_FD_185820 | JGI IMG/M metagenome (GOLD analysis project Ga0209237, IMG submission 185820) | Grasslands soil microbial communities from the Angelo Coastal Reserve, California, USA - Sample 10_02_2013_1_40cm (SPAdes) (version 2) | ecosystem: Environmental > Terrestrial > Soil >...
TCGTGCTCACGAGCTTCTCCGACCGCCGCGACCGGGTTAAGTTCGCGGCCGCCTACGCCGATCCCGACTCGGGCGTCTCGACCGGGCCCCGCGCCGCGGTCTGGCCGGTGTGCGTCGGCAAGCTCATGTACACGGGTCACGAGGCGATCAGGTCCGACATCGCCAACTTCAAGGCGGCGCTCGAGGCCGCGGGCGTCGAGGAGGGCTTCATGACTTCGATCGCGCCCGGCAGCGCCTCGCGGATCGCCAATCGCTACTACAAGACCGAGGAGGAGTTCCTGTTCGCCTGCGCCGACGCCATGCGCGAGGAGTACAAGGCCATCGTCGACGCGGGGCTCGTCCTGCAGCTCGACGACCCGGCCATCGCCGAGAACTGGGACATGGTCAACCCCGAGCCCGCCGTAGCCGACTACAAGAAGTTCTCGATGGTCCGGGTGGAGGCGCTCAACCACGCGATCAATGGTCTGCCGGAGGACCGCATCCGGTTCCATCTCTGCTGGGGCAGCTGGCACGGTCCGCACACGACGGACATTCCGATGCGCGACATCGTCGAGGTGATGCTGGCCGTCAAGTGCCGCGCCTATTCGTTCGAAGCCGGTAACGTGCGTCACGAGCACGAATGGAAGGTGTGGCAGGACGTCAAGCTCCCGGACGGCAAGCTCATCCTGCCGGGCATCGTGAGTCACGCCACCAACGTAGTCGAGCATCCGGAGCTGGTGGCCGAGCGCATCCAGCGCTTCGCCAGTCTCGTGGGAAAGGAGCGCGTGATCGCATCGACCGACTGCGGGCTCGGTGGCCGCGTGCACCATCAGATCGCGTGGGCGAAGCTCGAATCGCTCGCCCAGGGGGCGATGCTGGCGACGCGGCAGCTCTGGCGCTGAGAGTTGACAGTCGCGCGGCGGCATCTATCAGGTCGGGCGGCGCGACTCATCTCCCGCCCGGGCCACGTCGGTCCTGTTGACGCTCTGACTGCTGTCGGTCCTGCTGACGCTCCGGCTGCTGTTGACGCTGCGGCTGCTGGGGTCCCCGCGGCTGCTGGGGTCGCGTCTCGGCCCGGGCGGGAGATATTCGGTTCGCGGGCTCACCCGGAAGCGACTGCTGCGGACCCCGCCCCGGCTCACCTCGCTGCTGACCGACCGACGGCGGCCCCGCGGGCCGAGCCCCACCGGCTCCCTCGCGAGGCGCCGCGGTGGCGGGGCCGGAGCGCGGCGGGCCACTCTGAGGAGCGGGAGCGGCCTGAGCTTCCGGGCGTGGCGCCGGCTGGGCCGACGATGGCGGCGGCGTCGGCCGCGCATTGCCCACTCCCTCGCGCTGACCGCCGCTTCCCTCGCGAGGGGCCACGGGGGCGGCGCCGGGCCGTGGTCCGACGTTCTGCGGCGCGCCCTGGCCTTCCGGTGGTTGCGTCGGCTCGAAGCGCCGCGGCAGTGGCGGCCGCTGGCGCTCCGTCGGGCTCGGGCCGAACGGCGGCCGGGCCTGCAGGGGTGCCGTTGCCGCTGGCTTGGGCGCCGGGACGATTCGCGGCGCTGGCGCGACGGGACTCGGGGTCGCCTGGGGCACCCCGCCTCGAGAGGTCTCAGCGCGAGGGGCGACGGCGCGCCGCGACGGCGGCCGTGTGGCGACCACGGAGCGAGAGATCGTGTTCTCGGCCGGGCGCACGGCATGCCCGCTCGCCGCGACGTAGCTCGACGCGTCCGGCGTCACACGGAGCGGCGCCCGCGCGGGCTCGAGCCGACGCGCGTCGACCCGCGCGATTCGTGTGTCATTGACGGCGCGCCGGCCAAAATTCTCCTCGCGAACCGCCACGACGGCGTTCTGCACACTCGTGTTCTTGTAGACCGTGATGTTGGTGACGTTCACGACAGTCGTTCGATTGACGACGACGTTGTTGACGACGCGCGGACCGCCCCAGCCGACCCAGGACGGCCGGCCGATGAATTGGGACCGTCCCCACCACGGCACGAGCGGTTCACCCCAGCCGAGCGCCACCCAGCTGACGCCGGGGACACCGATGGCCACGCGGACGCTAGGCCCTCCGAAGAAAGCCACCAGCGCCGGAGCATAGACTGGCCTGACGATCACCGGTCCGGGCGCCCACGCCCAGAAGCCATTCACGAAGACCCAGCGGCCATGGTGATACGGCGCCCAGCCCCAGGGCGCGGTGTCGACCCAGGTCCAGCCGTAGTACGGATCCGAGACCCATCGGCCGGTGCTGTACGGCGCCCACCCGGCTGGAACCGCTTGAGGAACCCACACAGCGCCGTAGTCGGGAACGACTCGCCAGTCGCCGTAGTGATCGAGGTCGTCGACGCCGTACACGCCCGAGGACACGTAGCGGGCACTCAGAGAATCGAGCAGGTCATCGGTGCGAGCATAGTTCCAGCGATCCCACGCGTCGAGCTCCGGCGCGACGTAGCTGCGCACGTTCGGCGTCGGCGTGCCCTCGAGAACCACCTCTTCGCTCGAGGTGATGACCACGGCCTGCCCGCCCGCAGGGGTCATGGTGGCCTGCCCGGCGCGCCGCGTGATGAACGAGGTCGCGTTCTGCGTCACGTCGACTCGGTAGTACCCGGAGCGCTCGATCGTAAACGCCGCGTGGGGTGTGTCGAGCTCGACCGTACGGCCCGGATCGAGGCCTCGGAGGTCCAGCGAGAGGTGGCCGCTGGTCACTTTGATCTGTAGGAAGTCCGGCTCCTGATTCACGAGACCGAGCTGCGTGTCGCCCCAGGCCCGCACGAACGCGCGTGGCGCCACTTGCAACTCGAGATTCCCTCGATTGCCGGTGTAGAGCTCGTCGCCGGGCGCCAGCGGTGTGTTGACCTGAGCGGGAGCCCAGTCCTGCGCGCCCGGACGCCAGAACGAAACCTCACCGTCGGTGTAGCTCAAGCGAGGAGGAGTGCGGCCGATGGCTCCCGCCTCGCCCTCGCTCGACGGCGTACCGGCAGGAGCCGCACCGTCAGCGCGACCGCCAGGACCACCGAGGTCAGCCGGACGATCCTCTCGCCAATGAGCATGTCAACCCTCCACCTGGCGAATCCATCTCATGAATCCACCAGCTTGGACGTGTCGCAAGGAGTTGGCATTCCAGCGATCAGAGTCGCGCCTCTTCCAGCGACCTGTCACCCGAGCGCCAGGGTCAGCTCTACCGCTGGACAGATACGGTGGGCGCGGCGCACTGGACGGATCGTCTGGAGCGCCGTTCCCGAGCAATACCGGGCGCGGGCGAGGCAGACCCCCTCTTCCTGATCCGGTCGCGCCTCGGCGCGCGCTATTGGCTCAGAAAATCACGGACCAGACGGGCGACCTTTTCGGGTTGCTCGAGATGTGGAGCATGGCCGGCAGCGTCCACCGTCTGCACGCGGGCGCCCTGCAGGCGACGAGTGAACTCGTCCGCGTAGACCGCCGGAACCAGACGGTCCTCCTTGCCCCAGACGAGCAGCGTGGGCGCCGTGACGCGGTGGATCCGCTTCTTCAGTCCCTTGTCCGGGATGGGCCAGATGAATTTCCCGGTGGTCCCCATGGCCCACACCATCCGCACCCGGGCCGCGGCGGTCGCGTCGTGGGCGTCGGAGGGCGGGAACATACGCCGGGCCGCGTCGCACTCGGGGTCGTGGAAGATGTGACGGCGTAGCTCGCCGGGCTCCAGCATCATCCAGTTGATGATGCGATCGGGATCGCGCCAGAAGCCGAGCGGAGCCAGGAGCGCCAGACGCCGGGCGCGGGCGGGATAGGCCGCGGCCACTTCGCACGCCACCATGCCGCCGAAGGAATGGCCCACGAAGACGGCGCTCTCGAGCCCGAGCACCTCGAGCAACTCGTCGTAGCAGAGCACGAGGTCCCACAGCCCGTCGAGGTGATAGACGTCGTCATGGGCCTCCGGCGTCGTGCCCGGGTGCTCGGGGGCCAGAACCGTGAAGCTCCGGGCCAGCTCGTCGAGGAACGGATCCCACGTGAGCCCCCAGGGGCCGTGGAAGAAGATCAGCGCCGGGCCGTGGCCTTTCGAGAGGACCCGAATGCGGACGCGGTCCTGCCAGACCGTGATCGTGCGTTCCTGCGTTCCGATCACGCCCCGCCCGCCGCAACCCCGGCCGCCACCGGCGCCACCGCGCGTTGTCGCAGCCGCTCGGGCCACCAGTGGTTCACCCAGGGCTCGTCGTCCCAGGTGTCGCGCAGGTCCGGCAGCACTTCGCGGCCGAAGAGCTCGATGTTCTCGAGGGCCAGCTCGTGCGGCATCGAGCCGATCTGCAGGAGCACCATCAGGTTCCCGACGCGCAGATTCTTGATCACTTCCTCCTTCAACCGATCGCGCACGGTGGCGGGGCTGCCGGCGATGACGTACCCCTTGTCGACGAAATCCCGGTACCGCAGCGTCTTGGGATTCTCGGCACGCCGCACGGGGTTGCTCATCGTGGCGACGAGGCTCCGATAGTCCTGGTTACCCGGCGGCGAGAACCACATGGGCGGCACGTGGAGGCACTTGTGGTAGAAGTACTCGACGTGCCGCGCGTACTTCTCCTCGGCGCGCGCGTCGCTCTCGGCCACGACGACCAGCTGCAGGAATCCGGCGCGATACGGGTTGAGATCGCGCCCCTTCTCGGCGACGACGCGCCAGTAGCCGTCCATCATCGTCTTCGCCGATCGGGCGCCCGAGTAGCTCAAGAAGCAGTAGCAGACGTCGTGCTCCACGGCGAAGTCGAACGTGCTGATGCTCCCCGAGCCGGGGATCCAGACCGGTGGATGGGGCTGCTGGATCGGCCGCGGCCACAAGTTCACCGTCGCCAGCTGGAAATATCGCCCGTTCCACGAGAAGATCTCGCGCGCCTGCCACGCCTTCAACGTCAGCGCGACGGCTTCGCGGTACCGCTCGCGATGCTCCATCGGGGTGATGCCGTAGCAGAGATTCACGTCCATCGGGCTGCCGAGCGGCAGGCCGGCCACGAGCCGCCCACCGCTGATGCAGTCGAGCATGGCGTACTCTTCGGCGACGCGCAGCGGCGGATTGGACGTCGGCAGGGTCGCGCCCATCTGCACGATGGCGACGTTCGTGCCGTTCGTCTGCCGGGCCAAGACGCTACCCATCAAATTCGGGCTCGGCATGAAACCGTACGCGTTCTGGTGATGCTCGTTGGTGCAGACGCCATCGAATCCGCACTTCGCCGCGTACAGGAGCTCGTCCAGCGTCCAGTTGTAGTACTGGCCGACCCGGCGGGCGTCGGCCAGCTCCCACCAGGGCGGTGTGACCCAGACGGATTCGTAGCGCTGCTCGAAGTCCGCGGGGAGCTCCCGGTAGGGCATCAGGTGGAAGGCGCTGATCTTCATGGGCTCTCAGTCTCCCTCGTACCGTGGCGGCCGCACGAAGCCGCCGAGCTCGCGACCGACGAGCGCGGCGAAGCGGATCGGCGTGCGATCCTCGAGATACGGTCCGATCGCCTGCAGCCCGATCGGCAGGCCGCCGCCCGTGCGGCCCGACGGGAACGCCGTCGCCGGCTGGCCGGCCAGCGTCGCCACCGCCGCGCAGAACAGACCGAGCTCTTCCAGCACGGGCTTGCCGTTCACGTCGAGGGTCTTCCGGATCGATTCGGGCGTGTTCGGCCACGGCTTGTCCCAGTGCGGATAGGCCGGCACGATGAACGCGGGGGCCAGCAGCACGTCCCACTCGCGGAAGAATGCGCGCCACGCCGCGCGATACTGCTCGCGCTGCCCGAACCAGGCGACGTAGTCGGGCGCGCCGCTCTCGATCCCACGCTGGAACGCCCGGCTCCACTCGTCGTCGCGGGTACGCATCACCTCGAGCCGGGCGCGCCGGTCGGCGGCGGGCACCCGGGCCGACGTCACCGCCGCCAGCAGCGTCAGATAGAGCGCGTAGTGCTGGCGGTGGTCACCGAGCCCGTCAGGCTGAGCGGTCTTGACCTGGCAGCCGAGCCGGCCGAGCTGCGAGGCGAGGGCTTCCAGCGCCGCGGCCACGTCGGCGTCGAGGGGCACCCAGTCGACGGCCGGCAGCACCGCCACGCGGTACTGGCCGAGACGCTCGCGGCGCGCCGGCGGAATCGCGAGCTTCCACGCGATGTCCTCGCCTACCTCGGCGCCAGCCGCGACGTCAAGCGCCAGCTCGAGATCGTCGGCCGATCGCGCCATCGGCCCTTGCACGCCCATCACGACCGCGGCGTTGGGCATCGGCGGCATCGGAAACTGACCGCTCCGCGGTAGCGCCGTCTCGCTCGGGCGGTGGCCGTAGACACCGCAGAAGGCGGCCGGCACGCGGATCGAGCCGCCGATGTCGCTCCCGAACTCGAGCGGTGTGAGCCCGGCCGCCAGCGCGGCCGCGCCACCGCCGGTCGAGCCGCCCGGCGTGCGCGAGAGGTCCCACGGGTTGTTCGTCCGACCGTACACCGGGTTGGTCGACTGCCAGTCCGCCAGCATCTGCGGCACGTTCGTCTTCGCCATGACGACGGCGCCGGCGCCCTTCACGCGCGTGGTGACCGGCGCGTCGTGCTCCGACCGGAAGTCCTTCCACATCGCCATGCCAGCGGTGGTACGCAGGCCGCGGACGTTGATCGACTCCTTCAACGTCATCGGCAAGCCGTGCAACGGTCCGTCCTCGCCGCGCGCACGCCGCGCGTCGGAAGCCTCGGCATCGCGGCGCGCACGCTCGAAGTCGGTCTCCACGATGGCGTTCAGCGCCCCGTTCTCGCGCGCGATCCGCCGCTGGTGCAGGTCCAGCAGCTCGACGGCGGATACTCGGCGTGCGCGAAGCGCCGCGAGCAGCTCGGTCGCGGTCGCGAACGTGTCGATGCGGTCGCTCATGGTGTCATCCCTCTCACGCGGAACTGGTGAGCCGACATTAGCGCCCTCACCGGACACGGTCAAGGCTTCGCGCGGCCACGAGCTCGCCGCGCGGCGATCTCGAGTGCGGTCATGAACGCCTGGAGCGCCGGCCGCGGCGCTCCCTCACGGCGCCGGACGATCCCGAGCTTCCGGTGCAGCGCCGGCCGCAGCGGAATCAGGTCCATGGCCCCGCCTTCGCCTCCGGCCGCGCCGCGATCTCGGAGACGACCGAGAGGCCGAGGCCCGCGCTGACCAGCTTCTTGGTGGCCTCGGCGTTGCCGAGCTCCATCGCCACGCGCGGCGTGGCGTGCCCGCGGCGGAACCAGTCGTCGACCACCCGCCGGATGGTCCCGCCCCGTTCGTAGAGGATCACGGGATGTCGGGCCAGCTCCGCGGGCGTCAGCGGAGCTCGGCGCTTCCATCCCTGCCCCGGCGGCGCGATCGCCACGAGCCGATCGACGTAGAACAGCGAGACCTCCAGCGACCGCGCCTCCCGGACGGGAAGCGTGACGATCCCGATGTCGAGCTCGCCGCGCAGCACGGCCGACGCGATCTCGGCCGCATTTCCCGTCACCACGACGAGCTCCAGCTGGGGATATCGCGCCCGCAGCCGCCGGAACACGGGCGGCAGGAGATAGATGCTCGCCGTCGCTCCGGTCCCGACGCTGACGCGCCCGGCCACCCGGCCCTGGAGCCGATGGATAGCCTCGCGCGCGGCCTCGAGCTCCTTGAAGGCCCGGCCGGCCCAGTCCAGCAGCACCACGCCGGCCTCGGTGGGCGACGCACGCCGGCCACGCCGCTCCAGAAGCGGCACGCCCACGGCGCGCTCGAGATGTCGGATCTGATGACTGATCGCCGGCTGGCTCAAGTGCAGGGCCTCGCCGGCTCGCGAGAAGCTGCCGCACCGGGCGATCGCCTGCAGGGTCCGCACGTGCACGGGATTGATGTCGTCCATCGTCGGAGGCCAAGTATCTCGAATCGGATTCATTCTTACAATTCACTTCGCGAATTCCTGGATTCGCGGCAGAGTTCAGCCATGTGCTGCATCGCCGTGCGCGCGGCCGGGCCATCCGATGTCGACGCGATCGCGTGGATCTACAACCAGGGGATCGAGGACCGCCTGGCGACGCTCGAGACCGAGACTCGAACGGCCGACGAGCGGCGACGCTGGCTCCTCGGGCGCGGGCCGCGCCATCCGGTGATCGTCGCGGAGGTCGACGGCCGGGTGGTCGGCTGGGGCAGCCTGAACGCGTTCAACCCGCGGTCCGCCTACGACCACGTCGCGGATTTTTCCGTCTACGTGGAGCGCGGTTGGCGCGGGCGGGGCGTCGGACGGCGGCTCCTGGAGACGCTCATCTCGCGCGGCCGCGAGCTCGGCTACCACAAGCTCGTGCTCGCCGCCTTTCCCTTCAATCACGCCGGCATGGCGCTCTACAAGCGCCTCGGGTTCAGCGACGTCGGCGTGTACCACGAGCAAGGCGTACTGGATGGGCGATGGGTCGACATCGTGGTGATGGAACGGATCCTCTGACGGGCGCCGGCGGACCGGCCGTGTGGCTGAACGAGTACCACGCCGATTTCCTGGTGCGCGACCGCCTCGCTTCAGCGAGGCGGTCGGCGGCCCGTCGCCACCTCGCCGAGGTTGTGCGCGCCGCAGGTCGTCGCGGGGCTGGGGCCCCGCCGACCGAGGCGCCGCTCGAGGCTATGGTCGGTCACCTCCGCCGGCGCCTCTGGTCCCGACTCGCCGCCGCGCTGGCGAGGGCCGGCCGCCGGCTCGGGCTGGCGCGCTCTCGGCGGCAGCTGACCGCCGCGCAGCCGTCAACCCGTTCGCTTCAAGCGTCCCGTGTGCTTGGCCCAGCGCTCGACCCGCCCGAAGATCCAGAGCCCCAGCGGAACCAGCACCACCCCCATCGCCACCAGTACCAGGAGCTCGGACCTCACCGCGGACAGTGGCGCCCCGGCCAGTCGTTGCGGCGTCGTCGCGGGGTCACCGACCCCGATCAGCTTGCGGCAGGCCGAGAGCGTGTAGGTCGCCGGCGACAACATCGAGATCGGCCGGATCCACGCGGGCAAGACCTCCACCGGGTAGTAGACGCCCGAGACCAGAAGCAGCGAGCCCTGAAAGATGTGGGTGCCTTCGGCCCCGCGCTCCGGACTCAGGACCGGGAGCGCGGCGGCCATCACGCCCAGTCCGACGAAGGCCAGCGTGCTCGCTCCGATGACGACGACGACACCCGCGACGTTCGCGCCCGACACCGTGAGATCGGTGAAGGCCATCAGCCCGAGCAGCACGATCGCCGTGTTGACGACACTGTTGCAGAGCGCGAACAGGCTGAGTCCGGCCAGGTGCACGAGCCTCGACACCGGCGCCATGAACGTGTATTCCAGCGTGCCTTCCCAGCGTTCGTAGGCCACCGACATGGCGATCTCGTTGTAGAGGACCGAGAGAAAGTTCCAGAGCAGGGCTCCGCTGACCAGGGTCAGCGTCAGCTGATGGTCGTTGGCTGCCACGCCGATCAGGGCGACCGCCGCCGAGCCGGTCAGCGCATAGAAGTTGAAGACGATGACCCAGGAGATGTAGCGCCGGGTCAGGTGATAGCCCCGGAACATGAAGGCCCACGTCTGGCGGAGCGTGCGTTCCACGGTGAGCTTATCCCTTCTGCTTGTCGCCGCTCGAGACCATCTCGCCGGCGAGCTTGATGAAGGCGTCGTCGAGCGTGTCGGCCAGCGCCCGGCGCCTGAGCCCGTCGGCCGTGCCCTCGGCGACGAGCCGCCCGTGCGCGAGGAAGCCCATGCGGGCGCAGAGCCGCTCGGCTTCGGCCATGTCGTGCGTCGTGAGCAGGATGGTGGTTCCCTGCCGCTGCCGGAGGTCCTCCAGAAACGTCTGCACGTCGCGCCGGCTCTTCGGATCGAGTCCCGTCGTGGGCTCGTCGAGCAAGAGCACCGGCGGGTCGAGCATCAACGCCCGGGCGATGCTGATCTTCTGTTGCATGCCGCGGCTCATCTCCTCAAGCGGGGCTGAAAACGTCCGCTCCTCCATCCCGAGCCGCTCGAGCACGGCCATCGCCCGCTGCTCGGCTGTCCCGGGTGCGAGCCCGTACAGCAGAGCGGTGTAGAGAAGGTTCTCGCGGGCGGACAGCTTTTTGTAGAAGGCAGCGTCCACGCTGACGCGCCCGATCAGGCGACGCACGCGGGCCTGCTCGTCGGGCAGGCGGTGGCCGAGCAAGCGAACCTCGCCACCGTCGGCGATCAGCAGCGTCGACAAGATGCGGATCAGCGTCGACTTCCCGGAGCCGTTGGGCCCGAGCAGGCCGTACGTCTCGCCGGGCGCGACGGTGAACGACACACCCGCGAGCGCCCATTCCGCCGACGCGTTCGCCGTGCGCAGGCTGCGGCGCTTGCGGAACCGCTTTTTCAGATCGTGAACCTCTATCGCCGGAAGCATCCGGCACCTCCAGGCGCGCCGGGGACACGACGCGCGGGCGCACTGATAGCGCGAGATCGAGCTGGAACGGAAAGACCGAGGTCGCTGGTCGAGCGCGGGACGCGTGAGCCGCGTCCGGGGACGCGTGAGGCGCGTCCGTGCCCCTGCGCCCGTCTTCGGGTGAAGACGGGTCGACGGGGCCGCCTACGCGGCTCGTCTACTCGGTCGGATCAGAGGAACAGATACATTGCAGGCTCACCTGAACGAAACCAGACGATACATCTCGCCCCGGTCCATTGCAAGTCAGTGACTCGTGATCCCTCTCCGTCGTTTGCTTTGAAGTCAGGACCGCAGCGCCTGGTGGGTCCGGTGGGCGGGCGGGG
>Ga0209237_1002737_pt1 | contig 10623 bp, 7 predicted proteins | sample GraSoi013_1_40cm_2_FD_185820 | JGI IMG/M metagenome (GOLD analysis project Ga0209237, IMG submission 185820) | Grasslands soil microbial communities from the Angelo Coastal Reserve, California, USA - Sample 10_02_2013_1_40cm (SPAdes) (version 2) | ecosystem: Environmental > Terrestrial > Soil >...
CGATCGTGTACATCTTGAAGAGAGGGCTAGTCCTCATTATATCCGCGTGGTCGTAGATGTATTCGCCCTTCGTCAGCTTCGGGGCGGCTGACGATTCAGCGCCCAGGAATTGGACCCTCTTAGGGCTCTTCCCTGTGACGCCGTCATGATAGAAGGGCCAGAATATTCCCGAGAAGTTGCTTCCACCTCCCACGCACCCCGCAACCAAGTCTGGGTACTCGTCGAGTCGCTGCAACTGTTCCCTCGCCTCCTCCCCCACGACCGTCTGACTGGCCAGGACAAAATTCATGATGCTCCCCACGGCGTTCCTCGCGTCGGGGTCGCTGCGGGCGTCCTCGAGAGCCTCGCTCTTCGCGATGCTCATCGTCCCGGGTCCGTTCGGGTCTTTCCTGAGTATCTCTCGCCCCACCTTGGTCCGTCTGCTAGGGCTGGAAAAGATCTCGGCCCCCCAGCCTTCAGCCAGGTCCTTTCGATAGGGTTTACCCTCGTAGGAAGAGCGGGACATGTATATCGTGCACTTTACCCCAAAGATTGAGCAAGCGAAGGCGAGCGCAGTCCCCCACTGACCGGCCGTGGTGCTCGTGACGAGCCTCTCGATACCCTCCTTTGCCGCATAGTAGGCCTGGGCCACCGCAGCGTTCGCTTTGTGCGAGCCCGGAGGGCTCCCTGTTTCGTTCTTGTAGTAGATTCTCGCGGGCGTGCGCAGAGCCTCTTCGAGGTGCCTCGCCCTGACGAGGGGAGTAGGCCTCCAGATTGAGTAGACCTGTCTCACCTCTTCGGGTATTGGGATGAAGCGCTCCCCCGAATACTCGTGGCGAGCGAGCTCGCTGATGAATGTCCGGTGGAGTAACTTCTTGTCAGCGGTTTCCCTGGTCTCCGGGTCCAGGACTGGGGGAAGTTTCGCGGGGAGGTCGGGTACTATGTTGTACCACTGACGTGGTATCTCAATCGGCTCTTCGAGCCTTGTGACCATCCAAGAACTCCCTCTACGAGGTCAGCCTTTCCAGGGGGCGATTGTTTACCAGCTGTTCGTACGTGATTGGTCTCTCCAAAAGACTGTGACTCGTCATCCATCCCTGAATCGTCGAGAAGGTCTCCTTCGAGTAGGGCTTCATCTCCCCCCACTTCACCACTTGGATAGAATCTTCAATTCTGCGGGTTGCCTCGGTGGCTTTTCTCTTCAGCTGCCTCGGATAGCCTCCGAGCGTCTCCATCAAGATCTTCAGGTAGAGAGGCTTGTACTTCAGTGGCTTCTCCTTGATTGCCGTGATGGCCCTCCCGACAGCGCGGAGAAAGACCGAAATCTCTTTCTCGGAGAGGTTGCTCCTCGCGATGTACGCCAAGACATCGACCATGTCCGTCTGAAAGACGTTTCTGTAGCCAAGTTCCTCGGCAACCTCCGTGTATGGAGAGATGAGGGAGGCGGCGCTGCAGCGTCCCTCCATCAGGGCGAGTAGCCTGTTGTGAGGCGCACCGCCGTGCACGAGCCTGATTCTTTCGTAGGGGACGTGCTCCTCGAGCTGTCTCAGGTTACAGTAGTGCGAGCCTGTCCTCAGGTTGACCAGAATCTCCTTATCTGCCAGGTCGGTGACCTGCCTTATCTCCGAGTCCGGTGGAACGAAGATTGAGAAAGCGTAATTCATGGAGCTCGTCGCCCCGACGATTCTGTTCTTCCCCCCGTCCGAGAGTCGGTCGAGCGCAGCCCACGCGCAGCAGTTGTAGGCGTCGACCTTCCCCTCATCGACGAGCCCTCCATACCATTTGACCTTGTTGCCCGGCTCGACGTCCTTGGGATCGAGAGCGTAGAACGTGACATCGATTCCTTCATCGGCGAAAAATCCTTCCTCCTTTGCGACTATCTCGGGGAAAGACCAAGGGATGAAGGAATTCTTTATCCTCAGCTGCATCATCTCCACCAGAGTAGAAGGACGCGCAGGATGCTTGTATGTGTTGTGTGAGGATAATTCGAACTCAGTATGAGGCGGCAGCGCTCACATCGACGGTCCCCGAGTACCCCCTCCCCTCCTGAGTGAGACCGTGCTCGAGGAGGAACGAGTGGATTTGCAGGAACTCCTCCTTCTGTAGGGTTCTCGCCTCCGCCCACACCGGTAGTGTCAGTCTGGAGGCAACGGCCGAGCGACTAGCCTCCAGCTCGGGGAGATACCGATCGATAACCTCTTCGAACTCCTTGACGTACCTCCTTCTGTACTTCTCCCGCTCCGCGTTTATCAGAGTGATTGCCCCGTTGATCGACTTCACGAAGGCGGTCAGCGCGTCGTGACCCAGCTTCTCGTTGAAGACCACGACCGTCGGTTCCGTGCGCGATAGAGCGAGGACCCTTCTGTAACCGATCGCCTCAGCAGCCTCGGCGTACGGCCCCGCGAGGGTTGCCGCATCGACCTCCTTCGACATCAACGCCTTGAAACATCTCTCCACCCCGCCCACGTGAGAAAGTCTCACGCGCTCCTCAGGCACAAACTCGGAGAGATTCTTCAGTGTAACGTAGTGGGCATCGGCATTCTTGTTCACCGCTATCGGGGTTCCGCTCTCTATGAGGTCGAGAACGGAGTTTATTCTGGTGTCGGGGCGCGTGTAGATTGCGAAGGTCTTGATGAGGGATGACTTCAGGGCGGCTCCGATGAGCCCCCTTCCTGTCTCGCTCGTGCTGTAGATTCCCTGCCAGGCGCAACAGAAGTAGAAGTCGCGTGATTTCGTCTCGAATGCCTCCTTGTACCACTGCGCCTTCCCCTCGGGTTGTCCCTGCGGGACTATGTCGTGAACGTCAAGCTCTATCCCGTCCTGCTCGAAGAGATGCTGTTCCCTCGCCACTAGAATCGGAAACATCCAGTAGAAGTAAGGCTGATAGTAGCCGTGGGAGATCTTTGTAAGTGTCTTCAAGGTTCTATCGTCCTCTTGCTCGTCTCCTTTCATTTAAGGGTTCCCGGGCTGTCTTTGGCATGAATCACTACGGCAGTTGCAATCTCTTGAAGGTCGTTAACGCGGTTGAGATTTCTTTGAGGTCCGTCGCGTCGGGGTGAAAGCTGCTCCTGGATTCGTATTTCAGCTCGAACGGATATCCGGCGCTGATTCCAGGTCTGGTTGGCGCTATTCCGGCAATCGTCCCGATAATCCTCTGAGCATCCTCGCTCAGAAGGAAGTCCAGGAATCTGCGGGCCGACCCATTATCCTCGGCATCACCGACAAGCCCCGCCGAGGTGAAGGTTAGCATCGGAGGCGCTTCCTTCATTCTCAGGAGCGCCACCGGGGAGCCGCCCGTCTTCTCTCTGAAATATGCGAGAGAATAGACAGTCAAACCAATTCGGACCGCTCCTTCCAGCAACCCTTGAAGGAGGTGGTCGATACAGTCGTAGGTCTTGGGTCTGTTAGGACCCATCAGGCTGTGAAGAAAGTTCATCCACTTTTTGCTCCCCACAGTTCTCTGCAGGTAGGCGATGTAGTAAGCTCCGAGGTTACCTGCCTTGCTGGCTGTGAGGGACTGCATCCCCAGTTGGCCTTTCATCTTCCCTGAGGAGAGGTCTTCAAGACTCTCGGGGAGGTCCTTCTCCCCGAGTTGTTTGGAGTTGTAGGCCATGCTCATGAAGGTGACTCCAATTGCGAACCATCGGTGGCTTGCGTCTCGGAACTCCCGAGGGTATGAATCGAGCTCGGCTGAATGGTGGCGGGCCAGTACTCCCTCCTCTCTCAACTGCAGGGCCATGTAGTGAGGGACGAGAACAACATCAGCCGTCCTCATTCCATTCTCCCTCTCCCTCCTGATTCGGTCACGGAGCTGAAAAGGATGGTCGTCGAGATAGACGGGGAACTCCTCGAGTTTGTGTTTCTTTCTAAACGCCCAGAGCAGCTCTGATAGCCCGGGTCTGAGACCCAGAGACCCGTAGACTACGACTCTGTCAATCTTCTTCATTCTCGAACCACCCCTCTCTTGCGTTCATCGAGGCTCTCGAGGAATAGCCTGCACGAGCCCAGCTCCTCCCTGAGCCGAACGCGTGATTTTTTTCTCGTGGACAGGGGAATCGATGACCGTGTCAAGAGACACGACCCTCGAACCCGACTCCATCAATTTAAACCTCCCCGCCTCTTCCTTGACGGGAATGTGGATTGCTTGGTCGAGCCGACAAACCGAGCCTCTGCTCGTTCGGCATCCAGCAAGCTTAAGATTACTTTGTCAATCCCGCTACGCTGCAGGGGTCGCCTAGCTCGGTAGGGCGCAGTTTAACAGCGTAAGCCTGGAGTCCGATTTGGCGCGTCAGCCTGTCTCCCGCAAGGGACTCGTGGGTTCAAATCCCACCCCCTGCGCTTTAGGTTTGCCTAATGGGCCGGTTCCAACTCATACGTTTGCTAGACTCGATATGGGCGGTTAATAGTCTGATGCTATTCTATCTCTGAATGAGAGACGACGAGTCGCTCGTGGAAGCGGCAGTCAAGATGCTCATACTCTTCTTCATAATGTATCTCCTCGCCAGTACTTGGTACTTCACTTTCCTCCAGCACAGGAACGGGTCGTCAGCGAACACTCCGGACGACATGTCCCTCGCGGGACTCGCACAGCTCTCCTTCAACGACAACAGCACCAACTCCCAGTTGCGCGACCCCGGCTTCTGGAGCACTGCCCTGGCCGAGTCGGGGAGGACAACCACCTACATGGTGCACGACACCATCATCGGCCTCACGCAGTCTAGCAAGCAATGGAACGACCTCTTCAGAGAGAACATGGACAACCCACCTCCGTGGCTCTCCCAGGGTCTCCCGCTGTACATCGCGAACTTCTTCGCGAAGCTGGACGCGGATGCCATCGGCGCCGGAAACGCGGCTGCCGCGGCGAGGGTGATGAAGAACTTCACCTCTTACGTCGCGGGCCTCTCCGCAGCGGGGGTGGACTTCGCCTCGTACAACGGGCTCTCCGCGCTGAGGCAGTACCTCAGCACAGGAAGCGTGACAGAGTCCGCCGCGACGACCTTCCCGGGCCAGATCTACAAGCTCTACTCACTCTCCTTCAACTCGAGCTATCCAGAGGAGGTAAGGGCTCAGTTCTTCGGAAGGGCTCTCGCGATAACCGGTATAGTGATTGTCACCGCGGGGCACGGAGGCTTCACAGACAAGTTCGAGGGGATGCTCTCGAGATTGAACCTCCTCGAGGCCTGGCCGAAGATCAAGGCTTACCTGAAGGACATCGGGACGACCTCACCAAGTGTTGCGTACGGAGCCGCGATGGTTCTTGAGAAGCTGGCTTCAAGATTTCCGGAGACCTTCAAAGACGCGTCGGGGCTCACGGCCGAAAGAATTGACACGATGGTGCAGGTACTCAAGGACAAGGGACTTACCGCAGACGAGATCAAGGGTAAGGTTGCCGAAGTTGCCAAGGCAGCCGAAGAATCAAATGCTGTCGGAAGCTCTGCCGAAGCCGCAGACAAGATTAGTTACGACTCCGAGGGAGCGATACGAGTCAAAATTGGCAAGAACCTCCAACCATACCTCCACTCTGAAGGGACGGCAGTGGATTCCATCACTGCATCATTGTTGGAGAAGATCGTCCCGGGCTTTCAAACGGGCAGTGTCGCCGCTCTGAAAATCACAGTACATAGAGGGGATGAGCTGTTCGATAGTTACAACATCTACCAAGGAGGCAAATCGTTCGAGCCAACCTTACCAGAAGAGCAAGTTAGACCAGGGGAAACGATCCCTATCTCCATCGAGACCGTGCCCGTCCAAGCCTTTGTCGGACGGCTCCGAAGCTTCGAGCTCACCAATCCGGCTATGATAAAGTGGGCCGCGGACCGAGAGACTGTTGAGCAGTTTAACCTGGTAGGCAATGTCTTCTCGATGAAGATAGCTCAGGATTATTCCCTCGCGGACCTAAAAGAATTCGTCTTCGGAGGAAATGTCGAGAAATACCCAGGGCTTAGCAACCAGCAAGGCGGCATATACATGCAGTTCAGCATGACTGACTATGCGGGAAATACCGAGGAATTCAGAATACGTCACGACGCTTTCGACACTCCCACCCTTCAATTCCCGATGGGTGACAAATTCAAGAGCGTCTTCTTGGTTTCTTACGATGGCTACAGGCTTTCAGTTATCTACGGCCCGGAGAAGAGTGTCGCGACAATCTATATTCATCCGCCCTCGGAGGCAATGTACAGACTAGGCGAGGCGCACGCGTATTCAGGGCCTTACCTAGTCCCCGTCTCAGGTCGGTACTCGGCCGCCTACGCAATCGACGGTATCGAATTTGTGAGGAACTTGGAAAAGACTATGCTCAAGAATGGCAACACCTACGATACCGGCAGACTCGGCGCCGAGATAGCTTACGTGGTGGGAACGAGCAAGCTGGGCCTGAAGGATTTGATTCTGGTGGAGCCTTCCAAAGGCGGAAGAGATCTCTATACGCGGGGCGGAACAGTTGCGATACAGGCTAGGTTCCTGATCCAGAGATTGCCGGTAGATCAGTTTAGAACGGCCATTCAGAACGCTTTAGTCGACCTCACCAGCAAACTACAACAAGACTACGAAAACCAAGATAAGATGGTGCAAGGATATGCTATACTGTCGTATGTCGACACCGATGGAACAGTGAAAAGCATAATTCTTGAGGTGCCAAAACGATGAAGAGATACGTTCTCATCAAGGAGTACAATCCAGCCTATGATTTCTGGCTTCGCGCTCACCTCAAGGAAAAGAGAATCATGGGGGACCGGGAGTACTCCTGGAAGGAGGCTCAAGAGATACTTATCGATATGGATGAGAGGGGAACGACTGACGAATTCTTCCAAAGCCACTTCCTTGCATGGCGAGACCATCCTGAGTATCCGCCGGCGTACCTTTACCTTCTCCGTTTGATTCTGCCCATCTATGAAAACGGAAAACTCGACTTCGGCGAGTTGATACAGCTTGACAAGGAAGCCAAAAGTCGACACCAGAGGATCCTGTTCGGTCTTGAGGATGCCGCAAGTGATTTCTATGACTTTTATGCCAAGGTCATCACCCAGCCCCTTGAGCGGGATTTGGAGCGCGGTGCAAGCGGTAGAACACTTTCAAATTACTTCGAGTTTGAGGAACATGGCCAGATTCCGGCCGCGAGGGCTGTTGGCCTTGATACAGTTGAGAAGGCGGTGCATGAAGTCGCCGTCGAGCTTCTCAGCCGGCTGCAAAAGATGACAGCTGAGAAGATTCTCAGCGACATCGAGATTACGCTTGACCAGCACTATGATAGAGGGATGACCGAGGCAACACTAGAACGAACCTACATACACACATCTGAGTTCGTTCGATTGATGATTCAACGGTCTTCGGGACCAAGCGATCCTGCCACCGTCATCCTTTGTCCGGCTCGGGGTCACGGCGTGATAAGGGAGGGTTACGAGGGAGTTTTCTACCCCACGTATTACGTTCAGGAGATGCTGTAGTCCGATCTGAGCCTATCTTGCAGCAGTTGGCTGATGGCCACAAGTCACACGTCAGAGTTACCCTTCGGTCTAGACTGGACCTTTCTGGTTAGCACCTGTAGCTCCGTCGAAGGTCTCCCCCGCAGCGAAAAGGAATCACCATGCGCAGCCAACGAAGGAAGACGTGTTTTGGCTCGAGGAGTAGGCCTGGGGTCCTTATACTTTGTTTAGCTCTCAGTTCCGCCTTACCCTTCGCCTGTCAAGTCCCTTCACGAAATCATCTTAACCCAAATTTGTTTTGATGTGAAGAATGAGAACGGAGGCCTGAGAAACTCTCAAATAGATTCGACCAATGCATTTTCGAGCACGTCGGAATGGCGGTAGAGGCCGCTGGAGTCAGAGCAAAATATCAGAGAGTCTTGATTGCTATCGTTCTCGCCGCCGTAGTAATCACGGCCGGCATCATCACCTCACCCGCTTTGCAGCCCACGAGAACAACAACGCTCATCGAAACTACAACCAAAACAACTACGACTTGGGTAACGGACACTATCCTCGCCCCACTTGGGCGATGCGAAGCCGCGGTGAAGTACACTGGCTTGGACTCTACCCTCAATAACTCAATAGATAGTCGCCTCTTAACAATCAATAATTCGTTCGCAATACTATCGATGCCAACAACGAGTGTCGGCGAACTCTGCGTAACATACTACGACGCCGATAAGAACGCGAGCAAGACGCTTGATTTGGTGAGCGGAGGCGTACACGTCGGGAAGTACGTTTCCCACAGTATAGGTAACGGCCAGTTCTCGTCCACCTTCAATCAAACATCCGATGTCTCGGTTATCGCGACGCAGTCGAACATTACCTTGGGTGGTAGTGCACCATCTCAAATAACGATTGCCTATGTGATAGTAACTGACGGGAAAAAGGGATTCCACTTCCTTAACATAGGTTATCTAGGTCCTGCGTTCTGTGCGGTTGAGTTTCCCTTCGCCGTTGGATACACATTTACGCAGGCGAACAAGACGGGGCCTTACTTCCAAAATCTCTCCCCTTTCGGAAATAGTTGTGGGATAATGTTGAGGGAAGTGGTGTACGCTCGCGTGTACGGTGCATTGGGTATTCAGATGACATACGTCAACTGCGGTGCCGCTGTTTGCGATGCCTAAGGCAGCCGACGAAATTCGGATAACCCGAAGGCTGTCAAACCCCTGAAAGATCGAACCCAACGACCGATGGGGTCGGTCACATGAGGTGCAAATCCCACCCCCCTATGCCTCTCTTCCGTTCCCTACAATCTGAAAAAACGCCTATAAACCCAAACCCCTCGGCGCAGTCAAGTGAGGGTTTCTCCCCAAGAGTTCCGGACCGGCCTCACTTACGATGACGTCCTGCTCGTTCCCAAATACTCCGAGATCAGGTCGCGCAAGGACGTAAGCACGACGACGAAGTTCTCACGAAACATCTCGATGAGCATCCCCGTTGTGAGCGCCAATATGGACACCGTGACCGAGTCGTCGATGGCGATCGCCCTCGCCCGCCTTGGCGGGATAGGCGTCATCCACAGGTTCCTCCCGGTCGCAGACCAGGTCGCAGAAGTCTCGAAGGTCAAAAGGTCAGAAGGGATCGTGATCGAGGACCCGATCACCCTCCTACCAGACCGCACCGTGGGGGAGGCTCTCGAAGTAATCAGGAAACACGACATAGGAGGGATCGTGGTGCTCGACGCCGATAGAAGAGTCGCGGGGCTCGTCACCAGGCGCGACATCCACCTCGAGGAGGACCTCAGCGTGAAGATCAGCGAGGTGATGACTCCCCTTGGAAATCTCATCACCGCTCAGAAGGGCGTCACCATGGAGCAGGCGAAGGAGCTGCTGCGGAAGAACAAGATCGAGAAGCTCCCGATCCTGGAGAAGGACGGCAGGCTAGCCGGGCTCATCACATCAAAGGACATTGTCAAACGGAGACAATTCCCGATGGCCACGAAAGACGCGAAGGGGCGGCTGAGGGTTGCCGCTGCAATAGGCGTGAAGGGAGATTATATGCACAGGGCGGAGAAGCTGCTGGAGGTCGACGTGGACGCTCTCGTCGTCGACATCGCTCACGGCCACTCGGCAAACGCGATTGACACAGTGAAGGAGATTCGGAGGCGACTAGGGCAAGTCGATGTTGTGGCCGGGAACGTTGCCACTTCGAGGGGGACGAGCGACCTGATCAAGGCGGGTGCCGACGCGGTGAAGGTCGGCGTTGGTTCGGGGAGCATCTGTATCACTCGCATCGTCACCGGAGTCGGCGTTCCCCAGCTCACGGCGATCATCGATAGCGCGAACGCGGCCGCAGAAAACGACATCCCCGTAATCGCCGACGGCGGGGTAAGGAATCCGGGAGATGTTACAAAGGCTCTCGCCGCTGGTGCCTCGACCGTCATGATTGGAAGCCTCTTCGCAGGAACCGAGGAGAGCCCCGGCCCGACAATACTGCGTGAGGGGGTCAGGTACAAGCTGACGCGCGGAATGGCGTCGCTCGAGGCATCAATCGACAGGAAGGTTAGGGACTCCAACGGGAGTTCGTCCAAGAACGGTCTCGTCGAAGAGGCGGTCGAGGAGAGCGTCCCCGAGGGCGTCGAAGGGCTGATTCCTTACAAAGGCAAGGTCGAGGAGGTCGTTCGTCAGCTCGTAGGGGGGCTCCGCTCGGGGATGTCGTACTGCGGCGCGAAGACGATAACAGAGCTGCAGAGGGGGGCCGAGTTCTTGAGGATGTCCGAGGCGGGGCTCAAGGAGAGCCGCCCGCACGACATTGAGAAAGTTGTCTAAGGCGAAGAAGAAGAAAAACGCCACGATAGTCGGCCTCCAATGGGGAGACGAGGGAAAGGGCAAGATAGTCGACTACATCGCGGACGACTTCGAGGCGGTCGCCCGCTTCAACGGAGGGAGCAACGCGGGTCACACAATAGTCATCGGCGGAGAGAGGCACATCTTTCACCTCCTGCCCTCGGGAGCTCCGAAGGGAAAGGAGCTGCTGATAGGTCCGGGAGTTGCCGTCGACCCCGTCGTCCTCTCTGAGGAGCTCGCCCTTCTGGAGGGGAGAGGAACTCACGCAGACCTCCGTGTGGACGGAAGGTGCACGCTCGTGACCCCCTTCGAGAAGGTCATGGATGTGGCGATCGAGGAGATGAGGGGTGCACGCCCCCTCGGCACGACACGGAGAGGAGTCGGGC
>Ga0209237_1002738_pt1 | contig 10622 bp, 10 predicted proteins | sample GraSoi013_1_40cm_2_FD_185820 | JGI IMG/M metagenome (GOLD analysis project Ga0209237, IMG submission 185820) | Grasslands soil microbial communities from the Angelo Coastal Reserve, California, USA - Sample 10_02_2013_1_40cm (SPAdes) (version 2) | ecosystem: Environmental > Terrestrial > Soil >...
AAGGGTAGGGGGCTACAACTTGAAGTGTCTTAGTAGCTCCTCCGGACTTATTTGGCGTCCGGTGGCGAAGACCGCGCGGCCCTGCTCCAGCAACCCGGCGTTGTACGGCGTCGGGCGGCCAATTTGCTGGCCGAGCGTCACGATCTCGCCATTGAGGTAATCGAGCTCGCTGCTCGATCCGCGCTGAAAGCTTTGCAGTGTCGACGGACCATACCCGCTGTCCGCTGGGAAATTGCCGGCCAGCCGCTTGCCGAAGATGAGGTAGCTGAGCGACATGGGAAGGGTCGACATCAGTCGGAAGCTGCGCGCCCGACGACTCTGATCGAGGCCGAACCCACCAAGCTGGGCCGTCCTGACGCCTTCGCGAATCGTCGCAATCGAGAGCCGCGCGAGTCCTGGATCGCGCAGCGCCTTCCCGATGGGCAAGCTGGTGATCGCCATGATCGCGTTGTTCAGGTTCGCCATCAGCTTGGTCCACCGGGCACGTCCGATGTCAGGGACGAGTTCCGTCCGGAACACCGGGCTCAGCAACGCGAGCACGCCGCCGACGCGCGCCGCCGACTCGGGAAAGGACGCCCCCACCTGGAAGAACTCGCGCGTGTTCTGCTCGACCACACCCGGCTCGAGGTAGGTGGCGCTGATATTGAGGACGCATCCTACGATGCGGCCGCGTCCCAAAATCTCAGCTGCCTCGCGGTCAGACCGGACGCCGTTCTGCATGGTGACGACCGTGGCGTCCGAACGCTGCTCGGCGATTACGCGGCAGGCGTCCTGAACGTCCTGCGACTTGACCGTGAGCAGGATGATGTCGGGTCTCGCTTCGAGGGTCGTTGCCGCAGGCACATGGACCAAGCGCGACGCCTCGAGTCCCTTGACGAGGAGCCCGTTCGCCCGGATCGCATCCACCTGAGCCTGCCTTCCTATCAGGTGGACGCTGGCGCCGGCTTCGTGGAGTCGGGCTCCGACCAAACTCCCGATCGCTCCTGCTCCATAGACGACAACCTCCACGCTGGCATTCTCCCCCAGCCCTACAAACGGAGTGGCCGGCAGGCCGGCGAATGACGCGGCCACGCTGCTACATAATGTGCTATCATGTCTGTAGTGTTTGAGCCACGCCTCATACCCATCTGCGGGCTCAAAGGAGAACCATCATGCCTGACTCATACGATCAGGAAGTCGTACGACAGGAGACGACCACGGGTGAGCCGGTGCGGCCGGTCGCGCCAGTTACGCCCGTAACGACCTCGTCGACCTCGCGAACGGCTGTTTACCGCGAGGGCGGCTACAACACCCGTGCGATCCAGGCCGTGTGGTGGATCGTTGGTTTCATCGATGTCCTGATCGCGATTCGCTTCGTGCTCAAGCTGTTCGGCGCGAATCCGGCGCCATTTGTCCGCTTCATGTACGACGTGACTTGGCCGCTGGTGGCGCCCTTCCACGGGATCTTCAACACCACCCAGGAAGGCCGGTCAGTCCTCGAGCCGGAGTCGCTGGTCGCGATGGCGATCTATGCCCTAATCGGATGGGGCGTCGTCTCGCTGATCCGGCTCATGTCTCGCCCACGCTCGACCACGACCATGGTCGACTGACGCGCTGAGTTTGTTTGTCTGAAGCCGTCCCCGAGGGGGCGGCTTTTCTATTGTCCCAGGCCTTCCGTTAACGCTCGTTTTTGCCACAAGCTGATGAAGCTCTTGAACGAGCTCATGTGGTGTGGGTCGGTCGTGCCGGACCTGACGTGGTCAATTTTTCGCGTTCGGTAGCGGCCGTTCCTACTTGCATGATTTTCTATTGACAGCGCGTCAGGGTAGCGTCATATTCCGGTCATCTTTCGGCTCTAAGGGGGCATCAGGGAGGGCACCATGTCAGCCAATCATTCGCCGTCTGCACGCACGCGTTCTGCGCCGCGTCTCCTTGTCCGCGGACCCGTCATCGCCGCCGGCATTTTCATGCTGGTCATCGCTCAGATCGCGGCCGCTGCGGCACCAGGACCATCTGCGTCGCGAGCGATGAAGAAGAGTTTTCCACCGGTTGGTTCCGCTCCCGTCGTCGCCTTGCGGACTTCACCAGCGTCGAGTCGCGCGCACGCAGTGTCGGTTCCCGTTCGCCCGATGAATCCGGCTGCGTTGGCAGCAGCGAAGCGTCGGGCAGATGCAGCGGCGATTGGCGCCTCGCCGGCGATCCCGCGTCACGCAGGACCGGAATCGGCGGCCCGGAAACCGTCATCCGCCATCTTCAACAACCTCAATCAGCCCGGTCTGTCGGCGGCTGACGAGGGGAATGGTGTCACGCCGCCGGATACGACGGGCGCGATCGGCCCCAACTTTTACATGGAGTTCGTCAACCAGTTCGTCGGGGTTTTCGATCGCAACACGCTGGCTCGGGTGAACTCACTCGACCTTGCGAGTTTTGTCGGGGCCCCGTCCGGCCTGACCACGACGGATGTGCAGATCCAATGGGATCCTCAGTCGAACCGCTGGATCTACGCCCTGATCGGGTTCCAGACAGGCAACAACTACGTGCTCTTCGGCTGGACCAAGACCGCCGACCCGAGCAACCTGCCAGGCGGCTGGTGCCGCTACGGCGTCGGCACCGGGAGCAGCCTGAACGACTATCCCAAGCTTGGGCACGACGCCAACTTCATCACGATCGGTAGCAACGTCTACAGCGATACGCTGCCAACCTACCCCTTCGTCACCGCCAACCTGTGGGCGATCCCCAAGCCGCTTGCAGGCGACTCATCGTGCAGCTCGCCAGTATCCGCCTGGTACTTCGCGGATGCCACGCATCTTCTGCATAACGCCGATGGCTCGCTCGCGTTTACCCCGGTGCCGGCCAACACCGCCGACGGATCATCGACCGGATACGTCGTCGGCGCCCATGACGACACGACTGCGGCGCAGTCGAAGGTGATGGTCTGGCATTTCGCCCCCGGCCCGACGTTGGTCGCCGATGGCGACATGATCGTGGGAACCTTCAGCGTTCCGCCGAGCGTGCCACAGCCGGGCACGACCTACCTCCTCGACAGCCTCGACGGACGCCTGACCCAGGCGCTACAACTCCGCGACCCAGCGGCCGGCGTGGAGGCGGTGTGGACCCAACACACCGTCGCTGGAGCGGGCGGGCGCGCCGTCGTCCGATGGAACGAGTTCGTGCCGTCGACGTTGAGCGTCCTCCAGGAGGGCGAGATCGGCAGCGACACGGACCACATCTTTAATGGCGCGATTTCGCCATCCTCTGGCGGCGGCGATGCCGCCGTGTTTTACAACCGGGGGAGCGGGTCAACGCTGGCGCTGATCGGCGCGCAGACCCGCCAGAGTTCGACGCCGCCGGGCCAGATGGACGCCGGCGAGGTGGTCCTTGGAAGTAGTGCGACATTCGACCAGGAGACCCTCTTCCAGGGCAACTGCACGGCCGCCCCATGTCGCTGGGGCGATTACTCCGGCGCCTCGCCCGACCCGAACAATACCGGCGTCGTCTGGGGCAGCAACCAGCTGGCCGGCCCGGCCTTTTTCGGCTTCGCCCAGTGGACCACGCAGAATTTCGCGATCAGCACCGGCCCGGTGTCGGTGCCTGATTTCGGTATGTCGGTTTCGCCCGCCAGCCAGTCCGTCGTCGTCGGCAGCGGGACGAGCTACACGGTCTCGATCACGCCGACGGGCGGGTTCAGCGGTCAGGTGGTCTTGAGCGTTGACGGTCTCCCAGCTGGGGCCACGGGGACGTTCACACCGAACCCGGCAACGGGCTCATCGACCCTCGCCGTGACCACCGCGACGACGACACCGACCGGCACATATCCGCTGACGGTCAGGGGAGTGAATGGCACGCTGAGCCATTCGGCCCCAGCGACGTTGGTCGTGAATCCGGCACCGGACTTCTCCATGAGTGCCACACCAGCCACTCGTTCGGTTGGTGGCACCGTTGTGAGCACGACGTACAGCGTGACGATCGCGCCCCTCAACGGCTTCAACAGCCCGGTAACCTTGAGCGCGAGTGGGCCGCTGATCGGAGCGCTGGGCACGTTTAGCCCGAACCCGGCGACAACCTCATCGACGCTGACCGTCAGCATCATGTCGAACACACCGGCCGGCAGTTACGTCCTGACGCTCACCGGGACCAGCGGCAGCCTGAGCCATTCGACCACGGTGACGCTGGTTGTCAACGCCGATTTCTCGCTCACTGCCTCACCGACCAGCCGCACGATCAACCACGGGCAGTCGGCGAGCTACACGATCACGATTAAGGCGCTCAACGGCTTTACCGGACCAATCACCTTCAGCGTCAGTGGGTCCCCATTCGGCTCGAGCGTCGCCTTCAACCCGAATCCGGCGACCACCTCATCCGTGCTCACCGTGAACAGCGGCGGCGGGACGCCGACCGGCACCTACACCCTCACGATCAGCGGGACGGGAGGCGGCAAAACACATACTGTCACCGTCAGGCTTGTCGTGAACTGAGACCCGTGGATCTCCCTCCCCTGCCAGGGGAGGGAGATCTATCGCAGGGTCCGTCTGGATCATGATCGGGGTCCTGGCCGCGCTGGTTTTGATGGTTTCCACACTTGTTAAGGCTGTATGGCGCTGCGGCAGCCGTCCAGCCAGGATGAGACCGAGCGAGGCGTTCTCGGCCTGAGCGATGCGCAGCTCGGGTCCGTGGCGGAAGACCAACTGGCCACGGCCACCGTGCGTAGTGCCCCCGGTACGGCGGCGGTAGCGTTTCCCCTCGTCGATCTCGGATTCGATTTATACCTCCGCCGGATTCGAACGTTGCGTGCCCATCCAGTTCAGATCAAGGCGCGCAGCTTCCTGGTCGACGGAGAATTCCAGGCGAGTATTACGTCGCTGCACCCGGACCCGAACGGCTACATCCTCCTGCCCTACGTCCCGCCGCCGGACTGGCAACTGGATCCCCGCCTGTGGGCGATTCCCATACCGGAATTCCTGAAGGCTGCCCAACCGCATGGCAGTGGCTACATCTTTTCCGGATACCTCGATGGACGCTTTCCGCAATCGGCGATGAACAAGTTTCTAATTGACGCTCGCCAGCTGCGCCGTCAATGGCTCGAGCGGATTCCCGGCTGGAAGGATCCGGTCAATGTGCCACAGGTGGGCGTGACGTCCGCATCGGAGGAAGTCCCGAGGCCGGCGAGTCGTGCCTTTGGAAAGTACGGCGAGCTGTGGCTGGCAAGTCAACTCATGCGAGCCGGGCTGCAGAACGTGGTGCTCGCCCAGGACCGACTGCGCGTCGACTGTGTCGACCTGCTGCTGCACGACCTCAGTTCCTCTGCCGTTGGCGGCCTGGTGATCCACACGAGCAGCGTCAATGCGCGAGGCATCGTGCAATTCCGCATCCGTCACGACACGTTCTTCGTCGACCCTCGGCTCCTCGTGGTCGTCATCCCGTGCCGAAACGATGGTGACCTGGACGAGACGGCCTTTGTGATTCCGGCGGCAGATCTTCCAGCCGTCACGAGCGCCTCCCTCGACCGTGGCGATCCCGGGTACCAGGGTAGCTTCCGGCTCAGTCCGCTGGCGGAGAAGATGCGGCCCTACGCCGTCCCGAGCAAAAAGCTGGGTGCCGGTGTCCTTGAGCGCCTATTCCCTGGTCGACTTAGCGATCGGGCGAAGCCAGGTGCGTGATGCCAGGGTAATGACGGCGATTGAAGGTGGCGAGGCGCTCGCCGTGCTGCTGCGAGGATGCACCGATCAGCGCGTCGCCAAGCTCGAGGGCATGGCTACGACGATAGCGCCGAAGGCGCTCACCGGCTAGCTCGCCTGTGGTGGAGTCGATGATCACGGGCTCCAAACCAGCAAATAAGGCTGCGATGCCTTCCTCCTCGCCGCTCCGCATCCCTGCGGCGATCTCGGCCCTGCTGACCGGCGAATAGCGGAGCGTTTCGCCAGTCGACGCTTGTGCGGCGACCCAGCCGCTGGTTCGCAGATTCCCACGCAGAATCTCGATGAGCACGTCCGAGTCTAGAATCAACCAGCTAAGCGGTCGATACGCTTGCCCCCGCGCAAACGCCTGACGTAGCTGTCAGTCGGTCCGAGATCGGACCGCTCTTTCCAGACCCCAAAGGTCCCCGCCTGCAGCGCAGCGAGGAAGTCTTCCTTGGGAGTGGCGGCATACCGGGCGTCGATCGCCTCGCGGATCAATTCAGACACCGTTCTGCGCGTGCGCCGTGCCACCTGATCAAGCTTGCGGCGTTGGCGGTCATCTAGATATATCTGCGTCCGCTTCATGACGATGTATAGAGTATACATCGTTTAACGGCCACTTATAGCCAGAGCGCCGGGCCAGTGGCCGATAACGTCAGCCGGCCTTGCGGAGCGCCTCTCCCAGGACGGCGATGCCTTCGTCGAGCTGATCGTCCTGGATCAGAATCGACGGCAGGAACCGGATCACGGTGCCTCCGCCTGGCAGGACGAGGACCCCACGCTCCTGCATCGCCTTGATCACCGGTGTCGCCGGCTTCTTGAGCTCGACAGCAAGCATTAGTCCGCGGCCGCGGACCTCGCGGATCTGTGGTAGCCGGAGGTCGCGAATCTTCTGCTGGAAGCGCGCCCCGGCCTGGGCCGCGCGGGCATGCAGCTCCCCATCACCCAGCACTCGGAGCGTCGCCGCGCCAGCGGCGCAGACCAACGGATTGCCGGCGAAGGTGCTGCCATGGCTCCCCTTCGGCACGCGCTCGCTGACAGCCTCTGTGGTGACGGTCACGCCGATCGGCAGGCCGTTAGCGATCGACTTCGAGAGGCACAGGATGTCGGGCACGATGTCTTCGCGCGTGAAGGCGAAGGGGCTGCCCGTCCGAAACCCGGTCTGGATCTCGTCACATATAAGAAGGATGCCGCGCGCATCGCACCGCTCCCGGATACCCCTGAGATAGCCATCGGCAGGAACGCGGACGCCGCCTTCGCCCTGGATCGGCTCGACGATTACGGCTGCGACCGAGTCGTCCAGCACCCTGTCCACTGCGTCGAGGTCGTCGAAGGGGACATGGCGGACGCCTTCGAGCATCGGTGCGAAGGGATCGCGATACTTCGCGTCGGCCGTGGCGGACAGGGCGCCGAAGGTGCGTCCGTGGTAGGCGCGGTGGGTGGCGATGACGCCGATGCGTCCGGTGGCCACGCGCGCGAACTTGAGGGCGGCCTCGATGGCCTCGGCGCCGGAGTTTCCAAACGAGATCCGGCTCAGGGGGGGCGGCAGCAGCGAGCCCAGCGCGTCGAGAAAGTGCTGCCGCGCCGGCGTGTCGAAGCTCTGATGGGCATTGGTCAGCCTCGACGCCTGGAGCTTGATGGCATCGGTCACCAGCGGGTGGGTGTGCCCCAGCAGATTGACGCCGTAGTTGGTCATCAGGTCGAGGTACCGCCGGTCTTTGTCGTCCCACAGGTACGACCCCTCCCCGCGAACAAGGGTGAGGCCCCGGCCGGCGTGAAGCGGAATCGGGCTGAGCTGGGTGTGGGTCGTGGTCAGGTCGTGACCCATGTGCCGGCTCCCTCAAACGCTCGCGTCAACGGGTGCTCGCCGCGCCCATCGAGCAGTCCGACCGCCTGGATGCCGCGCCGGATCGCCTGCGCCGCCGCCAGCAACTTGACCCTGGCCCGGCCTTTGCCGTACTCGGAGACGCGCTCGACCTCGTCGAGGTGAATCAGCGGGATCACGCTCCGCTCGTCGCTCACATCGCGCATGAATCCCGGCGTGTCGGCAAAGATCAGCAGGCGCTCGGCCTTGAGGGCGGCGGCGATCTCCATCGCGAGGCGGTCGCCGTCGACATTGATCGCGACGCCGTCATGACTGATCGCCGGCGGGGTGACGACAGGCAGGTAGCCGTTGTCGAGCAGTAGCCGCAGGAGCTTCGGTTCGATTCGCTCGATACTGCCGCTGTGGTCTTCGTGCAGGATCTTGACCTTGTCGCCCTCCTTGATACGCAAATCCGGTTTGCGCCGGCCGATGGCGATGCCGCCGTCCATTGCCGTGAGTCCCACTGCGCTCGCTCCCAGGGCGCGGAGCCGCTCCACGATCCGCTTGTTCTGCTTGCCGGCGTAGGCCATCAGGAAGTGATCCATGGTGGTCGCGTCGGTGAAGCGGCTGATCTCACCGCGCTCCGAGGTGACCATGCGCGGCGGATGGCCGAGGCGGGTCGAAAGATCGTTCAATTCCTTATTGGCGCCATGGACCAGGACCAACGGCTCCTGGCAGGCGGCGACATCCTGCAAGAGGGGATCGAGGTTGGTCAGGCTGCCGCCGATCTTGATGACGATCACGGCTAGATCGGGTACAGGCCGGGGAAGTCGAGGGCTGTTCGCTCATCCCACCCGAAGCGGACATTGAGCGCCTGCACCGCCTGACCGGCGGCGCCCTTCATCAGGTTGTCGAGCGCACTCATCACCACCACGCGACGCGAGTGCGGATCCCGCTCGAAGCCGACGTCGCAGTAATTCGTGCCGGACAGGATCTTGGGATTGGGATAACGGTGGATTCCCTGCGACTCCTTGACGATCCGCATAAATGGCTCATCCGCGTAGGCAGCCCGGTAGATCTTCCAGAGATCTTTCTCGGACAGGTCGTCCTTGAGGAACACGTGGGCCGTGACCAGGATGCCACGGACGGCCTCGACGGCGGTCGCCGAGAAGGCGATGGTGGGCCCATGGCCGTTGGGAGATTGCAGGCCCAGTTCCTGGATGATCTCGGCCGTGTGCCGATGTGCCGTCGGCGCGAACGATCGCATCTCGCCGCTGCGGTGCGGATGATGGGACGCCGGCCCTGACTCGGCGCCGCCTGCGGACGACCCGGTCTTCCCTTCGATCACGATGGGCATCGATTGATCGACGACGCCCGCCCGGGTCAGTGGGTAGAGGCCGAGGATGGCGGCGGTCGCCAGGCAGCCGCCTGCGGCCAGGCGATTGGCACTGCGGATCTGCTCGCGGTGCAGCTCGGGAAGCGCGTAAACGAAATCGTTGAGCAGCGCGGGCTGCGGGTGTTTCCAGCCATACCAGATGGGATAGCCGGCGCGGTCGCGCAGGCGGAAGTCCGCCGAGAGGTCGATGATGGTCGGGGCCAGGGTCTGTAGCTTGTCGATCTCCTTGCTTGTCTCGCCATGAGGCAGCGCAATGAAGAGGACGTCGACCGGCTGCAGCGAAGCCCGCGATTGGAACTTCAGCTCGGTCCGCCGGCGGAGGTGCGGATGCACGGTGTGGACGAATTTTCCGCCCAGCCGCTCGGATGTCACCTGCGTCACCTCGACCTCTGGGTGCGACAGGAGGAGTCGAAGCAGCTCTCCGCCGGCGTAACCGGCCCCGCCGATGACCGCCGCCTTCATTGCGCCAGGTGGTTGAGCGCCGAAGTGAGCACGTCGACCCCGCGGGCGAACTCGTCGATGTCGATCGCCTCGTCCGGCGTGTGGTCGAGCTTCGAATCGCCGGGTCCAAACGCAAGCGTCGGACAGCCCCAGACCGGGGTCAGGATGTTCATATCAGAGGTACCTGTCTTCATCTTGAACCGCGGCGTGCCACCTGCGTCGCGGATGCCTTTGAGAAAGGCCCGCACGACCGGGGTGTTCTTCTCCGCCCGCACGGCGGCATCCGCGTATTCGAAGCGCAGATCGGCGCCGTCGGCCCATCGTTCCAGCTCTTGCTGAAAGGACGGCACATCGAAGTTGGGCGGCAGCCGAAAGCCGACGGTCATGGCGGCCGTGTCCCGGAAGCCGTCGTGGTCGGCGTGGAAGCGAAGGATGCGGGCGTCGAGTCGCTCGAAGCTCCCCAACCCCTGACCCTGCGTCGCGGCATGATCCTGCACGCGGCGCACGAAGGCGATCGCCCGGTCGGCCGCGCTCTCGCTGGGCCCGGCGCCGTGGCCCATCGGCTGGGAGAGGCGGTAACGCAGCTTGAGGCTGCCCTTGTAGCCGAGCGTGACCGCGTCCCAACCGCTCGGTTCGAGGATCACCAACTGGTCGGGCGGACGGCGGCTGACCAGGTGCCGCGCTCCGCGTGAGCTGCCCTCTTCCTCGACCGCGCCGATGACGGTGAAGCGGCAGGCGGCGCCGGCCGGTTGCCGGGCGACAGCGGTAATGGCTGCCGCCAGCGGGCCCTTGGCGTCAACCGCGCCGCGACCGAAGAGCCGGTTACCCTCGCGCCGCACCGGGATGAATCCGGGGACGGTATCGATGTGCCCGAGAAGCATCACCTCGCGCGGTCCGCTGCCCCAGAAGGCGACGACGTTGCCGGCCTCGTCCCGCCGCGCGGCGAACCCCATCGCGCGCAGGCGTGCGACCAGCCATTGGCCAAGCTCACGCTCCTGCGTCGAGGGGCTGGGGATCGACAACATTTCCTCGAGCAGCTGGATGCCAGATTCCGTGACGGGCTGCGTCTGCGTGGGGAGCTCCGTGATCACGCGAGCACGGCCTCCAGCTCGCCGACGCGGAGCACGTAGTCGACGATCCGGCCAGGAATGTCGATCCCGGTGGTGTCGATGGAGTTACGGAATTCCATTGTGTAGTTGACCTCGCTCGCAACCAGCCCATCCGGGTGCTCGAGCAGGTCGATAGCGAGAACCCCACCGCCGACGGCGCGGGCCGCGGCGCGCGAGAGGCGGTCGATCTCGGGCGTCACCGGACAATTGCGCGCCCG
>Ga0209237_1002742_pt1 | contig 10608 bp, 12 predicted proteins | sample GraSoi013_1_40cm_2_FD_185820 | JGI IMG/M metagenome (GOLD analysis project Ga0209237, IMG submission 185820) | Grasslands soil microbial communities from the Angelo Coastal Reserve, California, USA - Sample 10_02_2013_1_40cm (SPAdes) (version 2) | ecosystem: Environmental > Terrestrial > Soil >...
ACCCGGTGATCGCGTTGAAGGCGTACGTACCAATCCCTGGCCAACGGAAAATATACTCAATGACCACGGTTCCCGACAAGAGACCTCCCGCGGCAATGCCGAGGACCGTGGTCGTCGAGATGAGGGAATTCCGGAGGGCGTGCCGATAGAGCACCCAGAAGTTCGTTAGGCCCTTCATCCGGGCGGTCTTGACGAACTCCATGGGCAGGATCTCGAGCATCGAACCGCGCGTCATCCGGGTGGCGATGCCCATGTTCAATAATGCGAGGGCCGTGGCGGGGAGGATTAGGTGAAGGATCGCGTCCGCGAGCGCGCCGGGATCGAGACGGAGAATCGCGTCAAGGACGGACATATGAACAATCTCCCATCCAGGCGGTTTTGCGCTGCTGAAATCGCCCGTGTACGGCAATCCGAGCGCGGGTCCGACGACGATCGCAAGGATGAGGCCTCCCAGATACGTCGGCGTGGCCCAGCCGCTCAAATAGACCGTGCGCACGAGGTGATCTGGCCACCGACCGGCTCCGTTGGCAGCGACGACTCCTAGCGGAATCCCCAGCACGATCATGATGAGGAGAGATGCCAGCACAAGCTCGAGCGTTTCGGGGAAGAACTGGAGAATCGAGGGCAGAACCGGCTGTTGGACGGAGTTCGTCCCCCAATTGCCAGTGATGAGGTTCTGGAGGTAGGTTGTGTATTGGACCGATAGCGGTTTGTCGAATCCGAAGGTAACCACGCACGCCTGGACCGCACCGGGAGTCCGGGCCTTTGTCCACGCTGCGCAAGGGTTTGGCACGGCGACATGCGTGAAGAAGAAGGTGATTGTGACAACGCCGAAGAGGACCGGGACGAGCTGGAGCAGGCGCTTCCCGACGAAAACAATCAAGTCGCTGCGGTTTCGACCCAAAGACGATCAATCCTCAAGATTGGGATTCATGCCTTGGTTCTCCCTTCTCGCATGGCCGGAATTCACGCACGCGCATTTCCTGCGCGTCTCAACTGGCACGGCCCATCGTAGTAACTTGGGAGGCCGCATAAACCTACGGAAGTATCGTGCCCGGGTTTCTACTCGGTCCTCGTGTTTTCCCCGACATGCTTGCTGAGGCGCCGCAGCCTTGCGCCGAAGCGAACGCCTCGCGGAGGACTAAAGTCCTAAATACGAGGACCCTTCTCGCCACCCCGCCGGTTTTCATGTACCAACGGGTCCAGCGGGAGGACACCGTCCGGATCCCGCCGGAGCGGCTCGGCGAAGACATCGATGCGGTCGCGCGGGAACTCACGCGCACGACCTTGGAAGGCAAGATCGGGGCCGACAAGACCCTAACCCTGATCGCGAGCAACATCGAGCGGGTGGGGGAAGGGCGGATCGTGCACGGCGATGGCGCGGTCTATCAACGCGTCCGGTACGACGCCCTCGTGTTTGCGCCGACCCTCCAGGAGATCGTCGAGGGAACCGTCGTGGAAATCCTTAAATTCGGCGCTTTCGTGCGATTCGGTCCTCTGGACGGCCTGCTGCACATCTCGCAGGTCATGGACGACCGCGTGGACGTCGACGAAGAAGGCCAGCGGCTCATCGGAAAAGACACGAAGCGCGACCTGCGGATCGGGGATAAGGTCCGCACGCGGATCGTGGCCGTCTCCCTGAACGAACGCGCCCCGCGGGAGTCGAAGATCGGGTTGACGATGCGCCAGCCCGCGCTCGGCAAGCTCGATTGGATCGAGGAAGACCGCGCGAAGGCGGAAGGCCGCGTCCGGAAGAGGAAAGGGTAGAATCATGGTGGTAAAGGTCCCGAAGGCGTGTAAGAACTGTGGGCACATCACGGACGATGACAAGTGCCCCCTGTGCGGCGGCGAGACGTCGAAAGACTGGCAAGGCTACGTGATCATCGTCGATCACCCGCGGTCCGAAATCGCGAAGAAGATGGGCATCCATGTCAACGGGAAGTTCGCCCTCCGCGTTCGATGAATTCGCGAACGCGACGCTGCGTCTCCCGGAATCCCTGCGTGAATATCTCCGGTGGCCGATGGGCGCGCTCGTGCACGGGGCGAGCGTCCTCCCGACGATCGGCGCCGCGAGTCCCGTGGTGACGGTGGGCGACTTCTGCACCCTCGACCTCGTCGCGCGCGGACGGACGCCGGACATCTGCGTCGTCGATTTCAAGACGAAACGCCAGGAGGACCCGGAGCTGCGGGAGGCGCTCGCGCGGATCGGATCGAAGGTGATGCGGCTGACGAACCCCGCGGGAACGATCGTGCCGGACGCGTGGCGCGTCGTCTCCGAAGCCTTTAAGTCGGACGAGCGGGTACGCGTCGAAGTCCGAGGCGAAGAGGACCTTCTCGCCCTCGTCTGTATCGGCCTCGCCCCCCCGTCCGCGGCGGTCCTGTACGGCCTGCCGTCCCAGGGCGTCGTGGTCGTGCGGGCCGACGACGCCGCGAAGACCCGGGTCCACAACGTCCTCCGACGGATGGAGCAGTAATCCATGCAACTCGAAGTCCTCAAGAAGATGGAGAACCCGCTCTTGAAGCGGGTCGAGGTCACCTTCAAGGCGATCCACAAGGCCGAGCCGACGCCGACGCGGGATGCTCTGAGAGCGTTCTTGGCGAAAGAACTCAACGCGACGAAGGACATCGTCGTAATCGATTCTCAGGCCTCGACGTTCGGCCGGTATGAGACGTTCGGCTACGCGAAGGTGTACAAGACGAAGGAGAAAGCGCTCGCGGTCGAACGCAAGCACATCCTCGTCCGCAACAAGTTGATCGAGCCCGAGGTCAAGGAGAAGAAGGAAGCCGCGCCCAAACCGGAGAAACCCGCCCCGGCCGCGAAGCCGGCCGTCGCACCGAAGGCCGAAGCCCCGAAACCGGAGGCGAAGCCCGAGGCCAAGCCGGAACCGAAGGCGGAACGCCCTTCTGCGAAAGAAGAGAAGAAGCCTGCCGCCGCGAAAGAGGAGAGGAAGCCGGCCGAGAAGAAGGAAGAGAAGAAAGAGGAGAAGAAGGACGAGAAGAAGGCGGAGCCGACGAAGAAGAAGGGCGGTAAGTGATGGCCGAGGCGAAGAAGGAAAGAGGGGTCGCGGGTCTCAAGAGGAAGTTCTACAAGGTCGACGGAGATCGCATCTCGAGGGAGCGGTCGAATTGCCCCAAATGTGGACCCGGCGTATTCCTTGCACGGCACGCCAATCGGGTATCGTGCGGGCGTTGCGGCTACACCGAATTTGCGAAGAAGTGACCTGGCCCACGTCCGGTTTCGGGCGGGTGCTTTAAGCCGGCGGACCATTCGCCATCGAGCCCGCGTAGGCTAGTTTGGATAGACTTCCAGGCTCCGGACCTGGTGACTTGGGTTCAAATCCCAACGCGGGCGTCCCATTTTCCCACCCTTCGCGCGATGCGCGTGCACCGGGGCAGGGCGTGAACCCGGATTCCACTGTCCTCAAGGGCGCCTAACGGGTTTGTCAACGAAGCAGCGAGCGGGATCACCCCAGATATACACACGCTGGGCCCGATGAGCTCCCGTGCCGCTTACAACGAAAACCTGGCCGACCTTTCGACCGACCGCCGCAAGTTTCTCGCCAGTGACGCTGTCTCCGACCCCACCGAGCTCAGCCAATGACCTTTCCCTCCTTCGAAAGGGAACTCACGACGCGAAATGCCAGCTCGAAGTCCATCCCTAAAGCCTCCGCGACATCCGTCACGTAGGTGGCGGACCGCCCCTTGAGGTACCGGAGGATCGCGACCCGCGCGCCCTTGTCCGTCCACGGTTTCGCGACGACGATCCTGGCTTCTCTTAACTCTTCCACGTAGGTTTCGACCGCTCGTTCGATGAACTCTGTGCGCGAGCGCATTCGTGTCCGCTTCACGAGCCCGTCGATTTCTTCAAGAATCCGACGGGGTAAACGCAGGGAAATCGTGGGCTTTGACTTTTCTTTGGATTGCATGCAATACATGCATTGCGTTCCTCATATTTGAAGAGGAGCGCTACATGTACGGAGCCGCTGGGGCCCGGAGCACGTTGGCGCCGGTGGTGTGTTGGACCGTGGACAAAGCCGAACAGTGTTCGCTGGGTACGGGCCTTCCCAAGGTCCCGCTGTCCTGCATGGTGGCCGCTATCCATCGCGCCGACTCGGCATCACGGACGAATCTTTGGAGGGGAAGACCAAAATAGCGGGGCTGCACATAGCAGTTCCTTCCGTGCCCCCGCCGGAGCGCCGACCCCTCAATGCCGATCGAGCCTCAAGCCACCATCGGCCCCCCACACTGGACGGAGCCCGTCCTCGACGAGCCCTCCGCGGCCTCCCGTCGAGTCACCTCGGAGCTCTCAGAAGCAGCTGATTCGCCCTCGCAACCAACGCCCGCTGGACGAACCCGATCCAATTCGGCCGCGGCCTTCTCCCGGTGGTTGCAGGCTCGACAGGCCGCAGGGTTTGCCAATGACCTAGCCAAGGGCGTGCTCCTCGGAGTGGTATACTACGTCGCCGCCGTCCTCAGCCTGAGGATGGCGCTCGTGGGGGGACAAGTGACGCCGATTTGGCCGCCGACCGGGATCGCCCTTGTCGGGCTGCTGTACTTCGGTCGCAAGGTTTGGCCTGGCGTCGCCATCGCTGCATTCCTCGTGAACGCTCCCATTGGCCCGACCCTCTTCACGGCCGCCGGTGTAACGGCAGGAAACACACTGGCCCCTCTCCTTGCGGTCGTCTTGTTGCAACGGATGGGCTTTCGGCTGGAACTCGACCGGCTCCGCGACGCATTGGCCATCGTGTTCGTGGGCGCGCTCAGTGTGACAGTCAGCGCGACCGGCGGATCGGTGTCTCTGCTCCTGTCGGGTTCAGTTCTGCCCAGCGGGTTCTGGGCGACGTGGTTCGTGTGGTGGACAGGAGACGCAATGGGTATCTTCCTCGTCGCGCCGTTCCTCCTAAGCCTGCGACGGACCGGACTCGTCGTAGGTGCCGGGTGGCTTCGCCCGGCCGAGGGCGGCCTGCTCCTCGCCGGGGTCGCGATCGTCGCGTACCTCGCGTTCCAGAGCCGCCTGCATCTCGAATACCTCGTGTTCCCGTTCCTCGCATGGGCAGCGTTACGCTTCCAGCAACGCGGAGCGGCGCCCGCGGCGCTCCTCGTATCCTCGATTGCCATCTGGGCCGCGGTGAACGGGACCGGCCCCTTCGCAGACGGGACTCTCCTGGAGCGGATGGTCACCCTCCAGGCTTTCAACGCGACGGCGGCTTTCGCTTCGTTCGTGCTCGGCGCGGTCGTGGCCGAACGCATGCAGATGCAGGGCCGACTCGTCGAGAGCGAACGGCGCGCGTCGATGGGTCGGGTCGCCGCCTACATCGCCCACGAGATCAGGACGCCGCTCACAAACGTCGCCCTCCTCGCGAGCACCATCGCCCGGCGCACTCGGGACGCAGAGATTCTCACCCGAGTCGAGAAGATCAACGTCCAGCGTCGGCTGGCAGCGGCCATCATCGACAACCTTCTGGCCCTCACGCGCACGGAAGAACCCCACGCGGTCGAGACGGATCTTCGGACCGTGCTCGCCACCGCCTCCGACCAGGTCGCCTCATTCGTGAGGCAGGGCGTCGACTTCCGGAAAGAAAACGGGGAGGTCCCGGCCCTCGCGATGGTGGACCCGCTGCGGCTCCAGCAAGCGGTCGCGAACCTCCTGAAGAACGCCCTCGAGGCGACGCGAAAAGGCTTTGTGAGCGTGCGCCTCGAGGAGCGCGTCGACGAGTACGCGATCGTCGTGCAGGACACGGGCCCAGGGATCGCCGAGCCGCTGCGTGAGAAGATCTTCGAACCCTTTTTCACGACGAAAGGTCCCGATCAGGGGACGGGGCTCGGCCTCTCATTTGCGAAGGCCGTTGTCGAAGCCCATCACGGCCGAATCGAGCTCGCTTCCGAGCCCGGTCGCGGCTCCACGTTCACAATCGTCCTGCCTCGCGGGCCCACTCCCGCGTGACATGCGCACCGTATCCCAAGCGAACGGGGTCTGCGTCAACCTTTCGACCCTGGAACTCCTCATTTCACTTTCCCGAGATTTTCGTCACCCGAAACGTCACAATCCTTCTTACCAAATCGTATGGAATGGGCTGATCAATCGGAAATTGCACGGAACCCTTCCCTTGTTTGTACGGTGAGAGCTCTTTTTCAAACGCTTCAATGCCGGAAGGGATCGGATAGAACCCAATATGACTCTTGAACGCCGCGAAATAAACCAAGCCCTTGGCGTTGAGTTTGAACGTGGGCATTTGGTAGCTGATGGTTTCCACCGCGCCGGGCGCCGCCTCTTGTATGGTCTTCCTCAACTTTTCCAGGATCGTTTGAACGTCCTTGGGAAAGGTCCTGATGTATTCGTCGATCGTCTTGACCTGCTTTTTGTCGCTGTCGGGCTCACGTCTCATTCTTCGGGACCATCCATTGTGGGAAGCTCTCTGCTTGTCTGTGGTGGATCGCCAAGCGGTGTCTTGCTACCCTAGGAAGTGAACGAGCTCCGGGTTGACCTTGTTCGCGTGCGTCCAAATCAAACCGTGCGGCGCGCCCTCCAGTTTGATGAGTTTGCAATCTTTCACGAAGTCGGGCATGCGGTTGCCTGCGACCGCGAAAGGCACAATCCGGTCGGCATCCCCGTGAATGACCAAGGTCGGAACATCGATCCGCCTCAAATCGTTCCGGAAGTCTGTCGAGGAGAACGCGGTGACGCAATCAACGGTGCCGCGGGGCGAAGCGCCGGCCGCGATGTTCCAACTCAGCTGGACGACTTGATCGCTGACAAGCTTGCCCCGGAAGACGTCGACATTGAAAAAGTCTAACAGGAATTGGGAGAGAAATGCGGGGCGGTCCGCGGCGATCGCCGCTTTAATCCCTTCGAAGGCGCCCGCGTCGACCCCCTGCGGGTTGTCGGCCGTTTTCAATAGGAACGGCGGTACCGCCGCCATGAACACCGCTTTGCGGACGCGGTCCGAGCCGTACTTGCCAATGTAGCGGGCCACCTCACCGCCGCCCATGGAGAAGCCGACGAGGGCGAAGTCACGAAGGTCGAGCTTCGTCACGAGCTTGTGCAAATCCTCGGCAAACGCGTCGTAGTTGTAGCCGGTCGAAGGCCGGCTGGACTGCCCGAACCCTCGGCGGTCGTAGGTGATGACCCGGTGACCCGCGTTCAGCAAGTCCGTCGCCTGCTTCTCCCAGGAAGCGCCGCTCAGCGGCCACCCGTGGACCAAAATGACGGGCTTGCCCGAGCCGTGGTCTTCGTAGTAGATATCGATCGCTGTCGAGTTTTCCTGGCCGACCGTGACGGTACCCATCTTTCTCCTCCTCCGGTTCCCCGACCCTTCTCGCCGGTATATAACATCTGGCCACGGAAATCAAAGCTGAGCTCGGGGATACGCGGCGGCCGATCAATTCCCCGTGGGGGTTTCGGGAGGATAGCCCGGGGCCCTGAAGCCGTCGTGGTGAGTTCGAAGGGGACGAGAACATAGATACGTCCAAACACCTCTCCCGAGACCGAAGGCGAATTTCCGATGACAGGCAAAGGCCAACCCGGACGCGTGATCATCCGGTCCAGCCACGAGGATCTCTCGGATCCGACGTCCCACCTGCTGATGCCAACCGCCGAACAGGGTCCGTTTCCCCCGTTCGATCGCTTCGCCGAGTCGGTCGCTACGACCCGGATGCAAGTCGGGCTTCATCCGCACTTGGCCGAGGAGGTCGTCGCCTACGTCCTCGACGGCTACGTGCGCCATGAGGACGGGACCGGAAATCACACGGTGCTGAATCCGGGATCCGTGCTCGTCGTCACGGCCCATCAAGAGATTCGTCACGAGCTCACGATGCAGCCGTCCCAGGAAGCCCGGAGTGCCCGGTGGTTGTCGATCGTCCTCCGTCTGCCGTGGCACACGGAGCCGCCGCCGACCTCAATTCGGATCAAGGACGCGGGTGACGCAACGGAGTCGATCGACGGCACCGTGCGACGGCTCGTGGTCGGTCCACTCGCGCGGGCCGAAACGTTCATGCAACTCGAGTGCACGGACATCGAGTTCATCCGGGAGACGGACGTATCAATTCCGATCGATCGCGACCGACGCGGCGTGGCGTACGTTCTCCGGGGAGCGGGGATGATCGAGAAGAAGCCCGTGGAGATGGGCCATGGCGCTTTGTTCGAAAACGTTTCCAAGATCGCACTGTACGGGTCGCCCGGACTCCGAGTATTCCTCGCAACGGTCCCATCCGTCGAGAGCCGGGCAGAGCGTGACACGGAAGCGGCCGTGCAGAGTCGAGCGGAGTGACGGATTCCTGATCAGCGGCAAACGAAGGCGAATCGACCCGTGGCGTGGACGCCCGGCGACGGAATCTTACCCGGTCAGGTGGGACCGGAGCATCCATTCCTGTTTCTCGAGGCCCCGCGCAATCTCGATGTAGACGTCCTGCGTGGGAAGGTCATCCTCGCTTCCCTCGATTCCGCGTCGAATCTCCGCAATCGCAACGTTCGCTCGCTCGACCAGCGCGCGAAGGAGCAGGCTTTCGCGATGTTCGTCGAGCGGGAACGGAGGAAGTGTCGTCTCCTTCACCGCACCCTCAATCGTCCCGTGGGACGTCCCGTGGAGTTGAACCGCGCGCTCCGCCACGAGATCGGCATATTCTCTCGTCTGGTCCGCGAACCGGTCGAACAACTCATGAAGCTGGGCGAATCCCGAGCCCTGTAGGTTCCAATGCGCCTGTTTGTAGGCGGTGGCCAAAGACGTCATGTTTGCCAGGTTTAGATTCAACCCGCGAACCAATCTCTCTTGGACGTTTCGATCGACTCCCGCTCCCTCCTTGCCTCGTTTGGTCCGCTCCATAGACTCACCCTCGCTCGAGGCCCAAGGCACAACGAGGCATGAGGTTATGGGGTGGAAGTGGGAGGTCGGTCAAAGCCGATTCTGTCCCCGACGACCTCTCGCCTCGCTCACGTTTGCTTTTCCTTCGTCGTATCCGACGGGTCGTCGGAGTGTTCGATCCGCTTGTCGGGCTGGGCCGGCGTTCCCCCGTTCGGCTGGGTGAGGAGCTTCGCGAGGAACGCCGTCAAGAGGGTCCCGGCACCGGATCCATCCGCACCGGACATCACGAGCGTATCCGGCGTCACTCGGATCTTGCCGTCTCGGACCTCCTCCATGACCTTCACGAGCGCGACCCGGTCGGAGCCGAGCACGTCGGCCTGGGCGTGGTACGCGTCCGCCTGCGCCTGTCCGACCATCCGAATCGCGGCCGCGTTTCCGTCTGCCTGGATGCGCGTCGAGTCGCGGACGCCCTCCGCCTGCTTGATCGCGGCCTTCGCGAGGTTCTCGTTGATTTGGACCTGGTAGGACGCCTCGACGACGCGGGGCTGGAGGTTCGCCCGCGCGGTCATCTCCTGGACCGCGATGCGCCGCTGCTCGGCCGTCGCCTGCTGCTCATACTGCGTCTGCTGCTGGATCGCGATTTCCTTGTTCGTCTGGGTCGCGAGCAGGGTCGGATCGACCACAATGTAGGAGATGAGCAGGTTCTGCGCTTCGACGTAGTACTTGGCAAACTGCACCCGGGCCCGGTTCAGCGCCTCCTCCTGCAGTTGAGATCGGCCCTGAACGAATTCGAGGGCCTTCTTCTCCCCGGCGTTGTTTCGGAACGACGCGTCGATGAGCGGGTGCACGATCTGCTGGATCAGGTTGAACACGGAGCCGAATCGGGCGATCACAAAGGCCGCGTTCTCCGGCAGGATGCGGATGACCATCCGCACGTCGACCTCGAGTTTGAAGCCGTCCTTGGACGTGACGAGCAACTGGCCGAAGCGGAAGAAGGAGAGGCCCTTCTCGCCCTGTTCCGTCAGGTAGGGATAGTCCGATTCGTCGGCGCGAGGCTCCGCCGGGCGACGCGAGAGACTCGGCGCATCCGGCCGCTCCGACCGGGCCCAGTCGACCATGATGGCCGACGTCGGGACCATGTAGGCAGTGAAGGCGACCCGGTTCAAGTTGTACTTGCCCGGCGCAACCGGATTGCGCCAAATGCCCCGCCGGTTTCGCTCCGGAACGAGCAGCCGCTCGACCGCCGCGTGGATCGTCTGGTCGAAGTCCGGGCTGTCCGTGACGGGCACGGGCTGGATGTCGGCCTGATCGAGTTCCTCCCCGATGTTCGACCGGAGGACGGCCACGAACCCCGGCGGGACTTCGGCGACATCGTCGATCTGGACCTGGAAGAGCGTCGGATTGATGTAGTACCGGCCGGGCTGGAGCGTGTCGAGCTGCGGCCCTCGGAACCCACCGCTGTCGAGGAAGGCCTGGCCGTCCTGGAAGAAATTGTGCGACCGGGCGCTCGGATGGGACGCCGACGGACCGCCCTCGGGCTGCGGCGCGACGATGAATTTCGGGGGCAGCGGCTGGCCATCCTGGGCCGTCACGACGCCGACCTTGCCGGAGGCGACCTCCGTCGCGGGCTGCTTGGCCACGCTGAACAGGAACGGATTGATCCGGTACGTCCCCGGGCGGATCATCGCGACCTGCGGGCCTTTGAACCCACCGTTGTCGAGGAACGCCTCGCCGTCCTGGAACTGGTTGCATTCCACCTCGTCCCCGAGCAGTCGTCCCTTCGGCAGGGGACGGCCGTCGATCGCTTCCA
>Ga0209237_1002745_pt1 | contig 10602 bp, 9 predicted proteins | sample GraSoi013_1_40cm_2_FD_185820 | JGI IMG/M metagenome (GOLD analysis project Ga0209237, IMG submission 185820) | Grasslands soil microbial communities from the Angelo Coastal Reserve, California, USA - Sample 10_02_2013_1_40cm (SPAdes) (version 2) | ecosystem: Environmental > Terrestrial > Soil >...
AGCTGCCGGGTAACACGGGGACCCCGGCAGCCGCCATCAACCGCCGCGCTTCGATCTTGTCCCCCATCTTCCTGATCGCCTCCGGTCGGGGACCAATGAACACAATCCTCGCCCGCTCGACGGCGTCGGCGAAGCGCCAGTTCTCGGAAAGAAAGCCGTAGCCGGGGTGGATCGCGTCGGCCCCGGCATGCCCCGCCGCTTCGAGAATGCGATCGGCGTTGAGATAGCTCTCGCGGGCCGGGGCGCCACCGATCGCGACGGCCTCGTCGGCGTCACGCACGTGGGGCGCTTCGCGATCGGCCTCCGAGTACACCGCGACGGTCTTGAGACCGAGCAGACGGCAGGCCCGGAAGACCCGCCGCGCGATTTCTCCCCGATTGGCGACCAGGACCGTGCGGATCAACGTCGATCAGGCCGGGCGGACGCCTTCGCGCCCGACGACGTCGAGAGCAGCCACATGCCAGCTTCCTTGGAAGGACGCCCAGCGGGCCAGCACGACCGCCGAGCTCGCGGCGCTGTCGAGCCTCGTCTTCACGAGGCGCTGGTCGCCGAGCCTCGCGAACGCGACGATCCGATAGCCCGAGTAGCGGGCACCACGTAGCTGCGCCCACGGCGTCGCCCCGATGGCCAGACCGGGCGCGAGCCAACGCCCCAGCCCTTCCTCGTCGCCGGCCACAAGCGCCTCCGCGAGCGATCGGAGCGCATCGCCCAGGCCCTCGGGCACGGGCCACGTGGTCGTAGCCGTCTCCAGGCGGATGAGCTCCCGCACATCGTCAGACAGATCGGCCCGGAGCGGTTCGGCGGCCGGCTCTTGGGCCGAGGCCAGCCCTTCTCCCGTCACCCCGCCGGCGGCCGCCAGCAACCCTTGCAGTCGTCTTTGCCGCGACACCGCACGCTCCTTCACCGACGGTGCGCCGGCAAGATGGCCCAGGGTCGTCTCGCCTGCGGCGATGTGCCGCTCCTCGTCGTCGATGCACCGCGCCAGGATTCGCCGGGTCGGCGGCTCGTAGACCGGGTTGGCGCGGGCCAGATGGTCGCGATACGTCGCCAGGAGGTGCGGCTTCAGAACCGAATAGACGCCGACCAATCGCTCCACCGTCTGATCCGGTCCCTCGGGTTCCTCGAGGCAATCCATGAAGGTTGCGACGGCCGGATTCGCGGCTTCGGAGACGTGAGCATGCGCACGAAGCTCGGGAAGGCGGCGACCGAACGCGTCACACTGCTGGGCCAGGTCCCAGACGTGGCGACCCATGAGAAGCTTTGCGGAGAGCTCGGGCGTGAGCGCGATCCAGCCGCCGAGGGCCCGCATCGTGCGTTCGACGACGTACCGATAGTTACGCAGCAGGCGGGCGGAGTGGTCTGCGCTGAAGGTTCCTTCCAGGGGCTGCGGCACGCGCGTCAGTAGACTTGAGACCGCTGCGTCGTCTTGATCAGACGCTCAATCTCCTCTTCGGTGAACCCCGCCATCCGTCGCACATCGGTCGCGATGGAGATGGACACGGCATCATGGTCGCCGTCGCGCCGGACCCCGCCCAGGTTGAAACGCTCGTCGATGTTTTCCTGGAACTCGATTGCCCGCCGCCGCCGCTCGGCATCGCCTTCGGTCAGCTTCGTCAGCCATTTTGAGCCCATGCGGACGTGGGTGATCTCGTCGGCCAGCACGAAGTCGACGGCGCGTTCGAGGATCGGGTCGCCAATCTTCCGCGCGATGTGCACGAGCTGGTTGAAGACGTCGCACGCCAGGCCCTCGAGGCCGCGGTTGACGCCCGCGACGCGGGCCGCCGCGTCCTCGGCGCAGGCGCAGCGCCAGAGGATGGTCGTCTCCGGGAATTCCCCGGCGTATCCGTTGAGGTGCTCGAGCAGCCGCAGGTAGATCTCGACGTGCCGCGACTCGTCCCAGACCTGCCGTGCCATGTCCATCGTGAATTCCCATGGCGCATCCGGGAAGTCGCACACGGTCCGGCCGGCGCCCTCCATCGCCTGCAGCTCGCCGACCATGATCCCGTGGACCCGTTCTTTGATGGACTCCTGGCTCGACAAGTCGGGGAACGGTGGAAGGCCCTGGGCGACTTTGAGCTCTGCGACTTCGCGCGCGCGCATCCTGACGAATCGATCCTCCCGCGCGAGCTTGTCATATGCGATGGGGCGATCCATCGAGTCTCCTCCCTGAGGACTGAACGACTGTTCAGTGAAGTGTAAACGAACGCCGGCCCGGCGGCAAACACGCGATGTGGCGGCGGCGACGCCGGAAGGCGTCTGGCCGCCCGCTAGACGCGCTCTTTGAACTCTTTTCCGAGGAGTCCTTCGGGCCTGAGCAGCAGGACGACGATGATGATCAGGAAGGCGAGCGTGTTCTTGAACTGGATGCTCAGATAGGCGCCGGTCAGGCTCTCGGCAACCCCGAGGATGACCGCGCCCACTACCGCGCCGGGCAGGCTGTTCAGGCCGCCGAGCACGGCGGCGGCGAAGCCCTTGAGAAACGGGTCCAGCATGAAGAACGGGTCGAGCAGCAGCGCCGGCGCCAGGAAGATCCCGGCGACGACGCCCAGCGCCGAGGCGACCCCCCAGGAGACGCTCAACACCATGCGCGTGGGGATCCCGAGAGTCTGGGCGGCCATCACGTTCTCCGACGTCGCCCGCATCGCAAGCCCGAGGCGCGTCCTCTGGACGAGGAGGTAGAGGAGGACGCTCCCGACGAGTCCGGCCGCCATCGTCGCGATCGCGAGCTGGCTCACCACCACCGGGCCGAGCCTGTACGTCTTGGTGTCGGAGATGGGAAAGGGCAACGAGACGGGCTCGGCACCCCACCACCATACGACCGCGCCCTGGATGATCAGCGCGAGCCCCAGCGTCAGAATCACCATGCCCAACAGGTTCGCCCCCTCGCGCTGCGCCTTCACGAGCACGCCGAAGTAGAACGCGACGCCGACGGCGGCGCCGACGATCAGGCTCACCGTCAGCGCGAGGGGAAAGGAGTAGCCCTTGCTGAGAAGCGAGAAGGACACGAACGTGGCGAGCGTGGCGATGTCGCCGTGGGCGAAGTTCAGCACGCGCGTGGAGCGGTAGATCAGCACGACACCAAGGGCTACGAGCGCATAGAGGCTCCCGGCCGCGAGCCCCGTCAGCGCGTACTGGAGGAGCTTCTCCATGGTGCTCAGTCCCCGCGGCGCCGGCGCCGGGCCGACCCATCTCCCGCAGGCGTCATCATCGGAAGGGCCAGAGCTGGAAGTACAGCCGCGTCTTCAGCCACCGCCCGAACAGGCCGAGCGGTTCGAAGATGAGCACGATGAGGATCGTGACGCCGTAGACGAGGGGGACCATCTCCCGGAATTCCGACAACACCCTGGGGACGAGCAGGACGAAGGCGGCGCCCAGGATCGACCCTTCGATCGACGCGACCCCCCCGATGATCACCGCGACGAAGAGCGTGAGCGACTCGCCGAGGTTGAAGATCTGCGGCTCGATGTGGCCGAGCACCTGGGCGTACAGTGCGCCGTGGACCCCCGTGTAGAAGGACGAGATCGCGAACGCCAGGAGCTTGTAGCGCGTCAAATTCACGCCGTTGACCTCCGCGGCGATGTCCGAGTCGCGAATCGCCACGAAGGCCCGGCCGACATAGGACGAGACGATGTTGTAGGTCGCGAACGTGAATGCGGCGAGCAGCAGGAGGTAGACGTAGTAAACGGTCTGCGTGCCCGTGAGACCCAGCATCGGCCTGAGCCTGGCGATCGAGAGGCCCGAACGCCCGCCCGAGAGCACCTCCCAATTCACGAAGATCTGGTAGACGGCGACGCCGAAGCCGAGCGTCGCGATCGACAGGTAGGGTCCCTTGAGCCTGAGCGACGGGAAGCCGACGACCACGCCGGCCAGGGCCGCGACGGCGCCGGCTCCCGCCAGGGCCACCGGGAACGGCGCGCCCCAGGCGCGCATGTGGCCGAACGCGAAGGCGCCGATCGCGAGAAACCCGGCCTGACCGAACGAGATCTGACCCGTGTAACCGATCAGGAGGTTCTGGCCCATCACCCCGATCGCGTAGAGCGCGATCAGGGTGCCGAGGAACACAACGTGATCGGGCGCGACCCACGGCACCGCGGCGAGCGCCGCCAGGAGCAGGCCGAGGAGCGCCCGCGTGATGCGCCGCCGCGCGAAGCGGAGGTCTTGGGCGTAGGACTCGATCAGGTCCATTCGCGTCGCCTGAGCTAGTCTCGGTACAGGCCCTTGATCAGGTCGGCGTAGCGCTGCTCGAGCGCCCGGCGTTTCACCTTCATGGTGGGCGTCACGTCGCCCTCCTCCGCATAGAACCGTCGCGGCAGGAGCGCGAACTTCTTGATCGTCTCGACCTGCGAGAGGGTCTTGTTGACGGCCTCCACTTCCCGGTCGATCAGTCGCACGACCTCGGCGCTCTGCGTGAGGTCTTGGAAGGTCGTGAAGGGGATCCGCCGGTCCTGGGCGTACTTGGTGACGTTGTCTTCGTCGATGAGAACGAGCGCCACGAGGTATTTCCGGGCGTCCCCGACGACCACCGCGTCCTGGATGTACGGGCTGAATTTCAGCTTGTTCTCGATGTACGCCGGCGTGATGTTCTTCCCGCCGGCCGTGATCATGATGTCCTTCTTGCGGTCCGTGATCTTCAGGTATCCATCCTCCCAGGCGCCGACATCACCCGTGTGGAGCCAGCCCTCAGGATCGACGGTCTGCGCGGTGAGCTCTGGATCCTTGAAGTAGCCCTTGAAGACATGCGGGCCGCGCGTGAGGATCTCCCCGTCGGCGGCCAGGGTCACCTCGATACCGAGGATCGGCTGCCCGACGGTGCCGGCACGTGGTCGGTCGACGCGGTTGACGGAGATCACGCCCGTCGACTCGGTCAGTCCGTATCCCTCGATGAGCGGCACCCCAAGCGCGTGGTAGTACTCGAACAGCTCGGGCGAGGCGGGCGCCGCCCCGCATACGGCGATCCGGGTGCGGTCGAAGCCGAGCCGCCGCTTGAGAGGCGCCAGCGCCGCCCACGAGGCGAGGCGATACGCCAGCGCGAGCCCGACCGAGGCGCCCGTCGGCCCGAGCCTGGCGCGGGTATGACGCCGCCCGATCGCGACGGCCAGCCGGTACAACGAGCGCTTGACTCGCGTCGAGTCGGCCATGCGCAGCTCGACGGTCGAGGCGAGCTTTTCCCAGATCCGCGGCACGCTCGCGAAATAGGTCGGCGAGATCTCGCGCAGGTTCTGGAACAGCGTGTCCAGGCTCTCGACGAAGTTGACGACATAGCCGGCGCGGAGGGGGCCGAAGACCGATACCAGGTTTTCGTAGATGTGGGCGAACGGCAGGTACGACACGACCTCGTCATTCCGGTCCACGGGGTTGATCGACAGAAACGCCTGGGTCACCCACAGGATCCCGCCGTGCGCGAGCATCGCCCCCTTCGGGGGTCCGGTGGTCCCGGAGGTGTAGATGATCATCGCCGTGTCCTCGGGCCCCACGGCCGCGAGGCGCTGGTCGACCACGCCCGGCTGCATCTCGCAGAAGGTCTTTCCCTGCTTCAGGAAGTCCTCGAGGAAGCTGACCCGCTCGTCGCTGAACCCCCAGAGGCCCTTCGCGTCCCAGACCACGATCCGCTCGATCCGGGTCTCCGCGACGATCGCGAGCACCTTGTCGAGCTGCTCCGCGTTCTCCACGAACACGATCCGCGCCTCGGAGTGATTCAGGAGATACCGGATCTGCTCAGGGCTCGACGTCGGATAGACGCCGCACGTCGCACCCCCGATCGTCTGGATCCCGAGGTGGCAATAGAGCCACTCCGGCCGGTTCTCGGCGAGGACGGCGACGTTCTCCTGGTGCCGGAGTCCGAAGGCCAGCAGCGCGGCCGCGACACGGCGCACTTCGTCGCCATATTGGCGCCATGTTACGCGGTGCCAGATACCGTACTCCTTGAAGCGGATCGCGAGCCGGTCGCCTTGCTGCTCGGCCTGCTCCGCGAAGAGCGCCGGCACGCTCCGTGGGGCACTCCGGACCGTGGCGCCCATCACCATCTCCTCCGCTTGCGGTAGAGCCGCCACCCCGTGGGACTCGGGTCCGACCCGCCGACGCCCAGGTAGATTTCCCGGACGTTCTCGTCCTCGGCGAGCTCCGTCGTTGTCCCTTCGAGCACGACGCGCCCCGCTTCGAGAATCGCCCCCCGGCGAGCCACGCCGAGGGCCAGCCGCGCGTTTTGCTCGACCAGCAGGATGGTCGTCCCCCTCCGCGAGATCGTCCGGAGCGCCTCGTACACGCTCTTGGCAACGCGGGGGGCGAGGCCCAGCGACGGCTCGTCGAGCATCAGCAGGCGCGGCCGCCGCAGCATGGCCCGTCCGAGGGCCAGCATCTGCTGCTCGCCGCCCGACAGCGTCTCCGCCTGTTGCCGCGCGCGCTCCCGGAGAATCGGGAACATGCCGTAGACGAAATCGCGGTCGGCCGCGACGCCGTCGTCGTGCCGCCCCCAGAGCCCCAGTCTGAGGTTCTCCTCCACGGTCAGCTCCTTGAAGAGGCCCCGGTCCTCCGGAACGTAGACGACCCCGAGGCGCGCCACCGCCTCGGGCGGCCAGCCGTCGATCCGCCGCCCGCGGAACAGGATCTCACCTTTCTTCGGCTGGTCCTTGAGCAGGCCGGCGATCGTCCGGAGCAGCGTCGTCTTGCCGGCGCCGTTGGGCCCGAGGACCGTGAAGATCTCGCCCTCCTCGATCTCGATCGACACCCCGAACAGCGCGTAGATCCGGTCGAAGTAGAGCGTCTCGATGGAGGAGATTCTTAGCAGGCTAGTCACCGAGGTAGGCCTTCACGACCTCGGGATGGCGTTGGACCTCCGCCGGGGTTCCCTCGGCGATCTTCACGCCGTGGTCCAGCGCGACCATGCGGCTGGCCAGCCGTGAGGCGACTCGGAGGTCGTGCTCGACCAGGAGGATCGTGATCCGGAAGCGCCCGCGGATCTCGTGGATCCAGTAAGCGAACTCCTCTTTTTCCTCCTGCGTCAGCCCGGAGACCGGCTCATCGAGCAGGAGCAGCTTCGGCTCGGTGGCGAGCGCGCGCCCCAGCTCCACGCGCTTCTGGACGCCGTAGGGGCAGTCCGCCACACGACTCGTGCGCACGGGCTCCAGGTTCAGCAGCTCGACGATCTCTTCACAGCGGCGCCGATGACGGATCTCTTCGCCCCGCCGGCGTAACACCACGGCCAGGAAGTTCTTCTGGAAGTGGAGGTGCCGTCCAACCATGAGGTTGTCGAGGACGGTCATGCTGTGGAAGAGGCGGAGGTTCTGGAACGTTCGGGCGATCCCGCGCTTTGTCACGGCGTCGGGCGACTGCCCGAGGAGCGGCTCGCCGCGGAAGGCGATCGACCCCGCCGTGGGGCGGTAGATCCCGCTGATACAGTTGAACAGCGACGTCTTACCCGAGCCGTTCGGGCCGATGACGGCGCGTGTCTCGCCTTCGGCGATCGCGACGTCGATGTCCTCGAGCGCCTTGATTCCGCCGAAGCTCAGCGAGAGGTTCCGGACCTCGAGCAGATCGCCCATGGGGTGCGGCGCGGGTGAGGACGCGCGCTCACCACGCCGGTCGTGCCCTAGAAATGCGGCTGGAAGACCTGAGTCGGCACGACCTCGACGTACGAGTTGTCCGCCGCCTTCACGGCTCGCAGCATCCGGACGGCGTTGAGCCCGTGGCGACGTCCCGGCCCGAACGTCACCGCCGGCGTCAGCCCCATCGAGTCGAAGCCCTTGATCTGCTCCATGGCCTCGACGTAGGACTCACGCGTCAGGTTCCGCCCGGCTTTCTTCAGACCTTCCACGGCCAGGATGATGGCGGCGGCCCCGGCGAGCGCGGTGTTTTCCCGCCCGACCAGCTTGGGCTCGTACTTGGTCAGGATCTCGAGGATCGGCTTCGCCGCCGGATCCCCGGCCGTCGCCGCCCCGTTGAGCGCGCTGAAGTGGGCGCCCTCCCACAGCTCACCGAGGAGCCGGTACATGATGGAATAGTCGCCCAGCGGGAACGAGGACACGATCTTCGGACGGTAGCCGGCCTTGGCCATCTCCTTGACGATATTGGCGCCGTGGGTGATGGTCGAGTAGAGGATCACGGTGTCCGCGCCCGAGTCCTTCAGCTTGAGCGCGTGGGTGCCCATCTCACGGTCGGTCAGCTCGTAGGCGACAGTCGTCACCAGTGAGCCCTTCCCGCCCAGGCCCCTGAGGCCACGGTTCACGCCTTCGAGGCCACCCTTGCCGTACTCGTCGTTCTGGTAGAAGACGGCGACCTTGCTGGCCCCCAGCTTGTTGACGGCGTGACTGACCAGGAAGTCGCCCTCGTCGTTGTAGTCGGTATAGGCGACGAACACATACCGGAGCCTGTCCTTCGGCTGCTTCGCCCAGATCGCCGGGTTGCCGTACGGATTGATCGTCGGCAGCTTGAACTCGGCCACCTTGTCCTTGGAGGCCTGAAGGATCGCCGAGCCGAGGAGCCCGACGCTCATGAACACCTGTTCCTTCATCTCCTCGAGATTCGCGACGGCCCGGCCGGGATTGTAGCCGTCGTCCTTCATGACGACCTTGAGCTTCCGGCCGTGGATGCCGCCATGGTCGTTCAGGTACCGCGTCCACGCCTCCATCGCCACGCCGGTGTTGCTCCACGCCGCGGCGGGTCCCGACAGGGGCATCGTCAGCCCGATGACAATTTCGGTGTCCGTCACGCCCGGCGCCTTCTGAGCGAGCGCGGGTGCCGCCGCCAGGAGCGATACGGCGACGAGCAACATCCCGAGCCTGGTCTTCATACGTGGGTCTCCTTCGTCGGATCGCGCGGAGTACGAGGGCCTGGACGACATCGCGAACACATTCGTACGGTGGACCGGATTATAGCTCATTCACCCTCTCGCTCGGGCAACAGCACCGCCGGAATGACGGTTCCCTCGCCGAACCGCGCCGTGAGCCGGTCGACCACCCGCGCCAGCCGCTCACGGCGGAGGGCCGCGGGATCGAGGAGATCGAGCTGACCCTTCCCAGAGGGTCCGAGTCGGGACGCGGAGAGTCCGATCAGGCGCACCGGCCTCGTGACCCGGTCGCGTTCGAGGAGGGCCAGCGCGCGACGGTACAGCTCCAGGCCGTCCTGAGTCGGCTCCCCGCTGACGCTCCGCGTGTGCGTCTCGAAGGGGGCCAGTCGCAGCTTGAGCGTGACCCGGCCGGCCGAGAACCCACCCTCCCTCAGCTCGGCGGCGACCCGCTCGGCGTGCGCCCGCAGCGTCGTTTTGAGCTGCGCCGGGTTCGTGCAATCGACGCCGAAGGTCTCCTCCGCCCCGATCGACTTGGGAATGCCGTACGGTTCGACCGGACGATCGTCGCGACCGAAGGCGAGGTCGTGGAGGGCCTCGCCGTGCTTGCCGAACCGCCGGCCCAGGATGGCCCGCGGCGCGCGCTGGAGCTGGCCGATCGTGGTGAACCCGAGATCGCCGAGTGCCTTCGCCATGACCCGGCCGACACCCCAGAGACGCTCGATGGGCAACGCGCCGAGGAATCGCGCCTCGTCGCCCGCCACGACCACCACGAGCCCGTCTGGCTTCTCCAGCTCGGAGGCCACCTTGGCGACGAACTTGTTCGCGGCCAGCCCGGCCGACGCCGTCAAGCCGGTCTCGGCCAGGATTCGGCGCTTGATGAGGCGGACCGCATCGAGCGGGCTGCCGAAGAGTGAGTCGGTCCCGCTGAGGTCGACGAACGCCTCGTCGACCGAGACGGGCTCCACCAGCGGAGAAAAGTCGACGAGGATGCCCATGATCTGGGCCGACACTCGCTGGTACTTCTGCATGTCGACGGGCACGAAGGCGGCGTGCGGGCAGAGCCTCGCGGCCCGGCTGATCGGCATGGCGGATCGGACGCCGTACGGGCGCGCCTCGTAAGAGGCCGCCGAGACCACCCCGCGCCCGGTCGGGCTGGCGCCGACGATGACCGGCCGTCCCCGCAGCTCGGGACGATCGCGCTGCTCGATGGACGCGTAGAACGCGTCCATGTCGACGTGGGCGATCGCTCGCGGCCTCACGCCGCCGGAGTCGGTCTCCGCGTCCTTGTCGGCCACGCTCGCCACGACCTCCGGGAATTTTCGACCGGGCTCCCGCGCCGGGTCACCCGCGGCTCAAACCAATTTCGGAGGCGACGTCCGTCAACGCTGCGACGACGAATGCGATGTGTTCGTCGAGATCCACCCCGAGCTCCCCGGCGCCCCGGTAGACATCGTCGCGGTTGACCGTGCGCGCGAACGCTTTGTCCCTGAGCTTTTTCCGGACCGACGGTGGTTCCAGCCCGCCGATCACGCGGCCCGGCCGGACGAGGGCGACGGCGTGCACGAAGCCGGAAAGCTCGTCGCAGGCGTAGAGGGCGCGGTCGAGCCGCGAGACGCGCGGCAGGCCGGCGTAGTCCGCGTGCGCCAGGATGGCGTACACGATTGGCTCGGACACGCTCCGTGCCAGGAGGATCTCGGCGCCCTTCAGCGGATGATGCGGCGCGCGCGGGTGCATCTCGTAGTCGAAGTCGTGGAGCATGCCGGCCACGCCCCACGTGTCGAGGTCCTCGCCATACCGGCGGGCGTACGCCCGCATGGAGG
>Ga0209237_1002747_pt1 | contig 10599 bp, 9 predicted proteins | sample GraSoi013_1_40cm_2_FD_185820 | JGI IMG/M metagenome (GOLD analysis project Ga0209237, IMG submission 185820) | Grasslands soil microbial communities from the Angelo Coastal Reserve, California, USA - Sample 10_02_2013_1_40cm (SPAdes) (version 2) | ecosystem: Environmental > Terrestrial > Soil >...
ACCCGTAGAGGAGATGATCTCTGGTCAGTCCGATGGTCCTGCCACTCTTGAGATGAAGGAGATTGATGTTGGCCCGTCGGCGCAGGATTCCTTTCTTTTGTCGGACGACGGCCTGACCCTCACCATCGAGGGCAACCACCGGCGTCCCCAGCGTTTCGATGGATTGCCAGTCCCCGTAGCCTGTAAGAACGGCCGTGCCTCGCCGGAGACACTTTCCGACGCCGCCCTTCCCTGACATCACGACGATCTTGTGTTTGATCCGGGACATGCGCTGCGCCATCTTCATGCGCTCGCGCATCGCCGCCATGATGTGCGGGGGAATCTGCGCGGTCTCAAGCTCTTCCGGCACGGGGTCACCTGGGAGAATGCGAATCAGCGGGGCGCGGGTATTAAACGTTGCGGCAATTATGACGAGGCGGCGAGGGTCATGAGCTGCGCGAGGCGTTTCACCTCGCCGACGAACGCCTCCCGAGAGGGATCCGGCGGGAGATTCGCATAGAAGCCCGCGAGGTCATCCACAAGGGAGAAGCCCGCCTTCTGATCAAACGAGCGCGCGAGATCCCACAGTTTGTCGTCCGACCCGATGAGCCGGTGCCGAATCAGATTGCCGAGCGCGAACCCGTTGGTCGTCGCCAGGCCGATGTTCTGCCACCGGTTCGTCCCGCCCGCGCTCGTGTTCCCGTCGACCCAGGCGGCGAAGAACTCGTACGCTCGGTCGCTTCCGTCCGATGCGAAAACGAGGAAGGCGAGGTCATCCGCGTAGATGTCCTGGATGTGGTTGAACGCTTGCCCGAAGGCCCCCTCGGCGGCGCGCGGGATCTTGACCTCGTGATGGAGAGCGCCGAACACGTCCGCGTTGTGGGAGGAATGGCCCGCCTCAGTCCGGAGCATGTGGCCGACCTCGTGGGCGATGAGGCCATCGAGGAGGTCGGACTCCACGGCCCTCGCGGAGACGAACAGGGTGTGCCGCTCCGACGTCGACTTCGACGCCCCCATGATCGCCATGCGGGCAATCTCCGCCGTGACGGGGAGCCGCAGGGAGAGTCCATGGGAAGCGTACTTCTCGGTGACCTCCTCGAATGCCGTCTTGACCTTCCGCGTACCGCCCCGACCCGTCCGATCGATGACCGCCACGAGCACGTCATTCTCGAGGCGTCGGCCGATGATAAACCTTCAGGGCGCGACTTCGACAAAATTATCGAAACGCCGGCTGGCAGGTGGTCGCAGACGGAGGGCGGACGAGCTTTCGACGTCCCATTTCGACAAGATTATCGAAATCTCCGGGACGGAGTGGTGTGTTTTTCGACAAGAACATCGAAAAAACTGGCTCCATCCCGGAAAAGGGCCGTCCAATCGCCCTGTGGACTTCGATCAAATTATCGAAAAGGCTACCCGATTGTCGCAGCCGTTACCTCGTGGTCGATCGAGTTGCTGGCGAGAAAACCCACGATCTCCGACAGGGCGTAGGGCCGGACGAACAAGACGGACTGACCGAGATATCGAACGCCGTCTTTCTCAACAAAGCCGCTGTAGCGATACTGCTTCCCGTCGCAGCGCGTCGAGTCACCATAGACGAACCTGCGGAGTCGATTGACGCATGTGCGATCCGCGCTGTTCACGTCCCATGTGACAAGGAACCCGGATTCGCGGCCATGGGCCTTGCCGGTTCGGACCCGGCGCATCGTTGACCGTCGACTCATCAGTCTCGCCGTTTTCGACAATCTAGTCGAAAGAGTCTGATCAGTATGGTCCTTGGGGTGGGAGGGGTGCGCGAAAGTGAGATTCTCCCGCACCGCATGTGAATCAGTCGGAAGCCACAACCGGGCCGGGACCAAAAGTTTAAGCGACATCGTCCGTCTCATCGGCCCATCGCTTTTCCGGTGTTCCTGTGGCCACGAAGAAGCGCGTGGGCGCGACGGGTGTGAAGACCCCGACGCCGGAAGAGGTGGAGGAGAACCTGCGCCGGGCGAACCTCCCGAAAGAACAGTCCGCGAAGTACCATCCGTATTACCAGGGCAAGATCGAGATCGTGCCGCGGGTTCCCGTGCGGACCTTCAACGACTTCGCGATCTGGTATACGCCCGGCGTGGCTCAGCCGTGCCTCGACATCAAGGCGGATCCGGACAAGGTCTGGACCCTCACGAACAAGTGGAACCAGGTCGCGATCGTCACCGACGGGACGCGGGTCCTCGGCCTCGGCGACATCGGACCGGAGGCTGGCTTGCCGGTCATGGAGGGTAAGGCGCTCCTCTTCAAGTACCTCGGTGGCGTCGACGCGTTTCCCGTCCCGCTCGCGACGAAGGACCCGGAGAAGATCATCGAGACGGTCAAGCTGATCACCCCCTCGTTCGGCGGCGTGAACCTGGAGGACATCGCGCAGCCGAAGTGCTTCTACATCCTTCAGCGGCTGCGGAAGGAATGCGAGATCGCGGTCTGGCACGACGACCAGCAGGGGACCGCGACGATCAACCTCGCGGGCGTCATCAACGCGTTGAAGGTCGTCGGCAAGAGGATTCCCGACGTCGCGATCACCCTCGTCGGCGCGGGCGCGTCGAACATCCGGACCGCGAAACTGCTGATCGCCGCCGGGGCGAAGCCGGAGCACATCATCCTCGTCGACTCGAAAGGGATCGTCTGCCGCCACCGGAAGGACATCGAGGCCGCCGCGAACGCCTACGCGGAGAAGTGGGAGCTCGCCCTCGTCACGAACCGCGGGGACCGGGAGGGCGGGATCGCGGAGGCGATGAAGGACGCCGACGTCGTCATTTCGGCCGCGAAGCCCGGGCCCGGCGTCATCCAGAAGGAGTGGGTCGCGTCGATGGCGGAGGGTGCGATCTTGTTCGTCATCGCGAATCCGGTTCCGGAAATCTGGCCGTGGGAGGCCGCGGAGGCGGGCGCACGGGTCATCGCGACGGGCCGATCCGACTTCCCGAACCAGGTGAACAACTCCCTCGGATTCCCGGGGATTTTCCGCGGGACGCTCGACGTGCGCGCGCGCACGATCACCGACGAGATGTGCATCGCGGCCGCGGAGGAACTCGCGAAGGTCGCCGAGGAAAAAGGGCTCGACGAGACCCACATCGTGCCGACGATGGAAGAGATCGACGTGTTCGCCCGGGAGGCCACGGCGGTCGGGCTGAAGGCGATGGCCCAGGGGATTGCCCGCGTGACGAAAACCCGAAACGAGCTCTATCAGGGAGCCCTCGACATGATTCGCCGGGCCCGCGAGGAGACGAAGTCCCTCATGCAGGACGGCTTCATCCGGCCGCCTCCGCCGTGAGGACCAATCACGATCTGCGTCCGGATGCGATCGCCCGTATTGTGCCCATCGGCTGCCGTAGGCCGGCGGACCCGCAGACGGCCCGGTTCGCGGGGCCTATATGTCACGGACGCGTTCCCGGCCAGATGATGGCCTCGGTCCAGGCGGTCAAACGAAGGCACGAGGCGAGCCTGATGAAGATTCGAGGGGTCGTCGGCGTCGGGATCACGCGGAAAGAGGGCAAGGACCGCATCTGCGTCTACGTGAAGGACGACAACCCGAAGATCCTCGCTGCGGTCCCGCGCACCCTCGAGGAGATCCCGGTCGAAATCGTCGTGTCGGGCGGGTTCACGATTCGGTGAGCGGGCCCGATACGGTCGTCCACTTTGCCAGCGTGGTCTGCGGCGCCGCGCGCTCGAGCAGGTTCGACAAGCGCACCCCGACGAGGCGAACCTTCCGACCGGAGGCGAGGACCTCCTTGAGCATCGTCTGACTCAGAATCAGGATGGGCTCGAGGTCCGTCGTGTGAATCCTCAAGCTCTTCGATCGCGTGTGAATCTCGAAGTTCGAGTATTTCGCTTTGAGCGTCACGGTCCGGTACGCGTACTTCTCGTGCACGAGCTGTTCGTGAAGCGACTTCGCGAGGCCTTCCAGCTCCGGCCAAACCTCGTCGTACGCGTCCAGATCTTTCGGGAATGTCATCTCGGTGCTGATCGACTCTGGCGGACCGCTCGGCTCGATGACCTCCTCCGCGTCGCGGCCCATCGCCACGTCGTGGAGGTATTCCCCGTAGGCGCCGAGGATCTCCACGAGATCCTCGCGGTTGTACTCCTGGAGGTCTGCGATCGATTCGATGCGGAGTTCCTTCAGCCGTTCGGCGGTCTTGGGGCCAACGCCAAAGATCTTCCGGACGGAAATCGGCGCGAGGAACTCCACCACCGCATCCCGTGGCACAACGGTCAGGCCGTCCGGCTTCTGGATGTCCGAGGCAATCTTCGCCACCGCCTTCGTCGGCGCGATTCCGATGGAACAGGTGAGACGATGTCGTGTTCGAATCGCGGACTTGATCTCACGGGCGAGTTCCTCGGCGCGCGCATAGTTGCCGCCGCTCCGGATCGTGACATCGAGGTATCCTTCCTCAATCCCGGAAGGCTGGAGCCGGTCTGCGAACGTGCGGAGGGTGTCCATGATCTCCCCGCTGACTCGGCCGTACAGTTCGAAGTGGGGCGGGACGAAGACGAGTTGAGGGCAGCGGCGGGCCGCCTCGACGCACGACATGGCCGAGCGAACGCCGTATTGGCGGGCCTCATAGCTCGCGGTCAAGACGACGCCTCGAGGATGCTCCCGCGGATCCGCGCCGACGACGACGGGCTTGCCTTCGAGGGCGGGGTTCTCGCGGATCTCGACGGCGGCGTAGAACGCGTCCATGTCCACGTGGAGGACGACGCGCTGGTTTGCGGGCGCCGCGGCCATCTCGGCTCCTCAGGAGCGGCCAGGGACTTGAATCCTTCCCGGGGGACGGTGACGCCCGACCGCTGCCATTATGCGGAGCGGCCTTCATCGGGTCGGCTGAGGGCACTATGAGCGGCGAAAGCGGGTCGCGCACCGCAGCCGCGGTCCGAATTCGAGTGGCACGAAGCGGCGGCCCGGTCGCCGGAGGAACGTCCGAGCTGGTGAGCGCCTTCGCCGGATTCCTGCTCGGTTCCGCGGCGGGAATCATCTTCCGCCCACCGACGATCACGGACGAAGGCACGATGGTCGCGTACATTGTCGGCGGCCTGGTCGGAGCGATGGTTGCGGCGGCAGCGGTTTCAACCGCGAAACGGGTCCTCGCCGATCGACTCGGAGTCCGCGCACGATCCTGGGCTGCTGCTGGGATTGGCATTCTCGCGGCGTTCGTCGTCGGCGCAATCGTCGGAATCGTCGCCCAGCCGATGGCCGATACCTTCCTCGGGGTGGCCAGCGGCGGAAATGAGCTCCTCCCCGCCGTCGTAGCGGCCGCAATCTTGGCGGTCCTCACCTCCCTGCTCTTCGTCATCTTGGAGGAAGTCGTGGCCGTCCGCGCCTCAGCGACCTCGAATCCGGCGGGACCGAAAGCGCGGGCGCCGTGGATCGCAATTGCCGCTGGCGGCCTGATTGGCGGCGTCGTTGGCATGCTCGGCGGGTCGATGGCCTCCGCGGTCACGCAGATCGCGGAAGGGCACCCCGGGGCGGAGGCGGGGGCCCGAGGCGGCCTGATCCTCGCGGGGTGGACGGGGTCCCTCGTTGGCATGCTCGCGACGGCGGCCTTCCTGGGCTGCGCCGGACTCCTCCGGCGGATGGCGTCGCGGTCCCGCACCCAGAGCTAAAAGCCGAAGAACGCGCGGCCCGCGTCGGTCAGGTACCCGAGGAAGAACACCGCGAGGATCGCGGTCAGCATGACGATCGAGAGGGCGATGAACACCGACGCTTGGATCGCCCGGGGGGCCGCCACCTTCGCCGCCCCGGGCTCCGGTTCCAGGATGTACATGTACCAGATCACGCGCGCGTAATAATACAGGGAGAGCGCGCTGTTCAGGACGCCGGACACCGCCAGGACGAGGTACCATTCGTTGAACGATGCGGCCCTCACGGCGCTCGAGAACAACACGAACTTCGAAAAGAACCCGCCCATGGGTGGGATCCCCGCGAGGCTGAGCAGGAACACGAGCATCGAGAACGCGAGGAACGGCGTGCGTCGGCTGAGGCCCTTGTACGCCTCGATGTCGTCCGCGATCCCTTGCGACTCGGTGCCCGCGACGACGAGAAACGATCCTGCCTTCATCGCGCCGTAGACGAACACATGGAGCATGCCGCCGACCAGGCCGTACACGGCGACGGTCGCCGCGAGGTCTCGGGTCGCCACCGGGACTTTCGGATCGCTGGCGGTCAACGCGACCGCCCCCACGGCGAGAGCGATGAGGATGTACCCCGCCTGGGCGATGCTCGAGTAGGCGAGCATCCGCTTCATCGATCGCTGGGGGATCGCGAGGACGTTCCCGACCGTCTGCGTCACGATTGCGAGGATCGCGAGCGTCGCGACCCAGTCCACTTGGACGCTCAACAGGCCAATCAGGAAGACGCGGAACAACGCGACGATCCCGACGTTCTTCGAAGCCGACGTCAGGAGGACGCTGATCGTCGTCGGCGACCCCTGGTACACGTCGGGGGCCCACATGTGGAACGGGACGACGGCGACCTTGAACCCGAAGCCGGCAATCAAGAACACGAGGGCGATGATGAGGGGTGGCTCGATGGCGGGGAATGCGGTGAGGTCCAGGCCGTTCTTGAGCACGAAGAGATCCGTCGTCGCGGTCTTGATCGACGTCGTGCCGGCGATGCCGTAGATCAGGGAGATGCCGAACAGGATGATACCGGAGCTGACCGCCCCGATGATGAAGAACTTCGCCGCGGCTTCGGTCGCTTGCTTGTCCTTCTTGCGGAATGCGACGAGGGCGAAGGTGCTCAGGCTCGACGTCTCGAACGCGAGGAAGAGAACGAACAGATCGGTCGCGGCCGCGGTGAACATCATCCCGACGACCGCGAGGAGCATGAGGGCGTAGTACTCGCCCTGGTGCGGTTCCTCGGGACGGATGAACCCTCGGGACCCGACGATGACGAGGAACGCCACGAACTCGAACATCAGTTGGAAGAAGAGGGCGAACGTGTCGACCTTCATCTTCAGCTCCGCCGCGAAGTCCCCTTGCGTGCCGACGGGGGAAGGCCATACGGTGAGGTTCAGGGCTCGCCCGATCCCAAGGCCCATCATGTCGAGCGTCACGAAGATCGCGACGCCCGTGCCGACCGCGGACAGCGCCCAGAGCGCCTCGGGCCGCTTCCGCCACGCGAAGCCGAGGACCGCGGACGCGAGCGCGGTCGCCACGAGAATCGCCTCCGGGATGAACACCCCATAGCTAGACACGTCGGAGGCCCTCCAGAATCCCTTGCGCCCAGCTGGAGGTGAGGCCCAGGACCAGGATCGGCAGGATGCCGAACACCGCGAACGACGCGGCGAGGACGGCGAGGGGCGCGACCTCGAACCCGTGCAGGTCGGGCATCGTCTCCCATTTCGGATTCGGCGGCCCGAAGATCGCGCGTTGCATCGCCCAGATGTAGTATGCCGCCGTCAGGATGACCGTGAGGATCGGCACGAAGACGAGGAGTCCGAACGCCGCGTAAACGCCGATGAACACGCTGAACTCCGCGACGAACCCGACGAGGCCGGGGAGGCCGAGGGACGCCATGAACGAGATCATCAGGAAGGTCGCCATCCACGGCGCCTTCTTCGCGATCCCGCCCAGCTCCGAGATGTTCCGCGTGCCGATCTTGTGGCCGAGGGAGCCGGCGACCATGAAGAGCGCCGCGGACACGAGGCCGTGCGCGAACATCTGGAAGATCGCCCCCGTGAACCCGAGGACCGCGCCCCGCCCGTTGATCGTGAAGCCGTACACCCCGGCCGCGATGCCGAGCGTCACGAATCCCATGTGGCTCACGCTCGAGAACGCGACGAGCCGCTTGAGGTCGTCCTGGGCGAGGCACACGAGCGCGCCGTACAGGATGGAGATGATGCCGGCGGCGGCCAAGAGCCACCACATGTCCAGCGCTGCACGCGGGATCATCTGGACGTTGAACCGGATCAGACCATACCCGCCGAGCTTCAGCAGGACCCCGGCAAGGATCACCGAGCCGCCTGTGGGAGCCTCCACGTGGGCGTCCGGCAGCCACGTGTGCAGCGGCCACGTCGGGAGCTTTGTGCCGAACGCAATGAGCAAAGCGACGAACATGAGGTCGCCGACGACTCCAGGCGGGATCGGCGGGCTCTCGATGATTGCGGTCATGTCGAACGTGTGCGGGACGGAATAGAAATAGAACGCGAAGACCGCGACGAGCAGCGGCAGGGACGCCAGGAACGTGTACAGGAAGAACTTGATCGCGGCGTACCTGCGGCGCGGTCCGCCCCAGACCGCGATCAGGAAGTACATCGGCACGAGCCCGACCTCCCAGAAAATCAGGAACTGGAACAGGTCGAGTGACAGGAACACGCCGTTGATCGTCGTCTCCATGAACAGGAACATCGCGAAGAACGCCGCGACGCGATGGTGTTCGTCCCAGCTGATCGCGAGGGCGAGCGGGGTGAGGAGGGCGTTCAGGAAGACGAGGACGACGGACAACTCGTCCGCCCCGAGCAGATAGTTCACGTTCAGGCTGGGGACCCAGGGGGACTTCTCGACCGCATAGTAGGCGTGGCCGCCCGGGGTGACGACTTTCGGGAGGGAGACAAAATCTGGCCACACGAACGCAAGGAGCAGCGCCGTCGCGAGGCCAAGCACCACGAGAGAGAACCCCAGGGCGACCGCTCGCGCGGCCTTGTCGGACGACGTGAGGTACGTGAAGACGGCCCCGATCCCTGGGAGGAGGACGACCAGCGTCAAGATCGGGAAGTCGAGCAGCATCTCACAGGCCCCCGAGCCACGGCAGCGAGGCGCTCGTGTACGCGTTGATCATCCCGAGGAACGGCAACGGGAAGAAGCCGACGAGGAAGACGAGTGCGACGAGGACGCCGTACGACACGCGTTCCCATGGTAAGAGGTCGTGCGGTTGGCCCAGTTTCTCCGGCACGTCTCCGAACAGGATGCGCTGCATCGTGTAGACGTAATACGCGGCCGTGACGACGATCGAGATGAGCGGGATGAGAATCAACCGGCGCATTGTGTCGAGATTCGGCGATCCATACGTGCCGACGAAAACCATGAACTCGGACCAGAACGAGTTGAGGCCCGGAAGGCCGAGCGAGGCGAAGAATCCGATTGCGAGGACGAAAGAGAATTGCGGCATCGCCTTCGCGAGGCCTTGCAGTTCCGGGATGTCCCGCGTGCCCGTCGCATGTTTCACGGAGCCCGCGAGCATGAACAGGATCGCCGTGATGACCCCGTGATTGAAGAGCTGGAAGATCGCACCTTGGACTCCGATCACCGTGAGGCTCGATGCTCCAAGGAGGACGAACCCCATGTGGCCGATCGAGCTGTAGGCGATGAGCCGCTTCAGGTCGACTTGGGCGAGGCACACGAAAGCGGCGTAGACCATTGAGATCGTCCCGAGGATCGCGAGCACCCACCACAGGTCCCGCGCGGCGTCCGGCAGCATGCCGAAGTTGATTCGGAAAATCCCGTAGCCGCCCATCTTCAGCATAACGCCCGCCAGGATGACGGAGCCGCCGGTCGGAGCCTCGACGTGGGCGTCCGGGAGCCACGTGTGGAACGGGAACGACGGGAGCTTCACGAGGAACCCGATCAGGAACGCCGCGAAGATCGGAATCTGCAGGCCGAGCGTCAGGTAGGCGAGCGCCCCCGTCTCGTGCCGCAACGCGCCATTCAGGAACGCGGTCATGTCGAGCGTGTTCGCGTTCACCCCGTAAACAGCCATGTTCACGTCCGCGCTGTTGAAAAACAACGCGAAAATCGAGAGGAGCATGATGACGAACCCGACGTGCGTGAAAATCAGGAACTTCAGCGCCGCGTACCGTCGGTTGGGCCCACCCCAGATGCCGATCAGGAAGAACATCGGGAGGAGGACGAGCTCCCAGAAGACCGCAAAGAGCAGGAGGTCGAGGGACATGAAGACGCCGACGAGGGCCATCTCGAGGAACAGGAAGAGGCCGAAGAACGCCTGCGGGCGGTTCTCCTCGTCCCAGTGGAAGACGACCGCGAGGGTCGTCAAGAGTGCGGTCAGCCAGATGAGCGGAAGGCTGAGACCGTCCACCCCGACGATATAGGTGACCCCGAAATTGGACAACCAGGTGTACCGCTCCATGTAGTAGAGCGGAACGAACAGCCCCGCGGTCGGCGGTCGCGTGAAGGTCGGAGCTCCGAACGCGAAGGCCCAAGCCGGCTCAATGAAACCGACCAGGAGTAGCGTCGTGAGCCCCGTCTCGACGAGGCTAAAGCCGAGCGCGATCCACTTCGCCGTCCGCTGGGTAATCCCCGCGACCCAGACGGCGACCGAGCCGACGAGCGGGACCAGCACGAGGAGCGTCAGAATGTACGACACGTCATCGACCCCCCAGCCACCGCTGGATGAAGGAAATCCCGAACACCAAGGCTACGACGACCACGATCCCGAGCACGACGACCCACGCATAGTTCTGGACCTGGCCCGTCTGCCGTTGCCGCAGTCGCACGCTCGTCCGCACTGTCTCGAAGCTCACCGCGTTGACCGCGCCGTCGATCACCCGCCGGTCGAACGCGTCCGTCCCGGCGGCGGTCGCGAGGCCGCCGCGGCCGACCGCATTCACGATCCCGTCGATGACCTTGCTGTCGAACCAG
>Ga0209237_1002748_pt1 | contig 10595 bp, 6 predicted proteins | sample GraSoi013_1_40cm_2_FD_185820 | JGI IMG/M metagenome (GOLD analysis project Ga0209237, IMG submission 185820) | Grasslands soil microbial communities from the Angelo Coastal Reserve, California, USA - Sample 10_02_2013_1_40cm (SPAdes) (version 2) | ecosystem: Environmental > Terrestrial > Soil >...
GAGGCCAGCCAGGGCACCTTGCAGGCGACCTACGAGTTTCAGAGCATGATCACCCTTCTCACCGGGTTGGACGTGTCCAACGCCTCGCTCTACGACGGCGCCACCGCGCTGGCGGAAGCAACGGCGATGGCGGTCGCGCACACGAACCGTCAGAACGTCGTCGTGGCCGGCGCGCTCCATCCCGAGTACGCGCAGGTGCTCAAGACCTACTCAGAGGCCCAGCAGTATGAGATCCTGCGGGTCGCGCCCGGGGCTGACGGACGGGTTGACATCGCGAAGCTGGAGCAAGCCGTCACCGGCACCACCGCCGCGGTCATCCTGCAACAGCCCAATTTCTATGGTGTGCTGGAGCAACCGAGGGCCGTCAGCGACCTCGCCCATCGCTCGGGCGCGCTGCTGATCGCCTGTGTCGATCCCATCTCACTCGGGATCCTCGCGCCGCCGGGCGAGTACGGCGCCGACCTGGCGGTGGGCGACGGACAGCCACTGGGCATTCCCCTATCATTCGGCGGACCTTACGTCGGGTTCATCGCCTGCACGGAGGCGTTGATGCGGCGCATGCCCGGCCGGCTGGTCGGCGCGACGGTCGACGCGCAGGGGCGGCGTGGCTATGTGCTGACGCTCCAGGCCCGCGAGCAACACATCCGGCGCGAGCATGCCACCTCCAACATCACGACCAACCACGCGCTGATGGCGATTGCCGCCACGGTCTATCTGGCCCACATGGGTGGGGAGGGGCTGAAGCAGCTCGCCGAGCTGAGCGCGCAACGCGCCCATCACCTGGCGGCGCAGCTGGTGGAACGCAAGGGATACCGGCTGGCCTTCGACGGACCGTTTCTCTGGGAGTTCGTGATGCACACCCCCTATCCGGCCGAGCAGACCCAGGCCTTCATGCTCGAGCGTGGGGTCCTGCCGGGCTTACCGCTGGGGCGATTCTTCCCGGAGCTGTCCGATGCCTTGCTGATTTCGGTGACCGAGCTCAACCATCCCCGCGCCATCGAGCGCTTTCTCGAGGCCCTGGCTTGAGCGAGCCTCTGCTCTTCGAACTGGGTCGCCTGGACCGGCCGAGCCCTCGGCTCCCCGCGCCCGGCGTCAAGACGCGACCGATCGACGAGCTCGTGCCGGCCGCCCTCCGCCGGCAGTCGCCGCTACCAATCGCCTCGCTCAGCGAGCCCGAAGTGGCCCGGCACTTCGGCCGCCTCGGCCGTCTCAACTTCAACCTGCACCAGGGCCTCTATCCCCTGGGTTCCTGCACGATGAAATACAACCCGGCCGTCAACGAAGCCCTCGCCCGCCTCGATGACTTTGCCGACCTCCACCCCTACCATCCCCCGGCCCGCGCCCAGGGCGCCCTGCGGTTGATGTGGGAGCTGGAGCGAGCATTGCTGGCGCTGACCGCGATGGACCGCATGAGCCTGCAGCCGGCCGCCGGCGCGCACGGCGAGTGGACCGGACTGCGGATGATCCAGGCGTACCATCGCAGCCGCGGCGAGACCCGCGACGAGGTCCTGGTCCCGGACAGTGCTCACGGCACCAATCCGGCCAGCGCCACGCTCTCCCACCTCAAGACGGTGACCGTCAAATCCGGGCCCGATGGTCTCGTCGACCTCGAGGATTTCAAAAGCAAGATCTCGACGCGAGCCGCGGCGGTGATGCTCACCAACCCGAACACACTGGGGATCTTCGAGAAGGACATCATGGAGATCGCCCGGCTCGCGCACGAGCAGGGTGCGCAGCTGTACTACGACGGTGCCAACCTCAACGCCCTGGTCGGCATCGCCCGGCCCGGCGACATGGGCTTCGATGTCGTCCACCTCAACCTGCACAAGACGTTCTCCACTCCACACGGCGGCGGCGGCCCGGGGGCCGGACCGGTCGGCGTGAAGTCGCATCTCGTGCCCTTCCTGCCACTTCCCACGGTTGAGCGCACCGATGAGGGATTCCGCTTCGAGTACGATCGGCCGCAATCGATTGGCAAGGTGCGGTCCTTCTACGGCAACTTCGGCATGCTGCTTCGCGCCTATGCCTATATCCGCACCTACGGCAACACCATCAACGAGGTGGCGCAGAACGCCGTGCTCAACGCCAGCTACCTCCGGCATCACCTGCGCCGCTCCTTCGACGATGCCTTCAGTGGCCCGTCCCTGCACGAGTTCGTGCTGACGGCGAAGAAGGCGAAAGCGCAGGGCGTGTCGGCGAAGGACATCGCCAAGCGGCTGATCGATCTCGGCTTTCATCCGCCGACGGTCTACTTTCCGCTGATCGTTGCAGAGGCGCTCATGATCGAGCCAACGGAGACCGAGTCCAAGGCCAGCCTGGATGCGTTTGTCGCCGCCGTCGAGCAAATCGTTGAGGAAATCGCCAGGGATCCGGAGATGGTCAAGACTGCGCCGCACAACGCCCCGGTGGGGCGCCTCGACGAGGTCCGGGCCGCTCGCCAGCTCGATTTGCGCTGGCGTCCGCCGGCCGAAAAGAAGGCCCCGGTGGCGGCTTCCTGACCGTCAATTTTGGCGCCCTTTTTGGGTATAATTTGAATACGCGATTTGCTAAATCCTAAAGAGAAAACGACGGCTGCCTATGATGCCAAGGCCATCCAGGTTCTGGAGGGTTTGGAGCCGGTCAGACGCCGTCCCGGAATGTACATCGGCTCCACGGACAACCGGGGCCTACACCACCTCATCTACGAGATCGTCGACAACTCGATTGACGAGGCCCTGGCGGGCTTCTGCACCCGGATCGAGGTAACCCTCCACAAGGACGGCTCGGCGTCGGTCGCCGACAACGGCCGCGGTATCCCAGTCGACATCATGAAGGATCAGGGCAAGCCCGCCCTCGAGGTGGTCATGACCAAGCTGCATGCCGGCGGAAAGTTCGGCGGTGGCGGCTACAAGGTCTCGGGTGGGTTGCACGGTGTCGGTCTCTCGGTCGTCAACGCGCTTTCCGAGCGGTTACAGGTCACCGTGATGCGCCACGGCAAGCAGCACTACCAGGAATACCAGCGCGGTGCCCCCATTGCACCCTTGAAGGTAGTCGGCAAAGCCGATACCACCGGCACCTACATTCGGTTCTGGCCGGATCCCGAAGTTTTCGAAGAGCTCGGCTTTCACTGGGATATCGTGTCCCACCGGCTGCGCGAACTCGCCTTCCTCAACAAGGCGCTGACCATCCTCCTGCGCGATGAGCGCATCGATCTCGACTACACGTTCTACTTCGAGGGCGGGATCAGCGCCTTCGTCAAATATCTCAACCGCGACAAAGGATGGGTCAACCTGCGGCCGCTGCATGTCGAGCGAGAAATCGAAGACAACACGGTGGAGATCGCGCTGCAGTACAACCAGGGCTTCACCGAGAACGTCCTCGCGTTTGCCAATGACATCAACACGGTCGAGGGCGGCAGCCATGTCACCGGGTTCCGCTCGGCGCTGACGTCGGTCTTGAACAAATACGCGCGCAAGGCGAACCTGATGCGCGACCAGGATCCCAACCTCACCGGCGACGACGTGCGCGAGGGTTTGACTGCGGTGATCAGCGTCAAGGTGCGCGAGCCGCAGTTCGAGGGTCAGACCAAGACCAAGCTGGGCAACTCCGAAGTCCGTGGTCAGGTCGAGACGGTCTTCTCCGACGCGTTCACCCAGTACCTGGAGGAGAACCCGCCGGATGCCCGTCGCATCATCGAGAAGTGCCTGGTGGCGGCACGCGCTCGCGACGCGGCAAAGCGTGCCCGCGAGCTGGTGCAGCGCAAGTCACTGCTGGAATCGTCGACGCTGCCCGGCAAGCTGGCCGATTGTTCCGAGCGCGACCCGAGCCTGAGCGAAATCTACCTGGTGGAGGGCGATTCCGCGGGTGGATCGGCGAAAGGCGCCCGCGACCGTCGCTTCCAGGCGATCCTGCCGCTGCGCGGCAAGATCCTCAACGTGGAGAAGGCTCGCGAGGACAAAATCCTCACCTCCGAGCAGATCCGCAACCTCATCACCGCGCTCGGGACAGGTATCGGCGAGAAATTTGATATCAATAAACTCAGATATCATCACGTATTGATTATGACCGACGCTGACGTCGATGGTTCTCACATCCGTACCTTACTGCTGACATTTTTCTTCCGCTACATGCCGCAAGTGATCACCGGCAAATATCTATACATCGCACAGCCGCCGCTCTACAAGATCAGCCGCGGCAAAGAGATCAGCTATGCGTACACGGAAGAGCAGAAGAATCGGAAGCTGGCCCAGATGACCGGAAAACCTGAAGTCGCTCGCTACAAGGGTCTCGGTGAGATGAACCCCGAGCAGCTCTGGGAGACCACGATGAATCCACAGAACCGCATGCTGCTGCGCGTCGAGATCGAAGACGCGGTAGAGGCGGACAAGATCTTCGATGTCCTCATGGGCAACGACGTCGATCCCCGCAAGCGGTTCATCCAGACGCACGCGAAGACCGTGCGCAACCTGGACATCTAGTCGCTGCAAGTTCCGGGTTCCTCATGAAAATCGCGCTCGACGCGATGGGTGGTGACTTCGCCCCCGACCAGGTTGTGGCCGGTGGCGTGCAGGCACATCGCGAGCTCGGGGTCGAGGTGATCTTCGTTGGCGTCAAGGACAAGGTGGACAGCGCACTGGCGGCCTCCGGAGCAGGCAAGTGGGCGCAGATCGAGGATGCGCCCGAGGTCATCGCCATGGACGAGCATCCGGCGCAGGCGGTGCGCAGCAAGAAGGCCTCCTCGATTGTCCGCGGCATCCAGATGGTCGAGGACGGACGCGTCAGCGGTTTCGTGAGCGCCGGGAACAGCGGCGCGGTGATGGCGGCTGCCCTCTTCGGGCTTCACCGGATTCCCGGGATTGATCGTCCCGCGATCGGCTCCATCATCCCAACGGCGACCGGTCAGAACTGCTTTTTACTGGACGTCGGCGCCAACACGGACGCCAAGCCGGAGCATCTCGTCCAGTACGCGCTAATGGGGAGCATCTACGCCGAGAAGCTCATGGGTCTCAAAGCGCCGCGTGTGGCATTGCTCAGTAATGGCGAAGAGGCCGGCAAGGGCAACCAACTGGTGCAGGCGAGCGAGCCCCTGTTACGCGACCTCGAAGGGATCAATTTCATCGGTAACATCGAAGGCAAGGACATCTTCAAAGGCAAGGCCGACGTCGTGGTGACGGACGGTTTTAGCGGCAACATCCTGATCAAAACCGCCGAGGGCGCCGCCGAGTTCGTCTTCGAGAGCGTGCGTGACGCAGTGAAGGGCGATCCCCTCGCAACGCTGGGTGGGGCGCTGATCCGTCCCAAGCTGCGGGCGGTCCGGCGCCGAGCCGATTGGCGCGAGTTCGGCGGAGCCCTGCTCCTGGGCGTCAATGGGGTGGTGGTGATCGCGCACGGCCGCTCCGATGCCCGCGCAACCTTCAATGCGGTCCGGGTCGCGCGCGACGCCATCGACCGCCAGGTGGTCGCGACGATCACGGCGGCCGTGCCGTCGACCGTTGACCAGCACAAATCGGAGCATAAAAGCGCGCCTCTCGTAACATGACCACATGGCTCGGAATGGGGAGCGGCCTGAGCACCGCGTGGTCGTGACGGGCATGGGGGTCCTGGCACCGAACGGGAACAATTTGGTCGAGTTCTGGGACAGCCTGATCGAGGGACGGTCCGGACTTGGAATCGCGACCTCCTTCGACGTATCCGACCTGCCGGTAAAGACCGTAGCCGAGCTCAAGAACTTCGATCCCCGTAACTACATGGACTTCAAGGAAGCAAAGCGCATGGCGCGCTTCAGCCAGGTGGGAGTCGCCGCCGCCAAGATGGCCATCGACCAGTCCGGTCTCGAGCTGGCCAACGAGGACCGGACCCGGATTGGCTGCGAGGTAGGCACCGGCATCGGGGGTTTCAAGGAGATCTCGGAGGAGATCGAAGCCTTCGCGCTGCGCGGAGAGCGCGGCCCGGACCGGATCTCACCGTTTTTCGTTCCCCGCGTGATCCCGAACATGGCTTCCTGCCAGATTGCCATCCAGTTCGGCCTCGAGGGTCCTAACAACACCGACACCACCGCCTGTGCCGCGTCGACACAAGCGCTGGGCAACGCCTATCGCGTGCTGCAGCGCGGGGATGCCGAGGTGATGCTGGCGGGTGGTGCCGAGGCCAACCTGTGCCGTTTCGGGCTCGCCTCCTTTGCGGCGATGAAAGTCCTTTCGACTCAATCGGAGGATCCCATCAAAGCAAGCCGCCCGTTCGACGCGCATCGCGACGGCTTCGTCCCCGGTGAGGGGGCTGGCATGCTGGTTCTGGAGACGCTCGAACACGCGCAAAACCGGGGGGCCGAGATCTACGGCGAGATCATCGGTTTCGCCGTGACGGACGATGCCTTTCACATCGTGATGCCCGAGGAAGATGGGGACGGTCCCGCCCGCGCCATGGCGAAGGCGCTCGAAGACGCCCACATCGGCCCTCCCGACGTCGACTACATCAACGCGCACGGCACGTCGACGCAGCTGAATGACAAGTCCGAAACGGCGGCGATCAAGCGCGTCATGGGCGACCGAGCCAAGCAGATTCCGATCTCGAGCACGAAGTCGATGATTGGTCACCTGCTCGGCGCGGCGGGCGCGGTCGAGGCGATCGCGGCGATCCTCAGCATCAACCACGGCATCGTCCATCCCACGATCAACCTCGAACACCCAGACCCGGACTGCGACCTGGACTACGTGCCGGACGGGCCGCGCCGCCACGAGATCGAGGTCGCCATGTCGAATTCCTTTGGTTTCGGCGGCCAGAATGCCTGTATCGTGCTCAAGCGCTTTGATAACAACTAAGAACCAGATCCTGCGCCCAGAGGTCTAAATGGAACCACTGAACATCGGTACCGTCTTGCCGCTGCAGCTCGAGAACGAGATGCGCTCGAGCTACATGGACTACGCGATGAGCGTCATCGTCAGCCGCGCTCTGCCAGATGTTCGCGACGGCCTGAAACCGGTTCACCGCCGGATCCTTTACGCGATGCAGGAGCAGGGGATGACGCCCGGCGCCCGCTACCAGAAGTGCGCCGCCATCATCGGCGAGGTGCTCAAGCACTACCACCCTCACGGCGACATGTCCGTCTACGACAGCCTGGTGCGCATGGCGCAGGACTTCTCGCTGCGCTACCCGCTGGTCGACGGCCAGGGCAACTTTGGGTCGATCGACGGCGACTCCGCGGCCGCCTACCGGTACACGGAGGCGCGGCTCGCCCCGATCGCTGCCGAATTGCTGGTCGACCTCGAGAAGAATACCGTCGACTTCGGCGACAATTATTCCGCGACCCGGCAGGAGCCACTCGTGTTGCCCGCCCGCCTGCCGAACTTGATGCTCAACGGCTCCTCGGGCATCGCCGTCGGCATGACGACCAACATTCCACCGCACAACCTTGCCGAGGTCTGCGACGCCGAGATCTATCTCATCGACCATTCGGATGCCACCACCGAGGACCTGATGAAGCTGGTCAAGGGGCCGGACTTCCCGACGGGCGGCATCATCATTGGTCGCGAGGGCATCGCCGCCGCCTACGGCACCGGTCACGGTCGCCTGATCGTGCGTGCCCGCCACACCTTCGAGGAGGCGAAGAACGGCCGCGAGCGGATCATCATCACCGAGATCCCATACATGGTCAACAAAGCGACGCTGGTCGCGCGTATCGCGGAGTTGGTGGGCGAGCGAAAGCTCGAAGGCATCGCGGACCTGAACGACGAGTCCGACCGTCAGGGTATGCGCATCGTCATCGAGCTGAAGAAGGATGCCCGAGCGCTGACCGTCCTCAACAATCTGTACAAGCACACCGCCCTGCAGACCACTTTCGGCGTGATCTCGCTGGCGCTGGTCGAAGGGCGGCCGGTGGTTCTCAACCTCAAGGCGCTGCTGCAGCATCACATCGATCATCGCCGCGATGTCCTCACCCGTCGGACGCGGTACGAACTCGAGCGCGCACGGGATCGTGCGCACCTCCTGGAAGGCCTCAAGATCGCCCTCGACAACCTGGACGCCGTCATCAAAACGATCCGCGAGTCGCAGGACGAGAAGACCGCGCAGGAGCGCTTGCAGGAGCGCTTCAAGCTGTCGGAGCGCCAGTCGAAGGCCATCGTCGATATGCGGTTGGGCCGCCTCACCCGCCTCGAGCGCAACAAGGTCATGGAGGAGTACGAGGAGGTCATCAAGCGCATCGCCTACCTCGAGGACCTCCTGCAGCACGAGGCGAAGATCATGCTGCTGATCAAGGACGACCTCGGCGACCTCAAGAAGAAGTACGGCGATGCCCGCCGGACCACGCTGGACTTCCAGGGCTCCGTCGAACTCAACGAAGAAGACCTGGTCCCAAAGGAAGATGTGGTCGTTACGCTCACGCACCGCGGCTATGTCAAGCGGGTGCCGGCCACCACCTACCGGCCGCAACGCCGCGGCGGCAAAGGTATCCTCGGCGCGGCCCGCGTCGAGTCCGACTTCGTGGAGCATCTGGCCATCGCCTCAACACACTCCGACATGCTGTTCTTCACGAACCACGGCTCGGTCTTCCGTCTGCGGGTTCATGAGATCCCCGACGTCAACCGGCAGGCCAAGGGGTTGCCGGCGGCAAACCTGATCGACATCGACCCCAAGGACAAGATCACCGCGGTGATCGGCATTACTGACTGGGCGGAGGACCGTTACCTGGTGATGGTTACCAAGCAAGGCACGATCAAGAAGACGCCGGCACGCCTCTACAGCCAGGTTCGGCGCAACGGCTTGATTGCCATCAACCTGACCGAAGGCGACGAGCTGAACTGGGTCAAGCTCAGCTCGGGGGGTGATGAGTTGATCATCGCCACCACGGATGGCAAAGCGGTGCGCTTCAGCGAGAAGCAGGTCCGCCCCATGGGCCGCGACACGACCGGCGTGCGTGGCATCACCCTGCGCAAGGACGCGCTCGTCGCCGGCTTCGACATCGTCCGGAACGACGCACACCTGCTGGTCGTCTCGGCAAAGGGTTACGGCAAGCTCACGCCGCTGGCTGAGTATCCGGCGCATTCTCGCGGCGGCCAGGGCGTTTACACGATGGCCGTCACCGATCGGACCGGTCCGCTGGTCGGGATGCGCGTCGTGGTCAACCCTGAGGAGGAGCAGTTGATCGTCATCTCCGAAGGCGGCCAGGTGATCCGCACGCCGATCGAGAACATCCGCGTGGCGGGAAGGCAGACGCAGGGCGTCATCATCATGCGGCTCGATGAAGGGGATACCGTCGCCACCATTGCCGGCGTCGGTGGCACGGAGGAGGCCGAAGAGTAACGCTCGAAGCCGTCGCCATCGCTTGCGCCGGCGTCGGCCTGGTGTTGCTCATCTTCGCGACCGTTTCGACCTGGCGCGCCTATCGCCGGGCGTCGAGGCGCGCCACCGAGCTCTCCGCCTACGCGATGGAGGAGGCGACAGAGTTGGAGCGGTTGACCGCCCAGCTCAACGAGCACGGCTTTGCCCTTGAACACACGGCGGCGGAGTTGTTCCCCAAGCTGGAGCGCCTGTCGGTGTTCCTCGGGCAGCCGCTGGTCGCGGCGACGATCCCCTGGTTGATCCGCCGATCCCTCGGCCGGCCGTACCGGCGCCGCTAACTACTCGGCGACGACCCGATCTTTGCCGGTGCGCTTCGCCGTCAGCAGGTTTTCGTCTGCCCGCTTGAAGAACGAGAAGGCGTTGTCCTCTTCCGGGCGATAGGCCGTGACACCGGCGCTGACGGTGAGGTCAAGGGGCGGAACACCATGCGCCTCGTCGGCGTACGGATTGTTGCGGATCTCGGTGAGGACGCGCTCGGCCACCGCGCGCGCCGTGTCCAGGTCGCCCTCCGGGACGATGATGCAAAACTCGTCCCCTCCATAGCGGACGACGACGTTCGCCTTGCGACTGTGGCGCTGGATCAGGTCGGCGAGGTGACGCAGCACCCGGTCGCCCACCGGATGGCCGTGGTTGTCGTTGATGACCTTGAAGTTATCGAGGTCGAGCACGATCAACGAGAGTGGCGCCTTGCTGCGGGAGGCCCGGCTCAGCTCACGCTGGAGGCTTTCTTGGAAGAACCGATAGTTATAGAGGCCGGTGAGGCTGTCGGTGAGTGCCTGCTCCTCGCTGGCGACCAACCGCTCCAGCATCACGAGACTGTTGACGGCCTGCGCGGAGAGCATCGACAACAGGTGGAGGTCCGACTCGGGGTCGCGGCTGGCGTCGCCGGCGTAGATGCCCAACGTGCCGCGCAGCCTGTCCTGTTGAAGCAATGGCGTGATCGTGATCGAGCCCTGCACGTCCTGCCGGCCCAGGAGGTGCTGTGTCCAGGGGCTTTGCGAGGCGTCCGGAACGGACAGCGGCCGCTTCGACTGCAGCACGAAATCCGACATCTCGACCAGGAGCCGTCGAAGGTCACCGGTGCCATTGGGGTCCGGTCCCGAGTAGGCTTCCTCCCGCTGTCCTTGCTCGCCGGCAAGGAAGAGGAGGGACGCTTGTCCACGCAGCAGGCGGGTCCCCAGGTTGAGGATCATGTCGCTCAGCACTTCGTAGCTGAGATTGGTCATGATGCTGTCGAAGGCGCGCAGCACGGTGAGCTCGTCCTGGTGCTTGTAGTTCTG